>Ga0182735_1000046_pt1 | contig 182383 bp, 170 predicted proteins | sample eDN5th30CKraftMG_FD_128524 | JGI IMG/M metagenome (GOLD analysis project Ga0182735, IMG submission 128524) | Enriched Miracle-Growth compost microbial communities from Emeryville, California, USA - eDNA 5th pass 30_C Kraft MG (version 2) (version 2) ... | reverse complement strand
TCGACCAATCGGACTTCTCGGTGGAGCTGGCGCGCCTGCGCTCGCTGGCGCCCGACGCCATCTACCAGTTCCATCCGGGCGGCACGGGGATCAACTTCGTCAAACAGTATGCGGCGGCCGGACTGAGCAAGAGCATCCCGATGCTGATGCCCAGTTTTTCGATGGACGCGCGCATGATCAAGGCCACGGGCGATGCCTCGGCTGGCGCCTACATCACCGGTATCTGGTCGCAGGACTTCGACAATGCGCAATCCAAGGCCTTCGTGCAGGCGTTCAAGGATGCCTACGGCCGCGCGCCGACGGATTACGCGATGCAGGCCTACGATACCGCGCAGTTGATCGGGGCGGGCCTGAAGGCCACGGGCGGCGACCTGTCCAAGGCGGCGGAGTTCCGTGCCGCGCTGCGCAAGCCCGAGTTCGCGTCCCTGCGCGGCAAGTTCAGTATGAACACCAACCAGCATCCGATCCAGGACCTTTACCTGATGCGCATCGAGAAGGGCAGCGACGGCACCCTGTCGCCGCACCTGGTCCGCAAGCTGGTGTCCGATGACAAGGACGCGTACGCGCAACGCTGCAAGATGCCGTCATGACGCTCCTGTTCGAACAACTGCTCAATGGGCTGCAGTTCGGCGCCATGCTATTCATGCTGGCCGCCGGACTGACGCTGATCTTCGGCATCATGGGAGTGGTCAACCTGACGCACGGGTCTTTCTACATGGTGGGGGCCTACTGCGCGGCCTATGCCATCGGCACCACCGGCTCGTTCCTGGCCGGTGTGCTGGCGGCGCTGCTGGGGGCAGGCCTGTATGGCATATCGGTCGAAGTGGTGGTGATACGCAAGCTGTACAAGCGGGACCACCTGTACCAGGTCCTTGCCACCTTCGGCTTGCTGCTGTTTTCCAACGAGGCGGTCAGCCTGATATTCGGCCGGCGACCGCCGCTGATGGGCATTCCCACGTTCCTGGAGGGCGCGGTGACCCTAGCTCCGGGATTCCAGTATCCATTGATCCGTCTGTCGTTCATCGCCATCGGCGCGCTGGTCGCCGTGGGGTTGTGGTGGCTGGTCAATCGCACTCGGATAGGCATGCTGATCCGAGCGGGCGCCGATGACCGCGAAATGGTCGACGCGCTGGGGGTGGACATCCGCAAGCTCTATACGCTGGTGTTCGGCCTGGGCGCATTGCTGTGCGGACTGGCCGGCGTCATGGCCGCGCCGCTGCTGGCGGTGGAAATCGGCATGGGCGAACGCATCCTGATCACCACCTTCGTGGTCATCGTGATCGGCGGGGTGGGTTCGGTGCGCGGCGCATTGGCCGGCGCGCTGCTGGTGGGCATGGTGGACAGCATGGGACGGGCCTTTCTGCCGCAGTTGCTGTCGACCATGTTCTCGCCGGCGACAGCGGACCCGCTGGCGGCGGGCCTGGCTTCGGCCAGCATTTATGTGTTGATGGCGATCGTGCTGATCGCCAGGCCGGGCGGCTTGTTTCCGGCGCGAGGATGAAGATGGCATACACACTCACGAACCGCGCCCGCTGGGGGCTGGGCGGGCTGGCGGTGCTGATCCTGCTACCGGCTGCGGCGCTGGCCTCGGGCTCGCCATTCCTGATCGGCGTGGTGACGCGCTTCCTGATCTACGGGCTGGCCGCGGTCAGCCTGGACCTAGTGATCGGCTACGGCGCCATGGTCAGTTTCGGCCACGCCATGTTCTTCGGGCTGGGCGGCTACGCGGTCGGCATCATCGCCTTCCACACCGCTGAGGCCGGCCCTATTTTCGGCTGGACGGGCAGCAACGCGGCGCTGGTGGTGTGGCCCATCGCGCTGGCCGTGTGCGCGCTGGCTGGCTGGTTGTTCGGCTATCTGGCGCTGCGCACGCGAGGCGTGCAGTTCATCATGATCACCCTGGCGTTCGGGCAGATGGTGTACTTCGTCCTGGTGTCCCTGCAGTTCTATGGCGGTGACGACGGCTTGATGATTTCGCAGCGCAACGAATTGCCGGGCATCGATCTGGAAAGCCCCATGGTCTTCTACTACCTGTGCCTGGCGGTGCTGACCTTGTGGACGCTGCTGTGCATCCGCGTGACCAACTCGCGCTTCGGCATGGTGCTTCAGGCGCTGCGCCAGAGCGAGCGGCGCGCGGTGAACCTGGGCGTGGCGCCCACGCCCTATCGGCTCAGCGCATTCGTGCTGTCGGCGATGGGCACGGGCCTCGCCGGCGTGCTGTGGGCCAATTACGCCGGGCTGGTGACGCCCGACATGGCGGCCTGGACCAAGTCCGGAGAACTCATGGCCATCGTGATCCTGGGGGGCGTGGGCACTCTGCTCGGGCCGATCGCGGGCGCGGCGGTGTTCTTGGGGCTGGAGCAGATGCTGTCTTCGCTGACCGAGCACTGGCTGCTGTACATGGGACCCATCCTGGTGCTGGTGGTGCTGTGGGGCCAGAAGGGATTGTTCGGAAAATTGCTGGAGACGCGCCATGCGGACTGATGCGGGGGCAAGCCTGCTGCGGCTGACGCAGCTGCGCAAGGCCTTTGACGCGGTGGTGGCGACCAACGGCGTGGACCTGGACGTGCGCGCGGGCGAGATCCACGCCATCATCGGCCCCAACGGCGCGGGCAAGTCCACCTTGATCGCGCAGATCTGCGGCGAGATCCGGCCGGATTCGGGCACCATCCACCTGAACGGACAGGACGTGACCGCGTTGCGCGCCTTCGAGCGCGCGCGCCTGGGGCTGGGCCGCTCGTTCCAGATCACCGAGTTGTGCCAGGAGTACACCGCGCTGGAAAACGTGATCCTGTCGCGCATGCTCAAGGGCGGCCGCGCTTTCCAGGCCTGGTCCGATCCGCGCCACGACGCGGCGCTGAAGGCCGAGGCCATGCGCTGGCTGGCGCACGTGGGGCTGGAAGACCGCCGCCACGCGCGTTCGGCGGACCTGGCGCATGGCGAAAAGCGGCAATTGGAGCTGGCGGTGGCGCTGGCGCGTTCGCCGCGGCTGTTGCTGCTGGATGAGCCCATGGCGGGCATGGGGCCCGAGGAATCGGCGCGCATGACACGGCTCTTGCAAGGCATGAAGGGCGACTACGGCATCCTGCTCGTGGAACACGACATGGATGCGGTGTTCGCGCTGGCCGACCGCATCAGCGTGCTGGTGTACGGCCGCGTGGTGTTCAGCGGCTCGCCCGAGGAAGTGCGCCGCCATCCGGAGGTGCGCGCGGCCTATCTGGGAGAAGAACATGTTGAAGGTTGAAGGGCTGACCGGCGGCTACGGCTCCAGCAAGGTCCTGTTCGGCATGTCGTTCGAGGCGAATGAAGGCGAAGTGATTTCGCTGATCGGGCGCAACGGCATGGGCAAGACCACCACGATCAAGACCTTGATGGGCATGTTGCCCGCCACCGGCGGCGCGATGCAGTTCCGCGGCCGGACGCTGGGCCGGTCCGCGCCCAGCGGCGTGGCCAGGCTGGGAGTGGGGCTGGTGCCGGAGGGGCGCCGCGTGTTCGGTTCCCTGACGGTGCAGGAGAACCTGGTGGCGACCTCGCGCGCCGCGCCGGGCGGATGGGACCTGGAACGCGTCTACACGCTGTTTCCCCGGCTGAAGGAACGCCGGGGACAATCTTCCCGGACCCTGTCCGGCGGCGAGCAGCAGATGCTGGTGGTGGGCCGCGCGCTCATGACCAATCCCAAGCTCTTGATCCTGGACGAAGCGACCGAAGGACTGGCGCCGCTGATCCGCCAGGAGATCTGGCGTTGCCTGCGGGCATTGAAGGCCGAGGGCCAGACCATTCTGGTCATCGACAAGAACCTGCCTGAAATGGCGACGCTGGTGGACCGCCACTACATCGTCGACAAGGGCCGGGTGGCCTGGTCGGGCCAGCCGGCCGAGTTGTCCGCCCAGCCCGAGCTGGCGCAGCGCTACCTGGGCATATGAGCGGGCCGGACGGCGCGAGTAGAATGGGCCGCCTGCGCGCGGATCGGCGCCTTGGCCGCTGACATCTGGAGACCATCTTGAAGCCTAGAATCAAAGCTTCCCGCCAGGACGATCCCGGATCGGACGGGAGCGCCGGCGTCGAGGAAATTACGCTGTCCGAGCAGGTCTACCGCCTGCTGCGGCGCGACATCATGCGCGGCGCTTTCGCGCCGGGCCAATCCCTGCGGCTGGAATTGCTGAAACAGCGCTACGGCAGCAGTTTTTCGCCCATCCGCGAGGCGCTCAACCGGCTGCGCAGCGAACGCATGGTCATCAGCACGACCTCGCGCGGCTTCAGCATTGCGCCCTTATCGGTCGAGGAAATGTGGGATGCCTGCGAAACGCGCATCCTGATCGACTGTGACGCGTTGCGCCGTTCGCTCGCCAACGCGGATGACGCCTGGGAAACGCGCCTGGTGGGCGCCTATCACGCGTTGACGCTGGCCGCGCAGCGCGCCGACGGAGCCTCCGAACCCTCGGAAGAGCTGGAAGAGTTGCTGGAGGCGCGCCACCTGGAGTTCCACCATGCCCTGATCGGCGCGTGCCGCTCCAATTGGCTGCTGGACCTGTCCACCCAGCTCTACGCGCAGACCGAACGCTACCGGCGGCCCGCGCGGGCCGGCGCCACGGCCTACGGGCCGGAGCGCAACGTCGACGACGAGCACCGCCAGTTGCTGGACGCCGCGATTTCGCGCGACGTCGAAGGTTCGGTCGCCATGCTGGCTGCGCACTACCGCAAGACCGCGCAGTTCATCGAACGCATCATTTCCCAGCCCCAATCGCAGGCCCGGCATGCATAACCACGACATCGACCTTTTCTTCCCCACCATCGCCGAGCGCGAGGTGCAGTACAACGCGCGCGAATCGGTGCCTGATTTCGATGCCTGCGTGCGCCGCTATGCCGAATCGTCTGCCCGGGTGCGCACGCGCCGCCCCGGTGTGCTGGACCTGCGCTACGGCATGGGCCAGGACGAAAGGCTGGACCTGTTCCTGCCGGCGGCCTCGCGGGCGCCGGCGCCGCTGTTCGTGTTCATCCACGGCGGCTACTGGCGCGCGCAGCGCAAGGAAGACGCACCCGTCATGGCCGAGGCCTTCAACGCCGCGGGCGCTGCGGTGGCTACCCTGGAATACACGCTGGTGCCCGAAGCGACGCTGGGCGAGGTGGTGCGGGAAGTGCGTTCCGCCGTGGCCTGGCTATACCGCAACGTGGCGGCCTACGGGGTGGATCCCGACCGGATCTACGTCAGCGGGAGCTCGGCGGGCGGACATCTGGCGGGCATGCTGGTCGCGCCCGGCTGGCCGGCGCGCTATGGCGTGCCCGACGACGTGATCAAGGGCACCCTGGCCCTCAGCGGGCTGTTCGACCTGCGGCCCCTGTGCGACATCCTGCCGAACACCTGGCTGCAACTGACGCCCGAACAGGCGGCGCACCAAAGCCCGATCTTCCATCTGCCCGAACGCGCGGGTCCGATGCTGCTGGCGGTGGGCGGATTGGAGACCCAGGGCTTCAAGAACCAGACGGCCGCGTACGAGTCCGCCTGGAATGCCGCGGGGCTGGCATCTGCCCGCATTCCCACGCCGAACTGCAATCACTTCGACCTGGTCAACGAACTGGAAGACCCGGACAGCGACCTGACCCGCGCCACCCTGGCGATGATGGGGCTGGGCGCCAGGTGAACGGCGGGCCGATGGCGTAAGCTCTACGTCCATGGCCGACCTGAAACTCCTAGAAGACCTGATAGCCCTGGCGCGCACCGGCAGCTTCGTGCGCGCTGCCGAGCTGCGCCATGTGACCCATCCCGCTTTCGGCCGGCGCATCCGCGCGCTGGAGGCCTGGGCCGGCGCCCCGCTGGTCGAGCGCCAGCGCCAACCGGTGGTCCTGACGGCCGAGGGTGAAGCCTTGCTGAAGACGGCGGCCCAGGTGGTGGAGCAGATGGGGCAGGTGCGCCACCGCATCCGCAGTTCGAGCGCGGGGGGCGAGGCCGTGCTGCGCATCGCCACCGGCCGCAGCCTGGCCCGCACGCTGGTGGCGGACTGGATCGCGCGCTTGCGGCTCCGGGCGCCCAAGGTGCTGGCCGAGGGCACCCAGGTTGAACTGTCCACCGGCATGATGCAGGACATGGCGGCGCGCCTGGAACAGGGCAGGGTGGACCTGTTGTGCTGCTACGAGCACCCCGCGCTGTCGGTGCAGCTGAGCCCCGGCAGGTACCGATACATGACGCTGGGGACCGACAAGCTGGTGCCCGTGAGCCAGGCGGATTCGCGCGGGCGCGCGCGCTACGTCCTGCAGGAAGGCGGGCTGGCCGCGCCGCTGATCACCTATGCGGGCGGGCTGGCCATGGAACGCATCGTGGGCGACCGCCTGGAAACCACGCCGTATTCGCTGACACCGTTCCTGCGCAGCGATTCGCTGGACGCCGCGCACGGCGCGGTCGCCAAGGGGCTGGGCGTGGCGTGGCTGCCCTGGTCCATGGTGGCGGCGGACTGCCGCCGTGGCGCGCTGGCCGCCCTGGGCGGGCGCAGCGATGAAATTGCCTTCGAGGTGCGGCTGTACCGTTCGCGCGCCCGCCTGGCGGACCTGGCCGAAGCGGTCTGGGAAGCCACGGCGAACCGCAAGGCCTGAATGGCCCGTAGGCAAGCGCAATCCTGCCCTGGGCTGAATTGGCACTGGAATGTGTCGATTCGGCACGGGCTGGTCCGCCCGGGAGGCCGAGAATAGCTCCCGACACTTCAAACGAGACGGCGACGCCGTCCAGACCAGCACCCCAGGGAGAAAGCCATGAAATCCGTCCAGCATCCGCTGCGCGGCGCGCTCGCCGCGCTCTGCGCCACCGCGGCCCTCGCCGCCTCGCCGTCCGCCTTCGCCGACTACCCCGACCGCGCCATTTCGCTGGTGGTGGGCTATCCGGCGGGCGGCAGCGTGGACCTCACCGCCCGCCTGTTCGGCGAAGAGCTGGCCAAGCGCATGGGCCAGAGCGTGGTGGTGGAGAACGTGGGCGGCGCCGGCGGCACCATCGGCGCGCAGCGCGTGGCGCGCGCCGCGCCCGACGGCTACACGCTGCTGCTCGGCTCCACCAATGAAATGGTGATCGCCCGCATGATCAACAATGCCGTCAAGTACGACAGCGCGAAGGACTTCTCGGCGCTGGGCGTGATCGCCTCGCAGCCCATGCTGCTGGCCGCCAGCAAGAACTCCGGCGTGAAGACCGCTGCCGAGTATCTGCAAAAGCTGCGCGCCGCCGCGCCTGGCAGCTTCAACTACGGCTCCTCGGGCGTGGGCACGACCCTGCACCTGGCGGGCGAAATGATCAACCAGTCGACCGCGACGCGCGCCGAACACGTGCCGTACCGTGGCGTGGCGCCGCTGGTGACCGACCTGATGAGCGGCCAGCTCGACTACGGCATGCTGGTGCTGTCCTCGGGACTGCCCCAGATCCGCGCCGACAAGATCGTCGCGCTGGGCGTGACCGAGAAGAAGCGTTCGCCGGTGGCGCCGGATCTGCCGGCCCTGGCCGAGACGCCGGGATTCGAGTCGGTCGACATCAGCGTCTGGTTCGCGCTGTACGGCCCGGCGGGCCTGCCCGAGCCGGTCGCGGCCAAGTTGCGCACCGCGCTGGCGGAAACGCTGAAGTCGGAACAGTTCCGCGCGAAGATGCAGGAAGCCGGCGGCCAGCTGGCGCAGCCCGGCCTGGATCCGGTGGCCTACCAGGCCGAAGAAACCAAGAAATACGGCGCCCTGGTCAAGGCCGCCAAGATCGAAGCCCAGTAAGCGCGGCACGGCACGCGGCGCAGCAAATCAGCGGAAGACGTTTCATGGAATTCAAGCTTTCCACTCCCGACCTGGGCGCCGAGCGCGCCGGCAATACCGGCACCCCGGGCGTATGGCATTTCGATTCGGGAGTGCCGGGGCGGGCCCTGATGGTGTCCGCGCTGGTGCATGGCAATGAGCTGTGCGGCGCCTGGGCCCTGAAGGACCTGCTGGCGGCAGGCCTGCGGCCGCGCCGCGGCAGCCTGACGCTGGCTTTCTGCAACCTGGAGGCGTTCGACCGTTTCGACCCCTCCAGCCACGACGCCTCGCGCTTCGTGCAGGAGGATATGAATCGCGTCTGGAGCGCCGAGCGCCTGGACGATCCGGCCACGGCCGACCGCCGCCGCGCGCTTGAACTGCGGCCGTGGGTCGAGCGCGCGGATTGGCTCTTGGACCTGCATTCCATGCACGAACCGGGCGAGCCGCTGCTGCTGACCGGGGTTTTGCCGCGCAACATCGCGCTGGCGCGGCGCTTGAAGGCGCCGCAGCACGTGATCGTGGACGCGGGCCACAAGGACGGCGTGCGCATGCGCGATTTCGCCCAGTTCGGCGACCCCGCGCGCGAGGACGCCTGCGCCTTGCTGATCGAATGCGGGTTCCATGGCGATCCGGCATCGCGCGGCGTCGCGCGCGATATGGTGGCGCGCATGCTGGTCGAGTCCGGGGTGGCCGACGCGGCGGACCTGCCGTCCGGATGGCTGCTCCCCGACCCCGCGGAGCAACGCGTGCTGGAAGTAACGGATGCCGTGGTGGCGCCGTCCATGGATCTGCGCTTCTCGGAGCCCTGGACGGGGCTGGAGACGCTGGAGCGGGCCGGAACCGTCCTCGGCTGGGCGGATGGCAAGCCCATCGCCACGCCCTACGACCGCTGCACGCTGGTCATGCCCTCGCTGCGCCAGCTCAAGCCGGGCGTGACGGTGGTGCGCCTGGCGCGGGACTACGCGGCCTGATACCCCTCGGGGGGCAGCGAGCGCACGCAGTGCGCGCGGCGTGGGGGCTACTTTTGCGGTGTATACCGCAGTTCGTCCAGCTGGTAGCCCTGCGCCTTCGCCGCCGCGAGCGCCTTGTCGAGTTCTTCCTTCGGCAATTGCGGCGAGCGGGACAGGATCCACAGGTATTTCCGGTCGGGCGTCCCTACGACCGCCCAGCGGTAGTCCGGGTCCAGGCCGATCACCCAGTAGTCGCCCTTGAACGGCTTGAAGAACGAGACTTCGAGCTTGGCATTGTTGCTGCCCTCCAGGACCGTGGCGGTGCCCGAGGCGGAATCGATATCGCCGTCCTTGGTGCGGCAGCGATTATTGACGCCCACGGTGCCGTCGGAATGCAGGGTGTATTCGGCGGTCGTGTCTCCCACGCAGTCGCGTTGGTAGAACATGGGGAAATTCGCGATCTCGTACCACATGCCGGCGTAGCGTTTCAGGTCCACCGATTCCACGGTCTGCATGGGCGGCGCGGCATGGACGATCCCCGCCACGCTGGTGGCCAAGGCCAACAGGAATGTTGCTGTGCGGCGCATGGGGAAAACCTCCTGAGGTGACAAAGCGCTCCGCGCCGCCCCGGAGGGGGCGCGGACCAAAACCCTAACGATACGCCTTAATCGACGCGCCTTATCCGCGGGGCGCCTTCAGCGCCGCGTGGTAGCGGGCGACGTAGGTATCGAAATCCTCCGTATCCGATTGCTCCAGGCGCTGCTGTTCCGCCACGGACTGCGCGGCGGCCTGCTCGTAGGCCGAGGCCAGGTCCGCCGGCAAGGCCTGCGAACGCAGCGTGTCCGCATGCTTGCGGCTGAGGTCCAGCGAATAGTCGTGGAAGGACAGGCCGCTTTCGGTCAGGGAGGCCAGCAGGCGGGCGGAGGGCGTGGCGTCCGGGTGGTCCAGCTTGGCGCGCTGCGCCGCCAGCGCCTCGGCGTAGGCGCTGCCGCCCAGGGCGGAGTCGAACAGGGCGGCATAGGGCGCGATCTGGTCCAGCAATTCATGGCCCCATTGGGCCAGGCCGATGGATTGGCCTTCGCGATCGAGCGTCAGGCCGGGCTTGCGGCCTTCCTTCACGACGGTCGAGAAGTTGTCGGCGCTGCGCTGACAGTAGCCGTTGGCGGGGAAGAAGGGGCTGTCGGATGCGGCGCAGAACAGCAGGAAGGCATCGACGAAGCGGCTGGTGGCCGCCTCGATGCCGACGGGCGAATTCGGGTCGATGTCCAGGCAGCGGACTTCCACGTATTGCACGCCGCGCTCGGCCAGGGCGGTGATGGGACGCTCGCACCGGCCGGTGGCGCGCTTGGGCCGGATGCTCGAGTAGTACTCGTTTTCGATCTGCAGCACGTTGGTGTTGAGCTGGATCCATTCGCCATCGCGGTGGGTGCCGATCTTCTGGTAGTCGGGCCAGGGCTGCGTCACGGCGTCGTACAGGCGGCCCAGGAACGTGTCCAGGTCGTTGTAGCAGAGCTTGAGCTGCGACTGCGCCTTGTTCTGGTAGCCCAGGTCGCTCATGCGCAGGCTGGTGGCATAGGGCAGGTACAGCGTGCTGTCGTCCAGCTTGCGCAGCGGATGCTCGCGCCCGCGCAGGAAGTCGCTGGACAGCGCCGGGGCGGCGCCGAACAGGTACATCAGCAGCCAGGAATAGCGGGTGAAGTTGCGGATCAGGCCGATGTAGCCGCGCGAGCGGCGGTCCTGGACGGTGCCGGGCTGCGTATCGAGCACGGACCACAGGTCTTCGGCCAGCGAGAAGTTGTAGTGCACGCCCGCGATGCATTGCATCGTCTTGCCGTAGCGCACGGCCAGGCCGCGCCGGTATACGTGCTTGAGCATGCCCGTATTGGACTTGCCGTACCAGGCGATGGGAATGTCGGCCTCGGGCGGCAGCGTGGCGGGCATGGACTGGTTCCAGATCAGTTCATGGTCCAGCACGCCGTAGACGTGGCGGTGGGTGTTCGTCAGCTCGGCCAGCAGCGCGTCGACGTCCGTATGCGTGCCAGTGATGAGTTCGAGCAGCGATTCGGAATAGTCGGTGGTGACGTGCTCGTTGGTCAGCGCGGAGCCCAGTCCGGCGGGATGCGGGGTGCGGGCCAGCAGGCCTTGCTCGTCCACGCGCAGGCCTTCCTTCTCGATGCCCCGGAGGGTCTGGGTCAGCAGCGAGCGGTTGGCCTCTAGGCGGGAGAGTCGGATGGCGGCGGTATCGGTCACGGATTCTTCTCGTTTGGGTCTGTCCGCGGATTTTACGGGGTGCCAGCCTCCTGTGCCGAGGGAGTCAATACTGGGGACAGGGACAATGCCTGCGCGGTGCGCGCCAGCCATTCGTCCAGGTCGGCATAGACCGGATCGGCGATGGGCGCGGTTTCGTTGAAAATCTCGTGCCAGGCGGTGTCGTACCAGCGCAGCGTCAGCAGTTCGGCCGGCGCGCGCTGGGCGAACTGCCGGCTGCCTTCGGCGGCCACGATCGAGTCGTCCCCGGCCACCATCAGCAGGGTGCGGCAGGGCAGCGCCGGGGCTTCCTGCAGGGCTGCCCGGCCTTCTTCGTCCACGAAGCGGGCCAGGCGGCCCGTCATGCGGCGGCGCACCAGGGGATCGGAACGGTAGGCCTGCACCACGGCCCGGTCGTGGGAGATCCGGGCCGGGGCCAGGCCGTGCGGCACCCGCAAGTCGGGCGCGTGCAGCGACATCCAGGTCAAGGTGCGGCGGACCCACAGGGGCACGTTGACCACGAACGGCGGCGAACTGAGCACCAGCGCGTCGATGTCGGCCAGGCCCCGCTGGGCCATCCGCACGGCGACCAGGGCGCCCAGGCTGTGCGCCAGCACGATGGGCGGGCGCCCCTGGACTTGTGTCCAGGCCTGGATCCGGTCGACCGCGTCGGCCACCAGGTCGTCCTGCCGTTTCAGGGTTGCGGGCCGCCCGCCCGAATGGCCATGGCCCCGATGGTCATGGGCGCCGACGATCCAGCCGCGGGCGGTCAGCCAGCGCGCCAGACGGTCGTAGCGTCCTGCATGTTCGCTCAGCCCGTGCAAGAGGTAGATACTGGGAGTGCCCGGCCCGGCGATGGGCGGGGTCACATTGGGGGCGGCCTGCCAGACATAATTGGCCAATGGCGTGCCGTCGGGCGCGGGGGTCATGGAAATCGGCGACAATTTCTGGCTTCCTCGAAATGAATAGACCATCGGGTCCTCGGTAATGACGATTTCATCGCTGTTTCGTTTCATGTTCAAGAAAGCCGGCGCTGCCGTGGGGCTGGTCCTGCTGGCGGCCGCCTGCTCGCCCAGTTACAACTGGCGTGAAGTGGACGTGGCCGACGGGCACGTGCGCGCGGCCTTCCCCGACCGGGTCATGACCGACACCCGGGATTTGAAGCTGGATTCCCATACCCTGCGCTTCACCCTCGCCAGCGCCAGCGTGGGCGAGGCGGTCTTCGCCGTGGGGTCGGCGCCCCTGCCGCCGGACATCGCGGCGGACCCGGTGGCCCGGCGCGCGCTGGGCATGGCGCTGATGCGTTCGCTCTACACCAACATGCAGGCCTTGCCGCCTATGGAATGGCCCGCCTATGGCGAAGTGATCGAAGTGCACGGCAAGGCCGTGGGCAAGCCGGGATGGCTGCAGGCCAAGGTCTGGGTGACCGACACGATGCTGATCGAGGCCGTGGCGGCGGGCACGCAGGAAAGCCTGCCGGCCGAACGGGCGCGCGAATTCCTGCGCTCGGTCGTCGTCAAGCCGTGAGGGGTTCGAGCAGCCCGCGTTGCAGGGCCTCGACCACCGCGGCGCGCCGGCCCCGCACGCCGAGCCGGGCGCAGGCGTTGCGCAAGTGGAAGTTCACCGTGCTTTCGCTGACGCCCAGGATGCGGGCGGTTTCCCAGCTGGTCTTGCCCAGCGCGGCCCATCTCAGGCAGGCGGCTTGGCGCGCCGACAGGGGCGCGTTGTTGGGCGTGGCGGCGGACATGGCGGCTGGGGCTGGGAGCTTTGCAGTTGTCGGGGCGTCCCATGCTGCGGTGCGCGCCGCCGGGCCGGCAAGCAACCATGCCTTGACGCATCAGTTCGCCTATCTTTGACGGAATAGTCGTATGCCTGCCATCGCGCAGTTCTATTTTTCGGCCATCGTGCTGATGCTGCCTCTGCTGTCCTGCGTGGGGGTGGGGGTGTTCTGGGCCAAGCGCGATTTGCCGTTCGGCGGCGCCTTCGTCACCACGCTGGTCACGTCGGTGACCACGCCCGCGCTGGTGTTCCACACCTTCGTCACGACCCACCTGGACGATCGCGCGCTGGCGGACGTGGCCGTCGCGACCCTGCTCGCGCTGTTGCTGTGCGCGGCGGGATGCGCGCTGTGGCTGAAGGCTTGGAAGCTGCCGGTGCGCACCCTGCTGCCCACGGCCTTCCTGCCCAACGCCGGCAACCTGGGCCTGCCGATTTCGCAGATGGCGTTCGGCGACGCGGGCCTGTCGGTGGCGGTGGCGTTCTTTGCCGTGAACTCCTTCGTGATGCACACCATCGCCGTCCGGCTGCTGCCGGGGGTGAACACCAAGGGCAGCTGGAAAAGCCCGATCCTGCTGGCTTCGGTGGTGGCGGTGGCGATGCGGATGCTGCACGTGCCCGTGCCCGAATGGGTGGTCGAGACGTCCCGCATGCTGGGCGCGGTGACGGTGCCGCTGATGCTGCTGAGCCTGGGCCATGCGCTGGCGCTGATACCGTCCAACGGCTTGCGCGATGGCGCCAAGGTCGCCGTCGTCCGGCTGGCGGTCGGATTGGCCGCTGGCCTGGCGGTGGTGTGGGCGCTGGACCTGGAACCGGTGCTGGCGGGCGCGCTGAGCCTGCAGATGGCCATGCCTTGCGCGGTGGTCAGCTATATGTACGTGAAGCGCTACACGCCCCTAGGCGACACGGCCGCCGGCGCGGTGCTGGTGTCGACCGTTGCGTTCCTGCTGCTGGCGCCGGTGATGCTGTGGCTGTCGCGGACGGCGTGAGAGGCGGCGCGCGGGATGCGGCGCGGGAACCCGATACCCCGCGCGCAATGCCGCGGCCTTTCCCGTTCAGCCCGCCCCGGCCATTTCCCTGAGCTGGGCCATCAGCGCGTCCGGCAGGTCCACCCCGTGCTTGAGGGCCGCGTCGCGCAGTTTGCGGCGGCGGTCGCCGGGCAGGCGCACCCCTTCGTCCTCCAGCATGGCCTCGACCAGCGTCTCGACCCGGTCCAGATAGGCGTTGTTGCCGGCCAGCGCGCCTGGATCGATGGCGAGGAAGGCCTGGCCCAGCCGCGCCGGACCGCCGTCGTCCACGAAGAACGATTCCGTTTCGAATCCAAAATGCGCGCCGGTCAGCGCGCAGACCAGCAGCTCGACGATGAGCGCCAGCATCGCGCCCTTTACGCCGCCGGCGGGCAGCATGCTGCCCGCCAGGCCGGCCTTGGGATCGGTGGTGGGCTGGCCTTCGGCGTCCAGCGCCCAGCCCAGGGGGATGGGCTGGTTGTCGCGGGCGGCGATCATGAGCTTGCCGCGCGCGACCTGCGATAGCGACAGGTCGATCACGAGCCGCCCGCCGCCGCGGCGCGGGAAGACCGCGGCGATGGGATTGGTGCCGAACAAGGGGCGCTTGCCGCCCCAGGCAGGCATGGCTGCCGGCGAATTGCTCAGCGCCAGCGCCACCAGGCCGGCGTCCGCCAAGGCTTCCAGATGATAGGCCGCAGCGCCGAAATGGTGGCTGTTGGTGACGCCGATGAAGGCCACGCCGTGTTCGCGGGCCCGTATCTCCGCCTGCTCCGCGGCCAGCGCGCATGCGGGGAACGCCAAGCCCGAGCCGGCGTCGATCAGCGCCGCCCCGCCCCGCTCGTGCACGATGCGCGGCACGGCCGAACCGATGGCGCGGCCCGCGCGCAGGTGGCCGGCGTAGAACGGGACGCGCGACAGGCCGTGGGAGCCCAGGCCCTGGCTTTCGGCATGGACCAGCGCGCGGGCGGTGCTCTCCGCCATCGCAGGGTTGGCGCCAGCGGCCGCCAGCCCTGCCGCCGCGAGGTGTTGGAGTTCGTCCAGATAGATGTGAGCCATGTCCTTCCTGTCAGGGAGCGGTGTCCGCCGCAGCCGCGGCGCCGCCGGTAAGGGCTATTGTCACACCGGCGGCCACCATGTCGGAAACCCGGGTGTTGGCTTCCTGCGTCAGTCCGGCGATGTGCGGCGTGAGGATCAGGTTCGGCGCTCCGGCCAGGGGGCTGCCGGCGGGCAGGGGCTCCTCGCCGAACACGTCCAGCGCCGCGCCCCGCAGCAGGCCGGCGCGCAGCGCCCGGGCCAGCGCGGCTTCGTCCACGATGCCTCCGCGCGAGGTGTTGATCAGCACGGCGCCACGCCGCAAGCGCGCGATGCGGCCCGCGTCCAGCAGATGCCGGGTGTCCGGCGTGAGCGGCAGGTGCAGCGTGACGGCGTCGGCCTGCGCCAGCAATTCGTCCAGCGGCATGGCGGCGACGCCGGCCTCCTTCCAGACGGGGTTGCCGGGCGGCAGCGCCGCGTCGCAGCCGATCACCCGCATGTCCAATCCGCGCGCCAGCCGCGCGGTCAGCCGGCCGATGCCGCCAAAGCCCACGATGCCGAGCGTTCGCCCCTGCGCTTCCAGGCCCTGCGACAGCGCGGTGCGCGGCCATTCCCCCGCCGCGACCGCGGCCGATGAAAAGTAGGCGCCGCGCAACAGCGCCAGCGTCGTCCCGATCACGTATTCGGCGACGGCGCGCGCATTGGCGCCGGTGGCCGGCACCACCGCGATGCCGCGCGCGGCGCAGCCGTCCAGGTCGATGTTGTCCAGCCCCACGCCCAGGCGGCCCACGGCCCGCAGCCGTGGCGCCGCCCCGAGCAGGGCGGCGTCCACCTTGCTGCGGTTGCGGACGATGAGGCCGTCGGCATCGCCCACGGCCTGGAGCAGCGCGTCGCGCTGGTCCACCAGTTCCGGGGCGTAGCGCACATCGAACCGCTGGCGCAGCGCTTCGACCGCGGGCATATCCATGAATTCCGAAATGACTATGCGCATTGGCTTTTCCCGACTCAGGCGACCTGGATGTTGGCGTCACGGATGATTTTTGCCCAGCGGTCCACCTCCGATTTCAGGTATTTGCCGAACTCCTCCGGCCCACGCGGCTGCGGTATGAATCCCAGTTGCAGCAGGGCCTGCTTCATCGCCGGCTGCGAGATCTGGGTGACGATGGCGCCGCCGATGCGCTTGACCAGTTCGGCAGGCGTGCCCGCCGGCGCCAGCACGCCGGTGAAGTTCTCCACGATCAGGTCGGGCAGGCCGGCCTCTTTCACCGTGGGCACGTCGGGCAGTTCCGCGCTGCGTTCATGGGTGGTGATGGCGAGCGCGCGCAGCGTGCCGTTCTTCACATGGGACAGCGATTCGGGATAGTTGGAGAACACCACGTCCAGGTGGCCGCCGATCAGGTCCGTGAGGGACGGCGCGCCGCCCTTGTACGGGATGTGCATCATGGGCAGGCCGGTGAGTTTCTGATAAAGCGCCAGGGTCAGGTGCGGCGGCGTGCCGTTGCCGCTGGAGCCGGCCGACAGCGATTTCGCGCGGGCGGCCTTCGCCAGGTCGGCCATGCTCTTGATGTCGCTCTTGGCGTTCACCACCACCATGATGGGGGACGAGGCCAGGCCCGCCAGGGGCGTCAGGTCGCGGGTCAGGTCGTAGCCGGCCTTGCCGGCGAAGAGCGTGACGTTGGCCGCGTGCGTGAGCGTGATCGCCAGCCACGAGTAGCCGTCGGGCGCGGCATGGGCGACGTGGGCCGCGCCGATGTTCGCGCTGCCGCCGGGCTTGTTCTCCACGACCACGTTCCAGCGCTCGGCGTCGCTCAGGGCCTTGCCCACCTGGCGCGCGGCCACGTCGGTGAGCCCGCCGGGAGGAAAGGGAACCACATAGTTGATCGGCCGTTCCGGCCAGGCGTTTTTCTGCGCCAGCGCCCGCTCCCAGGGCGCCAGGGCGCAGAGCCCCGCGGCGCCGAGGGCGCCAAGCAGGCGCCGGCGTTGCGCGGCGTCGGGGGTGAGATCGTGTTCGCTACTCATCTGTCTTCCTCCTTGGGTGGCGCCCGGGTAGGAATGCAACCGCCTGTGCCGCCGTGGCGGAAATCGCCCGGGTCTGCTGGTGTTGTTGCGATGGTGCTGCGGGGAGTGCGGGTTGATGCCGCGTGCGGGACGGCGCGTCCGCCATCCTTCCTGCGGACGCGCCTGGGGGATGCACGCCTGGTCAGGCGCTTTCGAAGATCCGCGTCAGGACGAACTCGCGATGGCCCAGCGCCTCGGCCGCGGTCCAGCGGCCATTGGCGGTGGCCAGCATGCATTCCAGCAGCTTGTCGCCCGCCTGGCCCAGGTCGATTTCGCGCTGCAGCAAGCCGCTGGTGTCCACGTCGATGTGTTCGGACATGGTGCGCACCGTGCGCGGGTTGGCGCAGATCTTGATAACGGGCAGGATGGGGTTGCCGATCACGTTGCCCTGGCCCGTCGGGAAGAAGTGCACCGCGTAGCCCGAGGCCGCGCACAGGGTCACCATTTCGGCCGCCGCGGAAGACGAATCCATGAACCACAGGCCGGGACCGTCGGGAATCTCGGCCTTGTCGAGCACGCCGTCCACGCGGCATTGCTTGCCGATCTTCTGGATATTGCCCAGCGCCTTTTCCTCGATGGTGGTCAGGCCGCCCGCGATATTGCCCTTGGTGGGCTGGGATTCGGACAGGTCGCTCGTTTTCCAGCGGTCGATCATGTCCTGGTAGCGGTTGAACATGAACATGAAGCGTTCGCGCACGGCATCGTTGGCGCAGCGCTCGGCCACGATGTGCTCGCCGCCGGTCAGTTCCGAGGTTTCGCCGAACACCAGCGTGGAGCCCAGCGCGTAGAGCTTGTCGAAGGCATTGCCGACGGTGGGGTTGGCGCCGCAGCCCGAGGTGGTGTCGGACTCGCCGCATTTGGTGGAGACCCACAGATCGGCGATGGGGCATTCGGTGCGCCCGAGCGCGGTGGCGTAGTGCACGAATTCCTTGGCGCAGCGCGATGCGCGCATGATGGTGTCGTGATCGCCATGCAGTTCGATGCTGAATCCCATGACGGGCTTGCCGGTGGCGGCGATCCCGTCCACGACGCGTTTGGTCCAGCCCTCCTCGATGCCGATCACCACCACGGCCGCGACGTTGGGGTTGCAGCCGGTGCCGATGAGCGTGCGGAAGTGCAGTTCCAGGTCCTCGCCGAACTGCAGCCGCCCGTAGGGGTGGGGCAGGGCGAGGGTGCCCTTGATGTTGTTGGCCACGGCTTCGGCCGCGGCGTTGGAAATATCGTCCACGGGCAGGACGATGACGTGGTTGCGGACGCCGACGCGGCCATTGTCGCGGCGGTAGCCCTGGAAGGTGGTCGAGGCGTTGATGACGGACATGGTGGGTTCCTGTGCGGGAGGGGGGGCTTACCAGCGCTTGGTCTTGATGTTGTGCACATGGGCGTGCTGGCCGGCCTGGATGGGCTCCACCACGCGGCCGATATCGACGCCGTACTTGAAGACCGTGTCGCCGACAGCCATGTCTTTCATCGCCACCTTGTGGCCGATCGGAATGTCCTGCGTCGCGCGCACGTGGATGATCTTGTCTTCATCCATGATCCAGGCGTTCAGTTCCGTTCCGGCGGTGACGCCTTCCACCACGGCGACCGCCACCGTGTCCTTCGCATCGTGCAATACGGCGTGAATCATTTGTCTTCCTCTCTTGGGCTTGGGCGCCGGCCGGACGGGGCGGGCGCGGATCGCTACGGCCAGGAAATCTTAGGACCCGATTTCATGCATGTCAACTAAATCATATATATGAATTGTATGACTTGAGCAGGTTCCGTCCCCGCCGCTACACTGTGGGCTCCCGATTTTTGCGATGCACCCATGAACACCAGCCTGTCATCGACTGTGCCTCTTGGCAGTCCCCTGTACGCGCAGGTCAAGCAGGCCGTGCTGGCCGCGCTGGCGCAAGGCGAGTGGAAGCAGGGCGAGGCGATCCCGCCCGAAAAGCTCCTGGCGGAACGCTTCGGCGTATCCATCGGCACGCTGCGCAAGGCGATCGACGAACTGGCCGCGGAAAACATCCTGGTGCGCCACCAGGGCCGCGGCACCTATGTGGCGGTGCATACGCGCAACCACCATTTCTTCAAGTTCTTCCGCATCGTGCGGCAGGACGGGAACAAGTCCTACCCCACCACCGAGTTGCTGCGCTTTCGGCGGCAGCGGGCATCGGCCGTGGCGCGCGAAAAGCTGGACCTGCCCGCGGGCGCGATGGTGTTCGAGTTCACCAATGTGTTGTCGCTCAACGGCGACGTCGTCATGGTGGACGAGCTGTGCCTGCCGGAATCGTGCTTTCCGGGCATGACGGAGGCGCTCCTGCGGGAACGCGCGAGCACCCTGTACGCCTTGTACCAGGACGTTTTCGGCGTGAACGTGATCGCGACCGACGAGCGGCTGCGGACCTGCCTGGCCGAACGCGTGCAGGCGCGGGCGCTGGGCGTGGCCGAAGGCAGCCCCTTGCTGGAGATCCGCCGCGTCGCGTTTTCGTACAAGCGGCAGCCCGTCGAATGGCGGATTTCGCGCGTGAACACCGAACGCTACGAGTACCTGGGCCAGGAGCCCTGGGTGACGGGCGCATGATCCGTCGGGGCGAGCCCGCGCGGGCAGGGCGGGGCGGGTCCCGCCACGGCGCCCCGCGCAAGCAGTGCTAGAATTCCTGCCGCAGTACCCAAATTTTCGGCGCCGATTTGCCTGATCCGCTTGCGGGCGCCTTCCAATAAATCCAGCTAAAGAGGTCCGTATGACCACTCCTGCCCAGAATTTGGCCGGTGATTCGGCCAGCGGGTTCGTTCCCGCAACCATCACGACTTCCGCTGCCGCTGATCCCGGCTCCGTCGGTCTCGTCGCTCCCACCTTCATCCGATTCGATGAGCCGCTGCCGCTGTCCAGCGGCCAGTCGCTGGCCGCCTACGAGCTCGCCGTGGAAACCTACGGCACGCTCAATGCGGAGCGCAGCAACGCCGTCCTCATCTGCCATGCGCTGAACGCCTCGCACCACGTGGCCGGGCAGGCGGCGGACAACCCCTCCGACGTGGGCTGGTGGGACAACATGGTCGGCCCCGGCAAGCCGGTGGACACCGACATCTTCTTCGTGATCGGGGTCAACAACCTGGGCTCCTGCTTCGGTTCTACCGGCCCGGCCAGCATCAACCCGGAAACCGGCAAGCCCTGGGGAGCCGCCTTCCCGGTGCTCACCGTGGAAGACTGGGTGCGCGCGCAGGCCCGGGTCGCCGACCATTTCGGCATCGAACGCTTCGCCGCCGTGATGGGCGGATCCCTGGGCGGCATGCAGGCGCTGAGCTGGGCCATCACCTTGCCCGAACGCGTGGCCCATTGCGTGGTGATCGCCAGCACGCCGCGGCTCTCGGCGCAGAACATCGGCTTCAACGAGGTGGCGCGCCGCGCCATCATCACCGATCCGGATTTCCACGGCGGCGACTATTACGCGCAGGATGCCGTGCCGCGCCGCGGCTTGTCGGTGGCGCGCATGATCGGGCACATCACCTACCTGTCCGACGACGACATGGCCGAGAAATTCGGCCGCGCGCAACGCGCGCCCGCCGAGAACGGCGCCTACCGCTACGGCTACGACGTCGAATTCGAGGTGGAGTCCTACCTGCGCTACCAGGGCGAGAAATTCACCCGCTATTTCGACGCCAACACCTATCTGCTGATCACCCGCGCGCTGGACTATTTCGATCCGGCCCGCAACACCGGTGGCGACCTGGCCCGGGCGCTGGCGCCGGCCCAGGCCGACTTCCTGCTGGTGTCGTTTTCGACCGATTGGCGCTTTCCGCCCGAGCGTTCCCGCGAGATCGTGCGGGCGCTGCTGAAGAACGCCAGCCCCGTCACCTACGCCGAGATCGACGCCCCGCACGGCCACGACGCCTTCCTGCTCGAAGACGCCCGCTACCACGCCGTGGTTCGCGGCTACTACGAACGCATCGCGCGCGAGCTGGGCCTCGGCGCCGCGGCCCAGACCGAAGGACGCTCCGAATGACTCCCGTGACTCCCCGCCATGCGCACAGCGTCCTGCGGCCCGACCTGGCGCGCATTGCAAGCTGGATCGAGCCCGGCAGCCGCGTGCTGGACCTGGGCTGCGGCGACGGGGCGCTGCTGGCGCACCTGCGCGACCACCGCCAGGTACGCGGCGCGGGCGTGGAACTGGACGACACCTGCGTGATCGCCTGCGTGCGGCGCGGCGTCGAAGTCATCCAGCAGAACCTTGAGGACGGCCTCGCCCTGTTCGACGACAAACAATTCGACACGGTGGTGCTGTCGCAGACCCTGCAGTCCATGCACCGCACCGAGCACATCCTGCGCGAAATGGCGCGCGTGGCGCGCTTCGGCGTGGTGTCGTTCCCCAACTTCGGCTACTGGCCTCACGGCTGGTCCATCCTGCGCGGCCGCATGCCGGTGACCGGACAGATGCCGTACCAGTGGTACAACACGCCGAACATCCACCTGTGCACGCTGCGCGACTTCGAACAGCTGGCCGGCGAACTGCGCCTGGGCATTCTTGAGCGCGCCACCTTCAACGAGGGGCGCGAAGTGAAGCGGTTCCCGAGCTGGCGCAGCACCCTGGCGGTGTACCGTTTCGCGTCGCCCTGACATTCCGACACGCATCCTCCCGGCGGCGCGGGCGAACAGGCCCTAAAATGCCGCAAGCCCGCGGCGCCCGCCTGTAGCGCCGCGCCGCAGCGTTACAGGAGACCGTCATTACCGCAGCATCCAACGTCTACACCAGCCCCCGCGTGGCTCCCCTGCTGGTCCTGGGCTTTGCCAGCGGATTGCCTCTGGCCCTGACCAGCGGCACCTTGCAGGCCTGGGCCACCGTGGAAGGCGTGCCGCTGCAGCAGATCGGTTTCCTGACCCTGGTCGGAACGGCATACACCCTCAAGTTCCTGTGGGCCCCCTTCGTGGACCGGTACGTGCCGCCGCTGCTGGGCCGGCGGCGCGGCTGGATGCTGCTGACCCAATTGCTGCTGGCCGCCGCCATCATGGCGATGGGCGTGCTGTCGCCGTCGTCCGCGCTGCAGCCGCTGGCCCTGCTGGCCGTGCTGGTGGCCTTCCTGTCCGCCACCCAGGACATCGCTTTCGACGCCTACTGCACAGACGTGTTGCGCAAAGAGGAGCGGGGCGCGGGCGCCGCCATCAAGGTCATGGGATACCGGCTGGCCATGATCGTGTCGGGCGGGCTGGCGCTGATCCTCGCGGACCAGTGGATCGGCTGGGGCAATACCTACGTGCTGATGGGCGGCCTGATGCTGCTGTGCGCCCTGGCCACGCTGTGGGCCCCGGAACCCGAGCACGTCGCCAGCGCGCCGCGCAACCTGCGGGCGGCCGTGGGCGAGCCGCTGCGCGAGTTCTTTACGCGCCGGGGGGCGCTGGCCGTCCTGCTGCTGATCGTGCTGTACAAGCTGGGCGACGCTTTCGCCGGCGCCTTGTCGACCACCTTCCTGATCCGCGGCGCGGGATTCTCCCCCACCGAAGTGGGGACCGTGAACAAAGTGCTGGGGCTGGCCGCGACCATCATCGGCGCGCTGGCCGGCGGATCGCTCATGTCGCGCTGGGGCCTGTACCGTTCGCTGATGGCCTTCGGCCTGCTCCAGGCGGTGTCGAACATGGCGTACTGGCTGATTGCCGTCAGTCCGAAGAGCATCTGGCTGATGGCCACGGGCGTGGGGATCGAGAACCTCTGCGGCGGCCTGGGCACGGCTTCTTTCGTGGGGCTGCTGATGGCGCTGTGCCGCCAGCGGTTCTCCGCGACCCAGTTCGCCCTGTTGTCGGCGCTGTCGGCCGTGGGCCGCACCTATCTGGCCGGCCCGCTTACGCCGCCGCTGGTCGAGCACCTGGGCTGGCCGGGCTTTTTTCTGCTGACCGTGGTGATCGCCTTGCCCGGCCTGGTGCTGCTGCACTTGCTGCGAGGCACCATAGAAACCATGGAAAAGCAGGGCGAGGAAGCCTAGGAAAAAGCGGCGCCGGAGCGCCGCTTTTTTTCATGGCCTGGCGTTACTCTTCGCCGACCAGCCGGACGATGAGCACGTCGCTGGGCAGCGACTCCAGCAGCCGCTCGGCCACGCTGCCGATGGCGGTGCGCAGGATGCCGGTGCGGCCGTGCGTGCCCGTCACGACCAGGTCGGAGCGGTGGTTGAACGAGTATTCCGACAACACGGTCTCAGGCTGGCCGCATTCCAGCACCACCTTGGGCGGGGCCACGTTGGCCAATTCAGGCGTTTCGGCGGTGAACTCCCGGGCGCTCTGCTCGGCGGCCTTGTAGAAGTTGCGCGTGACGGCCTCGTCCGGCACGTTCTTGCCCTGGAACGGCACGTCGTAGGCGTGGAAAAGCGTCAGGTTGGCATTGGGCACCAGCTGCAGCGCGGCGCGCAGGGCCTGGCGCGAACCTGCGGAGAAGTCGGTGGCCACGAGGACGTCGCGATACGGCCTGCGCGGACGGGTCTTGACCACGAGCACCGGATGGCGGGCCTGGCGGGCCAGCTTTTCGACGGTGGTGCCCAGCAGCAGCCGGCCCAGCGTTTCGTCGCGCGCGATGCCGGTGACGATCAGCGAGCAGCCGTAGCTGTCGGCCGTTTCCATGATGCGCGCCAGAGGATCCCCGCTGACCACCACGACTTCGGTCTGCACTTCCGCGGCGGCCAGGTCCTCGGCCAGCTCGCGCTCCGCCAGGGCCTTGTGGTCGCTCGACAGGCGGCGCCAGACCGGCGTGGTCAGGCGTGCCGGCGTGGCATGGGATTCCATGACATGCAGGACGACGAGCTTGGTATTGAGTTCCTTGGCCAGCTGCAGCGCGCGGTCCAGGGCGCGGTCGCCGCGCGCGCTGAGGTCCGTTGCCAACAGGATGGGGCCGATTTGCTGTGTCATTACGTTATCTCCCGGGTGTGGCCGGGCCGACGGCTCCCGTATCCGCGCGTTCCGGCCGTTCCGCCCTCGCGGGCATGTCCCCATTGTCTCGCCGCTTGCCGGACCGGGGCTTGATCGATATCAACGCAATGCCTAGCGTAAGGGAGGACGAGCACTCAGGCAATGGCCGCCTGCCGGGGCCAGGCTCAATACAATGGAGCCTGCCCAATGTCCGGCCGCCCCATGTTCTCCGATATTTCCCCCGTCCTGCTGCATACGCTGTACCTCGTCGCCATCGTGGCCGAAGCCATGACCGCGGCGCTTTCGGCCGGCCGGCGCGACATGGACTGGATGGGCGTGTGCATCATTGCCTGCGTGACCGCGCTGGGCGGCGGGTCGCTGCGCGACGTGCTGCTGGGGCACTACCCGCTGACATGGGTGATCCATCCTGAATACCTGTGGATGACGGGCGGCGCCGCGATCGTGACCGCCCTGATCGCGCCGGTCATGCGGCGGTTGCGCAGCCTCTTCCTGCTGGCCGACGCCCTGGGCCTGGTGGCCTTCACGGTGATCGGCTGCCAGGTCGCGCAGTTGATGCAGCTGCCGATCACCGTGGTGCTGATCAGCGGCATGATCACGGGCTGCGCGGGCGGGGTGTTGCGCGACGTGCTCTGCAACGAGGTGCCGCTGCTTTTTCGCAAGGAGCTCTACGCCAGCGTGTCGGTCGTGACGGGTGGGCTGTACCTGGGAGGGCAGGCGCTGGGCCTGTCCGCCAATGCCGCGGTGCCCATTGCGCTGGCCGCCGGCCTGGCGGTGCGCCTGCTGGCGCTGCGGTTCAACTGGCAGATGCCCAAGTTCGTCTACCGCGACGACTGGGATTGAGCGCCGGCATGGCCGCAACAATTTTCCTATTTGTGTTTCAATAAATTTCTAGTATCTTGCCTGGGTTACACACTACGCATTACGCAGCACAAGGGGAGCCGATTGGACGTCAAAGCGCCCGCCACGATTCCGTATTTCCTACAGGAACAGATTCGTGAACTGATAGTGGACGGGACTATCCGCCCCGGCCAGCCGCTACGGGAACAGGAACTGGAACAGCGCTTCGGCACCAGCCGCAGCCCTATCCGGGAAGCGCTGCGCCTGCTGGAACTGAGCGGCCTGGTCACGCACGTCCAGCGCAAGGGCTTTCGGGCCACCCTCTATACGGAAACGCAGATCCGCCACCTGTACCTGCTGCGGGCGGAACTCGAGGCCTATTGCCTGCGCCAGGCGGCCGAGGCCGACGACCTGGCGCCGCTGCTGGATGAATTGAACCGCCACGATGCCGCGATCGCCGCGGCGCTGGCCAGCCGCGATGTGCGCGGCTGCATTTCGGCGGCATGCGAGTTCTACCTGGCCGCGGCCCGCAGCACGGGCAATACGCCCTTGGCCGGCATGCTCAGCAAGCTGTACGAACAGATCGAGCCGCTGCGGTATCTGCTGGCCAAGCGGTCGATGGAATCCAGCGCCATTCATGCCTGCACCCGCGGCATCGTCGACGCGATGGCGGCGCGGGACATCGAACTCGCGGCGCGCCTCGCGCGCGACTATCTGGCCGACGTGCTGCCGGCCGTCGCCGACGCGTACCGGCACGCGGCCCTGCAGGATGCGGAAGACCTGGCGCCGCGCTACGGGCGGGCCTGAGGCCCGGGCGGAGTACGCACTTCGATGCCGGCCTTTTCCAGGGCCCGGCGTATGCCGTTGGCGAAGACCAGGGCGTTGGGCTGGTCCCCATGGATACAGAGGGTGTCCGCCTGCACCGTCACGTCCTTGCCGTCTACCGAGCGCACCTTGCCTTCGCGCACCATGCGCACGACCTGCGCGACCGCCTGGTCCACGTCTTCGATCATCGCGCCGGCGCGCGTGCGCGGCGTGAGCGAGCCGTCGTCCTGGTAGGAGCGGTCCGCGAACACCTCGCTGGCGGCGGCCAGGCCGATGGCGCGGGCCGCGTCGATCAGCTTGCTGCCCGCCAGTCCGTACAGGATCAGCGAGGCGTCCACGTCTTTCACGGCCTGGCAGATGGCGCGCGCCAGGCCTTCGTCCTTGGCGGCCATGTTGTAGAGGGCGCCGTGCGCCTTGACGTGGTGCAGCCGCGCGCCTTGCGAGGCCGCGACGCCGGCCAGCGCGCCGATCTGGTAGACCACGATGTCGTAGGCCTCGTCGGGGCTGATCTGCATGACGCGGCGGCCGAAACCGACCAGGTCCTGCAGGCCGGGATGCGCGCCCACGGCCACGCCCTGCTTGAGGGCTGCCGCCACTGTCTTGCGCATGGTGGCCGGATCTCCGCCATGGAAGCCGCAGGCGATGTTGGCGGAGCTGACGTACTGCAGCACGGCCGCGTCGTTGCCCATGGTCCAGGCGCCATAGCTTTCGCCCATGTCGCAGTTCATGTCGATTCGGGTGGTCATGGCGGTTTCCTTTCTAGGCGAGAAGCGCGCGCAACGGCGCAAGCGCCTCCTGCAGTTGGGAGAAGGCGCGCTCGCGCTCGCTGTCCAGGCGCTGCGCCTCTTCCAGCGGGACCGGCTGGAAGCGCAGCGGCTGTCCGGGTGCGCATTGCGCCAGAGCGGGCAGGTCCACCGTGGCGATCTGCGCGATCTTGGGGTAGCCGCCGGTGGTCTGCCGGTCGGCCATGAGGATGATGGCTTCGCCGCCCGAGGGCACCTGCACGGTGCCGAAGCAGGCGGCCTCCGACAGCATCTGGCGCGGCTCGCTCATGGACAGGGCCGGGCCCAGCAGGCGGTAGCCCATGCGGTCGGATTGCGGGCTGATGCGGAACTCCGATGCGGCGAAGGCCTGGCGGGACGCTTCCGAGAATTCCTGCCAGTGCATGCCCGGCAGGAAGCGGATGGCGTCCCGGCGCTTGGGGCCCAGCGCCGCCGGCAGGTAGACGCGCAACTGCCACAGCGCCTCCTGGAGGACGTCCAGGTCGCGGCCTTCGGCCAGCGGGGTCCGCAGGGGCAGCCGGTCGCCCTTGGCCAGCGCGCGGCCCTGGAATCCGCCGAAGCCGCTGCGCAGGTAGGTGCTTTCGCTGCCCATCACGCGCGGGAGCGCGAAACCCCCGTGCACCGCGAGGTAGCCGCGCACGCCGGCGGCCGGCCTGGCGCCGAAGGCCAGCGTGTCGCCCGCCCGCGCGACCAGGGGGCGCAGGACGGGGATGTCCTGGCCGTTCAGGGTGGCGCCCAGGTCGGCGCCCGCCAGGGCGAAGCATGCCGGCGCATCGAAGCGCAGGGTGGGGCCCGTCAGCGTCATTTCCAGCGTGGCGGGGTCGCCCTGGTTGCCGGCCAGCGCGTTGGCCAGCCGGTGCGCGCGTTCGTCCATGGCGCCCGCGGCGGGGATGCCCTGGTGCTGGTAGCCCTCGCGGCCGCGGTCCTGGAAGCTGGACAGCATGCCGGGCTTGATCACCGCAATGCTCATCGCCCGGCCTCCCGGATGCGCTCGAACTCCTCGGGGCTGATGGGCACGAAGCGCACGGAATCGCCGGGCTGGAGCAGGGCCGCGGGGTCGCGGTCGGGATCGAACATGGTCAGCGGCGTAGTGCCGATGATGTTCCAGCCGCCCGGCAGCCGGTTCGGATAGATCACGGTCTGGCGGTTGGCCACGGCGACCGCGCCGATCGGAACGGCGGTGCGCGGCGACGGGCGGCGCGGAATATTGAGCTTTTCGTCGTGCACGCCCAGGTAGGCGTGCCCGGGCGCGAACCCCAGCATGAACACCATGCTGCGGGGCTGGCTATGCAGCTGGATGACGCCCTCGGGCGTCAGGCCGGCGGCCTGGGCCACCTCGGCCAGGTCAGGACCATATTCGCCGCCATAGCAGACGGGGATGTCGACCTCGCGCCCGCCCGAGTCATCGGCGCGCACGCCATCGGCCAGCAGTTGGCCGATGCGTTCGGCCAACTGGGCATAGGTCGGGCCGCCGCGCGGGTCGGGCCGGTAATGCACGGCCACCGCGACGAACGAGGGCACCACGTCGGTTACGCCGGGAAGCCGCGCGTCGCGCAGCTTGCCCGCCGCGGCCAGGCAGGTCCTGCCCACCGAGGCGTCGATGCGGTCGCCAAAGGAAACGATGAGGCAGCGGTCGCCCTGGGGCAGGATGCGCCAGGAGGTCTCGGCCGCAGAAGGGGGTTCTGATAGTACGTTCAACGACACGAAACCTGTAGGGTTACTTGGCGAACAAAGAATCCATGTTCTTGAACGCCTTGAACTCCAGCGCGTTGCCCGACGGATCCAGGAAGAACATGGTGGCCTGTTCGCCCACTTCGCCCTTGAAACGGATGTAGGGCTCGATGACGAATTCAGTGCCGGCGTCGGTCAGGCGCTGGGCCATGGCTTCCCATTGTTCCATGGAAAGCACCGCGCCGAAATGGCGCACGGGCACATTATGCGAATCCACGGCGCTGGTGGCGCGGTGGCCGCATTCGCTGGGGGCCAGGTGAGCCACGATCTGGTGGCCGTAGAAGTTGAAATCGATCCATTCGGGCGAGCTGCGGCCCTCGGGACAGCCCAGTTTTTCGCCGTAGAAGGCGCGGGCTTCGGCGAGGTCGCGGACCGGGAAGGCCAGGTGGAAGGGCGGCAGGTTGGTTTGAGCGGTCATGAAAGGCTCCGGGACAAAAGTGACGATGGGATTGCGGGCCGCCGCAAGCGCGGACCGGCCTTGGCATCGAGGATTATTTTATGAATTGTTTTTTTGATCAAAAAACGATATTTTTTGTGTCTTAGCATCGAAAAAATTGATCGTGATCAAGGAATTCAAGACCTTTATCGGCGTGGCGCGCAACGGCACCTTTACGGGGGCGGGCGCCCAGCTGGGGCTGACGCAGTCCGCCGTCAGCGCCCAGATCAAGCGCCTGGAGGAATACCTGGGCGTGGCCTTGTTCGAGCGCAGCGCGCGGGCGGCGGTGTTGAACGCCAATGGCCGCGAGATGCTGCCCCAGGCGGAAGAACTCGTCGCCATGGCCGAGCGCATGGTCACCACGGCGGGGGCCGGCCATGTCAGCGGATCGCTGCGGATCGGCGCCATCGCCTCCGTGCAGCAGGATCTGCTGGTCCGCGCGCTGGGCGAGTTCAGGGCGGTCTATCCGGACGTGCGCGTGCGCGTCGTGCCGGGCGTGTCGCTGTCGCTGCTGGGCCAGGTGGACGCGGGCGAGGTGGACATGGCCATGTTGATCCGGCCGCCTTTCGCCCTGCCGCCGGAACTGGGGTGGCAGCCGCTGATGCGCGAGCCGGTGATGCTGGCCGTGCCCGAATCCCTGCCGGCCGCGCCGTGGCGCGAATTGCTGGCGACGCAGCCATTCATCCGCTACGACCGGGCGTCGTTCGGCGGCCGCGCCGTGGATATTTTCCTGAAGAAGCACCGCATCGCGGTGCGTGAGGCGGTGGAGCTGGATGAAATCGAGGCCATCGCCGGCATGGTGCGGCACGGGCTGGGCGTGGCGCTGCTGCCGCATTTGCGGCAGCTGGACACGACGGGCCTGCGGCTGCTGGCGCTGGGGGAGGACGCCTTCCACCGCGAGATCGGCCTGATCGGGCGCCTGCCCTTCGAGGCAGGCGGCGTGCGGGAAAAAATGGCGGAGTGCCTGGCGTCGGCGGCGGCGGAGCCCGCCGCCGGGCCGCTATAGCTTGTCGCAGCGGACCGTGATCGGGTGGTCGCGCAGCGTGGTCATGACGATGTCGTTCACTTCGCCCTCCACGTCCGTGATCACGTAGCCGATCTGGCCGCGGGTCTGCAGGGTCTGGCTGATGATGTTCAGGCCATGCTGCGCCATCAGGTTGTCCAGCGTGCCGAGCGCGCCCGGAGCGTTGCGGTGCACGTGCAGGATGCGCGTGCCGCCGGCCTGCTCCAGGTAGGGCAGTTCGGGGAAATTGACCGCGCCCTTGGTGGTGCCCGCCTGCAGGAAGCGCACCAGCTTCTCGGCGACTTCCCGGCCGATGTTCTCTTGCGATTCCTGCGTGCTGCCTCCGATGTGCGGGGTCAGGATCACGTTGGGCATGCCGATCAGCGGGCTGGCCAGCGGTTCGTCCGGGCCCTTGGGCTCGGTGGGGAACACGTCCAGCGCGGCGCCGGCCAGATGGCCGGATTTCAGGGCGGCGTGCAAGGCCTCGATGTCCACGACGGTGCCGCGAGAGGCGTTGATCAGGATGGCGCCACGGCGCATGCGCGCGATGGTGTCCGCATTCATGATCTTTTCGGTCGCCTTGCCGCCGGGAACGTGCAGGGTGACGACGTCGGACTGCTCCAGCAGCTCGTTGAGCGTGCCCGCGGGACGGGCGTTGCCCAGCGGCAGCTTGGCCTCGACGTCATGGTAGATGACGCGCATGCCCAGGCTTTCGGCCAGCGTGCTGATCTGCGAGCCGATGTTGCCGTAGCCGACGATGCCCAGCGTCTTGCCACGGGTTTCGAACGCGCCGGAGGCGTTCTTGTCCCAGTGGCCCAGATGCACGCGCGCATTCTTTTCGGGAATGCGGCGCAGCAGCAGGATGGCTTCGCCCAGCACCAGTTCGGCGACCGAGCGGGTGTTCGAGAAGGGGGCGTTGAACACCGGGATGCCGCGCTGCATGGCCGCATCCAGGTCGACCTGGTTGGTGCCGATGCAGAAGCAGCCCACGACGCGCAGGTCGGGGTTGCCGGACAGCAGGCTGGCGTCCAGGTGCGTGCGAGAACGGATCCCGGCCACCTGGGCGCCGCGCAGGGCGTCGGCCAGTTGGGCCGGCGGCAAGGCCGCGGCGTGCGTGACGATGTCGGTGTAGCCGGCGGCCTCGAAAACGGCGCGGGCGCTCGGGTGGATATTCTCGAACAGGACGATTTGTGCCATGACTGCCTGGGGAGGGGTGGGGAAACGCGTTTTATTGATTGTGGCGCATTTTTGCTGCAGTGCAAGGAGTAGCCATTGGGCCGGTGTGGATGAATTGTTTCAGGAGGAGGGCCGTGGCACTGGCCCGTTCCTTGAGGCTTCAGCGATAGGCCTGGAAGACCTTGGCGCCGCCCTGCTTGTCCACCAGCACCACATCGTGCGGCGTTTTGCGGCCGCCGTATTCGGGGCCGTCCATGCCGGGAGAGCCCAGCGGCATGCCCGGGGCCGCCAGGCCGGCGGCGTCGGGCTTTTCCAGCAGCAGCCGGCGCACATCGCTGGCGGGCACGTGGCCCTCGATGGCGTAGCCTTCCACCGCGGCCGTGTGGCAGGAGCCGTAATCCGCCATGCCGGCGTTGCGGCGGATGGGGCCGGTGTCCTGGACGTCATGCGTGGTCACGGCGAAGCCGTTGTCGCGCATGTGCTTGACCCAGTCCTCGCAGCAGCCGCAGGTGGGCGTTTTCCAGACCTCGACCTTGGTGGGCGCCTCGGCGGAGGCGAGCGCGGGCACGCACAGGGCGGCGGCGATGGCAAGGCGGCGGGTAAGGCGGGAAACGTTCATGATGCTCCGTGCAAGAGTCGTGGACATAAGGCTCAGAACCAGAAGCGCACGCCCGCCATGACGGACGTCTGGGACCGGCTGGCGCCGGCGTCCGATGCGTAGCGCGCGGTCTGGCCGAACTTGCGTTCAAAGGATACGCCAATATAAGGCGCGAACTCGCGGGTGACTTCATAGCGCAGCCGCAGCGACAGCGAGCCCTCCGACAGCCCGGAACCGATGCCGCGTTCGGGATCGTCCTTGCCGTAGAGGCTGGCTTCCAGCTCTGGGGTGAAGATCAGGCGCTGCGTCAGCAGCAAGTCGTACTCGGCCTTCAGCGCCAGCGCCGTGCGGCCGGACGGACCCGCGTAGCCCGTGGCCTCGAGTTCGATGTTGTAGGGCAGGACGCCTTCGACGCCGATGGCCGCCCAGTTGCGCTTGGGTCCGGTGCCGATGTCGCGGCGAGCGCCCAGCTGCAGGTCCCAGAAGGGCGAGACGGCATGGCTCCAGAAGGCCTCGACCTTGCCGCCCGATCCGCCGCCGTTCTCGCGTTCGCCCTCGCTCTTGACCAGCAGACGGTCGGTGGCGGTGCCGAACCAGAAGCGGCCGTCCCATTCCTGGGCATTCTGCCCATCGCGGTTGCGCGAAACGCCGAATTTGTCGAACAGCACCTGCCAGGTTGGCGAGCTGTCCATCATGTGCGGATGAATGCCGTAGCTGTCATAGCCGCGCTCGCCCGAACCATCGCTGACCGGCAGGCTGCCGACGGGCGGGGCGGCTTGCGCGCCGCCGTCCATCGATCCATGGTCCATGCCGGGCATGGCGCCGTGGTCCGCCGGGGATGGCGCGGGAGCGGCGCCGTGATTCATCGATCCGTGGTCCATGCCGGGCATGGCGCCATGGTCCGTTGGCGCGGGCTGGGACCAGGCGGCCGGGGAGGCCAGCGCCGCGGCGATGGCGCAGGCGCGCAGCCGTTTGATTTGGCGGCTCATTGGTTTCATCGATTACTCCACCACGACCGCTCTGAACATGCCGGCCTCCATGTGATACAGCAGGTGGCAGTGGTAGGCCCAGTTTCCGCGCGCGTCCGCGCTGACGCGGTAGCTCAGCCGCTGCGCCGGGTTGAGGGAAATGGTGTGCTTGCGCACCTGGAAGGCCCCGTCCGGCGATTCCAGGTCGCTCCACAATCCGTGCAGATGGATGGGGTGCGTCATCATCGTGTCGTTGACGAGCACGAAGCGCACGCGTTCGCCGTAGCGCAGGACGATGGGCTTGGCGTCCGAGAACTTCACGCCATTGAAGGACCACATGTAGCGCTCCATGGTTCCCGTCAGGTGCAGTTCGATTTCGCGGGACGGATTGCGGTTGTCCTCGGGCTCGCGCATGGACCGCAGGTCGGCGTAGGTCAGCACACGGCGGCCGTTGCCGCGCAGGCCGACGCCGGGGTCGTCCAGCCGCGTCGACACCACGTCGGGCAGCATGGCATTGCTCACGCCGCGCTCGGCGGGGTAGGGATGCTTGACTTCCACCATGCCGCCTTGGTCCGCGCCGGAGCCGTGGCCCGCGTGGTCCATGCCCGGCATGGCGCCCTGGCCGCCGCTGGCCGTCATGCCGGCCATATCGTGGCCGCCGCCGCCCATGTCGTGCGCCATGCCCATGTCCATCATCCCCAGCAGCTGCACGCGATCCACTGGCGGGACCTCGGCCTGCATGCCGGCGCGCGGCGCGAGCGTGGCGCGCGCGTAGCCCGAACGGTCCATGGCCTGCGAGAAGATGGTGTAGGCGCGCTCGTCCATGGGCTCGACGATGACGTCATAGGTCTCGGCCACGCCGATGCGGAATTCGTCCACGTCCACGGGGCGCACGTCCTGGCCGTCCGCGGCCACGACGGTCATTTTCAGTCCGGGGATGCGGACATCGAAGTACGTCATCGCGGAGCCGTTGATGAAGCGCAGGCGCACGCGCTCGCCGGGCTGGAAGAGGCCCGTCCAGTTGCCGGCCGGCGTGACGCCGTTGGTGAGGAACGTATAGGTGGCGCCGGATACGTCCGCCAGGTCCGACGGATTCATGCGCATCTGCTCCCACATCAGCCGTTCCGACAGCGCGGCGCCCCAGCCCTTGTCGCGCGCCTCGGCGCTCAGGCTCTCGATGCTGGGCTGGATGCGGTTGTAGTAGTCCGGCATGATCTTCAGCTTGTTGAAGAGTCGCATGGGGTCTTCGTCCGTCCAGTCGGACAGCAGCACGGTGTAGTCGCGGTCCGAAGCGATGGGATCGCGGCGGCGCGGGTCGATGACGATTGCGCCGTACAGGCCGGTCTGCTCCTGGAAGCCGGAATGGCTGTGGTACCAGTACGTGCCGCTCTGGCGCACGTCGAAGCGATACGTATAGGTCTGTCCCGGATCGATGCCGGGAAAGCTGAGTCCGGGCACGCCGTCCATCTCGGTGGGCAGGAGGATGCCGTGCCAATGGATGGAGGTCTGTTCGCGCAGGCGGTTGGTGACGTGCAGGGTCACCGTGTCGCCCTCGCGCCAGCGCAGCAGCGGCGCGGGCAGCTGGCCGTTCACCGTGGTGCCGACGCGGGCCGCGCCCGTGAAGTTCACGGGCGTTTCGCCGATCTCCAGATGGAATTCGGTGCCGCGCAATTCCGTGGCGGCGGCCGGGGCCGGCGCGGGGGCGGCGAGCGCCGCGCGCCAGCCGCCCAGCGCGGCCAGCGCGCCGCCGCCGGCCAGGCCCCGCACGAAGCGGCGGCGGGAAAAGGGATGGGAGGCTGTCATGTCGGGTCCGTGAGGCTTGCCGGGCTTAGAGCACCGATATCGCGCCCTTCATGCCGGCGGCGTAGTGGCCGGGCTCCAGGCAGCCGAAGGACACCGTGCCCGCCCTGTCGAAGCGCCAGACGATCTGCCCGCTCTTGCCGCCTTCCAGCGATATGGCGCCGGCTTCCTCGTGGCGCATGCCGGGATCCTTCATCATCATGTCATAGTGCGCCTTGAGATCGGCGTCGCTGCCCAGCACCAGCTCATGCCTGATCCGGCCGGCGTTGCGCACGTTCAGGCGCACGGTCTCGCCCGCCTTGACCTCGATGCTGGCGGGCGTGAAACGCATGGCGTCGGACATGTCTACGTCGATGCTGCGGGTGACGCGGGCCGGGTCGCCCGCCTTGCCGATGGGGGCCGAGGCTGCCGGCATCGCATGGCCGGCATGGCCGTGGCCGCCGGCGGCCACGGCGGCGCCCGCGCTGATCGTCAGGGCCAGGATGGCGGCCTGGGTGATGCGGAACAGAGAGCCTTTCACGCGTATCCTTGGTAGTGGGGACGGTGATGGCACTGTAGGGAAACGGCGGTGACCCTATCCTGTCGCCAACATTACATTTTCGTAATGTCGGCCGCGGCGGCGTGGCCGTCCGGCCCGCGCAGGGTGACGCCGATGACGGTGCCGCGCGCATCCGACGCGGCGTCCACTTCGCCGCCGTGCATGCGGGCAATGGCGCGCACGATGGCCAGGCCCAGGCCGTGGCCCTCGCTGCGCGGCGCGCGCGCCTGGCCGGAGCGGAAGAAGCGGTCGAAGATGCGGGGCAGGTCGGCGGCGGGGATGGGCGCGCCGGGGTTGCGCACTTCCACCCGCGCGCCGGCCGGCGACGCGAAGCAGGCCAGCACGATCTCGCCGCCCCGGGGCGTGGCCTTGATGGCATTGGAGATCAGGTTGGCCAGCGCGCGGCGCACCAGCCCGGGATTCGCGGCGACGGTGGCGTCGCCCTCGCAGCGCAGGCCCACGCCGTGCTCTTCCAGGGTGGCTTCGTAGTATTCCGCCACGCGCCGCGCCTCGCCGGCCAGCGACACCGGAACGAGATCCGCCGCCCGTTCTCCGCGGTCGGCGCGCGCCAGGAACAGCATGTCGTTGACCAGGGTCTTCAGGCCTTCCAGCTCTTCCAGGTTGGATTCCAGCGCGTCGCGCAGTTCCGCCGCGTCGCGGGGCGACGACAGCATGACCTGGGCGCCGTTGATCAGCGTGGCCAGCGGCGTGCGCAGCTCATGCGCCACGTCGGCGTTGAAGCCTTCCATCTGCTGGTAGGCCGCTTGCAGCCGTTCCAGGGTCCGGTTGAAGGACCGCACCAGCTCGTGCAGTTCGCGGTCGGTGTCTTCGAGGGGCAGGCGCCGCGATAGGTTGTCGGGCTGGATGCGCGCCGCCTGCTCGGACAGCCTGCGCGTCGGGGCCATGCTGCGGCGCACGGCCCAGGCGGCCAGCACCACCGTCGCGCCTACCCACAGCGCGCAGATCAGCACCAGGGCGGTGCCGTAGGCGTACAGGAACTGCGAGCTGGTGCGCGTGCTGACGGCCACGGTCAGTTGCGCGCCGGGCAGGATGCGGTCGTTCATGTCCACCCGCAGGCCGCGCATGCGGCCGCCGTCGGGGGCCTGCAGCACCACCTGCCTGCCAGGCAGCGTCTCCAGCGTTTCCGGGGCGCCGCCGCCGTAGACTACCTTGCCCTGGGCGTCCATGATCCAGATCCCCAACTGGCCCTCGCCCGCGCGCATCTGGTCAAAGGTGGCGGCCAGGTCCTGCAGGCCGCTGGCGCTGTTCTGCATGTCGATCAGGTGGTCGATCAGCTCCAGTTTGCCGCTGACCTCGGTGATTTCCTGGCGCTCCACTTCGCGCTTCAGCGCCCAGAACAGCGTGGCGCCGGCCAGACTGGACACGAGCAATGCGATGGCGCCGAGCAGCAGGGTCAGGCGCGCCTGCATGGAGCGCATGCGCGGCAGTGTCATGCGGGGCGGCCATCCGTGGGGCGGCCGTCCGTGGGACGCGATTCCAGCACGTAGCCCATGCCGCGCACGGTATGCAGCAACTTGGTGTCGTAGGGGTCGTCCAGCTTGCCGCGCAGCCGCCGCACCGCGACGTCGATCACATTGGTGTCGCTGTCGAAGTTCATGTCCCAGACCTGTTCGGCCAGCGTGGTGCGGGACAGTACCTGGCCCTGGCGGCGCAGGAGCAGGGCCAGCAGGCTGAATTCCTTGGCCGTCAGGTCCAGCCGCCGCCCGGCCCGCTGGGCGCGGCGCCGCGTCAGGTCGAGTTCCAGGTCGGCCAGCTTGAGCACGGTGGGTTCCTGCATGCGTCCGCGGCGCAGCAGCGCCTGCACGCGCGCCAGCAGCTCCGAGAAGGCGAAAGGCTTGACCAGGTAGTCGTCGGCGCCGCCCTCCAGCCCGCGCACGCGGTCCTCCACGGCGTCGCGCGCAGTCAGCATGAGGATGGGGGTGTTTTTCTGCGCGCGCACGGAGGCCAGGATGCCGAATCCGTCCACGCCTGGCAGCATCACGTCCAGCACGATCAGGTCGTAGGCGCCTTCCAGCGCCAGGTGCAGGCCGTCCACGCCATCGCGGGCGAGGTCCACGACGTGGCTTTGTTCCGACAACCCTTTCTTGAGGTAGTCGGCGAGTTTGGGTTCGTCTTCGATGACCAGGATGCGCATGGCCGAAAATTTACCACCCGCGCCACGCTTGCGGCGCGGATGCGGGGCAGGCGCTCAGGCCGAGGCTTCGACGGCGACGCGGTCGGGCGGAAAGCGCAAGGCGAAGACGCTGCCCTTGCCCTGCTCGCTGGTGATGAGCAGCTCGGCGTCGTGGCGCATGGCGATGTGCTTGGTGATCGCCAGCCCCAGGCCGGTGCCTCCCACCGCGCGCGAGCGGCCGCGGTCCACGCGGTAGAAGCGCTCGGTCAGGCGGGGCAGGTGGCGGGCGGGAATGCCGATGCCGGTGTCCTGCACGCTGTAGCGCGCGCCGCCGTCCTCGTCGCGCTCCCAGCGCACGGTGATGGTGCCGCCGTCGGGCGTGTAGCGCACGGCGTTGGTCAGCAGATTGGACAGGGCCGACGCCAGCTCGGTTTCGGCGCCCAGCACGTCCAGGGTCTCGTCGATGTGCCATTCCAGCACGTGGCGTCCGCCCGAGAGCGCCTCGATCTGCTGGCGAGCCTTCTGCAGCAGGGCGCTGATATTGACGGCGCGCGGATCGGTGCCGGGCGAAGACTCCAGCGTGGACAGGGTGAGAAGGTCTTCCACGATCGCCTGCATGCGCTGGGCCTGCTCATGCATCATGTCCACGTACTGTTCGCGCTGCTCGGCGGGCAGCGCGTCAGCGGGCATGTCGCGCAGCGTTTCCAGGAAGCCCGCCAGCACCGTCAGCGGCGTGCGCAGTTCGTGCGACACGTTGGCGACGAAATCGCGGCGGGTGGTTTCCAGGCGTTCGATCTGGGTGACGTCGCGGGTGATCAGCAGGCGCTGGTTGCTGGCGTAGGCCGTCAGCTGCATCATCATCAGCCGTTCCTGGCCATTCTGCCCCAGGCGCACCAGGATGGGCTCCGGCCAGGCCGCGCGGTGGGCGTATTCCACGAATTCGGGCGCGCGCAGCAGGTTCAGCAGATTGTGGCCGCGGTCAGCAGGCAGGCGCAGCCCCAGGTGCTGGCGGGCCATGCGGTTGCACCAGTCGATCTGGAAATCCTCGTTGAGGGTCACCGCGCCGTCCGGCAGCGCCTGGGCCGCCGCCAGCATGCCGTGCATGGTGTTCTGGGTTTCGGCCAGTTCGCGGGCCCGGGCCCGGGTGTAGCGATACAGCGGGGCGAGGATATCGTCCCAGGGGCCGACGGAGGCGGGAGGGGAGGTATCGGGGTTGTTCGCCCAGCGGGAGACGAGGTGCAGCCGCCAGCTGCGCCAGACCAGCATGGCCGCCAGCGCGGCGCTGAACAGGATCCAGCCCGCCGGGTCTCCGATGAGCCATTGGGCGATAGACGCCACGACCGCCCACAGGGCGATCAGGAAAAGGGTGCGCAGCCAGATCATCGTGCGGGAGTTTTACCGCGTCGGCAGCTGGGCGGTAAACCGGTAGCCGCTGCCGCGGACCGTTTCCACGTGCGCGTCATGGCCGCTGGGCTCCAGCGCCTTGCGCAGGCGGCGGATGTGGACGTCGACCGTGCGCTCTTCCACGAACACGTGGTCGCCCCAGACCTGGTCCAGCAGCTGCGAACGGGAGAACACCCGCTCGGGGTGGGTCATGAAGAAATGCAGCAGGCGGAACTCCGTGGGGCCGATCTGCAGCGATTGGCTGTTGCCCGACAGGCGATGCGTCACCGGATCCAGCTTCAGGCCGCCCACGTCGATCACGTCGTCGGTGAGCTGGGGCGCGCGGCGGCGCAGCACCGCCTTGATGCGGGCCATGAGCTCCTTGGGCGAGAAGGGCTTGGTAATGTAGTCGTCGGCGCCGGCTTCCAGGCCGTCCACCTTGTCCTGCTCCGAGCCCTTGGCCGTCAGCATGATGACCGGCACGGCGCGGGTGCGCTCGTCGTTGCGCAGCTTGCGCGCCATGGCGAGGCCGGAGGTGCCGGGCAGCATCCAGTCCAGCAGGATCAGGTCGGGGAGTTCGGCGCGGATCAGCGTCTGGGCCTGGTCGGCGTCGAAGGCGCGCAGCACCTTGTGCCCGGCGAAGGACAGGTTGACGGCGATCAGTTCCTGGATGGCGGGTTCGTCTTCGACGACGAGGATGGTGCTGGACATGGCGGATTTGGCACGCTTCTGAGCGCCGGCGCGGCGCGAACATTGCGATAGTATGGCCGCAATATTTCAGGTATGTGACCGCGGAAGGCCGCCCGGGGCGTCCGCGGGCCCGTCCCGGGGGGCCAATAGGCTACCATTGAGTGATATATCGGGAATTCACCATGCAAAACCCCTCCGAATCGCAACATTCCGCGGATTCCGCCTCGCCATCCACCCATTTCGGCTTCCAATCGGTGCCGGAAAGCGAAAAAGCCCGCAAGGTCGCCGAGGTCTTCCATTCGGTCGCCCAGCGCTACGACGTCATGAACGACTTCATGTCGGCGGGCCTGCACCGTGTCTGGAAGGCCTTCACGATCGGCCGCGCGGCCATCCGCCCGGGCATGAAAGTGCTGGACATCGCCGGCGGCACGGGCGACCTGGCGAAGGCCTTCGCCAAGCGGGCCGGCCCCACGGGCGAGGTCTGGCTCACCGACATCAACGATTCCATGTTGCGCGTGGGCCGCGACCGCCTGACCGACGCCGGCCTGCTGGTCCCCGCGGCGGTGTGCGACGCCGAGCGCCTGCCTTTCCCCTCGGGCTATTTCGATCGTGTCAGCGTGGCCTTCGGCCTGCGCAACATGACCCACAAGGACCGCGCCCTGGCTGAAATGACCCGGGTGCTGAAGCCGGGCGGCAAGCTGCTGGTGCTGGAATTCTCGCGCATCGCCAAGCCGCTCGCGCCGGCCTACGACTGGTATTCCTTCAACGTGCTGCCCTGGCTGGGCAAGAAGATCGCCAAGGACGAGGCCAGCTACCGCTACCTGGCCGAGTCGATCCGCATGCACCCCGACCAGGAAACGCTGGCCGACATGCTGCGCACGGCGGGCCTGGAGCGCGTGCAGTACTTCAATCTGACTGCCGGCATCGCCGCCCTGCACGAAGGCGTGCGGCTGGGCTGAGCGCCAGCGATTACGGGAGATTTCCGCGCCCCTTGCGGAACTTGTGGGGCGGCGTCTTGTCCGTTATTCTTACGGTATTCAGATTCTTGTAAGAAAAGTCGCGACCCTGGCCCTGCGATCCGCGGGGTTCCCTGCTGCTCGGGGCGGCAGGGGGCGCGAGTACGAGGGAGCAAAACTTATGTCCAAATTCTGTCTTTCGCGGTTTGTCGCCGCGGCGCTCATCGCCATTTCCGGCGCGGCGCTGGTGACGGCGTCGTTCGACGCCGAAGCCCGGCGCGTCGGCGGCGGCTCGAGCCTCGGCCGGCAATCCACCAATGTGACGCAGCAGCGCCAGGCCACCACGCCGCCGGCCGCGACCAACAATACGGCTGGCGCCACGGCGGCGCCGGCGGCCGCAGGCGCGGCCACGGCCGGCGCCGCAGGCGCGGCAGCCAAGAGCGGCGCGTCGCGCTGGCTCGGCCCCATCGCGGGCATCGCCGCCGGCCTGGGCATCGCCGCGCTGCTCTCGAGCATGGGCCTGTCGGGCGCCTTCGCCGAGTTCCTGTCGTCCGCGCTGCTGATCGCCCTGGTCGTCTTCGCCATCATGTTCATCGTCCGCCGCCTGCGCGGCGCCGCGCCCCGCACCGCCACGCAGGGCGCGTTCGGCGGAGCGAACAACGCGCCCGCCGGCCAGCAGCAACCGATGTGGCGTGAATCGCTGAAGCCGGCCGCAGCCCCCGCGGCCGCTCCCGCCGCCGCCGAGCCGGCCGCCGTGCCCAAGGCCGGCGACGACAACAACTGGTTCGTGCCGGGCGACTTCGATACGCCCAACTTCCTGAAGCAGGCCAAGGAGCAGTTCGTCCGCATCCAGGCCATCTGGGACAGCGGCAGCACCGACCGCCTGCGCGAGTTCCTGACCGACGACCTGATCATCGAACTCAAGCCGCAGCTGGCCGAGCGCGGCGCGGCGCCCAACAAGACCGAGGTCGTGCTGCTCAACGCCGAGCTGCTGGGCATCGAAACGGTGTCCGACGGCCACCTGGCCAGCGTGCGCTTCTCCGGCATGCTGCGCGAGGCGCCGGGCACCGAAGCCTTCCGCTTCGAGGAAGTCTGGAACCTCTACAAGCCGGCCTCGGGCGGCTGGCTGCTCGCCGGCATCCAGCAGATCCCGGTGGATTACGCCAGCTGAGGCTGGCGGACCGGGCGGAACCGCCCTCCGTTGGGGATGCCGCGAGGCGTCCGCTTGAACCGGCCCCTCTAGGGGCCGGTTTTTCCATGTCCCTGCGCAAAACACGCTCTCATCTAACCCGTTACACTCCCGATTTACCCATCAAATCCGGCAACCCGTCCCCGCGGGCCGTTGCGAACCGTCATGCTGCCTTTTTCGTTCCTGCCCACGCCTTCGCGGTTGGCTGTTAGCGCGCTCAACGCCCTGTTGCGGCGCGAGGACTGGGCGCGCGAACGCCTGGCCCGGCACGCCGGCAAGACGGTGCGCTTCGCGCTGGGCGGCTTCAGCCTGGGCCTGACGATCGACAGCGAAGGGCTGGCGGCGCAGGCCGACGCGGCAGTGGTACCCGACGTAACCCTGACGGTCGCGCCCGAGAAGCTGCCCCTGCCGCGCCTGGGCGCGGACCGCGATGCGCCGGATTTCGCCGAGGCCACCCATATCTCCGGCGATGCCGCCCTGGCCCAGGTGGTCGCCGACCTGTCCAAGCAGCTGCGCTGGGATCCCGAAGACGCGCTGGCCCGCGTGGTGGGCGACATCGCCGCGCTGCGCATCGTGGGCGGCGCCCGCGCCGTGGCCGAAGGCGCGCGCACGGCCGGCCAGCGCCTGGCCGGGAACGTGTCCGAATACCTGTCCGAAGAAAGCGGGGTGCTGGCGGGCCGGCCCGCGCTGGAGCAATGGCGCCTGGACCTGGCCGAGCTGAACGCCCGGGCCGACGCCTTGGCCCGTTCGGCGGCCGCGCTCCAAACCCGTCTGGCCGCGGCCGGCGCAAAGCGGGGCGCCTGATCCATGTTTCCCCTGCTGCGCCTCGCCCGCATCGTCCTGGTCTCGCTGCGCTACGGCCTGGACGAACTCGTGCTGTCCAGTCTGAACCACCCGCTGGCCACCTGCCTGCTGCGTGTCATCCGCCTGGGCACGCGGCCGCGCAAGCCGCGCGGGCTGCGGCTGCGCCTGGCCCTGGAATCGCTGGGCCCCATTTTCGTGAAATTCGGCCAGGTGCTGTCCACCCGCCGCGACCTGATCCCCGCCGACATCGCCGACGAGCTGGCCCTCCTGCAGGACCGCGTGCCGCCGTTCCCCTCGGCGCAGGCGGCCGCCTGCATCGAAGCGGCGCTGGGCGCGCCGCCCGAGAAGCTCTTCGCGCAATTCGACGTGGACCCGGTGGCGTCGGCTTCGATCGCCCAGGTGCACTTCGCCGTGCTGCATGACGGCCGCGAGGTCGCCGTGAAGGTGCTGCGCCCGGGCATGCTGAGCATCATCGAGAAAGACCTGTCGCTCTTGAAGGTGGTGGCGCGCATCATCGAGCGCCTGGGCGCCGATGGCCGCCGCCTGAAGCCGCGCGAGGTCGTGGCCGAGTTCGACAAATACCTGCACGACGAGCTGGACCTGGTGCGCGAGGCGTCCAATTGCAGCCAGCTGCGCCGCAATTTCGGTCCGGAATCCGGCCGCGGCGACATGCTGATCGTGCCCGAGGTGATCTGGGAATACACGGCCTCCACGGTGTTCACCATGCAGCGCATGTACGGCGTGCCGGTGGGCCAGGTGGATCGCATGCGCGAGGCGGGCATCGACATCCCGACCCTGGCGCGCACCGGGGTCGAGATCTTCTTCACGCAGGTGTTCACCGACGGCTTCTTCCACGCCGACATGCATCCGGGCAACATCTATGTGTCGGACCGTCCCGAAACGCTGGGCAGCTACATCGCCCTGGACTTCGGTATCGTGGGGTCGCTGTCGGAGTTCGACAAGAATTACCTGGCGCAGAATTTCCTGGCCTTCTTCCACCGCGATTACCGCCGGGTGGCCCAGTTGCACATCGAGTCGGGCTGGGTGCCCCCGGATACGCGCGAAGAAGAGCTGGAGGGCGCGGTGCGCGCCGTCTGCGAACCCTACTTTGACCGGCCGCTGTCGGAGATCTCGCTGGGGCAGGTACTGCTTCGGCTGTTCCAGACCTCGCGCCGGTTCAACGTGGAGATCCAGCCGCAGCTGGTCCTGTTGCAGAAGACCTTGCTGAACGTCGAGGGCCTGGGCCGGCAGCTCGACCCGAACCTGGATCTCTGGAAGACCGCCAAGCCCTACCTCGAGCGCTGGATGCGCCAGCGCGTCGGGATCAAGGGCTTGCGGCAAAGCCTGGAAAAGGAGGCCGCGCAGTGGTCGCAGATGCTGCCTGCCTTGCCCAGGCTGGTCCATGACCACCTCAGCCGGCCCAATGTCTCGCCGGCCCTGCTGGCCGAGATGGCCCAGCTGCGGCGGGCGCAGGAGCAGAACAACCGGCTGGTTGCAGCGCTGGTTGGCGTCGTGGCTCTCGCGGTCGGGGTCGCGATATGGGCGTTGACCCGGTAGGCGGCGCGATGATCTAGACGCCTGCTGTCATGTTTCATTCATGAAACGGTCATCATAGCTTCGCGGGAGACGGCGAAAAATAGCGCTGCGGCGAATGGTTGCAGCGCTCGCGCCGATAAGTCGCGCGCGCCATTCATTAATTTCCATAGCCCCATCAGCGGGACGAATACAAGGGCAGAACATGCTTTATCCTGAACTCTTCAAGACCATGGAAGCCGTGCGCTGGAACATGGCGCATGACATTCCCTGGGGCGACTTCGATCGCAGCAAGCTCTCGGACGAGCAGGCGCACACGATCAAGATGAACGCCATCACCGAATGGGCTGCCCTGCCGGCCACCGAAATGTTCCTGCGCGACAATCGCGGCGACAGCGATTTCTGCGCCTTCATGTCGGTTTGGTTCTTCGAAGAGCAGAAGCATTCGCTGGTGCTGATCGAATACCTGCGCCGCTTCCGTCCGGATCTCGTGCCGACCGAGGAAGAACTGCACAACGTGCGCTTCGAGTTCGACGCCGCGCCCGAGCTGGAAACGCTGATGCTGCACTTCTGCGGCGAAATCCGCCTGAACCACTGGTACCGGCGCGCCGCGGAATGGCATACCGAGCCGGTCATCAAGGCCATCTACAAGACCGTGGCGCAGGACGAGGCCCGCCATGCCGGCGCCTACCTGCAGTACATGCGCCGCGCCCTGCACGACCGCGGCCAGGACACCAGCGAGCAGGCGCGCCTGGCGTTCTCGAAGATCGGCGTGCTGATGGCGTCGGCAGGCCGCACGCAGCAGGCCCTGCACCCGACCAACCTGCACGTGAACAAGGAACTGTTCCCCAACGACACCGTGCAGTCGCGCCTGCCCGAGCCGGGCTGGCTCGAGCATTGGCTGGACACGCAGATCCGCTTCGACGGCGTCTGGGAGCAGAAGGTCGCCAGCCGCATCCTGCATATCCTGTCCAAGCTGATGGACCGCAGCTTCGAAACGGTGAAGGACCTGAACCGCTACCGCAAGGAAATGACCGCCCTGATCGTTCCGAAGGAAAAGGAAATCGTCCTGGCGGGCGCCTGAGCCGGCGCGGCGTGGCAGGGGGCGCTGTACAATCCCGCCATGCCCGCCGCCCGTTTCGAATCCAAGGTCCTGTCCCGCGACCAATGCGTCGCCGCCGTCGCCGAAGGCCGCTATCCGCGGCCTTTGGTGTTCACCAACGGCGTCTTCGATATCCTGCATCGGGGCCATGCGACCTACCTGGACCAGGCGGCCCAGCTGGGCGCGACCCTGGTGGTGGCGGTGAATACCGATGAATCGGTGCGCCGCCTGGGCAAGGGCGCCGAGCGTCCCTTGAACCGCATGGAAGACCGCGCCGCCCTGCTGGCCGCGCTGGGCTGCGTGACGCTCGTCACGTCCTTCCACGAGGACACCCCCGAGGCCCTGATCGCGCAGCTCAAGCCCGACATGATCGTCAAGGGCGGCGACTACGACATGGAGACGCTGCCCGAGACCGCCCTGGTCAAGACCTGGGGCGGGCGCGCCGTGGCGATTCCCTTCGAGTTCGAGCGTTCCACCACCGCCCTGGTGAAGAAGATCCAGGGCGCGTAGCCGGGGGCGATGCCGCTAGCGCGGATCCCTTAGCAGACGGTTGATCGCTTCCAGGTCCGTTTCCGCCAGGATGCCGCTCGTGGCTTTCAGCCGCAGGCTCGCCAGCACGGTGCTGTAGCGCGCCAGCGCCAGGTCGCGCTGGGTGGCGTAGAGCTGCTGCTGGGCGTTGAGCACGTCCAGGTTGATGCGCACGCCGACCTCATAGCCGGTGCGGTTGGCTTCGACCGCGGCGCGGCTGGATTTCTCGCCCGCCTCCAGGGCCTGGATGCGCGCCAGGCCGCTGGTGACGCCGGTGTAGTACTGGCGAGCGGCCTGGACGGCTTGGCGGCGCGCGGCCTCGTAGTCGTGGCGCGCCTTTTGCTCCAACTGCACTTTTTCGGTCACTTGCGACGACACGCCGCCGCCCGCGTACAGCGGAATGGACAGCACGACGCCGATGGTGTTGTCGATAGGCTTGCCCGGCGCCGCGTTGCGCATGACCGCATCGCTGGCGCTGCCGCTGGTGGCGCGCAGGTTCAAGGTGGGGTAGTGGCCGCTCTTGGCGATCTGGATTTCTCGCCCGGCGATGCGCGTCAGCAACTGGGCGCGCAGCACATCCAGACTGGACGCCTCGGCCTGGTTGCTCCAGTCGGCGACGCGGGCGGGCTGCGGGGCGGGCAGTTGCACGCCGTAGGGCAGTTCGGCCAGCGCGCCGGGAGGCGAGCCGATGATCTTGGCAAGCTCGTCCCGGCGCACATCCAGGTCGTTCTGCAGACGCAGTTCCTGGGCCACCACCAGGTCGTAGCGCGCCTGCGCCTCGTAGGTATCGGTAATGGTGGCGTTGCCCAGCTCGAAATTGCGCTTGGCCGATTCCAGCTGCCCGGCCACGGCGGCCTTCTCGGCCTCGGTGGCGGTCAGCGTGTCCTGGGCGTAGAGCACGTTGAAGTAGGCGTCGGCCACGCGCAGCAGCAGGTCCTGGTAGGCCTGCTGCAGCTGCACTTCCACGTCGGCCACGACCAGCTTGGATTGTTCGTAGTTCTGCCAGCGTCCCCAGTCGAACAGGGGCTGGGTCAGGGACAGGTCCCAGACGCCGCGTCCGCCGCTGTAGGCGACGCCCAGGCCGCGGGTGCTGCGGGTTTCCTGGTAGGCGCCGCCGGCCTCGGCGGAAATCAGGGGCAGGAGCAGGGAGCGGGCCTGGGGTTCCTTTTCCAGGCCGGCGCGGTAGTTGGCGCGCGCGGCGGCGTAGATCGGGTCATTGCCCAGCGCCGACTGCCAGACCTGGATCAGGTTCTGCGCGCGCGCGAGGGTCGGGCCGACGCTTGCGGCGCAGGTAAATACCAATAAAGCCGTAAGCAATCGGACGCGCATGATTTTCAACGATACGCAGGGCCGCCGTGGACGCCGCCGGCCCTGCGGGGTTGCGGACGCAGGGCGGCAGGGTTGGGACTCAGAACTTGAACTGGGATACGGTGACGCCGCGCAGCGGCTTGATGACCGTTTCGAACAGGTTCACCGTCTCGAAGCTGGCCGCGGTGGTGCGGGTGATGCGACAGGCGGTCATGACGGGAGCCTGGCCCACGACGACGACCAGGCGGCCGCCCACGCGCAGCTGGTACTTCAGCGCGTCCGGCACGGTCGGCACGGACCCCGTGACGAGGATGGCATCGTATTCGGTGGAGCCCCAGCCGTTGCGGGCGTCGCCCGTTTCGACCTTGACGTTGGTGACGTTGTTCATCTGCAGGTTCTGCTGCGCGAACGTCACCAGGCGGCTGTCGATCTCGACCGACGTGACCTGCTGCGCCAGGTAGCCCAGCAGGGCGGCCTGGTAGCCGGAGCCGGTGCCGATTTCCAGCACGCAGTCGGACTTGGTCAGCAGCAGTTCCTGCGCCAGGCGGGCTTCCACCTTGGGCGCGAGCATGGTCTGGCGCGTGTTGACCGCGTTGATCTCAAGCGGCAGTTCCAGGTCGGAAAACGCCATTGCGCGCAGGGCCGGCGGAACGAATTGTTCGCGGCGCACATCGAACAGCGCTTGCAGCACGTTGGCGTCCAGAACCTCCCAGGGGCGGATCTGCTGTTCCACCATGTTGAAGCGGGCTTGTTCTACGTCGGGCAGGGTCGAAGCGTTCATGACGGTCAGAAAAAACAGAGGAATCAACTGACCATTGTACCGATTCGTAGCGTACTGTGACGCTGCGCCCCGCCGACAGATGTTTCAGCCGCCGCTTGCGCCTACCACCAGGCGTGGAAGTGGTGCACCGGGCCGTGGCCTGAGCCCACCGACAGGCGTTCCGCGTGGCGGATGGCCTCGGTCAGGTAGGCCTTGGCGCGGCGCGCGGCCTCGGGTACGTCCCCGGTTTGCGGCAGCAAGGCCGCCAGCGCCGCCGACAGGGTGCAGCCCGTGCCGTGGGTATTGACCGTGGCGATGCGGTGGCCGGGCAGTTCGATCATCCGGTCGCCGTCGTGCAGCAGGTCGATCGTGTCGTCGCCGGGCAGGTGGCCGCCCTTGACGAGCACCCAGCGTTCGCCGGAATGCGCCAGCTTGTTGCGCAGCCGTTCGGCCACCCGCCGCATTTCCTTGACGGTCTCGACCGGCCGCTCCTCCAGCAGCACGCCGGCCTCGGGCAGGTTGGGCGTCAGCAGGGTGGCCTGCGGCAGCAGGGCCTCGCGCATGGCGCCCACTGCGTCCCGCTCGAGCAGCAGGTCGCCGCTCTTGGCCACCATGACGGGGTCCAGCACCACGTGGGCCGGACTCCACTTGGCGAGTTTTTCGGCCACGACCTGTATCACCGGATGCTGGCCCAGCATGCCGATCTTGACGGCGTCGATGCGCACGTCCTCGAACAGCGTGTCGATCTGCTGGCCCACGAAGGCGGGCGGCACCGCCGAAATGCCGGTGACGCCGCGCGTGTTCTGCGCGGTCAGGGCCGCGATGACGGAGCAGCCATAGGCGCCCAGCGCGCTCATGGCCTTCACGTCGGCCAGGATGCCGGCGCCGCCGGAGGGGTCGACCCCGGCGATGGTCAGCGCGTTCGGAATGGGGCGGCCGCCGGCGGCCGGGGCGCGGGAGCTCATTTGGCGCCGCCGCTGGCCGGACCGGCAGTGATCAGGCCTTCGGTGGGCGAACTGGGCGCGCCGCTGTACAGCTTCTTGGGCATGCGGCCGGCCAGGAAGGCTTCGCGGCCGGCTTCCACGCCCTTCTTCATGGCGCTGGCCATCAGGATCGGGTCGCGCGCGCCGGCGATGGCGGTGTTCATCAGGACCGCGTCGCAGCCCAGTTCCATGGCGATGGCGGCATCCGAGGCGGTGCCCACGCCGGCGTCCACCACGATGGGCACCCGGGCCTGGTCGATGATGAGGCGCAGGTTCCAGGGGTTGAGGATGCCCATGCCCGAGCCGATCAGCGAGGCCAGCGGCATCACGGCCACGGCGCCCAGGTCTTCCAGCATGCGGCACTGAATGGGGTCGTCGGTGCAATACACCATGACCTTGAAGCCGTCGTCCACCAGCGTTTTGGTGGCCTTGAGCGTTTCGGGCATGTTGGGGAACAGGGTGTGCGGGTCGCCCAGCACTTCCAGCTTCACCAGGTCATGGCCGTCCAGCAGTTCGCGCGCCAGGCGCAGGGTGCGCACGGCGTCGTCCGCGCTGTAGCAGCCGGCGGTGTTGGGCAGCAGCGTGAATTTCGAGGGCGGGACGTAGTCCAGCAGGTTCGGCTCGCCGGCGTTCTGGCCGATGTTGGTGCGGCGGATCGCGACGGTGACGATCTCGGTGCCGCTGGCGTCCAGCGCGGCGCGGGTCTGTTCGAAGTCCTTGTACTTGCCGGTGCCGACGAGCAGGCGCGACGAATAGGCGCGGCCGGCGATGGTGAGAGTGTCTTGAGTGGTCATGGCGGTGTTTCAAAGGGCGGGTGCGCACGATGCGAGGCCCGCGGGGACTGGCGTATCGTTGCACGAATGATAAAGCACGGCGCCCGTCGGCAGACGCGTCCGGCGGCATGCCGCGTTCCATAATTTGAAGATGGCGGTATGGAGAAGGGGTCAGCCGCGCAGGCGGTCCAGGTCGGCGCAGAGGGCCTCGGCCGCGTCCAGCAGCCGCGGCCCCGGGCGGTAGAGCGCGTCCGCGTCGATCCCGTATACATGGCCCTGCCGGGCGGCGGGCAGGCCCATGGCCCGCCAGGCGGCGAGGTTCCTCGGGGTGTCCTCCGGCCGGCTCACGCCCGCCAGCACGGCCTCGGGGCGGGCGGCCAGCACGCTCTCCAGCGTGACCTGCGGCGCCACGACGGGAGCCTGCCCGAAGACGTTGACGCCGCCGCAGGCGCGCAGGGCGTCGCTGACGATGCTGGAGTCGTTCAAGGTGAAGATGGGGTCCAGGCCCGCCTGGACGAAGACGCGCACCGGCCGGCGCCCGGCATAGCGCGCCTGCAGGGCGGCCAGCCGGGCGCGCATGTCCTGGGCGGCGGCCCGCGCCCGGGGCTCGGTGCCGAACAGGACCCCCATGCGTTCCACGGCGTCCGGGATGGCGGCCAGGGTGGGAGGATCGCTGTAGAAGACCGGCACGCCCAGCTTGTCCATGACGCGCACGAGCGCCTCGGCGGGCGCCGCCTGCCAGGCGATCAGCAGGTCGGGGCGGGCGGCGGCCACGCGTTCGGGGTCGGGCTGGGTGCCGTCGCCGATCACCGGCAGGCGGCGGGCGGCGGGCGGGTAATCGCTGCCGCGGATGGTGGCGGCGATATGGTCGCCCGCGCCCGCGGCGTAGACGAGTTCGGTGGCGTGCGGCGCCAGGGTGACCGCGCGTCTGGCGGGCGCGGCCAGGACGACCTCGCGGTTGCGGTCGTCGACGACCCGGATGGCCGGGCCGGGCGGCGCGCCGGCCGCGGACGCGGCGCCCAGCGCCAGGATCAGCGCCAGGCCGGCGGTTGCGAGCGCGCGGTCAGGTGTCATGCAGAAGCCTCGGTAGCGCCGGCCCGGGAAGGCCGGCGGGTCGGAGAGCCGCGATCAATAACGCAGCGTGAGCGATGCGTAGAAATTGCGGCCGGGGGCGGGATACAGGCTGTAGTTCGCGACGGGGCCCAGCATGTCGAACGAGGCATTGCCGCCACGGATGCCGTAGGTGGCGTACTGGCGATCGAAGATGTTGTTCACGCCCACCGCGCCTTCGATGTTGCGGGTGAATTTATACGCCAGCTTGGTGTTGAACAGCACATAGGCGTCGAGTTGCTTGCCGAACTGGTTGGCCTGGTCGTTGTCCATGCGCGATTTGCCCACGTATTGCGCCGACACGTTCCACAGGAAGGCATCGGTCGGGCGCCAGGTCACGCCGGCGTTGGCCAGCCATTTCGGGGCCAGCGGCACCGTCTTGCCGGCCAGGTCGACGCCGGCGTAGGTGCCGGAGCGGAATTGCGCTTCCATCCAGGTCACGTTGGCGTCCAGGGCCAGGCTGCCGGACAGGGCGGTATGGCCTTCCAGCTCGATGCCTTGGCGGCGGGTCGGATCCAGGTTGGTGTTGGCGCCGGTGCCCGGCCCCCACATGCCGTCGGCCAGCGGGTTGTACTGGATCTCGTTGGTCAGGTCGGAACGGAAGTACGACAGGCGGGCGCTGCTTTCGGCGGATTGCCAGGTCACGCCGATTTCCTTGTCCGTGGACGTCTGCGGCGCCAGCGGGCTTTGCACCGACAGCAGTTCGTCGGCATTGGGCAGGCGGAAGCTGCGGCCTACCTTGCCGTACACGCCGAAGCCCGCGGCCAGGTCCTGGCGCACGCCGAGCTGCCAGGCGGTGAGGTGGTTGCTGCGGTCGGACGGCGTGCCCGTGCCGCTGATCACTTCCAGGTCGTCGGAGGCGTACTGGCGGCGCACGCCCATCGTCACGTAGGTGCTGTCGGTGGCGCGGACCTGGCCTTCGGCGAACAGGCCGTACTGGTGCTGGCGCGACTGCCACTGCGCGGGTTCGAAGTCGTAGTAGGCGTTCTGGTTGGCCGTGGTCTTGGCTTCCTGCGCATCGGCGCCGAAGACGAGGCTGTGGCCGCCTTCGATCGGCAGGCGATAGCGGATGCTGGCGATGTTCTCTTCCAGCTTCTGGTCGCGCAGGATGTCGCCGAAGCCGTCGTAGGACAGGCCATCGAGCTTCTTTTCGCGGGTCGACAGGTCCGCGTACAGCGTGCCGGCGCCGATCGCCTGCTCGCCCTGCAGGCCGAAGGTGGTGGTCGTGGTCTTGACGTAGTCCACGTCGTTCTTGGCGCCGCGCGGATCGCTCTCGAATTCGTTCAGGCCCGTGAACGGGTTGATCGAGCGCGGGCCGGGCAGTTCCAGCTTCTGGGTGGTCGTGCGGCCGTACAGGCGGATCGAGCCGCTGTCGTGGCGCAGGGTGATGCCGCCTCCGCCGCCCTCGCGGCGTTCGCCGCTGTGGTCGCGGTAGCCGTCGGTATGCAGCGACTGCATGTAGGCGTCGACGCCCACTTTCTCGTTGTTCAGGGCCACGGCGGCGTCGTACTGGCGCAGGCCGTAGCTGCCGAAGGTGGCCGTCGCGCGCGCGGTCACCGGTTCCTTGGCGAAATCCTTGCGGGTGATGATGTTGATCACGCCGCCGGTCGTGCCGCCGCCATATTGCACGGAGCCGCTGCCGCGCACGATCTCGATCCGCTCGACCTGGTCCAGCGGCACCACGCCCAGGCTGGGCGCGGACAGGTCGTTGGTGTTCTGCTTGACGCCGTCGATCAGAATCAGCGTGTTGCTGGCGCCGGTGATGCCGAAGCCGCGCAGATCCACGATGGCGTTGTCGCTGGAGCCGGTGGTGTTGACCAGGTGGATGCCCGCCTGCGTCGACAGCAGGTCCTGCATGGTCCGGGCGCTGCTGGCCTCGATATCCTTGGCGGTGATGACCGAGATGGACACCGGCAGCGTGCGGCCGTCGGCCGGCACGCGCTGGGCGGTGACGGTGACCGCGTCGAGTTCGGGAGTGGGGGAAGCGTCTTGCTGGGCGGCGGCGATGGCCGGAGCGGAACAGAGCAGGGCGCCGGCATAGCGCCGGAGGGAGCGGGCTTTCATCTACGTAACCTCGATACGGCCCGCGACCCCGCAGGCCATTCACGATGGGAGGATGTCCGGCGCCGCTTGCAGGCCGATCGGGGCCCGGCGGGCGGCAGGCGTGGACGTCCTGACTGGCGAACTGGCCGGTATCGGGCTGCCATGGGCGCGTCGCGCGCATGGGGACCGTTGCGGGGGCAGCACAGGCTGGAGCCGGGGGGCGGGCGCCTTGTGGGGCCTGCCGTCCTGCGGACATCTTCCTGTTTCCCGTTTACCTTTCGCGCGCGGCCGGCAAGTGTTGCGTTCTTGCAGGCGCGATGCGCCGAAAGCACCGGTTCGGGGCCGAAACTGTATCACCGGGAGGCGCGGGTTAGCCCATTTTGTTACGATCAGGACTTGTTTTTCCGGCGTTTTTCGCTTTTTAGCCACATTGCGCCGCCGTCGCCAACTCCATCCGGACCTGCCCGTGTCGTATCCCCGTCTGCCGTACCCGCCCGAAGCCTATACCCAGGGTGGCGAATTCGCCCGCCTGCTGGGTCAGCGCATTCTGATCCTGGATGGCGCCATGGGCACCATGATCCAGCGCTACAAGCTGGGCGAGGCCGATTTCCGCGGCGAGCGCTTCGCCGCCCACGGCAAGGACCTGAAGGGCGACAACGAACTGCTCTCGCTGGTGCGCCCGGACGTGATCTCCGAGATCCACCGCCAGTATCTCGACGCCGGCGCCGACGTCATCGAGACGAACACCTTCGGCGCCACCTCGATCGCCCAGGGCGATTACGACCTGCCGGAACTGGCCTACGAGCTGAACCTGGCGTCGGCCCGCCTGGCGCGCGAGGCCTGTGACGCCTACAGCACGCCGGACAAGCCGCGTTTCGTGGCCGGCGCGCTGGGGCCGCAGCCCAAGACCGCCTCGATTTCGCCCGACGTGAACGATCCCGGCGCCCGCAACGTCACCTTCGACGAACTGCGCGCCGCCTACGTCGAGCAGCTCAACGGGCTGCTCGACGGCGGCATCGACATCGTCCTGATCGAAACCATCTTCGACACCCTGAACGCCAAGGCCGCCATCTACGCCACCGAGGAAGTGTTCGAGCAGCGCGGCATCCGCCTGCCCGTCATGATCTCCGGCACGGTGACCGACGCTTCTGGCCGCATCCTGTCGGGCCAGACCGTCGAAGCCTTCTGGAACTCGGTGCGCCATGCGCGCCCGGTCACCATCGGCCTGAACTGCGCGCTGGGCGCGGCGCTGATGCGCCCCTACGTGGCCGAGCTGTCCAAGATCTGCGACACCTACGTCTGCGTCTATCCCAACGCCGGCCTGCCCAACCCCATGGCCGAAACGGGCTTCGACGAAACCCCGGCCGACACGTCGGCGCTGCTGGAGGAATTCGCGCGCGCCGGCCTGGTGAACATGTCCGGCGGCTGTTGCGGCACGACGCCGGACCACATCCGCGCCATTGCCGAGAAGGTCGCCACGCTGACGCCGCGCGCGGTGCCCGAGATCCCGGTCAAGACCCGGCTGTCGGGCCTGGAGCCTTTGAACATCGACGAGGACACGCTGTTCGTCAACGTGGGCGAGCGCACCAACGTGACGGGCAGCAAGATGTTCGCCCGCCTGATCCGCGAGGAAAAGTACGACGAGGCGCTGGCGGTGGCCCGCCAGCAGGTGGAGAACGGCGCGCAGATCATCGACATCAACATGGACGAGGCCATGCTGGATTCGGTCGCGTGCATGCACCGGTTCCTGAACCTGATCGCCTCCGAGCCCGACATCGCGCGCGTGCCGATCATGATCGACAGCTCCAAGTGGGAAGTCATCGAGGCCGGCCTGAAGTGCGTGCAGGGCAAGCCGGTGGTGAACTCCATTTCCATGAAGGAAGGGCTGGAGCCCTTCCGTCATCATGCGCGCCTGTGCCGCCGCTACGGCGCGGCCGTGGTGGTGATGGCCTTCGACGAGCAGGGCCAGGCGGACACGCTTGAACGCCGCAAGGAAATCTGCGGCCGGGCCTACAAGATCCTGGTCGAGGAAGAGGGCTTCCCGCCCGAAGACATCATCTTCGATCCGAACGTCTTCGCGGTCGCCACCGGCATCGACGAGCACAACCACTATGCCGTGGACTTCATCGAAGGCACGCGCTGGATCCGCGAAAACCTGCCCCATGCCCGCATCTCGGGCGGCGTGTCCAACGTCAGCTTCTCGTTCCGCGGCAACGAGCCGATGCGCGAGGCCATCCACACCGTTTTCCTGTATTACGCGGTCAAGGAAGGCATGACGATGGGCATCGTCAACGCCGGCCAGCTCGGCGTGTACGCCGACCTGGATGCCAAGCTGCGCGACCTGGTCGAGGACGTGATCCTGGACCGCCCCGAGCCCGTGGGCAAGACCGAGGCCGACGACGAGCGCACGCCCACCGAACGCCTGGTGCAGTTCGCCGACAGCGTGAAGGGCTCGGGCGCCAAGAAGGAAGAAGACCTGACCTGGCGCAACGCGGAAGTGGAGCAGCGCCTGTCGCATGCGCTGGTGCACGGCATCACCGCCTTCATCGTGGAAGACACGGAAGAAGTGCGCCAGAAGATCGCCGCGCGCGGCGGCCGCCCGATCGAGGTCATCGAAGGCCCGCTGATGGACGGCATGAACGTCGTGGGCGATCTGTTCGGCGCGGGCAAGATGTTCCTGCCGCAGGTGGTGAAATCGGCCCGCGTCATGAAGCAGGCCGTGGCGCACCTGATCCCCTTCATCGAAGAGGAAAAGCGCCAGATCGCCGCGGCGGGGGGCGACGTGCGCGCCAAGGGCAAGATCGTCATCGCGACCGTCAAGGGCGACGTGCACGACATCGGCAAGAACATCGTGTCGGTGGTCCTGCAGTGCAATAACTTCGAAGTCGTGAACATGGGCGTGATGGTGCCCTGCGCCCAGATCCTGGAGAAGGCCAAGGAAGAGAACGCCGATATCGTCGGCCTGTCCGGACTGATCACGCCCAGCCTCGAGGAAATGGCCTACGTCGCCTCGGAAATGCAGCGCGACGAGTATTTCCGCAGCCGCAAGATCCCGTTGATGATCGGCGGCGCCACCACCAGCCGCGTGCACACCGCGGTGAAGATCGCTCCCAACTACGAGGGGCCGGTCATCTACGTGCCGGACGCCAGCCGTTCGGTGGGCGTCGCCACCAACCTGATGTCGGACCAGGCCGACGCCTATCTGGCGGAACTGGCCCAGGACTACGAAGAGGTGCGCCGGCGCCATGCCAACCGCAAGGCCACGCCCATCCTGCCGCTGGCGGAAGCGCGCGCCTCGCGTCCCGCGATCGACTGGGACGCCTACACGCCGCCGCGCCCGAAATTCATCGGCCGCCGCGCGTTCAAGAGCTATGACCTGGCCGAGATCGCGAAGTACGTGGATTGGGGCCCGTTCTTCCAGACCTGGAGCCTCTTCGGCCCGTTCCCGGCCATCCTGGACGACAAGGTCGTGGGCGAGCAGGCGCGCAAGGTCTACGCCGATGGCCAGGCCATGATGAAACGCATCATCGAAGGCCGCTGGCTGACCGCCAATGGCGTCGTGGGTTTCTACCCCGCCAACAGCGTCAACGACGAAGATATCGAGATCTACAAGGACGAGACGCGCAGCGAGGTGCTGTTCACGTACCGCAACCTGCGCCAGCAGGGCGCCAAGCGCGAAGGCGTCAGCAACAAGTCGCTGTCGGACTTCATCGCGCCCAAGTCCAGCGGCAAGCTGGACTACATCGGCATGTTCGCCGTGACGGCCGGCCTGGGCATCGAGAAGAAGGAAGCGGAATTCGAAAAGGCGCTGGACGACTATTCCAGCATCATGCTGAAGTCGCTGGCCGACCGCCTGGCCGAGGGCTTCGCCGAGTGCCTGCACGCCCGCGTGCGCCAGGACCTCTGGGGCTATGCGCCCGACGAGGCCCTGTCCAACGACGACATGATCGCCGAGAAGTACGTGGGCATCCGTCCTGCGCCCGGCTATCCCGCCTGCCCCGAGCACGTGGTGAAGACCGACATGTTCCGCGTGCTGGATGGCGCGGACATCGGCATGATGCTGACCGACAGCTATGCCATGTATCCGGCCTCCAGCGTGTCCGGCTTCTACTTCAGCCATCCGCAGTCGCAGTACTTCAACGTGGGCGTGATCGGCGAAGACCAGCTGCTGGATTACGCCGCGCGCAGCGGACGCAGCATCGAGGACCTGAAGCGCACCCTGGCGCCCAACCTGGGCTGACCGGGATTCAAGAGAAGGCCGGCCCGAGGGCCGGCCTTCTCTGTGCGGGCCGCTAGCGCGGCGGCGCGGCCAGCCGGCCCAGGACGGCTTCCAGCGTCAGGCCGATCGCCAGGATCTTCCTGTCCTCGCCGGGCAGTCCATCCACTTCCAGTCCCACGGGCAGGCCCTGCTCCGACAGGCCCGCGGGCACGCTGAGGCCGGGCAGGCCGGCATTGCTGCCCGGATCGACGTTACGGGCGAGGCGGCTGAAGTTATCGAGGCTGCTGGCGTCCTGCGTGGACGCCATGGGCAGGACCGGCGACGTGGGAAACAGCAGGCCGTCGAGCGCATGTTCCCGGAACGCGCGGCGGTAGACGCCGATGAGCTCGTCGCGATGCACTGCCATGGCGCGCTCGTACAGCGGTTGCAGCGGCAGCAGTTCGCCGGATGGCGTGGGCAGGACGCCGGGCATGATCAGGCCGTCGAAGATCGCTTTGACGTCCGGGCTCGAGATCTGCGCCACCACCGCTTCGACACTCACCCCCGCGCCATGGCGCCGAAGGTACTCCGCCAGGTCCGCCTTCTGTTCGTACAGGCAGACCGGCATGCCGACCGCGGCGTTGCTGGCCTCCAGGCCCGGCATGTCCAGCTCCACAAGCTGCACGCCCGCGGCGCGCAGCTTGGCGAGGGCGGCGTCCGCGGCCGCTTGCACCTGCGGGTCCAGGTCCTTCCAGAAATACGCGTGCAGGCCCAGCCTCAATCCGCTTGCCGGCAGCGGCGCCAGGGGTTGGGCGTCGCCGGCCAGCACGGCGTCCAGGAGCACGATGTCGTCCATGCCGTTGGCGATGGGGCCGGGGGTGTCGCGGGTGTGCGAGATCGGCGTGATGCCCGAGCCATCGTATCGCCCGACCGACGGCCGGAAGCCTGCGGCGCCGTTCAAGGCGGCAGGCAGGCGCACCGAGGCGCCCGTGTCGGTGCCCAGCGCGGCGGGCGCCAGGCGCGCGCCCACCGCCGCGCCGCTGCCCGAGGATGAGCCGCCGGCGATGAGGCGGGCGTCGTAGGCATTGCGCGTGCCCACGCTCAAAGGGCCGGGGAACGCGGTGTTGTAGCCCGACACGCCGAACGCCAGTTCGTGCATGTGCGTCTTGCCCACGATGACGGCCCCGGCTTCGCGCAGCCTGCGCACCACGGGCGCGTCCTCGGCCGGACGGAACTGCCTGAGCGCGGGCGTGCCCGCCGTGTTGGGCAGGCCGGCGACGTGGATGTTGTCCTTGATGGCGATGGGCACGCCGTCCAGCGGCCCCGCGGGGCCATCGCCCCGGGCGCGCGCCGCGTCGCTGGCGGCGGCCTGGGCGAGCGCGCCGTCCCGGTCCACCGTGATGAAGGCGTTGAGGTCCTCGCGCGCGGCGATGCGGTCCAGGCATGCCTGGGTCAGCGCGACGCTGGAGAGGCTGCCCTGGCGGATCAGGGCGGCGGCCTGCGTGACGGTCAGGCCGGCCAGCGAGGCGGAGGACGGCGGCTTGGAGGGATCGGACATGGCGCTTCCTTGTTGTACGGTTTCCGGTTCATCCGTATCTATACAAGGCCGGCGCGCAGGCTGTCGAGCGCGGCGCGCGCCGGGGCGCGGAGTCAGCCCGGCTTTTTCACCACGATGGTGGCCGTATCGCTGGTGAAGGAGCCGTCGTCCTGCACCGCGAAGTGCGCGCGCACCACGTCGGGCGCGATGCCGAACATATGGCGCAGCGCGGCCACCAGCGTGTCCGGCGTGCGCATGCGGGTCACCCAGGACTGGAATTCCAGGGGCAGGCGGCGAGGCTCCAGGCCTTGCAGGGTGAAGCCCGCCTCGGTCAGCATCCGCGTCCATTCCGCAACCGAATAGTCGCGCACGTGGGAGGTGTCGCGCAGCACTTCGATCGTTTGCAGCCAGGTGTCCAGCAGCGGCTCGCCCGGCGAGACCACGTCGGCGAACACGGCGGTGCCGCCAGGCTTGAGCACGCGGAACGCCTCGCGCAGGCCGCGCCCGGCGTCCTGCCAGTGGTGGGTGGAATAGCGCGACATCACCAGGTCGAATTCGCCATCGTCGAAAGGCAGGTATTCGGCCTTGCCCTGACAGGTGGCCAGGTTGGCCAGCCCGCGCTTGGCGGCCTCGCCGGCGACCACGTCCAGCATCTGCTGCGACAGATCATAGGCGGTGACGTGCCCGACCTTGGGCGCGACGTGAAAGCTCACGTGGCCGCCGCCGCAGCCCAGGTCCAGCAGGCGCGCGCCGGGATGCTGGCCGGCAATGCCGGTCATTTGCAGCAGGTCCTCGCCCTGCGCGTGCACCGCGCTGGTGAGGTAGGCGGTGGCGCGCGGGCTGAACTGGCGGTCGACGGCGTCGTCGTGCGTGCGGGAAGTCATGGGTGTCCTTATGGTGGCGGAAGGCGGAAAAAGTCAGGGGGTCGCCCGGAATTGGAGGTGCAGGCGCTAAGATAGGCGGGCCGCTATACACGTACAAGCCCATTGCTGATCCTGGTATGACTACTTCCCCCCAGCCCGGCGCCGCCGGCCATGAAGGTTCCCGCGTGCGCCGCCAGGCGCTGGGCGAGTTCGTGCGCAGCGCCCGATCCCGCATCACCCCCCAAATGGCGGGCCTGCCGGAAGGCATGCGCCGGCGCACGCCCGGCCTGAGGCGCGAAGAGGTCGCCCAGCTTTGCGGTATCAGCGTGACCTGGTACACCTGGATCGAACAGGGCCGGGAGGTCTCGGTATCTCCTTCGGTCTGGTCGCGGATCGCGGGCGTGCTGCAGTTGGCCCGCGCCGAGCGCGCCTATCTGTTCGACCTGGCCGACTGCGCCGATCCGCAGCATCCCCGCGACGATGCGGGCGGCGTGCCGGGATCCTTGCAGGAATGCGTGAACGCCATCGATGCGCCGGCCTACGTGCTGGACCGCGCCTGGAACGTGCTGGCGTACAACGAGCCGCTGCGCGATCTGTTCGACGACTGGCCCAGGCGCGATGCCGAACCCAATCTGCTGCGCTACATCTTCCTGGACCCGGCCGCGCGCGAGCTGGTGGTGGACTGGGATCAGCGCGCCCGGCGGGTGGTGGCGGAATTCCGGGCCGACGCCGGGGCGCACCTGGACGAGCCGGCCGTGCTGGCGCTGCTGGACGGCCTGAGCCGGCAAAGCCCGGTATTCGCCCATTGGTGGACGCGCCACGCGGTGGTGGAGCGTGAGGGCGGCCTGCGCGAGTTCCAGCACCCGGCGCGCGGCAAGCTGGCCTACCAGCAGATCACGTTCCGTCTGGCCACGCATCCGGACCTGAAACTGGTGATGCTGCTGGGGGCCGGGACTTAGCGCGGCCTTGCCGGGACTTACTTAACGAGGCCGTGTTCGGTGAGGTAGCGGATCAGAAATTCGCCGTGGCCCTCGATGTCGCGGCGGATCTCGCGCACCACGGCCTCCGTATCGCCGGCTTCGAGCGCCGCGATGATGCCCTCGTGCGGGTGCCCGTCAGGCAGGACCGGAAAGGGCGGGGTGTACAGATAGGACAGGTACGAAGCCGTCTGCACCCACAGGTTCTCGATCATCGACAGCAGGTGCGGCATCCGCGCTGCCGAATACAGCGCGAAATGGAAGTCGAAATTGCGCGCCAGCACCGGCGCCATCAGCTGCTGCCGGCGGCTGTCCATCAGGCTGGCGTGGATGGCCCGCAACTCGGCGATCAGCGCCGGCGTCGCATGGGGCACGGCGCGCCGGGCCGCGAAGCATTCGAGCTCCAGCCGGATGCTGCGCAACTCCTGCAACTGGGCCACGGTGAGTTCGGGCACCTTGACCGATTTGCCGGGGCTGAGCGTCAGCGCGCGTTCCGAAACGAGCTGCAGCAATGCCTCGCGCACGGGGGTCTGGCTCACGCCAAGAGAGTCGGTGATCGAGCGCAGCGTGATCGTGTCGCCCGGGCGCAGCTCGCCCATCATGATCTTCTGCTTGATTTCACGATAGATGCGGGCGGTCATGTTTTCCCGCTGCATCGGCGCCAAATTGATGGTCATCCTGTGTTTCCTGGTCGGCCGGCCGCAAGGCTCGGCGCGGGGCGGCCCGCGCTAGGCGATTCTACCGTTCTCCCCGCTGTCTCATTTTGTATTTTGTAAAAAATAAAATTATTGACCGCCGGCGTTGTCACCATCTATATTTTATAAAATATAAACAGGAGACGAGATGTCGACGCTGCACCCCCTGGCCGCACCGGGCCTGACCAACCACGGCACGGTGGCCCACCTGATCGCGAAGGCCCTGATCCGCCACGGCGTAACCCATGTATTCGGCCAGAGCCTGCCCAGCATGCTGCACCTGGCCTGCGAAGAACTCGGCCTGACCCAGGTTGCCTACCGCAGCGAGAACGCTGGCGGCTATATGGCCGACGGCTACGCCCGCATCACTGGCAAGCCCGCCGTCGTGACCGCGCAGAACGGTCCCGCCGCCACGCTGCTCGTGCCGCCCTTGGCCGAGGCCCTGAAGGTGTCGATTCCCGTGATCGCGCTGGTGCAGGACGTCAATCGCGACCAGACCGACAAGAACGCCTTCCAGGAGTTCGACCATATCGGGCTGTTCTCGTCCTGCACCAAATGGGTGCGCCGCGTCACCGAGGCCTCGCGCGTCGAGGACTACGTGGACCAGGCGTTCGCAATCGCCTGTTCGGGCCGTCCGGGGCCGGTGGCGCTGATGCTGCCCGCCGACCTGCTGAACGAAGCCGCGGCTGCATCGCAACGGCAGGCGAGCCTGGGGCATTTCCCGCTGGACCGCAGCGTGGCCGCCAGCGAGGCGGTCAAGGCCGCGGCGGACTTGCTGGCCTGCGCAAAGCGGCCGGTGGTCATCGCCGGCGGCGGCGTGCACGTCTCCGGCGCCGCCCAGGCGCTGGCCGCCTTGCAGGAAGCCGCGCACTTGCCCGTGGGCACTACCGTGATGGGCAAGGGCAGCACCGATGAACGCCATCCCCTGTCGCTGGGCGTGGTCGGCTATTTCATGGGCCCCAACGGCGCCAGCCGCGATCTGCGGCCCTTCATCGCGGATGCCGACGTGGTGCTACTGGTGGGCACGCGCACCAACCAGAACGCCACGGATTCCTGGAAGCTCTACCCCGAGGACGCCCGCTACATCCACATCGACGTCGACGGCGGCGAGATCGGCCGCAATTACGAGGCGCTGCGCCTGGCCGGCGACGCGCGCGAAACCCTGCTGGCGCTGCAGCGTGAACTGGCAAGCCGCGACCTGGCCGCCGCGCGGGCGCGCCGGCCTGGGCTGGAGGCTGCCATCCAGGCCGGCCGGGCTTCTTCGTGGGAAGCGTCGAGCGAGGTCCGACTGTCCAATCAGCAGCCGATCCGCCCGGAGCGCCTGCTGGAGGAAATCCGCCAGGACGTGGATCGGGACACCATCGTGGTCGCGGACGCCAGCTATTCGTCGATCTGGATCGCCAATTACCTGACCTCGCTCGCACCGGGCATGCGCTTTCTGACCCCGCGCGGCCTGGCCGGCCTGGGCTGGGGCTTTCCGATGGCCATGGGCGCCAAGGTCGCGCGGCCCGACGCCCACGTGGTCTGCGTCGTGGGCGATGGCGGCTTTGCCCATGTGTGGTCGGAGCTAGAAACCGCGCGCCGCATGGGCATCAAGGTCACGCTGGTCGTGATCAACAACGGCATCCTGGGCTTCCAGAAGCACGCCGAGAACGTGAAATTCGGCGCCCACACTTCCGCAGTGCATTTCCATCCGGTGGACCACGCCGCGATCGCGCGGGCAGCGGGCTGCCTGGGCGTGCGCGTCGAGGCGCCGGCAGATCTCGCCGGCGCCCTGCGCGAGGCGCGCGGCGCCGAACTGACCACGCTGATCGAAGTCATCTGCGACGAGAACGCGTTCCCGCCCATCACGTTCTTCACGGCGGGCCAGGCATGAAGCGCGATCCGAGCAAAGTCGCGCTGGTGACCGGCGCGGGGCGGGGCATAGGCCTGGAGCTTGCGCGCCAGATGCTGGCCAAGGGCTACCGGGTGCTGGCGGTCAGCCGCGAGGGCGTGGACGCGCAGAAGCTGGGCGGCCCCTGCGCCCGGTTGCGCGCCGAATGCGCCGACGTGACCGACCATGCCGCGATGCAGGCGCTGGTGGACAGCGTGCGCGAGGCCTGGGGCCCCGTGTCGGTGCTGATGAACAATGCGGGCATCTCCCCCAAGCAGGCGAACGGCAATTCCTCCGGGATCCTGGACATCACGCCCGCGGAATGGGACCAGGTGCTGCACGTGAACCTGACGTCGGTGTTGCGGCTGTGTCAGATGGTGCTGCCCGCCATGCGCGAGCAGGGGTGGGGGCGCATCGTCAATGTGTCCTCGCTCGCGGGGCGGGCCAAATCGCTGGTGGCCGGCGGCAGCTACATGGCGTCCAAGGCGGGCGTGCTGGGCCTGACCCGGGCGATCGCCGCCGAGATGGGGCCCTTCGGCATCACGGCCAACGCGGTCACGCCGGGCCGCATCCTGACCGAAATGGCGCAGCAGGCCGCGCCCTCCGTCAACGAGAACTACGCGGCGCAGATTCCGGCGCGCCGCCTGGGCACGCCCGAAGAGGTGGCCGCTGCGATGGTGTTCCTGGCGGCGGAGGAATCGGGGTTCATCAACGGCGCCATTCTCGACATCAACGGCGGCTTCTACATGCCCTGAGCAGGCCCGCCGCGCATAAGAAACCCAACAGGAGACAAGTATGAAAGCAGCATCGTTGCTGGCGGCGTTCGCGGCCGTCGCGTTGTGCACGGCGGCCGCGCCGGTCCTGGCGTGGCCCGACAAGGAGGTTACGCTGACGGTCAATTACGGGGCGGGCGGCAATACCGACGTCGCCAGCCGCGAACTGGCGCGCGCGATGGAGGCGGATCTGGGCCGCGCCGTGGTGGTGTTCAACCGGCCCGGCGCGCTCGGCACGATCGGTCCGGCCTACGTGGCCAAGCAGGCGGCCGACGGCTACAACCTGGGCGTGGTGACGCTGTCGTCCATCGCCATCATGCCGCACCTGATGACCATCCCCTACGCCTCGCGCGATTTCGAATTCGTGGCCGCCTACGGGCGCTACCGCTATGGAGTGGTGGTGCGGGCGGACTCTCCTTACAAGAGCGTGGCCGACCTGGTCGCCGCGGCAAAGCAGGGGCCCGGCATCTTCTTTGGCGCGCCGTCGGCGCCCAATAACCTGGCCATGTTCGATCTGGGCCGCGTCACTGGCGCCAAGTTCGAGCAGGTTTCCTACAAGTCAGGCAGCGAAACGGTGTCGGCCTTGCTGGGCAAGCAGGTCGACGCCATCGTCCAGAATCCCTCGGACGTCACCAGCTACATCCAGTCGGGCCGCTTGCGCCTGCTGGCTTCCGCCAGTCCGATCCGCTGGCCGGAATTCCCCGATGTTCCGACGTTGAGGGAAGCGGGTTACGACGTGGAGATCGATTCATGGCTGGGGCTTGCGGTGCCGAAGGGCACGCCGGAACCGGTCCGGGCGCGCCTGGAACAGTCCGCCAAGACGGCCGTGGCGAGTGAGCGGCTGCAGCAGACCTACAGGCAGTTGGGCGTGGACCCGGTATGGATGTCGGGCCAGGACTACGCCAGGATGGTCGACACCACCTACGAACAAATGGGCCGAGCAATCAAGGCGGCGAATCTGCCGCGCATGACTAACTAGGTTGAAAGGCCGGCCCGCGCGCATGCCCATCGACGGGCATGCGCCGACGCGTGTTCGGGAGGGGAAATGGATGTTCTGATTCAACTGGCGCTGTCGGGGATTCTGCTCGGCGGCGTATACGCGCTTGGCGCCATGGGGCTGAACCTCATCTTCGGCGTGGCCAAGGTCGTCAATTTCGCCCACGGCGAATTCCTGATGATCGGCATGTATGCGGCGTTCTGGCTATGGAAGCTGGCGGGGCTGGATCCCTATTGGGGGGCGCCGCTCATATTCCTGGCGGGTGCCGGGGTCGGCGTGGCGTTCTATCTGGGGCTGATCCGCTACACGATCTATCGCAGCGAAATGACGCAGGTGTTCGCCACGCTGGGCCTGGCGCTGGTGCTCCAGAACCTGGCGCTGATGCTGTTCTCCGCCGACTACCTGACCGTGCAGGTGTTCCCGCCGGCCCGGGAGTCGATTGCGTTGTTCGGCGGACACGTGAGCAGCACGCGGCTGGTGTCCTTCCTGTTCGCGATGGCGGCCATGGCCTTGACGATGTTGTTCATCAAGCGCACCTACATGGGCAAAGCGATCGAAGCCGTGTCGCAGGACCTCTCGGCGGCCCGGCTGGTGGGGATCAACATCAACAAGACGCTGGCCGTCGCCTTCGCGCTGGGCATCGGACTGACCACGCTGGCCGGCGGCGTGCTGATACCCAGCTTCTATGCCTATCCCTCGGTGGGATCCAGCTTCGTGCTGATCTCGTTCGTGGTGGTCGTGCTGGGCGGCCTGGGCAATGTCGCGGGCACTTTGGCGGGGGGCATCATCCTGGGCCTGATCGAAACTTTCGTCGGCTACCTGGAGCCCGACCTCAAGGAGGCGACCCACTTCGTGCTGCTCATCCTGCTGCTGTCGTTCCTGCCCAATGGCCTTTTCGGCGTAAAGGGCGCGGAAAAGGAGGGTCTCAAATGAACATGCACTGGCTGGAATGGCGCAAAGGCGACGGCGCGGGCATCGCAATCATGGCGGCCGCGGGCCTGCTCCTGCCGCTGGCGATCAGCGACCGCTTCTATCTCAATCTCCTGTTCCTGGTCATGCTGTACGCGGGCTTGGCTTCCGCCTGGAACCTGCTGGGCGGCTACGCGGGACAGTTCTCCCTGGGGCACACGGCCTTCTTCGGCATCGGCGCTTACAGTTCGACGCTGCTGTACACGATGGCCGGAATAAATCCCTGGCTGGGCATGCTGGCGGGCATGGCGATATCCGTGCTGCTGGCCTTCCTGATTTCCTATCCCGTATTCCGGCTGCGTGGCGTGTTCTTCGCCATGTCCACCATCGCGGTGGGCGAGACGGTGCGCATCGTGCTGCTGTGGCTGCGTCGAAAGGCCGATATCCCCTACGGGATCACCATCGACTACCAGCCGGGTTTCGGGCGCATGATCTTCGCCGAGCCGCGCAGCTACGCCCTGCTGGCCGGTTGCTTCATGCTGCTGGTCTGCGCGGTGGTCTACGCGCTGACGCGCAGCCGCGTCGGCTACTACCTGCGGGCGGTGCGCGACAACGAGGAAGCCGCCCAGGCCAGCGGAATCGACCTGCGCCGCTACAAGCTGATCGCCTTTCTGGTCAGCGCTGCCTTCACGTCGGCGGGCGGCACATTGATGGCGCAGTACGTTCTGTACATCGAGCCGGCCACGGTCTTCGCCACGTCGATTTCCATCGATCTGGCGCTCATGACCATTCTGGGCGGAGTGGGCACGCTGCTGGGGCCGGTGCTGGGCGCCGTGATCGCCTTGCCGTTGCAGGAATTCCTGCGTGACTGGCTGGGCAACGCGGGCGCGGGCGCGCACCTGGTGGTCTACGGCGCCCTGTTGATCGTAATCGTGATGCTGTTGCCGCAGGGCGTGATCGGAGCCTGGTCGGCCCGCCGCGCGCGCAAGGCGGCGGTTGCCAAGGAGGCGGCAGGCGATGCTTGAAGTCGATCGAGTCGAAAAGCGGTTCGGCGGCCTGATCGCCGTCAACCAGGTCAGCCTGACGGTGCGGGAGGGCGAGATCGTGGCCCTCATCGGCCCGAACGGCGCGGGCAAGACCACGCTGTTCAACCTGGTGGCCGGCGCCTTGCCGTGCGACGGCGGATCCATTCGCTTCCGCGGCCAGGCACTGGCCAGCCTGGACGGCCCGCGCATCTGCCGGGCGGGACTGGCGCGCACGTTCCAGATTCCGCAGTTGTTCCCGTCCATGAGCGTGCTGGAAACCGTTCTGGTGGCCGCCCTGGGGCACACGGCCGACATTGCGCAGGCGCGCGAGCGCGCCCGCGCCGTGATCGCCCGCGTCGGCCTGGCGGGGCGCGAGGAGCAGCTTGGCGCCGCGCTGACCATCAGCGGCAAGAAGCGCCTGGAGATCGCGCGGGCGCTGGCGACACGGCCCGGCCTGATCCTGTTGGACGAAGTCATGGCCGGCCTCAACCAGCCGGAGGTGCTCAAGCTGCTGGATCTGATCCGCGAATTGCGCGCGGGCGGCATGACGGTGGTCCTGGTCGAACACAACATCGAGGCGGTGCTCAACGTGGCCGATCGCGTCGTGGTCCTGAACCAGGGACAGAAAATCGCTGACGGCTTGCCGCGCGACGTGCTGCGCCAGCCCGACGTGGTTCGCGCCTATCTGGGAGACGACTATGTCCTTGCTTGAAGTTCGCCGGCTTGAGGCCTCCTACGGCGATAGCGACGTGCTGCTGGGGGTGGACCTGGACGTGGGCCAGGGAGAAGTGGTGGCGATCGTGGGATCCAACGGCGCGGGCAAGACCACGCTGATGCGCGCCATCGCCACGCTGATCCCCGCCAGGAATGGCTCGGTGAAGCTGGACGGCAAGCCGATGGAGGGCGCGTCGACGCACGCTGTGGTCGCCAGCGGCATGGTCTACGTGCCGGAAGGCAGGCGGCTGTTCCCGCGGCTCAGCGTGAGGACCAATCTGGAGCTTGGCGCCTTCACGCCGCACGCGCGGCCCCAGCGCGAAGCCACGCTGCGCACCATCTTCGAACTGTTTCCCGTGTTGAAGAGCCGGGCGGGCCAGATGGCCGGAACCTTGTCCGGAGGCGAGCAGCAGATGTGCGCCATCGGCCGCGGCCTGATGGCTCGGCCCAAGCTCCTGATGATCGACGAAGTGTCGTTGGGGTTGGCGCCCGTGATGGTGTCCAAGGTGTACGAGGCGATCGCGGAAATCCGCAGGCTCGGCACCACGGTGATGCTGGTGGAGCAGAACGTCCGCCAGGCCTTCAAGGCGGCAGACCGCGGCTACGTGATCAACCACGGCCGGGTGGCGGTCAGCGGGGCCAGCGGCGAATTGATGGACAACCCGGAAGTGAGAAAAGCATACCTGGGCCTTTGAGGCTTCGGGATGGAACCCGCCTCATGCGGAACAGGAGACAACCATGAAGAAAATCAGGAAATTGCTGTTGAACGCGGTCTGCGCCGCCATGCTGGCGGCTGGCGCCAGCGCGCATGCCGACATCAAGGTGGGCGTGGTGCTGCCCTTGACGGGGCCGCTGGCCTCGCTGGGCAATGACGTGAACCGTGGCTTCGAGCTGGCGCGCGATCTCGTCAACGAGAAGGGCGGCGTGGCCGGCGAGAAGGTCGTCTTGCTGACCACCGACGTGCCCGGGTCCAACGAGGCGGCGTCGCAGGCGATGCGCCTGATCAATCGCGACGGGGTCAAGGTGCTGGTGGGCTCGTACGCCAGTTCGATCTCCTTCGCGGCCAGCCAGGTGGCGGAGCGCAACGGCGTCATCTATGTCGAGCAGGGCGCCGTGGCCGACGACATCACGCGTCGCGGCTTCAAGAACCTGTTCCGGTTCATCTATCCGGCCAGCGAGCTGGGCAAGGGTAGCGCCCAATACGCCACCGACGTCATCCTGCCCAAGCTGGGCGTTCCCTTGGACAAGGCGCGCGTGGCGATCCTGAACGAGGACAGTTCCTACGGGTCGGCCGTTGCCGACGGCGCCCGCAAGTGGCTGAAGGAAAAGGGCGTGCAGATCGTCGACGAGTCGAGCTACAGCTACAAGACCACCGACCTGTCGTCGCTGGTTCAGCGCCTGAAGTCCAGTAATCCCGACGTGATCGTGGCATGTTCCTATACCCCCGACGGCATTCTCTTTTGGCGCCAGGCCCGCGAGGCCAATCTGAACGTCAAGGCGTTGATCGGCAATGGCGGCGCCCACAACATCCCGGATTTCGCCGAAGCGCTGGGCGATGACGTCAATGGCGTTTTCAACGCCGGCACGTCGGCCTACTTCAACGATACCGGCCTGACGCCCGAGGCGGCGGCGCTGTTCAAGGTGTTCCACGAGCGCTACGAGCAGAAGTTCGGCCGCAAGCCGTCCGCGCATTCCGCCATGGGCTTCAATGCAATGTGGGTACTGCTGTCCGACGTGCTGCCGGCCGCCGGCGGCGTGGACCCGGACAAGGTGCGCCAGGCCTTCCTGGCCCTGGACAAGCCGGTGGGTTCCACCATCGTGGGCTGGGGCGTGAAGTTCGACCCCAAGACCGGCGAGAATACGCGCGCCTTCCCCATGGTGGACCAATGGCAGGGCCGGCAGATCCGCACGATCTGGCCCGCCGAGTTCGGTGTGACCGACAAGATCACCTATCCGCTGCCCGCCTGGGGCCAGCGCCAGAACGTCGGACAGTGAGGACGGCGACATGAACCCGCGCTGGAAAAAACGGCCGCCGGGCTCCAATTGGGGCGAGTTCGGCGCCGACGACGAACTGGGGCGCCTGAACCTGCTGACGGCCGAGAGACGGGTGCAGGCGGCGCGCGAAGTGCGCACGGGCGAGGCCTTCTGCCTGAGCCTGCCGCTGGACCTGCCCGGAGGCACCGCGCTGAATCCGAACCGGCTGCCGCCGAAACGCCACGTGGCCACGCGCAAGCGCGGCCTGTTCAGCGTGAACTATCCCCTGCGGCTGGAAGACGCCCGCTACGTCGATTGTTCGAGCGACGATTCGGTGACGCTCTACACCCAGTATTCGACCCAATGGGACGCCCTGTCGCACGTCGGGCAGTACTTCGACGTCAATGGCGACGGCATTCCGGTGCCGGTGTACTACAACGGCTTTCGCGCCGGGGTGGACGTGATGGGGCCGACCGGCGAGTCCGAGGCGCGCGCGCGCCGGCTGGGCATCGAGAAAATGGCCGAGACCGGCGTCCAGGGGCGCGGCGTCATGCTGGACCTGCATGCCCATTATGGCGATGCCCGGACCTATGTGGGATACGACGCGCTGCAGCGCGTCATCGATGCGGACCGGGTCGACATCCAGGCCGGCGACATGCTGTGCCTGCATACCGGCTTCGGCCAGAAACTGATCGACATGGGCGGGGATTCCGATCCGCAGGTGCTGCACCACAGCTGCGCGGTGCTGGACGGGCGGGACGAGCGCCTGTTGCGCTGGATCGACGAAAGCGGGATTGCCGTCCTGATCGCCGACAATTTCGCCGTCGAGGGGTATCCGTACGAGAAGAACGATTGCCCCCGGTGCGAGGGGCTGCCGCTGCATCAGGCCTGCCTGTTCAGGCTGGGCATCCACCTGGGCGAGCTCTGGTACCTCACGCCGCTGGCGCAATGGCTGCGGCAAAACGGCCGCAGCCATTTCATGCTGACGTGCCCGCCGCTGCGCCTGCCCGGCTCTTTCGGTTCGCCGGTGACGCCGGTCGCCACGGTCTAGGGGGCTTGGTTCGCCGGGCGGCGCTCAGTCCCTGAACAAGCCGCCCTGCATGCCGGCCTCGACCAGACCCAGCAGCAGCTTCTTCACGGGGGCGGGCAGGGCCGTCGAAGCCAGTTGATCGGCGGGCACCCAGCGTCCGGGAGGCGCGGATTCGCGCAGCCCGGCCGCCCGCACGGGCACGAGCCACGGCCGGATATGCAGGCGGTAGTGCGTGAAGGTATGGGCGAAGGCGGCCAGCTCGTAGCGTTCCTCGGGCTCCAGCCCCAGCGCGCGTGAGGCGCTGTCCGGGTCCTGGGCCGTATCGAATTCGGGCAGGCTCCACAGGCCGCCCCAGATGCCGGGTTCCGGCCGTTGCTGGAGCAGGAACGCGCCCTGGTGGCGCAGCACCAGCATACCGGTCTCGCGTTCCGGAATGGCCTTGCGCGCCTTGGGCGTGGGCAGTTCGGCCTGGCGTCCCTCGCGCCTGGCCACGCAGCTGTCCGCCACGGGACATTTGCCGCAGGCGGGCTTGCCGCGCGTGCAGAGCGTGGCGCCCAGATCCATCAGCCCTTGCGTGTAGGCGGCCATGTCCAGGCCGGGCGCGGCCTGGACCTGCGCGTCAGCCAGCGCCCACAGCCGTTGCTCGACTTCGCGCTTGGCCGGATCGCCGGCGATGCCGAAGTGGCGCGTGAACACGCGCTTGACGTTGCCGTCGAGGATGGGCGAGCGCTCGCCGTAGGCGAACGCCGCGATCGCCGCGGCGGTGGAGCGGCCGATGCCGGGCAGGGTGGCGATGGCTTCGGCCGTGGGCGGGAAACGGCCGTTCCAGTCGCGCGCGATCTCCTGCGCGCAGCGATGCAGGTTGCGGGCGCGGGCGTAGTAGCCCAGCCCGGCCCAGTACGGCATCACCTCTTCCTGGGCGGCCGCGGCCAGCGCGGCCACGTCCGGGAAACGCTGCAGGAAGCGGTCGTAATAGGGGATGACCGTGGCGACCTGGGTCTGCTGCAGCATGATCTCGGACAGCCAGATCCGGTAGGGATCGCGGGTGTTCTGCCAGGGGAGATCATGGCGGCCATGCCGGCGCTGCCAGTCGACGATACGTGGGGCGAAGTCCATGGCGGCAATTATCGCATCGCCCTATTGCCGGGGGTGGGGCTAACGGTTACAACCAAGGGAAAACAGAAGCGCGCCAGCGCCCGGAATTCACGTCCCCTGTTCGCCCGCGCGCGCTTCAAGAGGGTGTCGCGCGAAGCCGGCGGGGGTTCCAGGATCCCTCGGAGCAGACATGAACTCCCCTCTCTCGCCCGCGGCCCGCGCGGCGCTCGAATCCGTCCAGCTGGACGACAAGTACACCCTGGAATCCGGGCGTGCCTGGATGAGCGGTATTCACGCCCTGGTCCGCCTGCCGATGATGCAGCGCATGCGCGATCTGAAGGCCGGATTGAACACGGCAGGCTTCGTGTCCGGCTATCGCGGTTCTCCGCTGGGCGGGGTCGACCAGAACATGTGGAAGGCGGCCCGGTACCTGAAGGCGCACCACGTCGAGTTCCAGCCCGGCATCAACGAAGACCTGGCCGCCACCGCGGTATGGGGCTCGCAGCAGGTCAACCTGTTCCCGGGCGCCAAGTACGACGGCGTGTTCGGCATGTGGTACGGCAAGGGGCCCGGCGTGGACCGCTGCGGCGACGTCTTCAAGCACGCCAACGCGGCCGGGACCGCGCGCCACGGAGGAGTGCTGGTGGTGGCGGGGGACGACCATCCGGCCAAGTCTTCCACGCTGCCGCACCAGAGCGACCACATCCTCAAGGCCTGCATGATCCCGGCGCTGTTCCCCTCCAGCGTCCAGGAGGTGCTGGATTATGGGTTGCACGGATGGGCGATGAGCCGCTACGCGGGCGTATGGGTGGGCATGAAGTGCATCACCGACATCGTCGAGGTGTCCGCTTCCGTGGACGTGGATCCGCAGCGCGTGCGGATCCTGCTGCCCGACGATTTCCAGTTGCCCGCCGACGGCCTGAACATCCGGCTGGCGGACACGCCGCTGCAGCAGGAGGCCCGCCTGCTGGACTACAAGCTCTATGCCGCCCTGGCCTACGCCCGCGCCAACCGGCTCAACCGGGAACTGTGGGACGTGCCGCAACGCGATGCCCGCTTCGGCATCATGACCTCCGGCAAGGCCTATCTGGATACCCGCCAGGCGCTGTCGGACCTGGGCCTGTCCGAAGCCGTCTGCCGGCGCATCGGCCTGCGCCTGTTCAAGGTGGGCATGGTCTGGCCGCTGGAGTCCACGGGCACGCAGCGCTTCGCGGAAGGCCTGGACGAGATCCTGGTCGTCGAGGAAAAGCGCCAGGTGCTGGAATACCAGTTGAAGGAAGAGCTGTTCAGCTGGATCGGCAGCGGCAAGAAGATCCCCCGGGTGGTCGGCAAGTTCGACGACAAGGACGGCGGCGAATGGTCGGTGCCCCAGGGAAATTGGCTGCTGCCGGCGCATTACGAGTTCTCGCCCGCCATGGTCGCGCGCGCCATCGCCGCGCGCCTGCTGCGTTTTGAACTGCCCGATGACGTGCGCGCCGGCATCGAGGCGCGCCTGGCCTTCATCGGCGAGCGCGAACAGGCGCTGGCGCGCCCGCGGGTCGTCGAAGAGCGCAAGCCCTGGTTCTGCTCGGGCTGTCCGCACAACACCTCGACCCGCCTGCCGGAGGGGTCGCGCGGGATGGCGGGCATCGGCTGCCACTACATGGTCAGGTGGATGGGCCGCAGCACGGACGTCTTTACGCAGATGGGCGGGGAGGGCGTGCCCTGGGTGGGCCAGGCGCCGTTCACCGAGGAAAAACACGTATTCGCCAACCTGGGCGACGGCACCTATTTCCATTCGGGCCTGCTGGCGATACGCGCGGCGGTGGCGGCCAAGGTGCCCATTACGTACAAGATCCTGTTCAACGACGCGGTGGCGATGACGGGCGGGCAGCCGGTGGACGGCCCGCTCAGCGTGCCGATGATCAGCCGCCAGATGGCGGCCGAGGGCATAGAGAAAATCGTCGTGGTGACGGACGATCCGGAGAAGTACAGGCGGATCGAAGGCCTGGCGCCGGGCGTGCCGGTGAAGCACCGCGATGAATTGGACGCGGTGATGCGCGAGCTGCGCGAATATCCGGCGGTATCGGTGCTGATCTACGACCAGACCTGCGCCACCGAGAAACGCCGCCGCCGCAAGCGCAACGCCTACCCGGATCCGGCGCGCCGCGTGGTGATCAACGAGCGGGTGTGCGAAGGCTGCGGCGACTGTTCGCAGAAGTCGCATTGCCTGTCGGTGGAGCCGCTGGACACCGAGTTCGGGCGCAAGCGCAGGATCAACCAGTCCAGCTGCAACAAGGACTTCTCCTGTCTGAAGGGCTTTTGCCCCAGCTTCGTGACGGTGGAAGGCGGCCGGCTGAAGAAGCCGCGGGCCCTGGCGCAGGACGGCGCGATCGACGAGGATGTGCCGCAACCGCCCGCGCGCGGGCTCGACCAGCCTTACGGGGTCTTCGTCGCCGGCGTGGGCGGCACGGGCGTCGTTACCATCGGCCAGTTGCTGGGCATGGCCGCGCACCTGGAAGGCAAGGGCTGTTCGGTGCTGGACATGGCGGGCCTGGCGCAAAAGGGCGGCGCGGTGTATTCCCATGTGGTGCTGGCGCAGGCGCCGGACCGCCTGATGAACACGCGGGTCGCCCTGGGCGAAGCCGACCTGCTGCTGGCAGGCGACCTGGTCGTGGCCACCAGCATGGAATCCATGGCGCGCGTGAGCCCGGGCCGCACGCATGTCCTGCTGAACAGCGACACCGCGCCCACCGCGGCGTTCGTCGGCAATCCCGATTGGACGCTGCCGGGCGCCAACCTGACGGCGGACCTGCAGACCGCCTGCGGCAAGGAAAATTTCTGCGCGGTGGATGCGGCCGCCCTGGCCGTGGGGCTGCTGGGCGACGCGATCTACGCCAATCCGCTGATGATGGGCTATGCCTACCAGAAGGGCTGGATTCCGCTGTCGCAGGAGGCGCTGCTGCGCGCCATCGAGCTCAATGGCCAGCAGGTGCCGAACAACATCGCCGCATTCGCCTGGGGGCGCCGCGCGGCCCACGATCTGGCTGGCGTGAACCGCCTGCTGGCCAATGGCGGCGCGCCGTCAGCGCTTCCCGAGGGCATTCTCGAACTGAAGCGTCCGCGCGCGGCCAGCCCGGTGGTGGCGCTCAAGAGGCCCGCGGGCGAACTGGAGCAGCTGGTGTCCGTGCGCAAGGCCTTTCTCACCGGCTACCAGGACGCGGCCTATGCCAGGCAGTACGCCGAACTGGTGGACAAGGTGGCGCGCGCCGAACGCGAGGCCACCGGCACCAGCCGGCTGGCGCTGGCGGTGGCGCGCGGCTATTTCAAGCTGATGGCCTACAAGGATGAATACGAGGTGGCGAGGCTGTATTCGGACGGCGCGTTCATCAAGCAGGTGGGCGAGCAGTTCGAGGGCGACTGGAAGCTGCGTTTCCACCTGGCGCCTCCGCTGTTCGCGCGGCGCGACAAAGACGGTCGCCTGGTCAAACGCAGCTACGGCCCGGGCATGCTGCGGGCCTTCCGCCTGCTGGCCAGGCTGCGCGGCCTGCGCGGCACGAAGCTCGATATCTTCGGCTACACGGCGGAACGCCGCGCCGAACGCGCATTGATCCGCGAGTATCGCGAGACGCTGACGGCGATCCTGTCGAAGCTGAACCGCGGGAACCTGGACCGCGCGGTGGCCTTGGCCAGCCTGCCCGAGGAAATCCGGGGCTATGGGCACGTGAAGGAAGCCGCGATGGAAAAAGCCGCGGCCCGCCGGGAAGAACTGCTGAAGGAATTCAGCGCGACGGTGGTGCCGATCGGAGGGGCGCGGGTGGCCTGAGCCCCGCCGCCTTTACGTCCCCGCGTTGGCGGACCAGCCCTTGGACAGTTCCACGGCCTGCCGCCAGCGCTTCATCCGGGCGTCGCGCACCGACTGGGGCCAGGTCGGCTCGAAGGTGCGCTCGGCCTGCCATTTCGAGGCGAACTCGTCCTGGCCGGACCAGAAGCCCACCGCCAGGCCGGCCAGGCCGGCGGCGCCCAGCGCGGTGGATTCGGGCACGCGCGGGCGCACCACGGGCACGCCCAGCAGGTCGGCCTGCATCTGCATCAGCAGGTCGTTGCGGGCCGCGCCGCCGTCCACCCGCAGCTCGGTCAGCGCGATGCCGCTGTCGGCGTTCATGCAGGTGAGCAGTTCGGCGCTTTGCAAGGCGATGGATTCGAGCGTGGCGCGGGCGATGTGCGCGCGCGCGGTGCCGCGGGTCAGGCCCACCAGGGTGCCGCGGGCATAGGGATCCCAGTGCGGCGCGCCCAGGCCGGCGAAGGCCGGGACCATGAAGACGTCGTCCGTGCTGGACACGCTGGCGGCCAGGGATTCGATTTCCTCGGAGCGCTGGATGATGCCCAGGCCGTCGCGCAGCCATTGCACGGCCGCGCCCGCCACGAACACGCCGCCTTCCAGCATGTAGGTGGGATTCCAGGCGCCGTTGCCGGACCGGGGCAGGCCCCAGCCGACGGTGGACAGCAGGTTGTTCCGCGATTGCACGGGCTTGTCGCCGACGTTCATCAGCATGAAGCAACCGGTGCCGTAGGTGTTCTTGGCCATGCCGGGCGCGAAGCACGCCTGGCCGAAGGTGGCGGCCTGCTGGTCGCCCGCCACGCCGGCGATGGGAATGGCGCCGCCCAGCCATTCGGGCAGCGCCTCGCCCACCACCGCGCTGCTGGGCGCGATCGCGGGCAGCACGCTGCGGGGAATCTTGAGCAAGGCCAGGATCTCGTCGCTCCAATCCTGGGTGTGCAGGTCGAAGAGCATGGTGCGCGAGGCGTTGCTGGGATCGGTGCTGTGCACCGCGCCGCCGGTCAGTTGCCAGACCAGCCAGGTATCGACCGTGCCGAAGGCCAGTTCGCCGCGGTCCGCCATCTGGCGGGCGCCGGGCACGTGGTCCAGCAGCCAGGCGAGCTTGGTGCCCGAGAAATAGGCGTCCAGCACCAGACCGGTCCGAGATTGCAGGAAATCGGCGTGGCCATCCTGGCGCAGCTGATCGCACATCGGCGCGGTGCGGCGGTCCTGCCAGACGACGGCGCGGGCCAGGGGGCGGCCGGTGGCCCGCTCCCAGATCAGCGTGGTTTCGCGCTGGTTGGTGATGCCGATGGCGGCGATGTCGGCCGCCGTGGCGCCGGCGTTGCGCAGGGCCTCGCGGGCCACGTCCAGCTGGCTGTTCCAGATTTCGCCCGCGTCGTGCTCGACCCAGCCCGGGCGGGGATAGTGCTGGCGGAATTCACGTTGGCCGACGCCGCGCACGACGCCTTCGCGGTCGAATACGATGGCTCGGGAGCTGGTGGTCCCTTGGTCCAGGGCCAGGACAAATTCACTCGTCGTCACTTTGTTTTGCGCCGTTCAGGTGTGCCCCGGCCAGCGGGTCGAGGCGTCCAAAGGAGAAGGTCGAAGCCATGCACAGCACGCCGACCACGATGAAGCCGGCGACGACGTCCCGTATCGCCAGCGTCTCGGCGCCGCGCAGGGCCATGCTGATGTTCAGCGTGACCGCGGCCACCCCCACGCCCAGGCTGATGCCGAGCTGCTGCGCCATGGCGGCGAAACTGCTGGCGCGGCTCATCTTGGCCGGGGGAATGTCGGCATAGGTTAGCGTATTTACCCCGGTGAATTGCAGCGAGCGGAAAAATCCGCCGACCAGGAGAATGGCGATCATCAGCCAGACCGGCGTGTCGGGCGTGAAGGCGCCGCAGACCACGATGAACACCCCGGCCAGCACCGCATTTACGGTGAGGACGCGGCGGAAGCCGAAGTACCGGACGATGGGGGTGGCGACGAATTTCATCAGCAGCGCGCCCGCCGCGCTGGCGAAGGTGATCAGCCCCGCGGAGAAGGGCGTGAGGCCGAAGCCCACCTGCAGCAGCATGGCCAGCAGGAAGGGCGTGGCGCCCACGGCGAAGCGGCACAGGTTGCCGCCGAGCGTGGCGATGGCGAAAGTGGGGATCCGCATCAGGGAAAGATCGATGATGGGATGTTCCGTGCGCCGGGCGTGCCAGCCGTACAGCAGTCCGCAGGCGGCGCCCGTGGCGATCAGGCCGAGCAGCATGGGCAGCGGCATCACGTCGCGGCCGATGGCCTCGAAGCCGCTGACCAGCGCCGCCAGGCAGATGGCGCTGAGCAGGAAACCCGGCCAGTCCAGGCTGGGCGTGCCTTCCTCGCGGATTTCCGCCACGTAGCGCAGCACCAGGAAGATGCCCAGGACGCCGATGGGGATGTTGATCAGGAAGATCCAGTGCCAGGACATGTAGGTGACCATGAAGCCGCCCAGGGGCGGCCCGATCACCGGTCCCAGCAGGGCGGGGATGGACAGGAAGGACATGGCCTTCAGCAGGTCCTGCTTGGGCACGGTGCGCAGCAGGATGATCCGGCCCACGGGCACCATCATCGCGCCCGCCATCCCCTGGACGATGCGGGCCAGGACCAGCTGCGGCAGATCCTGGGACAGGGCGCAGGCCACGGAACTCAGGGTGAACAGGCCGATGGCGGCCACGAACACCCGCCGGGCGCCGTAGCGGTCGGCCGCCCAGCCGCTGACGGGCACGAAGACCGCCACGGACAGCAGGTAGGAGGTGATGGCCACGTTGAGCCGCACCGGGGTGGATCCCAGCGCCCGCGCCATGGCCGGCAGGGCGGTGGCGACCACCGTGGCGTCCAGCATCTGCATGAACAGGGCGCAGCCTACGATGAAGGGGATCATGCGCGCCGCGCGCAACGCTTCCGGGGTGGGTGACGGCGCGGGATGGGCTGCTGCTGCGGATTCTGCGGACATGGCGGGAGGGGGCGTTGGGTGCCGCGAGATTGTAACGCCGGGGGGTCGGCCGCCGTGAAGTAAACTCCCTACATCCGAAACCCATTGAAATTGGTGTCATGGCGACCAACTACGAATCCGAGATCACCCTTTTCCTGAAAGACTACAAGCAATCGCACCCTGGCACCGAAGAACGCCAGCGCGAAGGCCGCGCCCGTCTTTGGGACAAACCGCAGGACTCGGAACTGCTGGAAGGCTTCCGCGCCGCCCGCGTGCCGCAAAAGCCGTACGTATACCAGGCCGATTGAGTCCATTGCGGCAACCATGGCCCAAAACGCTTCCGTCCCGGGCGACGCCCTGGCCGCGCTAGTGGAACCGCCCGTCGACAGCACTCCCGATACGATCGACAGCGTCGCGTTCGCGCGCCTGTACGGCGAGCCGCTGTTCCAGATGCCCACGGACCTGTACATCCCGCCGGATGCGCTGGAAGTGTTCCTGGAAGCGTTCGAAGGGCCGCTGGACCTGCTGCTCTACCTGATCCGCAAGCAGAACTTCAATGTGCTGGACATCCCCATGGCGGATGTCACGCGGCAGTACCTGTCGTATGTGGAGCAGATCCGCATCCACAACCTGGAGCTGGCCGCCGAGTACCTGCTGATGGCGGCGATGCTCATCGAGATCAAGTCGCGCATGCTGCTGCCGGTCAAGAAGACCGACACCGGCGAAGAGCCCGAGGACCCCCGCGCCGAACTGGTGCGCCGCCTGCTCGAATACGAGCAGATGAAGCTGGCGGCCCAGAAACTGGACGCGATGCCGCAGCTGGGCCGCGACTTCGTCAGCAGCCAGGCGGTGGCCGACCTGAGCGTGGAGCGCATGCTGCCGGAAGTCAGCGTGGACGACCTGCGCGCGGCCTGGGCCGACATCATGAAGCGGGCCAAGCTGAACCAGCACCATCACATCACGCGCGAACAGCTATCCGTGCGCGACCACATGACGCACATCCTGCGGCGCCTGAACGACGTGCGCTTCATGGAGTTCGGCGACCTGTTCATGGAACGCGTCCGAGAAGGCGCGCCCGCGGCGGTGGTCGTCGTGCATTTCATCGCCATGCTGGAGCTGGCCCGCGAATCGCTCCTCGAGATCACGCAGGCGGAGCCCTACGCGCCCATCTACGTCCGCCTGGCCTATACCAGCGTGGCGGCGGTCGCGGCCTGAGCCCGGCAGGGCCAGGAAACGCCGTCCATCCCCGGAGAGTCCCCTTGAAAGTCGTACACACCATCCAGGAATTGCGAGATCACCTGCGCGGGCAGAACCGCGTGTCGTTCGTGCCCACCATGGGCAACCTGCACGAAGGCCACCTGGCGCTGATGAAGCTTGCGCGCCAGCATGGCGATCCGGTGGTGGCCAGCATTTTCGTGAACCGGCTGCAGTTCGGTCCCAACGAAGACTTCGACCAGTACCCGCGCACCCTGGCGGCCGACATCGAGAAACTCGAACGGGAACGCGACGTCTACGTGCTGTTCGCGCCGAACGAGCGCGAAATGTATCCCGAGCCGCAGAATTTCCGCGTGCAGCCTCCGGACGACCTGGGCGACATCCTCGAGGGCGAGTTCCGCCCCGGATTCTTCGAAGGCGTCAGCACCGTGGTGCTGAAGCTGTTTTCCTGCGTGCAGCCGCGCGTGGCCGTGTTCGGGAAGAAGGACTACCAGCAGCTGATGGTGGTGCGCAATATGTGCCGCCAGTTCCAGCTGCCCGTGGAGGTGCTGGCGCACGAAACCGTGCGCGCCGATGATGGCCTGGCGCTGTCCTCGCGCAACCGCTACCTGAGCGATGCCGACCGCGCCGAGGCGCCCGCGCTGTACGGCGCGCTGCAGCGCCTGGGCCAGCGCCTGGCGCAGGGCGAACGCGACGCCGCCGCGCTGGAGCGGGAGGCGGTGGAGGGCCTGGCCCGGCGCGGGTGGCAGGTGGACTACGTCGCTCTGCGCCGCCAGCGCGACCTGAAGCGTCCCGAAGCCGCCGACCTGCAGGCCGGCGAACCCTTGGTGGCGCTGGCTGCCGCCAAGCTGGGCAGCACCCGCCTGATCGACAACCTGGAGTTGGCCTACACGGCCTGACGCCACGCCGGGGAGGAGGGCGTTTATGTCCCTCCCCTGGCAGAATTGCCAGCTTCCCGCAGTTGGCCCGGCGGGGCAGACTCGCTGCAATCTTACATTGCAGGAGACCTGCCTCATGAGAGTTCCCCGCCCCGACCTCGAAGCCGTCCTGTCGTCCCTGACGCCGCGCGAACGGCAGATCGTCGCCTATGTGGCGGCCGGCAGTCCCAACAAGGTCATCGCCATCGACCTGGGGATCTCGCTGCGCACCGTCGAGGCCCACCGCGCCCGCATCTTCGCCAAGCTCGACGCCCGCAACGCCATGCAGCTGGCGTGCAGGCTGTGCGCCCACGGGCGCTCGGGCGCATCGCCCGTGCCGGGCAGCCGCTGCCAGAAGAGCGTCCCGCTTGCCCCCGCCGCCACAATGCATGAATCGCCGCAGCCCGAATACGGCCAGCCGCGGGCGGGATCTGGCGCCGAGGCATGATGTCCGTTCCCATCCTCATCCCCGCGCGGCCGGCCGGGCATCGCGCGCCCAAAAGCATCGGGCCTGGCGAACGGCCGGTTCGCCAGGCCCGGGGCCTGCGCATCAGGTCGGCGGCGCCTGGCCGCCGCCGGGAATCAAGGGCACTTCGGCGCGCTTGCCTTGGCCAGCTCGTCGATCGGGTCCAGATCGGGCTGGCGGGTCAGGTTGTAGTTGAGGTTGGGCGTCTTGCCGCCTATGGACCGCACGCGCAGCACGTTGTTGGCGGCCACCAGGAATTCCACCCGGGCATTGCCCTGCCCGTCCATCAGGATGACGCGCGGCGGGCGTTCGTCGGTGGCGTCCCAGCAGCCCTGTTCGGCAACCGGCGGGCCCTTCTTGGGATCGTCTTCCAGGTAGGCCGTGCGGCCGCGCCAGCGGCCATTGGGGGCCAGCGTCAGCGTGACGCGCTGCGCCGTGCACTGCATCGCGGGGGAGAAGCACGGCAGCGTGCCCATGTAGGTTTGCGGCTGGGGCACCAGGTTGTGCACCGCGGCGTTGGGCACGGGCGCGGGAGCGGCCGGGGCGGAGCCGCCGCCGGAGCCGCTGCCTTCGGTGTTTTCAGGCACGGCCTGGCCGTCTTCCGTGGTCTGCGCGCCGGCGGCCGCCTGCTGGGCCTGGTTCTGCGGCTTGCGGGCGTCGGGCTTGAGCGCGATCTGCACCTGCGAGGGCGCGCGGATGACGCTGCGGTAGCCGGCGCCGGATCCCTGGTACTGCGCGTCGGTTACGGTGCTTTCCACCGGGGGGTCGTAATAGCCTTCCGTTTTCTGCTGGGCGCAGCCTGCCGCGCCCAATGCGGCGCCCGCCAGCAGCAGCCCCATGACGCTGAGTTTGCGGGGGCGGGTAACGATGTCGACGCGCGCGGTCATGGCAGCTTATCCGTGAATTGAGTCTGTCTCCGATTTTACGCACTTATGCGAAGATTCGGTACGTTCCCTTAGCCGCTCTTGGGCGCAGCCCGCACTTTATGCACAATTTACGACAAGACCGCCCGCGGCCCGTCTTCCATTGCGTTCCCGGCCGCGGGGGCGCTGCGCCGGCGCGCGCGCGCCGTCCGCGCGGATGACGGCGATGCGGCACGTCTTCGATCTCCCCCTGGGCCTGTTCATCGGCCTGGCGGCGTTGGCGGGGCTGGCTGTCGGCAACTGGCTGACGACCCTGACCCACCGGCTGCCGCGCATGATGGAACAGGAATGGCAGGCGCAATGCCAGGAGGCGGCGGGCAAGGCGCGCTCCGCGAGCCGCTACGGCCTGTTGTCGCCGGTCTCGCATTGCCCGGCGTGCGAAGCGCCCGTATCCGGCTGGCGGCGCCTGCCTCTGCTGGGCTGGCTGTTGCTGCGGGGGCGCTGCGCCGCCTGCGGGGCGGCGATAGGCTGGCGCTACCCCGCCATCGAACTGCTGACCGGCGCGCTGTTCGCCGCCTGCGCCTGGCGTTTCGGCGCCACGCCCCTCGCGTTGTGCGCCATGGGCCTGTCCGCCGCGCTGGTGGCCCTGGCATGGATCGACTTCGAATCCACCCTGCTGCCCGACGCGCTGACGCAGCCGCTGCTGTGGGCGGGCCTGCTCGTCAATTTTTCCGACGCCTTCGCCAGTGTGCGGATGGCGGTGGCCGGCGCCGTGGCGGGCTACGTCTTCCTGTGGGTTATCTTTCATGTATTCCGCCTGCTGACCGGGCGCGAGGGCATGGGCTACGGCGACTTCAAGCTGCTGGCCGCCCTGGGCGCGTGGTTCGGCGTCGAGGCCTTGCCGGTGCTGCTGCTGAGCGCATCGCTGCTGGGCGTGCTGATCGGCGGGCTGCTGACGCTCAGCGGGCGCGCCAGCCGCGGGCAACCGCTGCCTTTTGGCCCGTATCTGGCGCTGGCGGGCATTGTGACGCTGCTGGCGGGCGGCCAGCAGGGCATCTGGGAATGGTGGGGTTAGCGCGGCTGGCGCGCGCCACCGGGCAACACAGGATGGGCGGTATGTTCAAGATCGGGCTGACGGGCGGTATCGGATCGGGCAAGACCCGCGTGGCGGACATGCTCGCGGAGTGGGGCGCGTCGCTCGTCGACACCGACGAGATCGCGCGCATGCTGACCGCCGCGAACGGCGCCGCCATGCCGGCGATCGAGCGCGAGTTCGGCGCGCGGGCGCTGACGCCCGACGGCGCGCTGGACCGCGCATGGATGCGCGAGCAGGCGTTCTCGGATCCGCAGGTGCGCCTGCGGCTGGAAGCCGTGCTGCACCCCGCCATCGGGCAGGAGACCGAGCGCCAGGCCCGCGCGGCCACCGGGTCTTACCTGGTCTTCGTCGTGCCTTTGCTGGTGGAGTCGCTGCCGCGCTGGCGTCCGCGCCTGGACCGCATCTGCGTGGTGGATTGCGATCCCGACACGCAGGTGGCCCGGGTGCGCTCGCGCAGCGGGCTGACGGAGCCGGCCATCAGGCGTATCATGGCGGCACAGGCTGCGCGGGCAAGCCGGCTGGAGGTCGCCGACGACGTCATCGTCAATGATGGCGCGACCACGCCGGAACAATTGCGCGCGCAGGCGAAGACCCTGCATGAACGCTGGCTGGCGCTGGCGAGCACGACGGGCCGGCAAGCCCAGGGCCAGGCCGGCACCCCTGAATAACATTGGCCTGCCGGCCAACCACAGATGGGCCTGTAAAAAAGCGTGATTGTTTACGAATACCCCTTCAATGAGCGCATCCGCGCTTATCTGCGGCTGGAATTCCTGTTCGACAGGTTGTTTTTCTTTGCTCGCGAGGGAGATTCACGCCAACACCAGGTTGCCGTCACCTCCCTGTTCGATCTGCTCGACGCCTGCGAGCGCACCGACGTCAAGGGGGCGCTCCTGCAAGACCTGGAACGCCAGCGCCTGGCGCTGGTCGGGCTGCGGGACCATCCCGGCGTGGCGCAGGATGCGCTGGAAGCGATGCTGCGCGACATGGAAAAGGTGACCACCGCGCTGGCCGCTCCCGGCAAGACCGGCCAATCCCTGCGTGAAAACGAATGGCTGACCAGCCTGCGCGGGCGCCTGTCCGTGCCGGGCAGCGCCACGCAGGTCGACATGCCGTCGTACTTCGCCTGGCAGAACAAATCCGAGGCCGCCCGCTGCGCGGACCTGCAATCCTGGGTGGCGCCGTTCATCCCCCTCTACGATGGGCTGACCCTGGCGCTGCGCCTGCTGCGCGAGTCCGGCCGCAAGACCGACATCGTGGCGGAGCAGGGCGCCTACCAGCAGATGCTGGGCGGCAAGCAGTTCCAGCTGCTGCGGGTCTGGCTGGATCCGTCCCAGGGGGTGTTTCCAGAGATCAGCGCCAATAAGTATATGATCTGGATACGTTTTTCCACCCAGGACGGCGAATTCAAGCCCCAGCAGGTCGCGCGCGACGTCGGCTTCCAGATGACGTTGTGCAACTCGTAGGATGGGTAGAGCGCGAGAGTTCTTAAGGAAGAACTCGAATATCGAACGCGCGTAACCCATCAGGCGGCGCAAGCCGCCGTTTTTCGTGGCAAGCGCAAATGCCGGCTTGCGCCGGCCGATGGGTTACGCGCGTTCAGCAATAGCGTTCTTCCTTAAGAACTCTCGCGCTCCACCCATCCTACACCGCCCTGATTCCTGTTGCGGCAAGTTTCAACCGCGGGCCGAGATGCTGGAAACCGGGACGGTCTAGTAGACAATACGGCTTTCCCCGCCAGTGTCAGAACCGTTCCATGTCTGAAAGCCGCCCTGTCTCTCCTTCCGCCAGCCGGACCCGCCGCCTAGCCGGCCTGGCGGTGTTGTTGCTTGTCGTGGCGGGCATTGCCTGGCTGGTCCTGCGGCCCTCGGCCAAGCCGGGAGGCGCGGGCGGGCCCGGCGGGCGTTCCGGAGGCCGGCCGCCGGCGGGGGCCATGGCGAGCATGGCGGTGCCGGTGCGCATCGCCACGGCCACCCAGCAGGACATCGACATCTACCTGAAATCGCTGGGCACCGTCACCGCCTACAACACGGTTACCGTCCGCAGCCGGGTCAGCGGGGAACTGGTGGACGTCGCCTTCCAGGAAGGCCAGCGCGTGAAGGCCGGCGACCTGCTGGCGCAGGTGGACCCGCGCGCCTTCCAGGTGGCGCTGGACCAGGCGCGCGGCACGCAGATGCAGAACCTGGCCCAGCTGGAGAACGCGCGCCGCGACCTCCAGCGCTACCAGGCCCTGTTCAAGCAGGATTCGATCGCCAAGCAGCAGGTCGATACGCAGGCGGCGCTGGTGCGCCAGTACGAGGGCACCGTCAAGAGCGACCAGGCCAATGTGGACAATGCCCGCCTGCAACTGGACTACGCGCGCATCACGGCCCCCATCAGCGGCCGCCTGGGCCTGCGCCAGGTGGACCGGGGCAACCTGGTGTCCAGCTCGGATGCGAACGGCCTGGTGGTGATCACCCAGACCCAGCCGATTTCGGTCGTGTTCACGCTGCCCGAGACCCAACTGCCCGAAGTGCGCGCCGAGATCGCCGCGGGCAAGACGCTGGCCGTCGACGCCTATGACCGCGCCGACACCCGGCGCATCGCCACGGGCCAGTTGGAAACGTTGGATAACCAGATCGACGTGACCACCGGAACCCTGAAAATGAAGGCCCGTTTCGACAACGCGGACGATGCGCTTTTCCCGAACCAGTTCGTCAACGTGCGCCTGCACGTGCTGACGCGCAAGGACGTCACGGCCATCCCCACCGCCGCCATCCAGCAAGGCTCGGCCGGCGCCTTCGTGTTCCTGGTGCAGCCGGATGACACGGTCCAGGTGCGCCAGGTGAAGCTGGGCGCGATCAACAATGGCATGGTGGCGGTCAACGAAGGCCTGCAGCCCGGCGACCGGGTGGTCGTCGAAGGCACCGACCGCCTGCGCACGGGCGCCAAGGTGGAGGTGGTGGGCGGCGCGGACGTGATCCCGGCCACCCGCGACAAGACGCTCGGCGCCGGCGCCCCGGCCGGCACCACGCCGCCGTCCAAGTAAGCCAGGAAACGCCGTGAGTCCGTCGCGCCTGTTCATTCTGCGTCCGGTGGCCACCACCCTGTCCATGGTGGCCATCCTGATCGCGGGCTTCATCGCCTACCGGCTGCTGCCCGTTTCGGCCCTGCCGGAAGTGGACTATCCGACGATACAGGTGGTGACGCTGTACCCCGGCGCCAGCCCCGACGTGATGACCTCGCTGGTCACCTCCCCGCTGGAGCGGCAGTTCGGGCAGATGCCGGGCCTGAACCAGATGTCGTCCACCAGTTCGGGCGGCGCGTCGGTCATCACGCTGCAGTTCAATCTCAGCCTGCCGCTGGACGTGGCCGAGCAGCAGGTGCAGGCGGCCATCAACGCCGCGTCGAACCTGCTGCCCAGCGACCTGCCGGTGCCGCCCACCTACAACAAGGTGAATCCGGCGGACGCGGCGGTGCTGACCTTGGCGATCACCTCGCCCACCATGCCGCTGCCGCAGGTGCGCGACCTGGTCGATACGCGGGTGGCTCAGAAGCTGTCGCAGATTCCCGGCGTGGGCCTGGTCAGCGTGGCGGGCGGGCAGCGGCCCGCGGTGCGGGTGCAGGTGAATCCGCAGGCGCTGGCGGCCAACGGCCTGTCGCTGTCGGACCTGCGCACCGCCATCGTCGGCGCCAACGTCAACCAGCCCAAGGGCAACCTGGACGGCCCGCAGCGCTCCACCACCATCAACGCCAACGATCAGCTCAAGACGCCTACCGACTACAACGACCTGATCATCGCGTACAAGAACAACGCGCCGCTGCGCCTATCCGACGTGGCGCGCGCGGTGGAAGGGGCCGAGGACACGCGGCAGGCGGCCTGGGCCGGCGACCAGCCCGCCATCCTGCTCAACATCCAGCGCCAGCCCGGCGCCAACGTGATCGACGTGGTCGACCGGATCCAGGCGCTGCTGCCGCAGCTACGCGCCGCCTTGCCCGCCACGCTGGACGTGGCCGTGGTGTCCGACCGCACCCAGACCATCCGCGATTCGGTCGCCGACGTGCAGTTCGAAATGCTGCTGGCCGTGGCGCTGGTGGTCATGGTGACCTTCGTGTTCCTGCGCAGCCTGACGGCCACGCTGATCCCCAGCGTGGTGGTGCCGCTGTCGCTGGTGGGCACCTTCGGCATCATGTACCTGGCCGGTTTCTCCATCAACAACCTGACCCTGATGGCGCTGACCATCGCCACCGGTTTCGTGGTGGACGACGCCATCGTCATGATCGAGAACATCGCGCGCCACATCGAAGAGGGCGAAACGCCGTTGCAGGCGGCGCTGAAGGGCGCCGCGCAGATCGGCTTCACCCTGATCTCGCTGACGTTCTCGCTGATCGCCGTGCTGATCCCGCTGCTCTTCATGACGGAGGTGGTGGGGCGGCTGTTCCGCGAGTTCGCGATCACGCTGGCCGTGTCCATCCTGATCTCCCTGGTGGTGTCGCTGACCTTGACGCCCATGATGTGCGCGCGCCTGCTGCGCGCCGAGTCCGAGCAGAAGCACGGCCGCTTCCACCAGGTCACCGGCGCGTTCATCGACCGGGTCATCGCCGGCTACGACCGCTGGCTGCAGGTCGTGCTGCGGCATCAGCCTCTGACGCTGCTGGTGGCGCTGGCGACGTTCGCGCTGACCGCGCTGCTCTATCTGGCGATACCCAAGGGCTTCTTCCCGCAACAGGACACCGGCCTGATCCAGGCGATCACCCAGGCGCCGCAATCCATTTCGTTCAAGGCGATGGCCGAGCGCCAGCAGGCGGCGGCGCGCCTGGTGCTGCAGGATCCCGACGTGCAGGCCGTGTCCTCCTTCATCGGCGTGGACGGCAGCAACGCCACGCTCAGCGCGGGGCGGCTGCAGATCGCGCTCAAGCCGCAGGCCGAGCGCGACGGGGACCTGCGCGCCGTGATGGCTCGCCTGGACGAGGCCCTGGCCGGGCAGGACGGCCTCACGGTCTACATGCAGCCGGTCCAGGACCTGACCATCGAAGACCGCGTGAGCCGCACGCAGTACCAGATGACGCTGTCCAACCCCGACCTGAAGGTGCTGAGCGAATGGACGCCCAAGCTGGTGGACCGCCTGCGCCAGGTGCCGGGCCTGAAGGACGTGACCGACGACCTGCAGGACGACGGCCTCCAGACCTGGGTCGAGATCGACCGCGACGCGGCTTCGCGGCTGGGCATCACGGCGGCGGTGATCGACGAGGCGCTCTACAACGCCTTCGGCCAGCGGCTGATCTCCACCATCTTCACGCAATCCAACCAGTACCGCGTGGTGCTGGAGGTGCAGCCGCAGTTCCAGATGACGCCGGCCTCGCTGGGGCAGATCCACGTGCCCACTTCGGCGGGCGGCCAGGTGCCGCTGTCGTCCGTGGCGCACATTTCGGAAGGCAAGACCGTGCTGGCCGTGAACCGGCTGGACCAGTTCCCCATGGTGACGGTGTCGTTCAACCTGGCGCCGGGCGCGTCCCTGTCCGGCGCGGTCGAGGCCATCACCGCGGCCGAGGCCGATATCGGCCTGCCCGCGGGCGTCGAGACGCGCTTCCAGGGCGCGGCGCTGGCGTTCCAGAATTCGCTGTCCAGCACGCTGTGGCTGATCCTGGCGGCCGTGGTCACGATGTACATCGTGCTGGGCGTGCTGTACGAGAGCTACATCCACCCGATCACCATCCTGTCGACGCTGCCCTCGGCCGGGGTCGGCGCGCTGCTGGCGCTGTTGATCAGCGGCACCGAGCTCGACATGATCGGCATCATCGGCATCATCCTGCTCATCGGCATCGTGAAGAAGAACGCGATCATGATGATCGACTTCGCGCTGGACGCGGAGCGCAAGCGCGGCCTGAGCCCGCGCGAGGCCATCCATGAGGCGGCGCTGCTGCGCTTCCGCCCGATCCTGATGACGACGCTGGCCGCCCTGTTCGGCGCGCTGCCGCTGATGCTGTCTTCCGGCACGGGCGCGGAGCTGCGCCAGCCGCTGGGCCTGGTGATGGTGGGCGGCCTGCTGCTGTCGCAGGTGCTGACGCTGTTCACCACGCCGGTCATCTACCTGATGTTCGACCGCATGTCGCGCCGCTGGCGCGGCGCGCGCGCGGCCTCGGCGGAGGATGCGTCATGATCCTGTCGGCGCCCTTCATCGTCCGGCCGGTGGCGACCACGCTGCTGAGCCTGGCGGTCGTGCTGGCAGGCCTGCTGTCTTTCTTCCTGCTGCCCGTGGCGCCGCTGCCGCAGGTGGACATCCCCACCATTTCGGTCTCGGCCAGCCTGCCCGGCGCCAGCCCGGAAACCATGGCGTCCAGCGTGGCCACGCCGCTGGAGCGGTCGCTCGGCAGCATTGCCGGCGTGACCGAAATGACGTCCAACAGCTCGCAGGGATCCACCCGCATCACGCTGCAGTTCGATCTCTCCCGCGACATCAACGGCGCCGCCCGGGACGTGCAGGCGGCGATCAACGCGGCGCGCTCGCTGCTGCCGACCGGGCTGCGCAGCAACCCCACCTATCACAAGTCCAACCCCTCGGACGCGCCCATCATGACGCTGGCGCTGACCTCCGACACGCTCAGCCAGGGCCAGCTCTACGACATCGCTTCCACCATCGTGGCGCAGAAGCTGTCGCAGGTGGACGGCGTGGGCGAGGTGACGGTGGGCGGCAGTTCGCTGCCCGCCGTGCGCGTCACCGTGCTGCCCGGCGCCCTGGCCAACCGCGGCGTGTCGCTGGACGAGCTGCGCGCGACGCTGGCCAATGCCAACGCCAACCGTCCCAAGGGCGTGCTGGAGAACGACCGCTACCACTGGCAGATCATGGTCAGCGATCAGCTCAGCCGCGCGGAGCAGTACCGCCCGCTGATCGTGGCCTGGCGCGACGGCGCGCCGGTCCGGGTGTCGGACGTGGCCCGCGTGGAGGACTCTGTCGAGGATCTGTACCAGACCGGCTTCTTCAACGACCGCAAGGCCATCCTGATGATCGTGCGGCGCCAGGCCGACGCCAACATCATCGAGGCGGTGGACGCGGTGCGCGCGCAGCTGCCCGTCCTGCAGGCGCTCATGCCGGCCGACGTGAACATGACGGTGGCGCAGGACCGCACGCCCAGCATCCGGGCATCGCTGCACGAGGCGGAGCTGACGCTGATCATCGCGGTGGGCCTGGTGGTGCTGGTGGTGCTGCTGTTCCTGCGGCGCTGGCGCGCGGCCATCATTCCCAGCGTGGCGGTGCCGGTATCGCTCATCGGCACCTTCTGCATCATGTACCTGTGCGGCTTCACGCTGAACACCATTTCGCTGATGGCGCTGATCGTGGCGACGGGATTCGTGGTGGACGACGCCATCGTGGTGCTCGAGAACATCATGCGCCATGTCGAGCGCGGCATGTCGCCGATGCGGGCGGCGCTGCGCGGTTCGCGCGAGGTCGGTTTCACCGTGCTGTCCATGAGCCTGTCGCTCGTGGCGGTGTTCATTCCGATCCTGCTGATGGGCGGCGTGGTCGGTCGCCTGTTCCGGGAGTTCGCGGTCACCCTGTCGGCCGCGATCCTGGTGTCGCTGGTGGTGTCGCTGACCCTGACTCCCATGATGTGCGCGCGCCTGCTGCGCAACGAACCCGAGGAAGAACGGCCGCCCGGCAGGCTGGCGCGCTGGTCGGAGCGCGGCTTCGAGGCCATGCTGGGCGGCTACCGGCGCTCGCTGCGCTGGGCGCTGGAGCACGGCCGGCTGATGATGCTGACGCTGGCGATCGCCGTCGGGCTCAACGTCTACCTGTACACGGCGGTGCCCAAGGGCTTCTTCCCGCAGCAGGACACGGGCCAGCTGCTGGGCTTTTTCCGCGTGGACCAGGGCACCTCGTTCCAGGCCACCGTGCCCAAGCTGGACGCGCTGCGCAAAGTGGTGCTGGCGGACCCGGCGGTGCAGAGCATGACGGGCTATGCCGGCGGTCGCGGCGGCAGCAACAGCAGCTTCATGCAGATCCAGCTCAAGCCCCTGGCAGAGCGCAAGGTGTCGGCGGACGTGGTCATCAACCGCCTGCGCGGCAAGCTGCAGAACATGCCGGGCGCGCGCATGTTCCTGGTGTCGCAGCAAGACATCCGCATCGGCGGACGCCAGAGCCAGGGTTCGTACGACTACACGCTGATGTCGGGCGACCTGCAGCTGCTGCGCACCTGGATGCCGAAGGTGCAGCAGGCCATGGCGAAGATTCCCGAGATCACGGACGTGGACACGGACGTCGAGGACAAGGGCCGCCAGATCAACCTGGTGATCGACCGCGAGGCTGCTACGCGGCTGGGCGTGAGCATGTCCACGATCTCCACCGTGCTGAACAATTCGTTCAGCCAGCGCCAGGTGTCGGTGATGTATGGGCCGCTGAATCAGTACCACGTGGTGTTGGGGGTGGACCCGAAGTTCGCGCAGGACATCGAATCGCTCCGGCAGGTCGAGGTCATTACGGCGGCGGGCGCGCGCGTGCCGCTGTCGGCGTTCACGCGCCTGGAAAATGGGAACGCCCCGCTCAGCGTGCAGCACCAGGGCCTGTTCGTGGCCGACACGGTATCGTTCAGCCTGGCGCCCGGCGTATCGCTGGGCCAGGCCACCAGCGCCATCGATGCCGCGGTGGCGCGCATCGGCCTGCCTTCGGACCAGATCCAGGCGGGCTTCCAGGGCACGGCCGCGGCCCTGCAGCAGACCTTGGCGCAGCAACCCTGGCTGATCCTGGCGGCGCTGGTCACCATGTATATCGTGCTGGGCATCCTGTACGAGAGCTTCGTGCATCCGCTGACCATCCTGTCCACCCTGCCATCGGCGGGGCTGGGCGCGCTGCTGGCGCTGCTGCTGGTGCGCTACGACTTCACGCTGATCGCGCTGATCGGGGTTTTCCTGCTGATCGGGATCGTCAAGAAAAACGCCATCATGATGGTGGACTTCGCGCTGGAGGCCGAGCGGGGCCAGGGCATGAGCCCGCGCGAGGCCATCTTCCAGGCCTGCCTGACGCGCTTTCGCCCGATCATGATGACGACCATGGCGGCCATATTCGGCGCGCTGCCGCTCGTGCTGGCCTCCGGCGCGGGCGTCGAGATGCGCCAGCCGCTCGGCATTACCATCGTGGGCGGTCTGGTCCTGAGCCAGATCCTCACGCTGTACACCACGCCCGTGGTCTATCTTTACCTGGACCGTTTCCGCCTGTGGGCCGCGCGCGGGCGCGCCCGCAGGAACGGACCCGCCGCTTCCATAGAACAATCATGATGCGCAACGCCAAGCTTTTTCCGTATGCCTTTCTGCCTCGCGCCCTTGCCGCCGCGGCGCTGTGCGCGCTGCTGGGCGCCTGCGCCGTCGGTCCCGACTACCAGCGTCCGGCGCTGGACGTGGGGGCGGCCTACAAGGAAGGGCAGGGCGAGGTCGAAGGCTGGAAGCCCGCCAGGCCGCGGGACGAGGCCGACCGCGGCGAGTGGTGGCGGGTCTATGACGACGCCACGCTGGACGGGCTGGTGGCGCGCCTGAACGCCTCGAACCAGACCATTGCGCAGGCCGAGGCCAATTACCGGCAGGCGTTGGGACTGGTGCGCGGCGCGCGCGCCGGCTTCTTCCCGACGGTGGGCGCGGGCGCGGGCATGACGCGCTCGGGCAGCGGCCAGGGAGGCTCGACCTCCTCGTCCGGCAGCAATGTGTCGAACCAGTATTCGTTGACGGGCAGCGTCAGCTGGGAAGTGGACCTGTGGGGCCGCGTGCGCCGCAGCGTGGAATCCTCGGAGGCCAGCGCCGCGGCCAGCCTGGCCGACCTCGGCGCCACGCGCCTGAGCGCGCAGGCCGCGCTGGTGCAGTCCTATCTGCAATTGCGGGTGCTGGACGAACAGAAACGCCTGCTGGACGCTACGGTGGCGGCATACGAGAAGTCCCTGGAGTTGACCCAGAACCGTTATGCCGTGGGCGTGGCGGGCCAGGCCGACGTGGCGGTGGCGCGCACGCAGCTGGAAAGCACGCGCGCGCAATCCATAGACCTCGATTGGCAGCGCGGGCAGCTCGAGCACGCCATCGCCGTGCTCATGGGCCAGGCCCCCTCCCAATTCAGCCTGCCGCCCACGGCGTTCGCGTTGCGCCTGCCGCAGATCCCGGTGGGCCTGCCTTCCGAACTGCTCGAGCGCCGCCCGGACGTGGCGGCCGCGGAGCGTCGCGCGGCGGCGGCCAACGCGCAGATCGGCGTGGCCCAGGCCGCATGGTTCCCCAGTCTGATCCTGTCGGCCGACGGGGGCTTTCGCAATGGCCAGTTCGCCGATCTGCTGACCGCCCCGGCCCGTTTCTGGTCGCTGGGGCCGGCGCTGGCCTTGACGATATTCGACGGCGGCGCGCGCGAGGCCCAGGTCGAGCAGGCCCGCGCGTCCTACGATGCGCAGGCCGCGGCGTACCGCCAGGCGGCGCTGACCGGGCTGCGTGAAGTCGAGGACTACCTGATCCAGCTGCGCGTGATGGAAAACGAGCAGATCGTGCAGCGGCGCGCGCTCGAGTCCGCGCGCGAATCGCTGCGGCTGATCCAGAACCAGTACAAGGCCGGCCTGGTCGATTACCTGAGCGTGGCCGTCGTGGACGCCACGGCGCTCAGCAGTGAACGCAATGCGCTGAGCCTGCTGGGCAACCGCCTCGCCGCGAGCGTGAACCTGATCGTGGCGCTGGGCGGCGGCTGGGATCCCCAGGCGCCCGCGGCGCCGGCGCAAACCCAGGCCCGAACCGAGACCCCAGCCCCGGCAGGGACGGCGGCGCCCGCGCGGCCTTGAGCGCCGCCGCGCCGGAGAGCGCTCAGGCGCGGGGCGCGAACGCGATCAGCAGCCCCGCCACGGCCGCCGGCGCGCCGAAGACCAGCAGCAGGATGGGCAGCTCCTCGCGCAGCGTATAGCCCGCGCGAGCCACTCCCACCCACAGGTTGGCCACCGACACCAGCAGCCAGGCGGGGATGAAAAGTTTGGCCGCGAGCGCCACGGCAGGGAAGCTGCCGCCCCATAGCCGGCCAAACAGCGCGAAGACGGCCAGGAGCAGCAGGCCCGCGAAGAGGGTGAGCAGCACGTGCATGCCTTTTCTCCGGAAGGGGGCGGCCTACTTGGTGGTGTAGCCGCCGTTGATCAGCATCGTCTGGCCGGTGATCCACCAGCCGTCCGACACCAGAAAGCGGATGAAGGGCACCACGTCCTCGATGTCGGTCAGGCCGGTCTTGGAAAACGGCGACAGCGCGGCCGCAGTCTTGTGGTACGCCACGGCGTCGGCGCCTTCGGCAGGATAGAAGAAGGGCGTGTCCATGGGGCCGGGGCCCACCGCCGTCACGGAAATGCCGCGGGCGCCGAATTCCTTGGAGGCGGCGCGCGTGTAGTGCTCGACCGGCGCCTTGGTGCCCGCGTAGGCGGCGTAGAAGGGCGTATAGGCGCCCAGCAGCGAGGTCACCAGCGTGCAGATCTTGCCGTTGTCGTTGACGTGGCGGCCCGCCTCGCGCAGGAAGAAGAAGGCGGACTTGGCGTTGACGGCGGCCATCTCGTCGTATTCGGCTTCGGTAATCTCGGTGAAGGGCTTCTTGAGCACCTTGCCGACGGTATTGATCGCGATGTCGGGCCGGCCCACCGCGGCGACGGCATCCGCGAAAAGCCGTTCCATCGCGCCTGCCGTGCTGAGGTCGGCCTGCAGGGCCACGGCCTGCGCGCCAACGGCCTTGACGGCGGCCACCGTGGCCTCCGCATCCTCCCGGCTGCCGGGGCTGTTGTAGTGGATCGCGACCGCCCTGGCGCCTTGTTGCGCGAGGTCCCGCGCAATCAGGCCGCCCAGATTCTTCGCGCCGCCCGCGATGATGACGGTTTTGTCTTTGATGCCATGGTCTGCCATGTTCGTCTCCGCTGTCCGGGCCGCCGGATGCGGGCCCTTCATGGGACGATGATATATTCCACAAAATCAGGATAAAACCTGGATTTCTGGTATCTATATCCAGAAATCACGAACAATGGAATTCCATCCCCAGCTGGCGCCGGAGGCCATCTCCCATGGATCGCATCGACCTGTTCCGCGTCTATGCCCGCGTCGTCGAATGCGCGAATTTCTCGCGCGCGGCGGACACGCTGGGCCTGCCGCGCTCCACGGTGTCCGCCGCCGTCCAGGAACTGGAGGGCAGGCTGGGCGCGCGGCTGCTCAACCGCACCACGCGGCAGGTCGCGCCGACGCAGGAGGGCGCGGCGTTCTATGAGCGCTGTCTGCGCCTGGTGGCCGACATGGAGGACGCCGAGAACCTTTTTCGCCATGCCGCGGGCGGGCCCAGCGGCACCTTGCGCGTCGACGTGCCGGGGCGCGTGGGCCGACTGATCGTCGCGCCGGCGCTGCCGGATTTCCTGGAAGCGTATCCGCAGATCGACATCGTGCTCGGCGTCACCGACCGCGCCGTCAATCTCATCGAGGAAGGGGTGGACTGCGTGCTGCGGGTGGGCGCGCTGCCGGACTCCGGCCTGGTGGCGCGGCCCATCGGCATGTTGCCGCTTATCAACGTCGCCAGCCCGTCCTACCTGGCCCGCCACGGCGTGCCGGCGACGCCGGCGGACCTGGCGGGGCATGGCTGCGTCAGCTATGCCTCGCCCACCACCGGACGGCCGGCGCCGTGGGAATGGCAGGAGGGCGGCGCGACGCGCAGCCAGCCGCTGCGCGGCCGCGTCACGGTCAATAGCGCGGAGGCCTACATCGCGTGCTGCGTGGCCGGACTGGGCCTGATCCAGATCCCGGCCTACGACGTGCAGGCGCAGATCGCCGCCGGCGAACTGGTGGAAGTGATGCCCGGCCATCGACCCGCGCCCATGCCCATGACCTTGCTTTACCCGCAACGGCGGCCGCCTTCGCGTCGCGTCCAGGTATTCGCCGACTGGCTGGAAGCGCTGCTGAAGCCGGCCTGCGGGCTGCGCTGAAGCCGCGCGGGCCAGGCCCCGCGCGGCGGGGCGCTACAGGCCGATCGCCCCGAGATCGGGCCGCCGCAGGTGCCAGTCCGTGGCCGCCTGGAAGGCCATGCCGAGCCGGCCCAGCGCGGCTTCCCCTTCGGGCCTGCCCAGCAGTTGCACGCCGATGGGCAGGCCGTCCGCGGTGAAGCCGGCGGGCAAGGCCAGGCCCGAGGCGTTGACGTAGTTGCCCGGCCGGGTGAATGCCGCCAGCGGCGTGGCGTTCTCGTCCACTTCCTCAAGCGGGCAGGCGGCGAAGGGCAGGCAGGGCGCCAGCACGGCGTCGAAATCGCGCATCCAGTTCCGCCATGCCGCGCAGGCGGCGGCATGGGCCTGCAACGCCCGGATGTAGTCGGCGGCCGTCACCTGCTTGCCGCCCAGCACGCGGGCGCGCACGTAGCGGCCCAGGGGCAGCGCGTCGTCTTCGATGTAGTCGCGGTGCTGCGCATAGGCTTCGGCCGCGATGATCAGGCCGTTGCGCAGCATCATGTCGTGGAAATCGAAGGGGAAGGGCGCCTCGATGAAGTCCGCGCCCAGCTCCGCCAGCGTGCGCCGCGCGTCGTCCAGCGCGCCCTGCACGGCGGCGTCCACGGCGATGGGGTACTGCGCCGCCGGCATGAGGGCGATGCGCATGCCGCGCAGCGGCTTGGGGCCGGCGCCGGGCTCGGGCAAGCGGAAGGCGGCCACGCCCTGCGTTACCGGATCGAGCGGATCGGGCCCGGACAGGGCTTCCGTCAGCATCAGGGAGTCGCGCGTGTCGCGAGTGAGCGGGCCGATGGAATCCAGCGTGTGGGACAGCGCCACGGAGCCATGCAGGCTGATGAGGCCGCGCGAGGTCTTCAGGCCCGTGATGCCGTTCAGCGCGGCCGGAATCCGCACCGAGCCTCCGGTGTCGGAGCCCAGGGCGGCGGGCGCGAGGCCCGCGGCCACCGCCACGCCGGATCCGCTGGACGAGCCGCCCGGGATGCGGGCGCGGACCAGATCCCAGGGGTTGCGCGGCGTTCCCATCACGGGATTCGTGCCCCAGCCGCCGAACGCGAACTCCACCATGTGCGTCTTGCCGAGCACCACCATGCCGGCGTCGAGCAGGCGGGTCACCGCCGTGGCGGTGAGCCCGCTGCGGCGTTGCCGCCAGGCCTGCGAGCCGGCCGTGGTGACCTGGCCCTGGATATCGCACAGATCCTTGACGGCCACGGGCAGGCCGTCCAGCGGCCCGAGCAGGCCATAGCCCGCGCGGCGGCGCGCGTCGGCGGCCTCGGCCAGTTTCAGCGCGCCCTCGTGGTCGACGCTGACGTAGGCTCCCAGCGCGGGGTTGGCCCGGTCGATGCGGTCCAGGTAGTGCCGCGCGAGTTCGACCGAACTGTAGCGGCCGCTGGCCAGGCCCTGCGCCAGTTCACCCAGCGTGGCAAATGCAATGTCAGACATGTTTTCCTCGGTTGATGTGCAGGAAGCGGCACGGACTGCCGTGCCGCTTGCAGGGGCGTCCCTGCGCGGATCAGCGCTTGTTCCAGTCGGGCGTCGGGTACACCGGTTTCTGCGTGGCCACGTCCTCGGGCCAGACGGGCACCATGCCCTTGCCGGGCAGGAGCTGCACGACGGGGAATGGCATCAGCAACTGTTTGCCCGTTTCATCGATGGCGTAGGGGCCGGCCATGACGGTCAGCTTGCCGGACAGGTCCAGCGAGGCCTTCTTCAGCGCGGCCGCATCGGTATTGCCGGCCTTCTTCACGATCTCTTCGGTCAGGGCGCCGGCGCCGTAGGCCAGCGCGGTCTGGAAGTCGGGCGGGAACTCGGCCTTGGGGAACTGGCGGTCGTAGGCCGCGGCGAATTGCTCGCGCGTCATGCCCGCGTTGACCTTCCAGTTGATCGCGGGATGGTAGTTGGTGTGACTGTAGATGTAGTTCGCGTCCGCGCCGATGGCCTGGAATTGCGGCGTCGAGGCATACACCATGAAGACGTAGGGGAAGTTGATGTCCAGCTGCTTCATCTGGCGCGTCATGCTGATCAGGTCGCCCTCGTACGAGGTCGGCACCAGCGCTTCGGCGCCGGCGGCGCGCGCCTTCTGCAGGATGGTGCTGAAATCCTTCTGGCCCTTCGGGTACTTCTCGAACAGCACCACCTGCATGCCGTTCTTGGCGGCCTGTTCGCGTCCGCCCTCGGCCAGGCCCGCGGGGAACGGCTCGTCCGAATACAGCAGGGCCACCTTCTTCACCCCTTGCCTGGCGGCCAGCTCCATGTTGGCGCGCAGCATGGCCGACACCGGCATCTGCGTGCCCGAGACCATGTTCTTGAAGCCCTGCTTGTACAGATCGTCGCTGGCGGCCGACCAGACCATCATGTACTTGCCCAGGCGTTCCGTCACGGTAGCGGCCGCCGCGGTCAACGTGGAGCCGAAGGGCGCGAACACCAGATCCACTTTTTCATCGACAATCAGGCGTTCGTAAACGCGGGTCACCATCTGCTTGTCGCTGCGGTCGTCCAGTTTGACGAGTTCGACCGGGTATTTCTTGCCATTGACTTCGATGCCGCCGCGGCGGTTGACGTCGTCGACCCACAGCTCCACGCCGCGCACGCCGGATTGCGATGCCAGGGCAAAGCTGCCGGTGGACGAAACCGTCATGCCTACCCGGATCTTGTCCGAGCTCTGGGCGGAGGCGAGGGATGGGGCGAGGGCGGCCATGGCCAGGGCCAGCGCCGGTAAGCGGAACAGCCAGGATTTCGCGAACATGGGTTGTCTCCTATCGTTTTTGGATGTGGGGCCCTTCCTCCCGCGGAGCTTGAGTCCGAGGCCCGGTATTGGGCAATAATTGCCCAATACCTGAGAAAGCGTATAACAAATAGGCATGGAGTGCACGCCTTGAATAAATTGAACTACCGACAGACCGAAATGCTCTGGGCCATCGTGATGGCCGGATCGATCAGCGGCGCCGCCCGTCTGTTGAATATCTCGCAGCCGGCGGTCAGCCGGATGCTGGCCCAGACCGAGAAATCCATGGGCCTGACACTGTTCGAGCGGGTGCGCGGGCGGCTCCGGCCCACGCCGCAAGTGCATAGCCTGTTTGAAGAAATCGAAAAAACGCAACGCATGATGCAGCGCGTCAACGATCTCGCGGACGCGCTGTCGGAGCACGGCACCGGGGTGCTGCGGCTGGCTTCCATTCCAAGCCTGGCGCAATTCCTGGTGCCTCGCGCGGTGGCGCGTTTCCAGCAGCGTCATCCCGAGCTGCTGTTGCGGCTGAACACCAGCGCGCTGCCCAATCTCATCACTGAGGTGCTCCAGGGGGAGGCGGAGCTTGGGTTGGTGGTCATGCAGGCGGACCACCCGTTCCTGACGTCGGAGCTCCTGCACGTGGGGCGCATGGTGGCGGCGATCCCGAAGTCCCATCCTCTGGCGGATCGCGCCCGGGTCAGTCTGGCCGACCTGTCCCCGCATCCGCATATCGTGGTGGGCACGCGCATGCCCTTCGGCATGCTGGTGCTGGGGGCGTTCGAGCAGGCCGGGCTGCCGTGCCGGATGTGCGCCGACGTGCCCTGGAGCCAGCTGGCCTGCGCGCTGGTCAATGCCGGCGTCGGGATCGCCATCGTGGACGAATTCACCGTCATGCAGAACACCATGCCCGATGTCGTGATCGTGCCGCTGGCAGAGCGCATTCCCCTGAATATCTCGGCGGTCTATGCCGGCGGCCGGGAGCCTTCGCAGATCGCCGTCCAATTCATCAAGGAGCTGCGCCAGGTGTTGGCGGAGGCATTTCCGGTGTCCGATCAGGGTTAATACTTAACCTAAAGTTATGGTTTTATCGGTCATAATCGCCTCCAAATAAATCGGCCGCCCAATCCGGACAGGCCTGGAGGAAGACACCATGAGCAGCAGTCCCGCCCTGGCGGCGGGCGCGGCTTCGCATCGCGCGCAGGATCAGCGCGCGGTGCGATTGCGCACCCGCATCGCAATGACCGTCTTTGTCGCGCTGACGGCCGTCCTGGCCGCGATTCCGTTGGCGACCTCGAATATCTCGTTCGCGTTCTACCTCATGCTGTGGATCACCATGGCCAGCGCCATGAACATCTGCGTGGGCTTTACCGGCTACCTGCCGTTCGGCTACGTGGTGTTCTACGGCGTGGGCTCCTACGCCACCGGCATCTGCTACAAGATCCTGGGCTGGCCCATCCTTCCCTCGCTGCTGGCCGCGGGCTGCGTGGGGGTGATCATCGCGCTGCTGCTGGCGCCCACCCTGCGCCTGCGCGGGGTGTACTTCGGCATCGTCAGCCTGGCGCTGGCCACCATCGTCAAGCTGGTCATTTCCAATCTGCCCCAGTCCTTTACCGGCGGCAGCATGGGCATCATCCTGTCCAACGCCAACAACCCATCGCACAGTTACTACGCCATGCTGATCGTGATGGGCGCCACGCTGGCCACCGTCACCTGGCTGTCGGTGTCGCGGCTGGGCCGCGCCCTGAAGGCAATCCGCGACGACGACGGCGCTGCCGCCTGCGTCGGCATCCACGTTCCCAATACCCGGCTGAAGGCGTGGCTGCTGGCGGCGCTGTTCCCCGCCCTGGCCGGGGGCATCGAGGCCTGGTACACCAACGTGGTGGATCCGGAATACGCCTTTCACGTGCTGATCACGGCCAAGAGCATCATCTACGCGATGGCGGGCGGGTTCGGCACCATCCTCGGGCCGGTGGTCGGCACGCTGGCGCTCCTGGGCATCGACCACGTCATCTGGCAGAAATTCCCGGTGGTGAACCTGCTGCTGCTGGGCCTGATCATCGTGCTGCTGATGCTGTTCCTGCCGCGCGGCATCGTCGGCAGCCTGATCAAGCGCAAGCCGCAATTGCGTCGCTACATAGCCTGAGGAAGCGTCATGACCGGACTGATTATCCAAGGCCTGATCAACGGCCTGATCCTGGGCGCCATCTATGGACTGATAGGCGTGGGCCTGAACGTGGTGTTCGGCGTGCTGCGGGTGGTGAACTTCGCGCATGGCGAGTTCCTGGTGCTGGGCGCGTATTTCGCGTTCTACCTGATGGAGTACGCGGGCATCAACCCGCTGCTGGCGCTGCCGCTGGCGTTCGCGGCCTTCTTCCTGGCGGGCTACCTGCTGTATTTCATGCTGATTCCCCGGCTGAACAAGGCAGACGACCCCGAGATCAGTTCGCTGCTGCTGATGTTCGGGGTCTCCATCATGCTGGGCGCGCTGATGCTGCTGGCCTTCGACGCCGACGCCCGTTCGCTGCCGTACGAGATCGAGCCGGTGTTCCTGAAGTTCGGCCCCGTCCTGATCCCGACGGTGCGCCTGCTGGCGCTGGCCATCGCGCTTGCGATCATCGGCGCGCTGACGCTGTTCCTGTACCGCAGCCAGGTGGGCAAGGCGCTGCGCGCCATCATCATGAACCGCGATGCGGTGCGCATCGTGGGCATCAACGCCGAGCGCCTGTCGGCGGTGGCGTTCGGCCTGGGCGTGGGGCTGGCGGCGGCCAGCGGCGTGCTGGTCGCGATGGTGTTCCCGGCGTTCTCGCCCTTCATGGGCAACGACTACACGCTGATCGGATTCATCGTCATCGTGCTCGGCGGCCTGGGCCATCCGGTGGGGGCGCTGGTCGGGGCGTTGCTGTATGGCATCACCGAGCAGGTGTCGGTGGTGTTCTTCAATCCGTCGATCGCGACCATCTGCGGCTTCGCGCTGATGGTGGCGATGATTTTCGTCAAGCCCAGCGGCCTGTTCGGCCGCCAGGCGCTGCGCTGAACGGGAGCCGGACATGTTGAAAGTCACGAATCTCAAGAAGCGCTTCGGCGGGCTGGTGGCCCTGCAAGGGGTAGACCTGGACGTGCCGCGCGGCTCCATCCTGGGCGTCATCGGCATGAACGGGTCGGGCAAGACCACGATGCTCAACTGCATCAACGGCATCTACACGCCGGACGAGGGGCGCATCGAGCTGGACGGCCGCGATATCGCGGGCCGCCAGATCCACGAGGTGGCCCGGCTGGGCGTGGGACGCACTTTCCAGGTGCCCCGCATCTTCCCCCACCTGAGCCTGCTGGACAACCTGGACGTCGCCCAACAGCAGGCGGGCCGGGGCGCCGACGAACGCTACGCGCAATCGGAATACTGGCTGCACAAGGTGGAACTGCACCGCCTGCGCCACAACTATGCCGAGGAACTGTCGGGAGGGCAGCAGAAACTGGTGGAACTGGCGCGCATCATGGTGGCGCGGCCCAAGGTCGTGCTGCTGGACGAACCCTTCGCGGGCGTCAATCCGGCGCTGGCGCAGCTGCTGATCTCGGTGATCCGCGAACTGCCCACCGAGCACGATTGCTCGGTGGTGCTGGTATCGCACGACCTGACGTCCATCTACCAATTGTCGCACCACATTATCGTGATGAACGAAGGCGCGATCCTGTGCGAAGGCGACGCCGACCGCGTGCGCGCCGACCCGCGGGTGGTCGAAGCCTATCTGGGAGCCTGACATGAGCACGCCTATCATCGCGCTGGAGGATGTGACCGTCGCCTATCATGGCGATATCACCATTCTCAACCGCATCAACGTCCAGGCGCGCGCGGGCAAGGTCACCGGGGTGATCGGGCCCAACGGCGCGGGCAAGTCCACGGTGCTCAAGACGCTGTTCGGCTTCCTGCCGCCGCGCACGGGCCGCATTACGTTGCGAGGGCAGGACATCAGCGCGCAGCCTTCGCACGAACGCGCCAGCCACGGCGTGGCGTTCGTGCCGCAGCACCGCAGCCTGTTCGGCGATCTGTCGGTGCACGACAACCTGCTGCTGGGCTGCTGGCCGTTTCGCGGCGACAAGGCGCGGGTGCGCCAGCGCATCGAATCCGTGTACGACCGCTTCCCCATTCTGGCGCAGAAGCGCAACGATCCCGTGTCCAGCATGAGCGGGGGGCAGCAGCGCTTCGTGGAGTTCGGGCGGGCCTTGCTGATCGAGCCCTCGGTGATCCTGCTGGACGAGCCGACCGCGATGCTGGCGCCGAAGATTTCCAAGGAGATCTACGGCCTGATCCGCGGCTTCGCGGACGAGGGCATGACGGTGGTGCTGGTGGACCAGAACGTGCGCCGCTGCGCGGAGGTGTCCGACTATATGTATATCCTGGAGCTGGGGCGCAACAAGGCCGAGGGCGGGCGCGAGTCCTTCGAGGACGGCGGCGGGCTGCGGGAGATGGTGGCTTCCTGGATGGATTACAAGATCGATTGAAGTGCCGCTTTTCTTCGCGGCTGGATGCTTGGCTGGCGGGACGGTCTGGGCGTCTTTGAGTTCTTGAGACGCCGGCCGCGGCGAGGGCCGGGGGGGGGCGGGGCCCCCGACGTGAGCGGCGCCTTAAGAACCCGTTCGTTCAGAGCAACCCGCGTATCCCGGCAATCCCATGCGCGCCATGACGCAACGCGGCAGAGACCGTAGCGGCGGATTGCCCTCCCAACGCGTACACCGGAATGCCCGCATCGCGGTTGCCGGCGACGAAACCTTCCCAGCCCAGCGCCGGGGCGCCCGGGTGCGACGCCGTTTCCAGAACGGGGCCCAGCACGGCGAAGTCCGCGCCGAGTTCCCGCGCATGCACGACTTCCGCGTTGTCGTGGGCCGATACGCCGACCAGCGCGCCGGCGGGCAATGCCGGGCGGGCGGTCAGGCGGGCCGCGTCGGCGCTGCGCAAGTGCACGCCGTCGGCTTCCTTCCACCAGGCCGCGGGGTGGACGCTGTTGACGAGCACGCGGGCGCCCGCGGCGCGGCAGCGCTTGAGCACGGCCTGCATCACTTCATGCAGCGAAGTGGCGCCCACGCCGTCCGGCCATTGCGGTTCGCGCAGCTGCACCAGCTTCACGCCGCGCGCCAGCGCCGCTTCCAGCCGGCCCAGGAAGGCGGGCACGCCGGCGCGCGAGCCGATGCCGCTGATGCCGTAGACGGTGGGCAGCTGCAGCCAGCGCAGCGGAGGCAGCGTGGCGGGGAGCAGGTCGCCCACCGATGCCGCCTTGGCCGGGTCCACCCATTCCAACCGCTGGTTTTCCAGGCCGCGCGGCTCGCCTTCCCAGCCCGTGACGTGGCAGAAGGCCAGGCGCACCGTGGTGTGCGGGTAGGCATGCACGTAGGTGACCCAGGGGCGGGACTGCGTGACGCGGATGCCGATCTCTTCCTGGAGCTCGCGCGCCAGCGCTTCCAGCACGGTTTCGCCGGGTTCGAGCTTGCCCCCCGGCAACTCCCACCAGCCCGCCCAGGGCTTGCCTTCCGGACGCTGGCCCAGCAGCAGCATGCCGTCCGGGCGCAGGATCAGGCCGGCCGCGACGTCGACAATCTTCTCAGACATGCCGGGCCGCCCAGTCGCGCGCGAATTGGTAGGCCACGCGGCCCGAGCGCGAGCCGCGTTCGATCGTCCACTGCAGGGCCTCGGTGCGCGACGGCTCGATCTGCGCTTCGGGGCAGCCGAGTTCGCGCAGCCAGTGGTAGACGATGTCCAGGTAGTCGTCCTGCTTGAACGGGTAGAACGACAGCCACAGGCCGAAGCGCTCGGACAGCGAGATCTTTTCCTCGACCGTTTCGCCGGGGTGGATCTCGCCGTCGGGCTGGTGCTTGGCCGCCAGGTTCTCGCTCATGTATTCCGGCATCAGGTGGCGCCGGTTGGAGGTGGCGTAGATCAGCACGTTGTCGCCGGAGGCGGAAACGGAGCCGTCCAGCACGGACTTCAATGCCTTGTAGCCGGCCTCGCCTTCTTCGAACGACAGGTCGTCGCAGAACACGATGAAGCGCTCGGGGCGCGAGGCCACCAGCTCGACGATATCGGCCAGGTCGCCCAGATCGGACTTGTCCACCTCGATCAGGCGCAGCCCCCGGTCGCCGTAGGCGGCCAGCATGGCCTTGACCAGCGAGCTCTTGCCGGTGCCGCGGGCTCCGGTCATGAGCACGTTGTTGGCGGGCTTTCTGTCGATGAACTGCAGCGTGTTGCGGTCGATGATGGACTTCTGCCGCTCGATGTGCTGGAGGTCTTCCAGGTCGATGCGCGCCACGTGGCGCACGGCGTCCAGCCAGCCGCGCGAGCCTCGCTTGCGCCAGCGGAAGGCGTGGGCGCTCCAGTCGATTTCGGGCGGAGCGGGAGGAAGCCAGGCTTCCAACTGGGCCAGCACGCGCTCGGCGCGCTGGATGAGGGTGGAAAACTCGGTTGCGGTCACGTCTCGGGTCCAGGTTGGGGGCGGATCAGGAACGGTAGTCGGCGTTGATCGACACGTATTCGTGGGAGAAGTCGCAGGTGTAGACCGTGTCGCTCACCTGGCCGCGGCCCAGCGCGATGCGCACCAGGATTTCGGCCTGTTTCATCACGCGCTGGCCGTCGGCTTCCTGGTAGGCGGGGTTGCGGCCGCCGTCCTTGGCCACCAGCACGTCGTCCAGCCACAGGCGGATCTTGGAGACGTCCAGGTCGTCGATGCCGGCGTAGCCCACCGCGGCCAGGATGCGGCCCAGGTTGGGGTCCGACGCGAAGAAGGCGGTCTTGACCAGCGGCGAGTGCGCCACGGCGTACGCGACCTTCAGGGCTTCCTCGGTGTTGCCCGCCTCTTCGACGCGGATCGTCATGAACTTGGTGGCGCCTTCGGCGTCGCGCACGATCTTGGTGGCCAGTTCCAGCGCCGCGGCCGTCAGGGCCTCGCGCACCGCGGCGTAGGCGGCGTCGGACTCGCTATCGACGTTGACGCCCGACTTGCCGGTGGCGGCGATGATGAAGGAGTCATTGGTGGAGGTGTCGCCGTCGACCGTGATGCGGTTGAACGAGGCGTCGGCGATCTCGACGGCCAGCTTGGCGAGCAGGGGCTGGGCGATGCCGGCGTCCGTGGCCAGGAAGCTCAGCATGGTGGCCATGTTGGGGCGGATCATGCCCGCGCCCTTGCTGATGCCGGTGAACGTGACGGTCTTGCCTTCGATCTGGACCTGGGCCGAGGAGATCTTCGGCAGGGTGTCCGTCGTCATGATGCCGTGGGCGGCGCTGGACCAGTGGTCGGCGGCGAGGTCGGCGATGGCGCGGGGCAGGCCGGCGACCAGGCGGTCCAGAGGCAGCGGCTCCAGGATGACGCCGGTGGAGAAGGGCAGGATCTGGGCCGCGGGCACGCCCAGCAGCCGGCCCAGCGCGGCGCAGGTGTCCTGCGCCTTCTTCAGGCCTTCCTCGCCGGTGCCGGCGTTGGCGTTGCCCGTATTGATGACCAGCGCGCTGATGGGGCCGCCGGCGGCCAGGTGGGCCTGGCAGACCTGCACGGGCGCCGCGCAGAAGCGGTTGCGCGTGAACACGCCGGCGACGCTCGTGCCTTCGGCCAGGCGGAATACCGTCAGGTCGCGTCGGTTGGCTTTGCGGATGCCGGCCTCGGCGACGCCGATTTCAACGCCGGCAACAGGAAAAATTTCGGACTCGGAGGGGATCTGCAGGTTAACGGCCATGACTTCGTCTCATGAATGAGCAGGACGGAATCGCCGCCAGACGAGGCGGCGCGCGGGGGAAAGCTTCGTATTATCCCACCGGTTCGGGCCGGGGGACGTCATGGGGAGATCCCCTCAGGGACCGATCCGCATGGCGGCCACGTCCAGCACGCCGGCCTCGCGGTTGCCGAGCACGCCCCGCACCGTGCCGTCGGGAGCCTGCAGCACCGAGTTGCCGGCGGGCACGTCGTCGCCGCCGGCGCGCCGCGCCGAACGGCCCCGCGAAGGAGAGAACAGCAGGTCGCCCGCCTGGGCGCCGGGCAGCCCGGCGTTGGCGGCCAGCACCCGGGTGCCCGGGGGGTAGGTCATGTCGCCCAGGACGGTTTCGCGCGCCAGCAGGCCCTCGAAGCCCAGCATGCGGCGCTGGCCATCCAGCTGCATGTCCACCTTCAGCAGCGGCAGGCGGGCCACGTCCAGGGCGTCGCTGCCCTCGGTGCGCAGCAGCCAGCGCGGCGTGTCGCCGGCCGCGCCGGCCCCGGCGATGACTTTCAGCCAGGCGCCCGCGGGCACGGGCTGCCGGTCCAGGGTATTGCCGATCGCCAGATGGCAGCTGGAGAAGCGGGGGTGGCCGTCCCGCAATACGAATTCGATCCGGTGGCCGTGCGCGCACAGCCAGCCATCCAGCGCCTGGTCGCGCTCGATCTCGACCGACAGGGTTTCGGCCTGTTTGCCGTTGGCCGGGTAGCGGAACAGCCGGGTCGCGGTAATGCCCTGGATGGTGGCGGGGTGCGCTTCAGGGAAGACGGCGCGCTCGAACGAGCCCAGGTCGCCCGGCGCGGCCAGGCGGAGCTCGGTGCCCGCCGGCATTTCCACGCCGGCCAGCATGGTGGGCTGGGCCAGGACGGTCCTGCGGCCGGCGTCGGCCTGCGCGTCGCGCTGGGCCGAAAACCACAGGCTGAACTGCTGGTAGGGAAAGATGGCCCCGACGACGGCGAGAAACGCCATCAGAACGGTGCCGGTGCGGCGGTGGCCGCCCAGCCAGTGCCGGGCGCTACGGGTGGTGGCCAGAACGGCCAGCCAGGTCAGCAGCGTGGAGAGGCAGGCCAGCGAAACCGCCATCAACACGTAGAAATTGCCGCCAGGAAGGGAAACCGGAATCATGGCGGCAATTATGCGCCAAACCGGCGGGCGGTTTCAGCGCGGATGGCGCTTCAGGCCTTGGCCGCCGCCGAGCGGGTGGCCACCACCTGGAGCTTGAGTTCGCCCAGGGCCTGGAACAGCGCGTTGCGGGTGGCCTCGGGCAGGTCGCCGAACATGGACTTGACCCAGGTTTCGTGGGCGCGCGCCATGCGGGCGAAGGTCTTCCTGCCCAGCGGCGTCAGCTTGATGAGCGAGCTGCGCCGGTCGGATTCGACCTTGGTGCGCACGACCAGCCCTTCCTTTTCGAGCTGGTCCGTGATGCCCGTGATGTTCCCGTTGGTGACCATCATGTGGCGCGACAGCTCGCCCATCTTCATGCCCTTCGGCGCGCGCTGCAATTGCGCCATCAGGTCGAAGCGGGGCAGCGTCGTATCGAATTCGTTGCGCAGGCGGCTGCGGATCTCGCTTTCGACGAGATTGGCGCAAGTCAGCATGCGCAACCACAGACGCAGCGCGTGGTGGTCGTCCGGCGCGGCGCGGGATTCCAGGTCGGGGGCGTTGATCATGGCGAGTTACCGGGCATGAGGGGCGGGCGCCAGACCCATCTGTTCGAAGAGGGCGCGGGTCAGCGGGCTTTGGGTATCGTTGAGGCTCAAGACGAGGTCGTAATGGTTCGTGCCGGGCATCGGCACGTAGCGCCCGGGAAAGCCGCGTTCGAGCCAGGCGGCGAGGTAATCGTCGCTTTGGCGCTTGAACTCGGCCGTCTCGGTTTCGCCATAGCTGACCACCAGCGGGCAGCCTGCCTGCGGAAGCTGCAGGACAGGGCTGTTGCGGATGGCGTCGGCCTCGCTCATGCGCATCCACTCGTTCACATGGGTGTGCACCAGGGGGCGCAGGTCGAACAGGCCGGACAGCGGCGCGGCGCCGCGGATCACGTCGGGCGGGACCTCGTAGCCGGCGTGCCAGCCGCTGGAGAGCAGCGCGCCGACCAGATGCCCGCCGGCGGAACTGCCGCAGATATGGATGCGGGCGGGATCGCCGCCGTATTCGGCGATGTGGCGGTGGATCCAGGCCAGGGCGCGCCGGTTCTGGTCCACGATGCGGTCCAGCGTGACGGCGGGGGCCAGGGAGTAGTTCACCGCCACGACCGCGGCGCCGGCCTGCGTGAAGGCGGGCGCCATGCCGCTGGAGTCGCTCTTGGAGAGCAGGCGCCAGTAGCCGCCGTGGATGAACACGAACACAGGCGCGTTGCGCGCGCCGCCGGCGGCGGGGAAGATGTCCAGCAATTCGTCGGCGTGGTCGCCGAACGGCACATCCAGCGCACAGTCCAGCGTGCGCCGCGCCTCGGCGCTGTCCTCGGCGTACTTCTTGAGTATCGGCTGGATGTCGGGTACTGTCGCGCGAGCGTTGTACTGGATGTCCAGCGCGGCGCGGTCATAATTGCGGTAAAGGGCAGGGTGAAGGGTGGCCATGGCGGTCGCTATCGGGAAACCCGTTGGTAAAAACCCTAGACTTGTTTTGGGGGATACTTTAAACCTAAACTATGAACCACGCCAGCTTTCCCTATGCTGCACAAGGGGATCGGGGTGGCTCAGGAAGGCGGCGCCGCGGCGTCGGCAGGCCGGGCACAAGAAGTCCTTCGAATCGCACCTTCAAGAAGAAAACCCTCTGCGCGGCTCGCGCACGGAGCACACCACCATGCGTTTGATCACTTCCCTTCTGGCCGCCGCCGCCCTGGTTCCGGCATTGGCCAGCGCCGACACGATCAAGGTCGGCATCGCCAACGACATTTCCGGCCCCTTCGCGGCCCTGGGCGCGGAAGCCCGCGACGGCTTCAACCTGGCCATCAAGCAGCTGGGCAGCAAGCTGGGCGGTCAACCCGCCGAATTCGTGCAGACCGACATGGGCGGCAACCCCGACCAGGCCCGCCAACTGGTGACGCGCTACATCCAGCGCGACAAGATCGATTTCTTCACCGGCCCGATCGGCTCGAACGTGGCGCTGGCCGTCGGCCCTGCGCTGTTCGCCGCCAAGGTTCCCTACCTGTCGAACAATCCCGGTCCCAGCCAGTTCGCCGGCGCGCAATGCAATGCCTACTGGTTCGGCACGTCCTACCAGAACGACGCCTTCCACGAGGCGGCGGGCAAGGTCGCCGCGGACCGCGGCTTCAAGAAGATGTTCATCATGGCCCCCGACTATCCGGCGGGCAAGGACGCGCTGGCCGGCTTCAAGCGCGGCTACAAGACCCCCCCCGGCGACGAGGTCTATACCAAGCTCGGCCAGATCGACTACGCCGCCGAACTCGCGCAGATCCGCGCGGCCAAGCCCGATGCGGTCTATATCTTCCTGCCGGGCGGCATGGGCATCAACTTCGTCAAGCAGTTCGTGTCCACCGGCCTGTCGCAGAGCGTCAAGCTGATCGGCCCGGGTTTTTCGGCCGACGAGGACGTGATCCAGGCCGTGGGCGACCCGATGCTGGGCATGTACAACACGGCGCAGTGGGCGCATGACCTGGACGTGCCGCAGAACAAGGCTTTCGTCGAGGCCTTCCGCAAGGAATACAACGGCCGCTACCCCTCGGTCTACGCCGCCCAGTCCTATGACGTGATCATGGCCATGGACGCCGCCGTCAAGCAGGCCGGCGGCAAGGCCTCCGACCGCGCCGCCATCATCAAGGCGCTCGAAAAGGCGGACTACCCCTCGGTGCGCGGCAGCTACACCTACGGCAAGAACCACTATCCGATCCAGGCCTATTACCTGCGCGTCGTCGAAAAGGACGGCAGCGGCCGCGTCACCAACAAGCTGGTGGGCAAGGTGTTCGACAAGTACCAGGACGTCTACGTCGGCGACTGCAAGCTGTAGGGGGGCGGGCCCACCCCCGAAGCGCTGCGCGCTTCCCCCTCGAGGGGGCATGCCCTGCGGACCGGCGAAGCCGGCTCCGCGGCATCCGGATGGAGTGACACCATTGCACGCGCGGCGCGGGGTGCGCCGGCGCGATGCGCAATCAGATTGGCTTTGGTGATTTGGCCGCGCGCGGGGCTGTCGGCAACGCGCAGCAAGGGGAAGTTCTTATGACGTTTACGCTGATCGTCGAGCAATTGCTGAACGGTCTGCAGTTTGGGTTGATGTTGTTTCTGATCGCGGCCGGGCTGACCCTGGTGTTCGGCATCATGGACATCATGAATCTGGCTCACGGCTCGCTCTACATGGCCGGCGCCTACGTGGCCGCCGAAACCATGCAGCGCACGGGTTCCTTCACCGCCGCCGTCCTGGTGGCGGCCGTCGCCACCGGCCTGGTCGGCGTGTTCCTGGAACTCGTGCTGATCCGCCGCCTGGCGCTGCGCGACCATCTGGCCCAGGTCCTGGGCACCTACGCGATCATCCTCATCGCCAACGACCTGGTCAAGATGATCTGGGGCCCCGCTCCGGTGATGCTGAACATGCCGGCCGCGCTTTCCGGGCCCGTGCGCCTGCTGCCCGATCTGCTCTATCCGGCCTACCGTCTCATGATCATTGTGTTCGGCGTCGGCGCAGCGGCCGGACTGTACTGGTTCGTGACGCGCACCCGCGCCGGGGTCCTGGTGCGGGCCGGCGCCTCCAACCGCCAGATGGCCACGCTGATGGGCGTGCGCGTGCCGCTGCTGTTCCTGGGCGTATTCGCGCTGGGCGCCATGCTGGCCGCGGTGGCCGGCGCCCTGCTGGGTCCCATCACCTCGGTGCAGGTGGGCATGGGCGAGGAAATCCTGATCCTAGTGCTGGTCTGCATCGTCATCGGCGGCATCGGGTCGATCCGCGGCGCCTTCGTCGGCGCGCTGCTGGTCGGCATGGTGGACACGGCGGGGCGAGCCTTCCTGCCCATGCTGCTGCGCCAGGTCTTTTCCCCGGCCGTGGCTTCCAGCGTCGGCCCGACGCTGGCGGCCATCGCCATTTACGTGCTGATGGCGGCAGTGCTGGTGTTCCGGCCCTCCGGCTTGTTTCCGGCGAGAGGGTGAACATGAAATCCACGATCTGGACGGTGGTCCTGTTGGCCGCGCTGGCGGCATTTCCCCTGGTGGCGCCCGCCCTGGGCCTGGACTTCTACATCTCCTTCGTGCGGCGCGTGCTGATCTACGCCCTGGCCGCGACCAGCCTGAACCTGATCCTGGGTTACGGCGGCATGGTGGCGCTGGGGCACGCGGCCTTTTTCGGCACCGGCGCCTACGCCGTGGGCATCCTGGCCATGTCGGGCATCACCTCGGCGCTGGTCGCCTGGCCCGCGGCCATGCTGCTGGCCGCGGTGCTGGCGTGCATCACCGGAGCGATCTCGCTGCGCACGCGGGGCGTGTACTTCATCATGATCACGCTGGCGTTCGCGCAGATGCTGTTCTACATCTTCATTTCGCTGCGCCAATACGGCGGGGAAGACGGGTTGAACCTGCCCGGTTATTCCAGCCTGCCCGGCATCGACCTGGCCAATGACGTCAGTTTCTACTACCTGGTGCTGGTCCTGTTCGCGCTGGTCATGTGGGTGTTCGGACGCGTGGTGGCCTCGCGCTTCGGCACGGCCCTGCAAGGCATCCGCGAAAACGAGTCGCGCATGGAGTCGATGGGCTACCCGGTCTACCGGCTCAAGCTGACCGCCTTTACGCTGAGCGGCGCCGTGGCCGGCCTGGCCGGCGCGCTGCTGGCGAACCACAACCTTTTCATCTCGCCCAGCCTCATGCACTGGACCCAATCGGCCAACCTGCTGATCATGGTGCTGGTGGGCGGCATCGGCCTGCGCTATGGCGGGGTGGCGGGCGCCGTGGTGATGCTGACCCTGGAGGAAGTGCTGCGGCTGTGGACGGAATATTGGCACCTGCCCCTGGGCGTGCTGTTGCTGTGCGTGGTGTTCGGCGCGCCGCGCGGCCTGGTCGGGCTGTTCGGCCCCATGTTCGGCGGCCGCGCCGCTGCGCAATCCGGCAAGGTGGGATCATGAACGCTTCCGTAACCCCGGCCCTGCAGGCTTCGGGGCTGGTGCGCCGCTTCGGCGCGCTGGTCGCCACCGACAATGTGTCGCTGTCGCTGAACCCGGGCGAGATCCATGCCCTGATCGGCCCCAACGGCGCAGGCAAATCCACGCTGATCCACCTGCTGTCGGGCACGCTGTCGGCGGATTCGGGCACGCTGAGCGTGGGCGGCCGCGACGTTACGGGCATGAACGCCCACCAGCGCGTGTCCGCCGGTCTGTCGCGGTCCTATCAGATCACCAATATCTTCAAGCAGTCCAATGTGCTGGACAACCTCGTGCTTGCGGTGCAGGCGCACGCGGGCACCAGTTTCCGCTTCTGGAAGCCGCGGGCGGCCGAGTCCGCGCTGTACGAGCAGGCGCGCGAACTGGCGCGGGAATGCGCCATCGACGCCAGCCTGCTGGAACGCCCGGCGGGCACCCTGCCGCACGGCGAACAGCGCAAAGTGGAATTCGCGCTGGCGCTGGCCGCAAGGCCCAGCGTGCTGCTGCTGGACGAGCCCATGGCGGGGATGGGGCCGGACGAAACCGTCCGCCTTACCGAATTGATCGAATCCATGCGGGGACGCGCCGCCATGCTGCTGGTCGAACACGATATGCAGGCGGTGTTCCGCCTGGCCGACCGCCTTTCGGTGCTGGTGTATGGCCGCGTCATCGCGACGGGCACGCCGGACGAGATCCGGGCCAACCCCGAAGTGCGCCAGGCTTACCTGGGCGACGAGGAGACCGCGTAATGCTGACCATCGAATCGGCCAAGAGCGGCTACGGCGCCAGCCAGGTGCTGTTCGGCGTGGACCTGCAGATCGGCGCGGGCCAGGTCGTGACCCTCCTGGGCCGCAACGGCATGGGCAAGACCACGCTCCTGCGCACGCTGTTCGGCCAGCTGCCGCTGCGCGGCGGCCGGATCCATTTCGCCGGGCAGGACATCAGCGGCTGGAGCCCGGACCGTATCGCGCGGGCCGGCATGGCCATCGTGCCGGAGGGGCGGCAGTGCTTTCCCAACCTGACGGTGCGCGAGCACCTGACGGCCTTCGTGGCGGCGCGCAATCCGGACATCGGCGCGCCCTGGACGCCGGAGCGGGTGTTCGAACTCTTTCCCCGCCTGCACGAGCGCGCCCGCAACATGGGCAACCAGCTCTCCGGCGGCGAGCAGCAGATGCTCGCGATCGGCCGCGCCCTGGTCACCAATCCGCGGCTCCTGATCCTGGACGAGGCCACCGAAGGCCTGGCGCCCAAGATCCGCGAGGAAATCTGGAACTGCCTGGCGCGGCTGCGCCAGGCGGGGCAGACCATCCTGGTCATCGACAAATATGTCGAACGGCTGCTCAGCCTGGCCGACCGGCACGTGATCCTGGAGCGCGGCAAGGTGGTATGGACAGGCGATTCGCAGGCCCTGGACGCCGACCGCGGTCTCTGGGAACGCTACCTGGGCGTGTAGCGGGAAAGCCGCAGTCCGCGCCGGAACATACACGCCGCATTGATATAAATCGCAATAAACCGGCATTTACATTGCCGCGATGAAACTTATGGCGAATCGGGTGTTTACACTCGCTTTCGCCAGTTTCAATTGGATCCACTGTTATCTACACTTGTCGCGCCGGGCGCGCCGCCCCGGGGCGCCCGGAGCGGGCGCGTCACGTTTTATTCGAGTTGTCAGGAAAACTTCGCATGGCGAAATGGGGTTTGCGCAGGAAATCGTTGATGGCGCTGCTGTTGGCGTGCGTGGTCGCCCTGGCGCCGGCGGCATTGATTGGATGGCAGGTGCTGGACGGGGTCAGGGAGCACTTCGGGCGCGCTTTCGCCGACAACTTCACGCAATTGAACCGCCAGCGCATCCTGGCGCCGGTCTCGCGCGAACTCGCCCTGTCCTTGCGGCTGGCCGATAGCGAAGTCACGCGGCGCTGGCTGCGCCACGAAAGCGATGCCGCCGCGCGCGAGCTGTTCTTCCGCGAAGCCGACGGCTACCGGCGGGATCTGCTGGGGCGGGCCTATTTCATCGCCAGCGCGGCCTCCGGCAATTACTACTTCAACGACGAGCAGCCGCTGTCAGAAGCGCCGCGCTACACGCTCAGCCGTACGGCGGCCGACGACGGATGGTTCTATCTGACGCTGAAATCCCCGGCAAAATACAACATCAACGTCAATCCGGACCTGAAGCTGAAGACCACGAAAGTGTGGATCAACGTCCAGGTGCGTGACGGCGACCGCGTCCTGGGGCTAACGGGATCGGCCCTGGACGTCGGCGGCTTCCTGCGCGATTTCGTCAACAGCGGCCAGCCGGGCGTCACGCCCATCATCGTCGACACGGAAGGCGCCATCCAGGCGCACATGGACGCTTCGCTCATCGCCTACAACTCGGGCGCGGGCGGCGCCGGCAACGGCCGTGGAATGGTGTTCAACCTGCTGGACGGCGGGGAAGGGCGGGACGAGCTGGCCGCCGCCATGAAGGCGGCCCAGGCCGACCCGCAGTCGGCGCAGTCGGCCTGGGTGACGATGGACGGCGTCCGGCAGCTGGTGTCCGTGGCCTATATGCCCGAACTCCGCTGGCACGTGCTGACCGTGGTGGACCTGGGCGCCGCGCGCGTGCTGGATACGGATTGGCTCTGGCCGGCGGCGATCGGCCTGGTGGTGCTGTTCGCGGCCATGCTGCTGTGCTTCGGGTACGCGATCGAGCGCCTGATGCTGCGCCCGCTGCGCCGCCTGCAGCAGTCGGCGCGGGCCATCGCCGACGGCAGCTACGATGTGCGCCTGCCGCCGGGCGGCCAGGACGAGATCGGCGACCTCAGCCGCGCCTTCGGGGTCATGGCCGACAAGGTGCGCCAGCACACGGCCGAACTGGAAACCAAGGTGCGCGAACGGACCTCCGAGCTCGAGGACGCCAACCGCGCCATGGCCGCCGCCCACAAGAAGATCGACGATTCCATCGACTACGCCAGCCTGATCCAGCGCGCCATCCTGCCGGACCGCCAGCTGACCCAGTCGCTGGGCGCGCACCATTTCGTGCTGTGGAAGCCGCGCGACGTGGTGGGGGGCGATTTCTACGTATTCCGCTCAGACGGCGCCAACTGCCTGCTGGGCATCATGGATTGCGCCGGCCACGGCGTGCCCGGGGCGCTGATGACCATGCTGGCCCGTGCCGCCATCGACCTGGCGATCACCGAGGTCGGCCCGGCCGATCCCGCCGCCATCCTCGGCCGCACGGACAGCGCGATCCGCGCCATGCTTGCGGACGCGCAATTGCCGCGGGCGCTGGCCACCAATACCGATGCGGGCCTGGTATATATTGACCGCCAGGCCGGCCGGCTGCTGTACGCCGGCGCCAAGATCAGCCTGTACGCAAGCAATGGCGAGGTCCTGCGCGAAGTGCCCGGAGGCAAGCGCGCGCTGGGCGACAAGCGCACCGAGACATACCAGAACATCGAATTGAAGCTGGAACCCGGCTGGACCTATTACCTGGCCACGGACGGGTTCCTGGACCAGGCCGGCGGCGAGCATGGCTTCGGTTTCGGCAACACGCGTTTCGCCGGAATGCTCAAGAGGCACGCGCGCCAGCCGTTAACCGAACAGGCGGCCGCATTTACCCAGGCCCTGGCGGAGTACCAGGGCGGACGGCCACAGCGCGACGACATCACCTTGCTGTCGTTCCGTTTCGAATAAACGTAATCAGGGCGTAACCTCCATGAATGCCTCCGATCTCTACGCATTGGGCGAACGATTCAACCAGAATCGCACGTTGCTGTGCTTCAACGGACCGATTTCCCGCAGCCTGATCGAGGAAATCGGCAACGCGCTCAAGAACTACCTGAACGCCGAGCACGCCCGGCCGGCGGAAGCCATGGATGTGTTCTCGGTCTACATCGAAATGATCCAGAACATCCGCCAGTATGCGGCGCAGAACGGCGACGTGGACGCGTCGGCCACCGTGGTGATCGGCCGCCGCGACGATAGCCGCTACGTGGTGTCCGCGGGCAACCTCGTCAAGGCCGGAGACGGCGAACTGCTGGTTGCGCGCATCCAGGAACTGGCGGCGCTGGACAAGCCCGCCCTGAAGGCTGAATACAAGCAGCAGCTGCACAAGCCGCGCGCCCAGGGCGTCGCCTCGGGCGCGGGCCTGGGGCTGATCGATATCGCCCGCCGCGCCGGCGCGCCGCTGGATGCCAGCCTGACCCCAGCCAAGGGCGCGGGGCAGGCGTTCTTCAGCCTGAGCGTCGTGATTTGAAGGCGCGTGCGCCCAAGCAATATTTTCGGAGCAATTGATGAAAGACCTGAACATTCCCGGGACGCAGTCCACGCCCGCCATCGACGCCGATGCCGCAGCCGGCGTGCTGGCGATGCGCGGCGACTCCTATCCCGAGAATTCCTTTGAACTCTTCGGCCCGGTCATCGAGTGGGTCGAGGCCTACCTGCTGGGCAGCGCGGCGCCCTTGAAGCTGGAGTTGGAGCTGCTGTACCTGAACACCAGCAGCATCAAGTCCGTCATGGATATCTTCGACCTGCTGGAGGCGGCGCACGGCAAGGGCCGCGAGGTCAGCGTCACCTGGTACTACGACATGCGCAACGAGCGCGTGGGAGAGCTGGCCGAGGAATTCAAGGAAGACTGCACCTTCCCCTTTTCGGTCGTCGGCCGCCAATGAAACCCGACGCCGCCCAGCTGGACAAACGCATCTCCGCGCTGCTGGCCGATCCGGCCTACGAGGGGCACCCCCTGCGCGAGGCACTGGAAGCGCTGTGGCGGCATACCGCGGAACAGATGGCGCGCATCGAACGCGTGACCCAGCTGTCGGACGCCTACCAGAGCATGGCGCACGAGCGCGAGCTGGGCCTGTGCGACCGGTTCGACCGGCAACTGCGCCGGCTGACGCGCATCGCGCGGATTTCGGACCACTATCAGAGCATGATGCGCGACCTGAACGTCGCGCTGCTGGAAACCTCCAACCGCGATCCGCTGACCGGGCTGCTGAACCGGCGCGCGCTGATGGAAATGATCAAGCAGGAGGTCCAGCGCGCCTCCCGTGGCGGCGAGAGCTTCGTGGTGGCCATGCTGGACGTGGACCACTTCAAATCGGTCAACGACCGCTACGGCCACGAAACCGGCGACCGCGCCCTGGTCGAATTGGCCGGGGTGCTGGGCAAGAACCTGCGCGAGTACGACCTGTGCGGCCGCTGGGGCGGAGAGGAGTTTCTGGTGCTGCTTCCCAGCACGCAGTCCGAAGCGGCGCAGCGCGTCATGGACAGGCTGGTCGGCGCGGTGCGGGCGCTGACGATCGCGGCCGGCGACGGCGTGTTGAGGCTGACGATCAGCATAGGCATGGCGTACCACCAACTGGGAGAGACTTTTTCGGAGACGCTCAGCCGCGCGGATCAGGCGCTGTACCTCGCCAAACAGGACGGCCGCGACCGTGTCGCCCTGGGTTTTCCCAAGCGCTGAATGAAACCGGACCCGCTGTTATCCGGCATGGAGCCCCATATGCTTGATTCTCATCCAGGCGCTTTCGCCGCGGGGCCTCAACGCGCCGCTTGGAGCGCGGGCAATTACCTGACGGCGATGGATCGGGCGCTGCTGCTGTTCGATTTCGACGCGGCCGGCTCCCTGGTGCGCGCCAATGAGAACTTCCTGGCCGCCGTGGGATACCCGCGCGAGGAAGCCCTGACCCTGCGCCACGACATGCTGTGCGACAGCCTGGACGAAGGCAAGGGCATCGTCGGCGGGGAGCAGGTCTGGACCCGGTTGCTGGGAGGCAGGCACTTCTCGGGCACCTGCCGCTATCGCAGGAAGGGCGGAAATTTCCTCTGGATCGAAGCGACTTACGTTCCAATACTCGACGAAGTGGGCGAAGTGGCGCGCATTACCGTCATTTCGCGGCGTTCCATCGCGGACGCGGAGCGCCAGGAGGAGATCCGCCTGCTGCTCCTGGGCATCAACGAAACCGGCAACGCCGTCGCCGTGTCGGGCCAGGACGGCCGCATCGTCTACGTGAACGACGGCTTCAAGCGCATGCTGGGATTCTCCCGGGGCGACGCCGTGGAGCAGGAGCTCGGCGAATTGCTGTCCGGGGGCAGGCAGGACGGCGGTACGCGCGAGGAGCTGGCGCGACGCATCGCCTGCCGCGAGGGCTATCACAAGGACGTGCTGGTCTACGACCGGGCCGGCCGGCCGCTGTGGGTTTCCGTGATGGCCAACTCCGTGTTCGACGATCGCGGCGCCCTGGTCAACATCGTGGATGTGCTGACGGACATCACGCCCACCAAGGTGCACGAGGTGCTGCAGCGCCGCGTGCTGCAGGCCATGGTCAACGAGGCCTCGGTGATCGAGGTCATGAACATGGTGTGCCGCGAGGTGGAACGCCTGGCGCCCGAGGTGGCGGCCAGCGTGCTGCGGGTGGACGATGCCGGCCTGTTGCGGCCGCTGGCCGCGCCCAGCCTGCCCGTCGCCTACGCGGAGGCGCTGGACGGCGCGGCCATCGGCCCGCAGGCGGGAGCCTGCGGCACGTCCGCCTTCCTGGGCAGGCCGGTCATCGTGCCCGACATCGCCACCGATCCGCTGTGGGACGGCTATCGCGACATGCCGCTGCCGGAGGACATCAAGGCGTGCTGGTCCTCGCCCATCAAGTCCAGCGACGGACGGGTGATCGGAACCTTCGCCTTCTATTTCCGCGAACGGCGCCTGCCCGACGATTTCCACCACCGGCTGGTGGACGTATGCGTCTATCTCTGCGCCCTGGCGCTGGAGCGCGAAGAGGCCCGCGCCCGCATCCGCCAGCTGGCGTTCTACGACGAATTGACGGGCCTGCCCAACCGCAACCTGCTGCTGGCGCAGGCCGAGCAGGCCATCGCCCGCGCCGAGCCCGAGCGCAAGCGCGTGGCGGTGCTGTTCCTGGACCTGGACCGCTTCAAGCAGGTCAACGACACGCTCGGCCATCCCATCGGCGACGCCCTGCTGCGCGACGTGGCCCAGCGCCTGCGCCGGCTGGCGCGGGCAAGCGACATCGTCGGCAGGCTGTCGGGCGATGAATTCGTGATGCTGATGCCGGACTTCGAGCATGGCCGCCTGACCGCGGCGGCCGAGCACGTCCTGGTGGCGCTCGCCCAGCCGTTCTCGGTGGGCGGCATCACCCTGAACCCGTCCGTCAGCATCGGCATCAGCGTGTTCCCCGAGAACGGGCGCGACATGGATACGCTGCTGCGCCACGCCGACATGGCGATGTACCAGGCCAAGACGGCGGGGCGCAACCGCATTTCCTTCTTCAGCGCCGAAATGAACCGGCAGGCGCAGGAGAGACTGGCGCTGGAGGCCGCGCTGCGCGATGCGCTGGAGGAAAAGGCCCTGCGCCTGCACTACCAGCCCCAGGTCGGCCTGGAGAACGGCGCCCTGTACGGGGTGGAGGCGCTGGCACGCTGGCGGCATCCGACCCTGGGCGATATTTCCCCCGCGCGCTTCGTGCCCCTGGCCGAGGAGTGCGGGCTGATCGGGGACCTGGGCGACTGGGCCCTGCGCGAGGCGTGTTCGCAGCTGGCGGTCTGGCGCGCCAAGGGACTGCGGGTGCCGTCGGTGTCGGTGAACCTCTCGGCGACCAATTTCCACAACCTGAACCTGCCCCGGATGATCGAGGCCATCCTGTCCGAGTTCGGCCTGGCGCCGGCGGACCTGATGCTGGAAATTACCGAAGGCGTGGTGCTGGACGCCACCGCGGGCACGCTGCGCACCATCGCCGAGCTGCACCGGCTGGGCGTGCGCCTGTCGATGGACGATTTCGGGACGGGCTATTCCAGCCTGGGGCACTTGCGCCGGCTGATCGTGGACGAACTGAAACTGGACCGCAGCTTCGTCCAGGGCCTGGAAAGCGACGACGCCGCCCGCGCGCTGACCAGCGCCGTCATCCGGATCGGCGAGAGCCTGAGCCTGCCGGTGGTGGCAGAGGGCGTCGAAAACGAAGAACAGCGGCGTTTCCTGATCGAACAGGGGTGCGCGGCGGGGCAGGGTTTCCTGTTTTCTCCGCCGTTGCCGGCCGAGGAGTTGGAAGAGTGGTTACGGGGGAGGCCGTAAGGGCTTTATTTGTTTGCGGGCTGGCGGTGTCGGTTGAGTTTTCAAGACGCCCGCCGCGACGGGCTCGGGTGCTTGAAACTTGACGTCACCGGGGGCTTGCGCGGCGTCTTGCGGTTGCCGATGACGCTGCGCGCTGCCGGGAAGAGGCCGGGTGTCCGACACCCGGACCGCTAGACATCCTGCGCTCTCACATCTATCTGCAGAACGCGCCGGATGGGTGGCGTGCGCGCCCAGGTCCGCATCACCGCCCCGCGATTCCCTCGACAGCAAGCGATCCAAGATCGTCCCCATTTAAAACCCGACCGATCTAGATACTTTCCCCATTTGCAACCCTCTTCCGTCGGGTATATATTTCAAGCCTAAACTATCAAGGTTTAAATCTCTGCGGCCCCAGCTCCAGGAATACAGAGCGGATGTCGCATACCACGGAGCGTGTACGGCGATGAAAATAGTCTGCATTGGCGGCGGTCCCGCCGGTCTGTATTTCGGTCTGCTCATGAAGCTGCAGAACCCCGAGAACGAAGTCACCGTGATCGAGCGCAACCGCCCGTACGACACCTTCGGCTGGGGCGTGGTGTTTTCCGACGCCACCATGCAGAACCTGCGCGAAGCCGATCCCGTCTCCGCCCAGACCATCGGCGACGCCTTCAACCACTGGGACGACATCGACATCCATTTCAAGGGCCGCAGCATGCGCAGCAGCGGCCACGGCTTCATCGGCATCGGCCGCAAGAAGCTGCTGAACATCCTGCAGGCGCGCTGCGAGGACGTGGGCGTCAAGCTGGTGTTCGAGAATTTCGTGCAGGACGACCAGGCCATCGCCCGTGAATACGACGCCGACCTGGTCATCGCCTCGGACGGCATCAACAGCCAGGTCCGCACCCGCTACGCGGACACGTTCCATCCCGATATCGACCAGCGCCGTTGCCGCTTCGTCTGGCTGGGCACCAAGAAGGTATTCGACGCGTTCACGTTCGCCTTCGTGCAGACCGAGCACGGCTGGTTCCAGGCGCACGCCTACCGCTACGAAAACGGCATGTCCACGTTCATCGTGGAAACGCCCGAGGAAACCTGGCAGGCCGCCGGCATCGAGCAGATGAGCCAGGAAGAGGGCATCGCCTACTGCGAAAAACTGTTCGCGCCGTGGCTGGACGGCAATCCGCTGGTCAGCAACGCGACGCACCTGCGCGGCTCGGCCATCTGGATCCGCTTCCCGCGCGTCATCTGCAACACCTGGGTGCACTGGAACACGCTGGAAACGGCCCGCGGCCAGCGCCGCGTGCCGGTCGTGCTGATGGGCGACGCCGCCCACACCGCGCATTTCTCGATCGGCTCGGGCACCAAGCTGGCGCTCGAAGACGCCATCGAGCTGGCCCGTTGCCTGAGCGGCGCGGAAGGCAGCGTTGAACACGGACTCAAGCACTACGAGGACGTGCGCAGCGTGGAAGTCCTGAAGATCCAGAACGCCGCCCGCAACTCCACCGAATGGTTCGAGAACGTCGCGCGCTACGCCGACCTGGAGCCCGAGCAGTTCGCCTATTCGCTGCTGACCCGTTCGCAGCGCATCTCGCACGAGAATCTGCGCCTGCGCGATCCGGCCTGGCTGGAGGGCTTCGAACGCTGGATCGCGGAGCACGCGGGCGCCGCCACGGCGCCGGGCGAGCGCCCGGCCCTGCCCATGCTCACGCCCTACACGGTGCGCGGCGTGCGGCTCAAGAACCGCATCCTGGTCTCGCCGATGGCCATGTATTCCTGCGTCGACGGCGTGCCGGGCGACTTCCACCTGGTCCACCTGGGAGCGCGCGCCATGGGCGGCGCCGGCCTGGTCATGGTGGAAATGACCTGCGTGTCGCCGGACGGCCGGATTACCCCGGGGTGCCCCGGCCTCTGGAACGACGAGCAGCGCCAGGCGTTCTCCCGCATCGTCGATTTCGTGCACGGCAACAGCGACGCCCGCATCGGCATGCAGCTGGGCCATGCCGGGCGCAAGGGCTCCACGCAGCTGGGCTGGCAGAAAATCGACCATCCGCTGGCCGAGGGCAACTGGCCGCTGATCTCGGCTTCCGCCTTGCCCTACATCGAAGGCGTGTCGCAGACGCCCCGCGCCATGACCCGCGCGGACATGGACGAGGTGCGCGACAACTTCGTCGCCGCCGCGCGCCGCGCCGAAGAGGCCGGCTTCGACTGGCTGGAACTGCACTGCGCCCACGGCTACCTGCTTTCCAGCTTCATTTCGCCCCTGACCAACCACCGCGAGGACGAATACGGCGGCAGCCTGGAAAACCGCCTGCGCTTCCCGTTGGAGGTGTTCCACGCCGTGCGCGCCGTCTGGCCCGAGAACAAACCCATGTCGGTGCGGATCTCCGCCAGCGACTGGGTGGAGGGCGGCATCACGGCCGATGACGCCGTGGAAATCGCGCGCCACTTCAAGGCCGCCGGCGCCGACATGATCGATTGCTCGTCCGGCCAGGTCAGCAAGGAAGAGAAGCCGGTCTATGGCCGCATGTTCCAGACCCCGTTCGCCGACCGCGTGCGCAACGAGGCCGGCATCCCCACCATCGCGGTGGGCGCCATTTTCGAGGCCGATCACGCCAACGGCATCATCGCCTCGGGCCGGGCGGACCTTTGCGCGCTGGCGCGTCCCCATTTGGCCGACGCCTCCTGGACGCTACGCGAAGCGGCGCGGGTGGGCTACCGTGACGTAACGTGGCCGAGCCAGTACTTCGCAGGCAAACGCCAGCTGGAAACCAATTTCGAACGCGCCGCCGCCATGGCGCAACTGGACATCAAATGAATGCAACCCCGCTCCCCCTGGCCGGACGCCATGCCCTGGTGACGGGCGGCGCGCGCGGCATCGGGCTCGCCTGCGCCCGGGCCCTGCTGCAGCGCGGCGCCCGCGTCACGCTCCTGGGCCGTGACGGCGCGGCCCTGGACGCCGCGGCCGACAGCCTGGCCCGCCTGGGGCAGGTGCAGGCCGTCAGCGCCGACATCGCGGATGACGCATCGGTACGGGCGGCCTTCGCCCAGGCCGAGTCGGAGTTCGGGCCGGTGCTGGTGCTGGTGAACAACGCCGGACAGGCGGTCAGCGAGCGCTTCGATCGCACCGATACCGCCTTGTGGAACGCCATGATTGCGGTCAACCTGACGGGCACGTTCCACTGCATCCAGGCGGCCTTGCCCGGCATGCTGAAAGAGAAATGGGGGCGGGTCATCAACGTGGCCAGCACCGCCGGCCTGATCGGCTATGGCTACGTCAGCGCCTATTGCGCGGCCAAGCACGGCGTGGTGGGGTTGACCCGCTCGCTGGCGCTGGAGACCGCCCAGAAGGGCGTTACGGTCAATGCCGTCTGCCCCGGCTACACCGAAACCGACATCGTGCGCGGCGCGGTCTCGAACATCGTCGACAAGACCGGCATGACGCCGGAAGCCGCGCGCGCCAAACTGGCCGAACGCAACCCCCAAGGCCGCCTGGTGCAGCCTGAGGAAGTGGCCGAAACGGTTGCCTGGCTGGCCCTGCCGGCCTCGGCGTCCATCAATGGCCAGGCCATCGCCGTCGATGGCGGCGAAGTGATGACCGGTTGAGGCCGGCGCCCCACCCATCCCGAAGATCCAAGAACGGAGACACCATGAACACCCAGCCCGAAGAACACACCATGAAGCACCACAAGCGTCCGCTCGCCGGCTATCAGGCGAAGACGTTCCTGTGGCAGGTGTCGGCCGACGGCAAGGTCGGCACGGTCACCCTGAACCGCCCCGAGCGCAAGAACCCGCTGACGTTCGACTCCTACGCCGAGCTGCGCGACTTGTTCCGGTCGCTGGTCTATGCCACCGATATCAAGGTGGTCGTGGTGACGGGCGCGGGCGGCAACTTCTGCTCGGGCGGAGACGTGCACGAAATCATCGGCCCCCTGACCAGGATGTCCATGCCCGAACTGCTGGACTTCACCCGCATGACGGGCGACCTGGTCAAGGCCATGCGCGCCTGCCCGCAGCCCATCGTGGCGGCGGTGGACGGCGTCTGCGCCGGCGCGGGCGCCATGGTGGCGCTGGCCTCGGACATGCGCCTGGGCACGCCCGCGGCGCGCACGGCCTTCCTGTTCACCCGCGTGGGCCTGGCCGGCGCCGACATGGGCGCCTGCACGCTATTGCCGCGCATGATCGGCCAGGGCCGCGCCTCCGAGCTGCTGTACACGGGCCGCGCGATGACGGCGGAAGAGGGCGCCAGCTGGGGCTTCTTCAATGCCCTGCACGAATCCGGCGCGCTGGCCGACGCCGCGCAGACGCTGGCCGCCCAATTGGCCGCGGGCCCGACTTTCGCCCATGGCGTCACCAAGAAGCTGCTGCACCAGGAATGGAACATGGGCGTGGACGAGGCCATCGAGGCCGAAGCCGAGGCCCAGGCCATTTGCATGCAGACGCGCGATTTCCACCGGGCCTACGAGGCCTTCGTGGCGAAGCAGAAGCCGGTATTCCAGGGGGACTGACGGCCACCCCCCCGGAAGCGCCTGCGGCGCTTCCTCTCAAGGGCGCGCGGAGACTCGGGATCGAAATGGTTGGATGCGAAGAGGAATCTAGATGAGTGACATGAGCTGGCTGGACTGGCCTTTTTTCGACGACGCGCACCGCAAGCTGGCGCATGACGTGAACGCGTGGTGCGAGCAGTCGCTGGGCGACGTCGACCACCACGACGCCGACGGGGCCTGCAAGAAGCTGGTGAAGGCCATGGGCCAGGCCGGCTGGCTGCGCTACGCGGTGGCGGGCGGCCCCGGCGGAGCCTGGGGAGGCGCGTTGCCCGAGGTGGATTCCCGCGCGGTCTGCATCCTGCGCGAGACCTTCGCCCGCCACGAAGGCCTGGCGGACTTTGCGTTCGCCATGCAGGGGCTGGGCAGCGGGGCCATTTCGCTCATGGGATCCGACGAGGTGCGCCAGCGCTACCTGCCGCGCGTGTCGCGGGGCGAAGCCATCGCCGCCTTCGCGCTGTCCGAGCCCGACGCGGGATCGGACGTGGCCGCGCTGGCGTGCGAGGCCCGGCAGGACGGCGACCATTACGTGCTGAACGGCGCCAAGACCTGGATCTCCAACGGCGGCATCGCGGACTTCTATTGCGTCTTCGCGCGCACCGGCGAAGCGCCCGGCGCGCGCGGCATCAGCGCCTTCGTCGTCGATGCCGGCACGCCGGGCTTCGAGGTCAGCGAACGCATCGACCTGATCGCGCCGCACCCGCTGGCCACCATCACGTTCGACGACTGCCGCATTCCGGCGTCGCAGCGGCTGGGCGACGCGGGCCAGGGCTTCAAGCTGGCCATGATGACGCTGGACATCTTCCGCGCCTCCGTGGCGGCCGCCGCGCTGGGCTTTGCCCGCCGCGCGCTGGACGAGGCCGTGGCGCGCTCCAAGTCGCGCCGCATGTTCGGCCAGACGCTCGCCGACCTGCAGCTGACGCAAGCCGCGCTGGGCGACATGGCGACCGCCATCGACGCGTCCGCGCTGCTGACGTACCGCGCGGCGTGGATGCGCGACGTCAAGAAGCAGCGCACCACGCGCGAAGCGGCCATGGCCAAGATGACGGCGACGGAGTCGGCGCAAACCGTGATCGACCGCGCGCTGCAGATGTTCGGCGGCGCGGGCGTGGTGTCGGGGATGCCGGTGGAGAAGCTCTACAGGGAAATCAGGGCGCTGCGCATCTACGAAGGCGCCACCGAAGTGCAGAAGTTGATCATCGCCCGTGAACTGCTGAAGGCGTAGGAGAGCCATCGGGCTCCGGCGTCCAGGCAAGCAACAACACCGCATAGCCAAGGGGAATTTCATGGAAGCATCCGCCCACATCGACACCTTTGCCCGGGACAACCTGCCCCCGGGCGAGCAATGGCCAGAGTTCCTGCTCGACGGCCCCGACGTGGCCTATCCCAAGCGTTTCAATTGCGCGGTCGAACTGGTGGACGCCATGGTCGAGCGCGGCCACGGCGAGCGCATCGCGCTGCGCTGGCGCCAGGATGGCAAGCAGGCCGTGATGACCTATCGCGAGCTTGCGGCGCTGAGCAACCGCATCGCCCGCGTGCTGACGGAGGACATGGGGCTGGTGTCCGGCAACCGCCTGCTGCTGCGCGGTCCGAACAACCCCATGATGGCCGCATCCTGGCTGGCCGCGGTCAAGGCGGGCCTGGTGACCGTGCCCACGATGCCGCTGCTGCGGGCCAAGGAGCTCAAGCAGATCATCGAGAAGGCGCAGGTCCAGGCCGTGCTGTGCGATATCCGCCTGAAGGACGAGGCGGATTTCTGCGCGCAGTCCGGGCATGAGCACCACTGCCCCGCGCTGTCGAAGATCATGTATTTCAACGATGCCGCGCCGGATGCGCTGGACGCCCTGGCCGCGGCCAAGCTCGACGACTTCAAGGCCTGCGATACGGCGGCCGAGGACGTGTGCCTCATCGCTTTCACCAGCGGCACCACGGGCGCGCCCAAGGGCTGCATGCACTTCCACCGCGACGTGCTGGCGATGTGCGACCTGTTCCCCAAGCACATCATCAAGCCGACTGCGGACGACATCTTCTGCGGCACGCCGCCGCTGGCCTTCACCTTCGGCCTGGGCGGCCTGCTGTGCTTCCCGCTGCGGGTGGGCGCCAGCACCGTGCTGGCGGAAAAGCTGTCGCCGGAAAGCCTGCTGGAGCTGATCCAGGAGTTCCGCGCCACCATTGTCTTCACCGCGCCGACCTTCTATCGGCAGATGGCCGCCCTGGTCGGCAAGTTCGACATTTCCTCGCTGAAGAAGAGCGTTTCCGCCGGCGAAGCCCTGCCTGACGCCACGCGCCAACTCTGGAAAGAGGCCACGGGCATCGAGATGATCGACGGTATCGGGGGCACGGAAATGATCCATGTCTTCGTGTCGAGCCCACCCGAGTCCGTGCGCCGCGGCGCGATCGGCCGCGTCGTGCCGGGCTATGTCGCCCGGATCGTGGACGATGAGATGAAGCCCGTGCCCAACGGCACGGTGGGCCGCCTGGCCATCAAGGGGCCCACGGGCTGCCGCTACCTGGCCGACGAGCGCCAGCGCCGCTTCGTGCAGGACGGCTGGAACCTGCCCGGCGACACCTTCCTCCAGGACGACGACGGCTATCTGTTCTACCAGGCGCGCAACGACGACATGATCGTTTCCGCCGGCTACAACATCGCCGGCCCGGAAGTCGAGGACGCCCTGCTGCGGCACGAGGCCGTGGCGGAGTGCGGCGTGGTCGGCGCGCCGGACGACGAGCGCGGCCAGGTGGTGAAGGCCTTCGTGGTGCTCAAGCCGGGCTACGAGGCCGGCAGCGAGCTGACCGCGGCCCTGCAGCAGTTCGTCAAGGCCAGCATTGCGCCCTACAAATACCCTCGCGCCATCGAGTTCGTGGAAGCGTTGCCGCGCACCGAAACCGGCAAGCTGCAGCGTTTTGCGCTGCGCAAGATGGCGTGAACAGGCAATAAGGAATCCCCATGGCAGCTCCGTTCGTCAGCCAGGTCGAAGTCCGCTTCCGTCATTGCGACCCGGCGGGCATCGTCTTCTACCCCCGCTACTTCGAAATGATCAACGACTTCGTCGAGGAGTGGTTCGACAAGGGCATGGGACTGCCGTTCCACGCACTGCACGTGGAGCGGCAGATCGGCACGCCGACGGCGTCGGTGCAGTGCGATTTCAGCGCGCCCAGCCGCTGGCACGAGCGCTTGCGCCAGGTGCTGGAGGTACAGCGCATCGGGGGCGCATCGTTCAAGGTGCTGGTGAAGTTCGAAGGGCCGGACGGCCAGCTGCGCCTGGCGGCGACGCTGACGATCGTGACGGTGGATCTGCGGACGATGAAGTCCATGCCGCTGCCTGCGGACCTGCGGGAACGCATGCAGGCTTATCTGGTTCCCGCGGCGTAAGCGGCGGGGATCATCTGTAGTTTGTTTTTCTTGAAAATAGGATGACGTTATGAAGATTCTGCAACCGCCGGATTGGATGGCGCCCCGGGGCTATTCGAATGGCGTGCTCACCGAGATGCAGGTGGGCAGCAAGCTCGTTTTCGTGGGCGGACAGGTGGGGTGGAATGGCCAGCAGCAGTTCGAGACGGACGACCTGGCGGATCAGGTCCGCCAGACGCTGGCGAATATCGTTGCGATTCTGGCGGAAGGGGGAGCCAAGCCGGAGCATATCGTCCGCATGACGTGGTATGTGACGGACAAGGAAGAATACGTGGCGGCATATCCCGCCATCGGCAAACACTACCGGGAGTTGATCGGACGGCATTTCCCGGCGATGACGGCGGTGGAGGTGGCCGACCTGGTCGAGGACCGGGCGAAGGTGGAGATCGAGGTTACGGCGGTGGTGCCCCCTCGGTAGTTTTTTCGTCGATGGCTGTATTTCTTGAAACGCCCGACGGGGCGTGGGCGGAGGATCTGCCTGCCCGCCCCAGGCTGGGCTTGCGGGCGCCCTGTCGGGGCGATGTCAGCCATGGCATATGCGGCTTTCTTAGCGGCCGTCGTTCATCCCGTCATGCGCCGCGTTTCGCGCGGCAACTCGCCGAAGCGTTCACGGTAATACTCCGAAAACCGTCCCAGATGCCCGAATCCGACGCCTAGCGCGACCTCGGTCACGCTGGCATGGGCGTCCGATTTCAGCTTCTGCCTGGCGGTGTCCAGGCGCAGCGCCCGCAGCGCGTTCATGGGCGTGGTGTCCCGGTGTTCCTGGAACAGGCGTGTCAGGGCGCTGGCGCTGGCGCCGGCGTGGCGGGCGATGTCGATCAGGGTCAGGGGGGCGGACAGGTGCTCGCGCATGTATGACTCGGCCAGCGTCAGGCGGCGCGGGAGCGCCGGAGCCCGGCCCGCGCGCGCCTGCCAGCTGTTCGGCTGGTTGTAGAGCAGGTGCAGCATCAGGGTGTCTTCCAGATGGTCCAGCCAGGCCGCGGGCGGACGGCGCGCGCCGTCGTCCAGCGTGGGCAGCAGGTGGATCAGGCTTGCGACCATGCTGCACCAGGCGGCGCCGACGGGGGTGTCCAGGCGCAGCGCGGGGCTGAAGTCCAGCGGGCCGGCGGCGGCCTCGCCGAAGGCGCGCAACCCGATGGCTTCGAGCTTGCCGCGCGGGATCTTGAGCAGCAGCTGCTCGCAGCCGGCTTCCCAGTGCAGGCGCAGCGGGCGGTTGGGGGCGATGACAGCGGCGCACTCGGGGCCGGCGTCGACCCGGTCGTTGCCGCATTCGATACAGGCGCGGCCGCGCAGGGGCACCTGCACCAGCATGAAATCCTGCAGCCTGTCGGGCTCGATATGGACTTCGGCGCCGTAGCGCAGGGTACAGACCGTGAGGGATCCGAAGCGCGCCCGGTTCAGTTCCGCGTCCACCCGGCCGCCCTTCCAGGTCAGGCGGTGCTCCTTCAGGGCTTCGGACACGAGCGTCCGTGTTTCGTCCTGCTGGGTGGAGCTGAAGACGCGCCGCTGCAACAGGGGCGCCAGCGTGAGTCGTGACCAGCCATGCATGCATGCCTCCGGTACGGGAACCCTCCCGTATCTCAGGCCAGGGTAATGTAAACGGCTGGCCCTTGGAATTAAGTGAATCCCGGATAAGACTGACTGTAATCGGATAGAGCCGCTCCCCCGGGCGGCCTAAGCTAGGGCCTGTGCGCGGGGCCTTCGGGCGCGCGTCCATCGGCAGCATGCGTTAACCGAGGGCAGACGGGTTCTGTCAGCTTTCCGCCGGCGGGGCCGGCGGGGAAAACGGGGTGGCTCATGAATCGAAACCTATGGCGCCGGCGCGCGCTGGCCGCGTTGGCGTGCATGGCTGCCGCCGCGCATGCATCGGCGGCCGACAAAATCAAGATCGGCCTGCTGACCACGCTCTCGGGGCCCGGGGCGGCGCTGGGCAACGAGATCCGGGACGGCTTCAATCTCGCGCTGCAACATACGGGGGGCAAGCTGGGCGGACTGCCGGCCGAGGTGGTGGTGGCGGACGACCAGCAGAAGGCGGACACGGGCCGCCAGGCGGTCGAGCGCCTGCTCAAGCGCGACCACGTGGACGTCATGACCGGCATCGTGTTCTCGAACGTGCTGTTGCCCGTGATGCCGGCCATCCTGCAATCGGGCACCATCTACCTGAGCACCAATACCGGGCCGGAGAACTACGCCGGCGCGGGCTGTAATCCCAATTTCTTCGCGGTCGCCTGGCAGAACGAGGACATTCCGGCCGCGATGGGCAAGTATGCCGCCGACCAGGGCTACAAGCGCGTGGCGCTGATCGCGCCGGACTATCCCGGCGGCCGCGAATCGCTCAACGGCTTCAAGCGCCTGTACAAGGGCGGGCTCTCCGAAGAAATCTACACCCAGCTCGGCCAGCTGGACTACGGCGTGGAAATCACGCGGCTGCGCGCCAGCAAGCCCGACGCGGTGTTCTTCTTCCTGCCGGGCGGCATGGGCGTGAACTTCATCAAGCAATTCAACGGCGCGGGCCTCGGCAAGGAGATCGCGCTGCTGGCGCCCGGCTTCTCGGGCGACGAGGACACGATCGCCGCGGTCGGCGCGCCCATAGAAGGCCTGCGCAATACGTCCCAGTGGGCCGCCGACCTCGACAACCCGGCGAATCGCAAGTTCGTGGAGGATTTCACGAAGGCCTACAAGCGCAGCCCCACGCTATACGCGTCGCAGGGCTATGACGCCGCCATGCTGCTGGACAGCGCGGTGCGCCAGACCGGCGGCAAGCTGGACGCGGACGCGCTGCGCCCTGCCTTGCGCCGCGCGGATTTCAAGTCCGTGCGGGGCGATTTCAAATTCAACAGCAACCAATATCCGGTGCAGAACTACTACCTGCGCATCGTCGAGGCGGGCGCGGGCGGAAAGCTGTCGAACAAACTGTCGGGCACGGTGCTGACGCAGTACCAGGATCCGTTCGCCGCTTCCTGCCGGATGAAGTAGGGCGGATGCCCGCAACAAGGAGATACGCATGACCTCGAGCATTACGACGCGCGACGTGACCGTTGCTTCGCATGATGGCAAGTCCTTCGGCGCCTATCTGGCGGTGCCGGCGTCCGGGCGCGGCCCCGGCCTGGTGCTGTGCCAGGAGATCTTCGGCGTGAACGGCTTCATGCGCCGCGCCGCGCAGCTGCTGGCCGAGGAGGGTTACGTGGTGCTGGTGCCCGACCTGTTCTGGCGCCAGCAGCCGGGCATCCAGTTGACGGACGGCCCGGCCGACATGCCGCGCGCCTTCGAACTCTACAAGGGCTTCGACGTGGAACTGGGGCTGCGCGACATTGCATCGGCCATCGCCGCGCTGCGCGAACTGCCCGAGCAGCGGGGCGGGGTAGGCGTGCTGGGCTACTGCCTGGGCGGCAAGCTGGCCTACCTGGCCGCCTGCCGCACCGATGTGGACGTGGCGGTGGGCTACTACGGCGTGGGCATCGAAGACAGCCTGGCCGAGGCCGAGGGGCTGCGGGGCCGGCTGGTGCTGCACATCGCCGAGCAGGACGGTTTCTGCCCGCCCGAGGCGCGCCAGCGCATCCTGGAGGCGCTGGGCGGCAAGCCCGGCGTGGAGCTTTACGTCTATCCGGGCGTGGACCATGCCTTCGCCCGAACGGGCGGCGACCACTACGACAAGCCGTCCGCGCTGATGGCGCATCAGCGCAGCATGGCCGCGCTGCAGCGCGCCATCGGGCCGGAGTTCGATTATTCGTACCTCTGGGACAAGCACTGCGAATACGAATTCGGCACGCGTGATGTGGCGGCCACCATGGCCACCATGGTGGCCGAGCCCTACGTGAACCACATTCCCACCATGACGGGCGGCGTGGGTCACAAGGAACTGAGCCGCTTCTACCAGCACCATTTCGTCAACAGCAACCCGCCCGACACCCGTCTGGTGCCGCTGTCGCGCACGGTGGGCGCCACGCAGATCGTGGACGAGCTGCTGTTCTGTTTCACACACACCACCGAGATCGACTGGATGCTGCCCGGCGTGGCGCCCACCGGCAAGTACGTGGAGATTCCGCTGGTGGCGATCGTCAAGTTCCGCGGCGACAAGCTCTATCACGAGCACATCTATTGGGACCAGGCCAGCGTGCTGGTCCAGGTGGGCCTGCTGGACCCCAAGGGCCTGCCGACCGCCGGCCGCGAGACGGCGGCCAAGCTGCTGGACGAGACGTTGCCATCCAACACGCTGATGGCGCGCTGGAAAGACAGCGAAGGCAAATAGGAGGCGGCCATGGCATATACCGAAGCGCAATTGGCCGGCATGGTGCGCGGCGACAGCGTGCACCGGGCGGTCTATACAGACCCGGCCATTTTCGACCTGGAGATGCAGCGCATCTACGGCCGCGCCTGGATCTACGTGGGGCACGAAAGCCAGGTGCCGAAGACGGGCGATTACCACACGACACGCCTTGGGGACCAGGACGTGCTGATGGTGAGGGCGTCCGACGGCCGCGTGCATGTGCTGTACAACCGCTGCCCCCACAAGGGCGCGAAGGTGGTGGCCGACGGCGACGGCTGCGCGGGCAAGTTCTTCCGCTGTCCGTATCACGCCTGGACCTTCAAGCTGGATGGCAGCCACCTGGGCGTGCCGCTCAAGCAGGGCCTGGAAGGCACCGCCTACGATCCCGCCGACCCGTCGTTCTCGATGCGGCGGCTGCCGCGCGTGGAAAGCTACCGCGGCTTCGTGTTCGCCAGCCAGTCGGCCCAGGGGCAGGGGCTGGAGGAGTTCCTGGGCGGCGTGCGCTCGTCCATCGACAATCTCTGCGACCGCTCGCCCGTGGGCGAGGTGGAAGTGGCCGGCGGCATTTTCCGCGTCATGCAGCGGTCGAACTGGAAGGTGTTCTACGAAAACCTGCACGACACCATGCATGCCCGGGTCACGCACGAATCCTCGTACGCCGCGGCCCGCGACGAGGCCAAGGAGATCGGCGAGATGCCGCTGGAGCTTCACATCATGGACGGCAACGGCGAGCCCTACGAGTTCTGGGAGAAGCTGGAACTGCGCGCCTACGCCAACGGCCACGGCTACATGGAGGGCATCTTCAATCCGGGCGCGGCCGAACGCGATCCTGTCTCGCGCGCGCACTTCGAAACGCTGAGCGCCGCCTACGGCGAAACGCGGGCCCGCGAGATCCTGGGCATGAACCGGCACAACACCGTCATCTATGGCAGCGGGTCGCCCCACACGGTGTTCCAGCAGTTCCGCGTGATTCGCCCCATCGCGGTGGACCGGACGATGATCGAGATCCAGACGTTCCGCTGCAAGGGCGCGCCGGACGGCGTGTTCAAACGCGCCATGCTGTATGCCAACGTCATCAATTCGCCCTCGTCCAACGTCATGCCGGACGACATCGAACTCTATAACCGCTGCCAGGAAGGCAACGCGACGCGCGGCGGCGAATGGGTCAGCATGCACCGCTACCACGGCACCGACCGCAGCGATGCCGACGGCATGGTGTCCCTGAACGGAACCAGCGAGCTGCCGATGCGCAACCAGTTCCACGCCTGGAAGACCTACATGCAAGCCGGCGCCGCGCACACGGCCGCGGCCGCCGCCGCCGCCACCGGAGACGCCGCATGCTGCTAGACCTCGATTTCGACGTCGCGACCGATGGCTTGTCGCCCGCCGACGTGCCGGCCGACGCCTACCATCGCATCGCGCAGTTCCTGTACCGCGAGGCCCGCCTGCTGGACGAGCGCCGCTACGCGGACTGGCAGGCGCTGTGGACGGCCGATGGCATGTACTGGATGCCGCGGGTGCCCGGCCAGCCGAGCCCGTACGACCATATCTCGCTGTTCTGGGAGGACCGCATGCTGCGCGACGTGCGCATCCGGCGGCTGGAACATCCGCGCAACTGGTCGCAGCAGCCGCCCACCCGCAGCGCGCGGCTGGTGGGAAGCGTGCAGGTGGAGGGCGTGGACGCGGGGGGCAACCTGGTCGTGCATTCCGTCTTCCAGATGACCGAATGGCGCAAGCGCGAGCCGCGCCAGCTGGCCGGCCGCTATACCCACAAGCTCGCCGCCGAGGGCGACGGCTGGCGCATCCGCATGAAGCGGGTGGATCTGGTCAATTGCGACGACGTGCACGACGTGTTCGAGGGGTTCGTGTGACGGCGCCGGACACCGCGGTGCTGGCCCTGCACTACCAGAACGACGTGCTGCATCCCGACGGCAAGATCCGCGTCGGGCTGGACGCGGACGGGCTTGCGCGGCAGCGCCTGCTGGAGAGCGCCGCCGCCTTGCTGAACGGCGCGCGGGCCGGCGGCCTGCCCATCGTGCACGTGCGCATCGCCTTCCGGCCCGACTACGCCGACCTGCTGGCCAATTGTGCCATCTTCCGCAACGTGGCCGCCATCGGCGCGGTGGCGGAAGGGCAGTGGGGCAGCGCCTTCTACGAGGGGTTGCAGCCCTTGTCCGGCAGCGCGCGCGAGTTCGTGGTCAAGCACACCCGGATCAGCGCCTTCTATGGCACGCCGCTGGAGGAAACCCTGCGGGTGCTGGGCGCGCGCAGGCTGGTGGTGGCCGGCGTCGCCACGCATTCCGTGGTCGAGGGCACCGTGCGCCATGCGGCCGACATCGGCTTCGAGGTGATGGTGGCCCAGGATGCCTGCGCGTCGGCGGACCCCGCGGTGCACGAGGCCTCGCTGGCCAGCATGCGCCTGGTCGCGCGCACCGGATCGGTGACGGAGGCGTTGCGCTGGGCGGCGACGCCCGACAATTAAGGAAGATTCATGGATTTCACAGGATTCCCCGGCGTTGCCGGCAAGACCGCCATCGTGACCGGCAGCACTCAGGGGCTGGGCGCGGATATCGCGCGAGGGCTGGCCGCGGCCGGCGCCAACGTGGTGCTGGTTGGACGCAACGCCGAGGCCGGACGCGCGCTGGAGCGGGACTTGCAGGGCCGCGCGCTGTACTGCGAGACGGACATCGGGCAGGACAGCCAGATACAACGCTGCATCGATGCGGCCCTGTCGCGCTTCGGAAGGCTGGACATCCTGGTCAACAACGCCTGCCAGTACACGGACCGCGGGCTCGCGTCGTCCCGCGAGGAATGGCACGGCACGCTGGACACGAACCTGGTGTCGGCGGCCATCTTCACGCAGATGGCCGCGCCGCTGCTGCCGCGCGGCGGCGTGGTGGTGAACATGGGCAGCACGGGCGGCAAGTTCGGCGCGGCCGGACGCGCGCTGTATCCGGCCTCCAAGGCGGCGTTGTTGCAGATCACCAAGAACTTCGCGGTGGAGCTGGCGCCGGCGGGCGTGCGGGTGCTGGCGGTGTCGCCCGCCTGGACCTGGTCGCCGTCGGTGGCGCAGTTGTCGGGCGGGTCGCGTGAAGCCGCCGACGCGGTGGGCGCGCATTTCCACCCGCTGGGCCGGGTCGGGTCGGGCGAGGAGATCGCCGCCGCGGTGTGTTTCGCCTGTTCGGATTCGGCCTCATGGATGACCGGCGTGGACATCCCGGTGGACGGCGGTTTTTCCATCCTGGGGCCCGACCGCGGCATTTCGCCGCGAGCCTGGTTCAAGGAGCTGGCGCCCTAGCGCCCGCCCCGCGGGGAGGGATCAGCGGATGACGATCTGCCCTTCCTCCAGCTTGGCCTTGCCGCCGACCTGGTCTTCCAGGAATTCCTGCATCTTGTTGCCCAACTGGATCGTCGCGCCGCTGCAGAAGCGCTTGGCGGCCGCGATGGTGGCGGTTTGCAGGGGTTGGAGTTCGCGCGCCAACTGGGCTTCCTCCGCATCCAGCTCCAGCAATTCGTGGCTGAGCTTGGCATGGGTGTTGCGCGCGCGTTCCGCCACGTCGCCGGGGGCGCGGCCGGGATTGGCCTGCAGGAAGGCCAGCAGCTTTTCCAGCTTGGCTTTCTCTTCGTTCATCTGCAGGCGCTTGCGCGCCAGGGCCGAACGCTTGATGTCCGCGTGCGGATCCAGGCCGGCCTGCACCAGCGTCGGGATGCCCGAGGCTGCGCCGATGGTGCCGGCGCGCACGCTCTGCAGGGCGCGCACCTGCCCGCCGGCGATGGCGCTTTGCTGCGTATTGGGCGGACCCACGTTGATGCTGCCGCCGGCGGCGATATTGCTCTGGCGGATTTCGCGCTCCACATCCACGTCCTTGCCGGCGCTGACGATCGCGTTGGCGATGAACCTGGCGCGCAGCGCCCCGCCACAGACGATGCGGGCGGTGCGCGCGGCCGCGGCGGCGTCCTGCAAGGCTTCGGCCGTGCCGATGATGCCGCCCTTGACCGTGACGTTGCCGCCGGCCTCCACCAGCGCGGCCTCCATCGTGCCGTTGACGACCACGTCTCCGGTGACGCGGACCTCCATGGTGGCGCTGATGTCGCCGCGCACCTGCAGCGATCCCTCGAAATTGATGTTGCCGGTGGACAGGTTGACGGCGTCCACCTCCACCATGGGATTCACCTGGACGCCGTGGCTGACCAGGGTGGGCGTGCCGGCGATGGCCGCGCGCAGCAGCAACGGGTCTTCAGGATCGATCTCCACGCCCGCCAGGTCCTTGGCGAACGGCGTGTCGGGCATTTCCTCCGGCAGGACGGGCTTGCCCATGACATCGGTGCCGTCCACGCCCGGCAGCGGCGGCGAGCGCCGCATCAGCGGCGTGCCGGGAGAGACCAGGAGCAAGTTGCCCAGGTCGCGGTAGTCCACCTGGGCCAGTTCGTCGATGTCTTCCCCGCGGGGTTTGAGGCGGTCCAGCAGGCTTTCGAAGCGCGTGGGGGTGCCGCGGGTGGGCGGCGTGCCCCGGGCGATCAGCACCGTTTCCCGCGCGCCGCGCTCGACGGCCTCGGCCAGCTCGCGTTCCAGCACGCCGTGGACGATGCCCTGGTCGGCCAGCGCCTGGCGCACGGCTTCCAGCGCGACGGGTTTGCCGCCCTTGGGAGGGTGCAGCGTCAGCAGCGCCGACATGCGGGCCGGATCCAGTTCCAGCTCGAAGCTGCCGTCCACGACGATGCCGACCGGCCCTTCGACGGGTTCCCGGGCGCTGCGGCATTGCTCGATGAAGGCCAGCACCGCCTGGCTGTCCAGGGCCTCGGCCGTCCAGCCCTGGGCCACGGCGGCGGCGGCCAGCGTGTCCCAGGTGGGCAGGTCGGGGTTGAAGACGGGGGGCGCGTCGACGGCCGGATCGGCCAGCGCGATGTCGGCGCCATCGCCTTCGGCCGACGGACCGGGAGAAAGGTCGCCCGCCAGCCCGCCGGCCGGCTCGGGACGAGGCGGCGGCGCGTAGCGTGCCGTCAGGACCAGGGTGGTGGTGTCCAGCGACAGCTGGAGCATATTCGTTGCGTCCATCTCAGCCTCTCCCGCTTGGCGCTGGCGGCCAAGTTAATTCATTTGGTAATGATGCGAAATATTAGGTCATATTCTAACGCAAGCTTTCCGTGCTACTGGAAAGTAGGTGCCGGGGCCAGCCGCAAGCCCTAGTTATGTCCCTGTTTTTCCCGCAGGGCGGGCCCCCAGGATTAGGACGTTGGCACGAGCGACAAATCGGCGCCGGCGCAGCAGCATAGGAGCTCGCCAACGCGTCCCTGGACGCCGCCGGAGCTTCGCCCATGCCTCGCCACGCCCCACCCGTTTTCCCGGCCCTGCGCGCCCTCCTGGCGCGCGCCGGGGGCATGGCGGCGCTGGCGGCCCTCCTGGCGGGCGCGCTGGCGCTGGCGCCGGCCCGGCCGGCCCAGGCGGCCGATATCTACCGCTACAAGGATCCCTTCGGCGTCTGGCGGGCCATGAAGGTGCCCACGGGCCACGCCAAGTACTACAAGCGGGCGCAGGCCCGCGCCGCCTGGCGCAGCGGCGGCGTGAAGGTCTGCATGGCCTGCGAGCCCAAGTCCGGCGATGGCGCGCGCCTGGCCGGGCTGGAGCCGGCGTCGCGCGCCCTGCAATGGGGAGACGGCAAGGTGCCCACCGCGCACGATGGGCTGATCGCCCGGGCGGCCCAGGATTCGGGGGTGGACCAGGCCTTGCTGACCGCGGTCATCGCGATCGAATCGGGGTTCCGCAGCGATGCGCGCTCGCCCAAGGGCGCGCTGGGCCTGATGCAGCTGATGCCGGCGACGGCGGCGCCGCTGCTTGCCGTGGACGACGTCGAGACGGCGCTGGTGGATCCGGCCACGAATGTGAAAGCGGGATCGCGCCATCTGCGCAGGCTGATCGACCAGTATCCCGGCCGGCTGGACCTGGCGCTGGCCGCCTATAACGCGGGCGAGGGGGCGGTGCGCAAGTACGACGCCGTGCCGCCCTACGCCGAGACCCAGGCCTACGTCAGGGACGTCACGGCCCTGTACGAGCGCTACAAGGCCCCCTGAGAGGAGCGGCCGGGGGCCGGCTCCCCGCGCGGGGCTTGCTTACATCGACGCGAAGACCTTTTCGGCGATGTCCAGGGTGGATTTGATCACGGCGTCGTCGTGCGTGGCCGAAACGAAGCCGGCCTCGAACGCCGAAGGCGCGAAGTGCACGCCGTGGTCCAGCATGGCGTGGAAGAATCGGTTGAACGCGGCGGTGTCGCAGGCAGAGACCTCGGCGAACGAGGCGGGCACCTTGTCGCTGAAATAGATGCCGAACATGCCGCCCACCGAGTCGGCGGAAAAGGCCAGGTCCGCGGCGCGGGCGCGTTCCTGCAGGCCCTGGGCCAGCTTGGCGGTCTGGGCCGACAGCTTCTCGTAGAAGCCGGGCGCGGCGATCAGGCGCAGCGTGGCCAGGCCCGCGGCCACGGCCACGGGGTTGCCCGACAGCGTGCCGGCCTGGTAGACGCCGCCCAGCGGAGCGATGTGCTTCATGATCTCGGCGCTGCCGCCAAAGGCGCCCACCGGCATGCCGCCGCCGATCACCTTGGCCAGCGTGGTGAGGTCGGGCTTGACGCCCGTCAGGCCCTGCACGCCTTGCGGGCCTACCCGGAAGCCGGTCATCACTTCGTCGAAGATCAGCAGCGCGCCGTGTTGCGTGCAGACCTCGCGCAGGCCTTCCAGGAAGCCCGGCGCGGGCTTGATCAGGTTCATGTTGCCGGCGACCGGCTCCACGATGATGCAGGCGATGTCGGCGCCATGGCGGGCGAAAGCCTCGCGCACCGCGTCCAGGTTGTTGTATTCCAGGGTCAGCGTGTGCGACACGAACTCGGGCGGCACGCCGGCCGAGCTGGGATTGCCGAAGGTCAGCAGGCCGGAGCCGGCCTTGACCAGCAGGCTGTCCGAGTGGCCGTGGTAGCAGCCTTCGAACTTCACGATCTTGGCGCGGCCGGTGGCGCCGCGCGCGAGGCGGATGGCCGTCATGGTGGCTTCCGTGCCGGAACTGACCAGGCGCACCTGTTCCAGCGAGGGCAGGCGAGCGATCAGGACTTCGGCCAGTTCAATCTCCGCTTCGGTGGGGGCGCCGAACGATAGGCCGTTGACGGCGGCTTCCTGCACCGCGCGCACGACGTCGGGGTGCGAGTGGCCCAGGATGGCCGGGCCCCACGAACCCACGTAGTCGATGTACTGCTTGTCTTCCGCATCCCAGACGTACGGGCCTTGCGCGCGCTTGATGAAGCGCGGGGTGCCGCCCACGGAGCGGAAGGCGCGCACGGGCGAATTGACGCCGCCGGGGATGCTGCGGCAGGCGCGTTCGAAAAGCTGGGCGTTACTGGACATGGCGTTCAAGGCTTGCGGTTGGGGTTGGCGGAATAGGGCGCGGCGCAGGCCGCCGCGGCGGCGCGGATGCTGGGCGCTTCGAAGAGTCCGGTGATGACGGCGATGGCGTCGGCGCCGGCCTGCGCCACCAGCGGCGCGTTGTCGGGCGTGATGCCGCCGATGGCGACGACCGCCGGGCGCGGGGCGTCGCGCTCATCGGTCAGGCGGCGGGCTTCGGCCAGCACCGAGAGCGGCGCGCGCACGGTGTCGGGCTTGACGGTGGAGGCGAACATGGCGCCGAAGGCGATGTAGTCGGCGCCGGCGTCGAGCAGCTCCCGCGCGCGGGCCAGATCGTCGTAGCTGGAGCCGCCCAGGATCAGGTCGGGGCCGGCCTCGGCGCGGATGCGCGCCAGGCTGTCGTCGTCGCGGCCCACGTGCGCGCCGTCGGCGCCCACGTCCAGCGCCAGGCGCCAGTCGTCATTGATCAGGAAGACCACGCCCAGTTCGCGGCATAGCGGCGCCAGCGCGCGCGCCTGTTCGGCGCGCACCGAGTCGGGCACGTTCTTGCGGCGCAGCTGCAGCGAGCGCATGCCGCCCTCGGCGGCTTTGCGGACGGCCTGCAGCAAGCGGTCCGTGTCGTCCCATTCGGGGGTGACGCCGTACAGGCCGGCGGGGAAACGCAGCGCTTTCATTGCGGGTGGATCCGGTTGGGGATGCGCCGGCCCATGCCCGGCAGGAAGCTGGCGGCGATGGCGGCGTCGGCATGGGCCAGGCCCTGGCGCACGGCTTCCGGCATGTCCAGCCCGCGGGCCAGCATGGCGGCGATGGCGGCGGCGGCCACGCCGCCGGCGTCGCCGTTGCGGTCGGGCGGGGCCTGCCACGGCAGGGTGCTGGTCTGGCCATTGGGCCCCAGCAGCATGTTGGCGTAGTGGCCGGGACGCTGGGGGCTGCCCAGGACCAGCACCCATTCCGCGCCCGCCGCCACCAGGGCATGCATGGGCGACGGTGCGTCCCCGATATCGATGTCGCCGTCGGCGTGCCACTGCGCCAGGCGCAGGTGCTCGATGACCAGCAGGTCGGTCTGGGGCAGCACCAATTCCAGGGTTGCGGCCAGCAGGTCGTCGGCCTCGTCCTCGTCGGCGGCGTCGGCCGGGGGCTGGGCGCGCTGGCCCAGGTGCAGGACCAGCGGCACCTGGCTGTAGTCGGCGGCGATCTGCGCGGCCACGCTGGCCGTTTCCGCAGTGTATAGTCCGCCCACCTTGATGGCCTGCACCGACATGTCTTCGAGCAGGCAGCGCGCCTGGTCGTCCAGGAGGTCGGGCGAGACGGGGTGGATTTCTTCGATGCCGGCGGTATCCCGCACGGTCAGCGCGGTTACGGCCGCGAGGCCGTGGCAACCCAGGCGGGCGCAGGTAACGGCGTCTGCCGGCAAACCGTCGGAGCCCGAGGGATCGAGCGGACCGAAGACCAAAACGAGAGGGGGAGTAACGGGGGCCACGTGGACAGCGCTTGAGTAAGGGTACCCGGACTCATTTGCTGCGAATCAGGGGAACCCCTATTGGGTTTCGGTAAGATTGTCCCCATTCTAATGGAAGCCCCTTACCTTTGCCCTGCCGCCGGGGCGAGGGCCAGGATTTGATGTAAGAGAGAACTATGCGTACATGGATGTGTTTGATTTGCGGCTGGGTCTACGATGAAGAGGCCGGCCTGCCCGACGAGGGCATTGCGCCGGGCACGCGCTGGGAAGACGTGCCGCCGAATTGGGTCTGTCCCGAATGCGGCGCGCGCAAAGAGGACTTCGAATTGATGGAAATCTGAAGCGGCGCAGCCGACATATTCCGCCAAGGCTCGTAAGATGGGATCAAGCCCCATCCCTCGCAATCGTAGGACAGCCTGCCGCAAGGCCTGAGGGGCCGCGTTCGCGCGGCCCGTCCCACGATTCTCTCAGACTACCCACGAAGGGGTTGCCATGACGGAAACTCACCACGACGAATCCACGACGCAGGCGGCCAATTTCGCCAACCAGTTCCTGATCGCCATGCCGGGCATGGTGGAAGGCAGCCTGGCGGGCTCGGTCATCTATGTCTGCGAACACACCGAGCGTGGCGCGCTGGGCCTGGTCATCAACCGGCCCACCGACCTGACGCTGGGCACCTTGTTCGAGCGCATCGATCTGACGCTGGAGATCGGTCCCGTGAAGGACACGCTGGTTTTCTTCGGCGGTCCGGTGCAGACCGACCGCGGCTTCGTGCTGCACGCGCCCGCGGGCGACTACAGCTCCAGCATCAAGCTGGGGGGCATGGCGCTGACCACGTCGCGCGACGTGCTGCAGGCCGTTGCCGAGGGCAACGGGCCGGCCCGCATGCTGGTCACGCTGGGCTATGCCGGCTGGGGCGCGGGCCAGCTCGAAAGCGAGATGGCCCAGAACGCCTGGCTGAGCGTTGGCGCCGACGACAGCATCATCTTCGATGTGCCTCCCGAAGAGCGCTATCCCGCCGCGCTGAAGCTGCTGGGCATCGATCCGGTCATGCTGGCGGGCGACGCGGGCCATGCCTGAAGAGACCCTGCTTGCCTTCGATTTCGGCGAAAAGAAGATCGGCATCGCCATCGGCAACACGCTGACGCGCCAGGCGCGTCCGCTGGAAATCATCTTCAGCGAAGTGCGCGAGGCGCGCTTCGGCCGCATCGCCGCGCTGCTGCAGGAATGGCAGCCCCGCCGCGTCGTCGTGGGGCTGGCGCTGGACGCCGACGGCGGCGAACAGCCCGCCACCGCGCGCTGCCGCCGCTTCGCCAATCAGTTGCACGGCCGGTTCGGCGTCGCCGTCGAACTGGTGGACGAGCGCGGCTCCAGCCTGGAGGCGCAGCGCCTGCTCGGAACGCACGCCGCCGATGACGCGATGGCCGCGGCTGTTATCCTGCAACGATACCTGGACACCCTGCCGGCGGCCTGACGCTTGCCGCCCGGCTTGCCTATGCTCAATCCGCAACTCGATCGCCGCGGCGAACTGATACACCTGCTGACCACGGAAGGCCTGCCCCGGCGCCATGTCGAGCGGCTGCTGGACGCCGCGCGCGCCCTGGCGGGCGCGGGGGCGGCGCGGGGGCCCGCGGCCGGGTTGCCGGTATTCCTTTGCCTGCCGGGAGATGCCGAGCGGGATCGCAGCGAATTCGCCGCCGCCTCCGCGCGCCTCGGGCTGCGGGCCGTTGCGCTGGACGCCGGGGCCGGCGATGCGCTGGCCGGAACCGTCGCGGGCCTGGAGCCGGGCCTGCTGGTGTTGCGCCACGCGGCCAGCGGCGCGGCGCATTGCGCGGCGGTCCACGCGGCGCCGGGCCTGCGCATCGTCAACGCGGGCGACGGCAGCCATGCCGATCCCTTGCCGGCGCTGGCGCTGGTGCAGGCGATACAGGACGCCAAGCAGGACCTGACGAACCTGGCGGTAACGCTGGTGGGCGATGTCCGGCATTCGCGAGTGGCGCGTTCGGCGATCCATGCCATGACCACGCTGGGCGTTCCGGAAGTGCGCGCGGCGGCGCCGCGCGGCTTGCTGCCCGACAGCCTGGCGCAATTGGGCGCGCGCGCCTGCGCCTCGCTGCGGGAAGGGTTGCAGGGCGCCGACGTCATCATTGTCCTGCCGCTCGATGTGGAACGGATCAGCGGCGCGCTGCTGCCCTCCGCCCGCGAGTACGCGCAATCCTGGGGGCTGACGCCAGCCAGTCTGGCGGATGCGCGGCCCGATGCGCTGCTGCTGCCCGCGGGCCCGTTGACGCCGGGCATCGAGGTCGACGGCGATGTCGCGGCCAGTCTGGCGCCCGCGCAGGCGCAATTGGCCGGGCTTGAGCAGCGCCTGCGCGAGGCGGCCCTGGACCTGCTCGCAGGAGGCGCGCCATGAGGCTGCACATCGCGAACGGCAGGCTGATCGACCCGGCGAACGGCGTGGACGGGCAGCACGATCTCTTTATCGCCGAAGGCCGCGTCGCGGCGGTGGGCCGGAGGCCCGACGGTTTCGAGGCCGACCGCCGGCTGGACGCGGCAGGGCTGGCCGTGCTGCCGGGCCTGATCGACCTGTCCGCGCGGGTGGCACAGCCCGGCGCGGCGGCTTTCGCGCCTTCCGAGTTGCGCGCGGCGCTGGCGGGCGGCGTGACCTGCCTGGTGCTGCCGCCCGACCCAGGGGCGCCGCTGGATGAGCCGGGCAAGGCGGAAGCGCTGATGCGCCAGGCCCACCCGGGGCAATGCCGCGTGCGTCCGCTGGGCGCGATGACGGTGGGCCTCGCGGGCGAAACGCTGGCCGAAATGGATCTGCTTGCCCGGGCCGGCTGCCTGGCCTATGCGCAAGGAGACAAGGGCATCGCCGACACGCGCGTGCTGTGGGGCGCGATGCGCCACGCCAGCGGCCTGGGCCATACGCTGTGGCTGCGGCCGCAGGACCCCTGGCTTGCGCGCGGCACGGTGGCCGCTTGCGGCGCCTACGCCGAACGCCTGGGCCTGGAAGGGTTGCCGCCGCAAGCGGAGACGGTGGCCTTGCAGACGCTCTTCGAATTGCAGCGCGCCACCGGCGCCCGGGTGCACCTGACGCGGCTGTCCACGGCGGCCGGTCTGGATATGCTGCGGGCGGCAAGGCGCGAAGGCCTGCCGCTGACGGCGGACGTTTCCGCCAACAGCCTGCACCTGACCGATGTCGATATCGGTTTCTTCGACACGAATTTCCACCTGGATCCGCCGCTGCGCGGCCAGCGCGACCGCGATGCGATCCAGGCGGCGCTGGCCGACGGCACGGTCGACGCCCTGTGTTCGGATCACACGTCGGTCGAGGGGCGCGCGAAGGCCGCGCCGTTCCCGCTGTCCGAACCCGGCGCCACGGGCCTGGAACTGCTGCTGTCCCTGGCATTGAAGTGGGCGCGCGACAGCCGCCGGCCCCTGGCCGAGGCGCTGGCGCGGGTGACCAGCGGCCCCGCCTCGGTGCTGGGCAGGATCGCGCCGCTGGCCGCGCCGGCGGGCCAGCTGGGCGTGGGCGCGCCGGCGGACCTCTGCCTGGCCGACCTGGACGCCGAATGGCTGGTGACGCCGGGCGCGCTGCAAAGCCGCAGCGGCCACACCCCGTTCGCGGGTATGATGCTGCCCGGCCGTGTACGCGCCACCGTCGTGGGTGGCAGCCTGGCCTGGGAGACTCCGGTTTGAAGCTGCTGCGCTTTGTCCTTAGGCTGTTCCTGGTATTGCCCTGGATCATTTTCGGCCTGCTCTGCGTGGGCCTGGTGTATCCGCTGCTCGGGAACGGGAAGCGCGCCTGGCTGAACCGCCGCTGGTCCCGCTGCCTGATGGCCTTCTGTGGCCTGCGCGTGATCCTGAAGGGCGAGCCGCGCCTGACGGGACCGGTGCTGATGGTGGCCAACCACGTATCGTGGATCGACATCTTCGTGCTCAATTCGGCGCGCGCCACGTCCTTTGTCGCGAAGAGCGAAATCCGCAGCTGGCCCGTCATAGGCTGGCTGGTGGCCGGCGCCGGCACGCTGTTCATCGAACGCGGCCAACGCCACGCCGTGCATGCGATGGGCGAGGCCATGCAGGCCCGCTTCAAGCAGGGCGATGCCGTGGGCCTGTTTCCCGAAGGCACGACCAGCGAAGGCTTCGAGCTGCTTCCCTTCCACGCCAGCCTGTTCGAGCCGGCCCGCGCCGCCGCCGTCGAAATCCAGCCGGTCGCCCTGCGTTTTCTTCAGCACGGCAAGCGCAGCGGCTACGCCGCCTTCGTGGGCGAGGAGTCCCTGGTCGCCAATCTCTGGCGCGTGCTGGGCGTGACCGGCCTGGCCGTGGAAGTGGTCTTCCTGCCCCCGCTGCCCGCCCGCCATCCCGACGGCAGCCTGCCTACCCGCCTGGAACTTTCCCACCAGGCCCGCGACGCGATTCTGAGCGCGCTGTAGCCGAGAGGGGCCGCAAAGCGCCCCTCACCGGCCCGCGGCGGAAAATTCGCAGCAACTCTCCGCCAACTCCGCAACGCTCTCGCAAAACGCCACATCCGCATCCCTGCGGAACATCGCGCAATACACCGATTGCGGCGGCGCCAGGCTGGTGCGGGCGATGACCAGCTGCTTCGCGCTGACCATGTCCGCGAAATAGTCGCGCGGCAGGCAGCTGACGCCGAAGCCGGCGGCGGTCAGCCCGGCCATCGCGATCAGGCTGTTGATGGTGAAGATATTGCTGGCCGGCGTGTGCGGCCGCAGCCAGCCGTCGTAGATCATGTTCAGGCCCGATTCCCGGCTCTGCCGCAGCAGGGGCAGGGCCGCGATGTCCGCAGGCGTGTAGACGCGGCTGGAGTCGATCATGTCGGGGCTGCCCATCCAGGCGAACTCCAGGCGCTGCAGCGGCACCACCTGCAGGTTCGGCTCCGCGAATTCCCCGTGCAGGAACGCCATGTCCAGTTGGCCTGCCTGCAGGCGTTTGAGCAGGTCCGCGCCCAGGTCGATGTGCGGCTCCAGCGTGATGCGAGGGTAATGCGCCCGCAACAGCCGGATCAGCGCGGGCAGCCAGGTCATCGCGGTGATCTCCGTGATGCCGAAGCGGAACGTGCCCGTCAGCGTGTGCTGGCCTTTCAGGCGCACCAGCAACCGGTCGCGATGGCCCAGCATTTCTTCCGCCAGCGCATAGACCTCGTGGCCGCGCGCGGTCAGCTCGGCGCGGTGGCCGGAGCGGTCGAACAGGGCGATATCGAAGTCCGCCTCCAGTTCCTGGATGCGCTTGGTGATGGCGGATTGCGTGGTGTGCAGCTTCTGCGCCGAGGCGGAAAACGTGCCCAGCCTGACGGTCCAGTACAGAGCCTCGATCTGCTTGAAGGTCAGCATCCGAGGCGCTCCGGAGCAGCGATATTCATTCCGAAATTTCCATTAAGGGCTAACCCTTATATTCCATAAAGCGATGAAGTTCGTGGAAATTTAATCCCTTTTACGGAATCGCAAAAGCTCGCACCATGGCGCCTGCCTCATTCAATCACCGACTCAGGATTTTGCAGATCGCCATGGCCTCCATTCATACCGGCGCCCGGATATTGCCCGCTACACCCGTTGCTTCCGCCGAGGTTCTCCAGGCGCTGGCCGGCATCGTCACGCCGCACCTCAGCGACAACCTTGCGCGCCGCGAAGGCATTTCGGGCCTGCGCCGCTATAACGGCGCGGGCAAACTGGTCGGCACGGCCCTCACCGTCAAGACCCGCCCGGGCGACAACCTCCTCATCTACAAGGCCATGATGCAGGTGCAGCCTGGCCACGTGCTGGTCGTGGACGCCGGCGGCGACCTGTCCAACGCCGTGCTGGGTGAAATCATGAAGCGCTACCTCCAGGTCCACGGCTGCGCCGGCGTGGTGGTGGACGGCGCGATCCGCGACGTGGCTGCCTTCGAGGCCGACAGCTTTCCCTGCTACGCGCGCGGCCACATTCACCGCGGCCCCTACAAGGATGGCCCCGGCGAGGTCAACGTGCCCGTGTCCATCGGCGGCCAGGTCATCAACCCGGGTGACATCGTGGTGGGCGACGAGGACGGCCTGGTCAGCTTCCCGCCTTCCGAGGCCGAGGCCCTGATCGCCGCCGCGCAGGCGCATGCCGCCAAGGAGCAGCGCATCATGGCCGAGATCGCCGGCGGCGAGAAGGCGCAGAGCTGGATGCAGGCCGCCTTCGCGGCCAAGGGGCTGGCATGAGCGCGCGGCATGAAGGCGGTCCCGCGGACGCGGCCGCAAGCGCATTCCTGGCGGCCCGGGCGCGCGCCATCAAGCCCTCGCCCAGCATGGCGGCCAAGAGCCGTGTCGATCAGTTGCGCGCGCAGGGCAGGGACATCGTCGATTTCACGGTGGGCGAACCGGACCTGCCCACGCCCGCGCACATTGTGCAGGCCGGCATCGACGCGCTCAACAGCGGCGACATCCGCTACACCGCGTCCGCCGGCTCCAGGTCGCTGCTGGAAGCGGTGCGCGCCAAGTTCCAGCGCGAGAACGGGCTGGACTACGCGCTGGACGAACTGATCGTCGGCGTGGGCGCCAAGCAACTGATCTTCACCGCGCTGGCCGCCACCGTGCAGGCGGGCGACGAGGTCATCATTCCCGCGCCGTACTGGGTGTCGTATCCGGACATGGTGCTGGTCAACGACGGCACCCCCGTCGTGGTGCCTTGCCCCGAGTCCGACGGCTTCAAGCTCACGCCCGAAGCGCTGGAGCGCGCGATCACCCCGCGCAGCAAATGGCTGCTCCTGAATACGCCCAGCAACCCCACCGGCGCGATGTACGACGCCGCCGAGCTGCGGGCGCTGGGCGAGGTGCTGGCGCGGCATCCGCAGGTCTGGCTGATGACCGATGAGATCTACGAACATCTCGCCTATGGCGAGGCGCCGCATCTGTCGCCCGCGGCCGCGGTGCCGGCGCTTGCCAGCCGCTGCCTCACGATCAATGGCGTGTCCAAGGCCTATGCGATGACCGGCTGGCGCCTGGGCTATGCGGGCGGGCCGAAGGCCCTGATCAAGGCCATGGCCACGCTGATCTCGCAGAGCACCAGCTGCGTCAGCGCGATCAGCCAGTCGGCGGCGCGCACCGCGCTCACCGCCGACCAGGCCTGCGTGCGCGAGGCCGCGGAAGTATTCCATGCGCGCCGCGATCGGATCGTCGCGCGGTTGAACGCCGTGCCCGGCATCCGCTGTCCGCAGCCCCAGGGCGCGTTCTATGTCTACCCCTCGGTGGCGGGGCTGCTGGGCAAGCGCGCGGCCGACGGACGCGTGCTGCGGACCGACCTGGACGTCGTGATGTTCCTGCTGGACGTCGCGGGCGTGGCGGTGCTGGACGGCGCTGCCTATGGCCTGTCGCCCTATCTGCGGCTGAGCTTCGCCACCTCGATGGAGCATATCGAGGAAGGTTGCCGCCGCATCCGCGAGGCATGCGTCGGATTGATTTGACTGCGGGCGGCCCGCGGGTCGCCCGGACCGGCTGTACCCATACCTACACACAGGGGAAATACCATGAAGACAACGATCGCTTCCTTCATCGCCGCCGCCGGCCTGGCCGCCGCGCTCGCTCCCGCCGCCCATGCCGACACGCTGGCCGACATCAAGGCGCGCGGCAAGTTCATCTGCGGCACCATGGGCACGGCCGAGCCATTCAGCTTCCAGGATCCGAAAACCCGCGGCATCGTCGGCTACGAGGTCGACATGTGCCAGGCCGTGGCCGACAGCCTGGGCGTGCCGCTGGAGCTCAAGCTCATTGCCGTGGAGGCGCGCATCCCCGAACTGATCGCCGGCCGCGTGGACGTGGTGGCGGCCAACCTGGGCTGGAGCCCCGAGCGGGCGAAGCAGATCGACTATTCGCACCAGCATTTCGTGAGCCTGCAGAAAGTGCTCGCGCGCGATTCGGACAAGGACCTGAAGGCGCCCGCCGACCTGGCAGGCAAGCGCGTCAGCGCGGTGCGGGGCTCGTCGTCCGAGCAGGGCGCGCGCAAGAACATCCCGAATGTCGAGCCCGTGACCTTCAAGGATCCGAGCGGCGCGTTCCTGGCGCTGCAGCAGGGCAAGGTCAGCGGCTTCGTGGCCTCCGAACTCATGCTGGTCAAGCTCAAGCAGCAGGCCGCCGGCAGCGCCGTCCCGGTCAAGATCCTGGAGCCGGCACTGTTCGTCGAACCCTGGGGCATGGGCGTGCGCAAGGGCGACACGGCGATGCTGGAACAGGTGAACAAGGTGCTCGACGGCATGGAAGCCTCGGGCCAGGCGGCCAAGACCTTCGACAAGTGGTTCGGCGCGGGCACCCCGTTCAACATGAAGCGCGACTTCAGCATCGAAGCCATCAAGGGTTGACGCGCCGAGCGCGCTGGAGCCTGGTTCGATGCACTACGTTTTCGACTTCGGCGCCATCTTCCAGGGGGAATACCCGGCCTGGCTGCTCAGGGGGCTCGTCACCACCCTGGCGCTGGCCGGATTCGCCTGGATCCTGGCGTTCTTCGTGGGCAGCCTGCTGGCGGTAATCCGCCTGACGGGCTCGCCCGTGGCCAACGGGGTGATCGCGACGTACGTCGCGTTCCATCGCAACGTGCCCATGCTGGTGCACATTCTTTTCTGGTATTTCGGCGTGCCGGCGCTGCTGCCCCAGGCCGCCACCGACTGGCTCAACAGCCACGGCAGCGAGTTCATCCTGTCCTGCATCGCGATCGGGCTGGTGATGTCCGCCTATGTCTGCGAGGACCTGCGCAGCGCCGTGCGCGGCATTGCGCCCGGCCAGGTCGAGGCGGCGCGCGCGCTGGGCCTGAGCTTCCTGGCCACGATGCGCAAGGTCGTGCTGCCGCAGGCGTTCCGCATCGCCATCCCTCCCTTGCTCAACCAGACCCTGCTGCTGTTGAAAAACACCAGCCTGGCCATGGCCATCGGCGTGACCGAACTCACCGCCGCCGGCCGCGAAATCGAGAACTACACATTCCGCACCTTCGAGGCCTACGCGGTCGTGACCGTCATCTACCTGGCGCTGTCGTTCCTGATCATGGGGGGCGGCGCCCTCCTGCAACGGCGCTACCGTCCGCTGGGAGCGCGCTGACATGTGGGACATACTCAAGGACAACTGGCTGTTGCTGCTGATCGGGCAATATCCCCAAGGCCCGATCGGCGGCCTCGCGGCCACCCTGGGGCTGGCCGCGGTCAGCCTGGCCCTGGCGCTGCCCTGCGGCGTGCTGCTGGCGCTGGGCCGGATCAGTCCCTACCGGATCTTCTACTGGCCGGCGTCGGCCGTGGTGTATCTGGTGCGCGGGCTGCCGCTGCTGATGTTCATCTTCTGGGCCTACTTCTTCGTGCCGCTCATCATCGGCCGGCCGGTCGCCGGGACCACGACAATGGTGGTGGCGCTGGTCTGCTACGAAAGCGCCTACCTGGCCGAGATCATCCGCGCCGGCATCCAGGCGCTGCCGCCGGGCCAGCAGGAAGCCAGCCGCGCGCTGGGCCTGTCGTACATGCAGACCATGCGCCGCGTGATCCTGCCCCAGGCGCTCTACAACATGCTGCCCAGCATGCTGAGCCAGTTCGTCTCCACCGTGAAGGAGACGTCGCTGGCCTACGTCATCAGCGTCCAGGAACTCACCTACGCGGCAAACCAGATCAACAGCGTGCTGCTGACCAAGCCGTTCGAGGTCTTCGGGCTGCTGGCGCTGACCTATTTCATCCTGAATTTCGGGCTGAGCTCATTGGTGCACCTGACCGAACGCCGTATCGGCAGGCGCCGCGCCGGGCTCATGCCTGCTCCTCGCGCGGTGGCGACATGATCCGATTTTCCGAAGTGCAGAAGTGGTACGGGCAATACCAGGCGTTGGCCGACGTGACGGCGCAGGTGAAGCAGGGCGAGGTGGTGGTGGTATGCGGGCCATCGGGGTCGGGAAAATCGACGCTGATCCGCACCGTCAACCGGCTGGAACCCATCCAGAAGGGCGTGATCGAGGTGGACGGCCAGGACATCTACGGCCCCAAGGTGCATCTGGATACGTTGCGCAGCCATATCGGTTTCGTGTTCCAGCAGTTCAACCTGTTCCCGCATCTGTCGGTGCTGGAGAATCTGATGCTGGCCCCGCTTCAACTCAAGCGCGCCCGCCGGCCCGAGGCGCGCGAACGCGCCCTGCAACTGCTGGACCGCGTCGGTCTGGCCCACAAGGCCGAGTCCTATCCCGCTCAGTTGTCCGGCGGCCAGCAGCAACGCGTCGCCATCGCCCGGGCGCTGGCCATGAATCCGCCGGTGATGCTGTTCGACGAGCCCACCAGCGCGCTGGACCCGGAAATGGTGGGCGAGGTGCTGCAAGTAATGAAGGGCCTGGCCAAGGACGGCATGACCATGGTCTGCGTGACCCACGAAATGGGCTTCGCGCGCGAGGTCGCGGATCGGGTGTGGTTCATGGATGCCGGGCGGATTGTCGAGACCGGTACGCCGGAGGAATTCTTCACCCGGCCGGGGACGGCGCGGGCGCAGAAGTTTTTGGCGGAGATCCGGCATTGAAGGGCTTGTGCGGGGCTCGGTCCCGGGGCGGTCGGTGGGTTTGAGTTCTTGAGACGCCCGCGCCGACGGGCGACCTACGAAAAGCAGCGACGGCACCCGTCCGCCACCTGCCCCAAAAAACTATTCCGACAACGGATCCTGAAACTGCGAACACTTAACCTGCACCAGCTTCCGATCCTGCAACCGCAACGCCGTCAACGACCCCCCCCATACGCATCCGGTATCCAGGCAGATCACGTCCGGCCGTTGCAGCAGCCCCAGCGTCGACCAGTGGCCGAACACCGTGGTGACGTTCCGCGTTGCGCGGTTCGGCACGTCGAACCAGGGCACCAGCCCCGGAGGCCACGCGCCCGGCGTTACCTTGGTGGCGAACTCCATGTGCCCGTTCGGCGTGCACAGGCGGATGCGCGTCAGCGCATTGATGATGACCCGCATCCGCTTGCCGCCCTTGTGATCTTCCTTCCAGGTGGCCGGTTCGTTGCCGTACATCTTTTGCAGCGCCTTCTGCCAGTTCGGCCCGCGCAGCGCGTCCTGGACCTCGCCGGCCAGGGCCAGCGTCTTGGCGACGTCCCATTTGGCCAGCGTGCCGGCGTGGACCAGCAGGTGGTTCTGCTCGAAGTGCGCCAGGGGCCGGAACCGCAGCCAGTTGATCAGGTCCGCGGCGTCCGGCGCCCGCAGGATCTCTTCGAGCGTGTCCGACTTGGACGGCTTGCGCACGCCCGCGGCCGTGGCCAGCAGGTGCAGGTCGTGGTTGCCCAGCACCGAGGTGGCGCGGTCGCCCAGGTCGATGATGCGGCGCAGGGTTTCCAGCGACTGGGGGCCGCGGTTGACCAGGTCGCCGGCGAACCAGAGACGCGATTGGGGGTCGCCGACCAGGTCGGGGTGGGACAGCAAACGATCCAGCGGCGAGCAGCAACCCTGCACGTCGCCGATCATCCAGATACTGCCGTTCATGCGGGACTTTTGCTCCAAGGCCAACGTTGTTGGACGATCCGGGTGATGGTGTGGCGGTACTCCATGTAGCTCATGGCGCCCAGCGCCAGGATCACGGCGCCGAGGTTCGGGCCCAGCGCCGTCAGCCAGGGCGGCCACTTGCCCAGCATGCCTACGTTCAGGGCCAGCTGGTTGAGCATGAAGAAAGCCACGCCGAGCAGGATGCCCAGGAAGACCTTGGCTCCCACGCCGCCGCGGCGGGTCTGCATCAGGCCGATCGGGGCGGCGATGGTGATCATGACCAGCAGGGTGAACGGATATGCCAGTTTGCGCCACAAGGCGACGACCTGTCGACCATATTGCAGCTGGTTGTTGCGCAAATAATCCACGTAATCCAGCAGCGTGACGATGGACATCCGCTCCGGGGTCAGCACGCGGGCCAGCAGGCGTTCGGCGCTGAGGGTGGTGTCCACCGTGCGCTCCGGCACCTTGACGACCGTGGCGGGAGGATTCTTGGGGGGGCGGGCGTCGGCCAGGGCCTCGGCCGCGTTGTCGTCCAGCCGCGTTTCGGAAACGTCCTTCAGCACCAGGTCCCCGTGCGTGAACAGGCCGGTGGGGGCGGTCGACAGGACCGACAGCGTCAGGTCTTTCTTGAATTCGTAGAGGGTCACGGAGTTGACCTGGCCGTCTCCCTTGAGTTCGCCGATATTGATGATGCGGGTGCCGCCGTTGGCGGTGGGTTCCTTGAACCAGTATCCGCTCTTGAGGCGGTCGCCGCCGGCCTTGCCGCGGAACATCAGGTTGGCTTCGCCGGACTTCATCTCGGCCCAGGGGGTGACGTACTCGGACAGCAGCCCCGCGCCGATCATCAGCGGGATCGTCACGATCCAGAGCATGCGCAGAAGCTTCATGCCGCTGACCCCGGAAACCCGCAGGATGACCAGTTCGTTGCGCTGGGCGAGCCCGGCCAGCGCCAGGATGGCGCCGATCAGCAGGCCGATGGGCAGGAGGTCGTACAGACGGGTGGGGATCGCCAGCGCCTGCATGTAGAGCAGGGCCATCATGGAGAACTTGTCACCCACGTTGTCCAGGTCGTCCACCAGCGCGAAGAACGTGAAAAGGCCCAGCAGGGCCAGGAGGACCACTGCGCAAGAGCGATAGATCTCGCGGGCCAGGTAGCGACGTGCGGTACGCATGTAGGAAAGAGGGTGCGCGTAAACCTGAAAGCTTAACAAATCCTGCCGTTCGGGTCCGGCCCCCGGTATCAGGGAATGTCGACCATCTGCATCCGCCGCGTCAGGACACCGACCCGGGAGTTCAGGTAGCGGGAATTGCGGTGGCTGTCATAGAAGCGCGGATTGGGCAGCATGGCTGCCAGCCGCGCGGATTGGCTGGCGCCCAGGCTGGCCGCGGAGGTATTGAAGTAGTGCCGGGCGGCGGCCTCGGCGCCGAATACGCCCACGCCCCATTCCGCCACGTTCAGATACAGTTCCAGGATCCGCTCCTTGCTCATGACGTGTTCGATCATGTAGGTCAGGACGAGTTCCTGCCCCTTGCGGATGTAGCTGCGGGAGCTGGACAGGAACAGGTTCTTGGCCAGTTGCTGGGTGATGGTGGAGCCGCCGCGCATCTTGCTGCGGCCCGCCTCCTGCTGTTTCTGGTTGTATTCCCAGGCCTTGCGGATGGCGTCCCATTCGACGCCGTCGTGCTCAGTGAAGTTGGAGTCCTCGGACGCCACCACCGCGCGCTTGAGCGTGCGGTTGATCTTGTCGTAGGGCATCCACTCGTACTTCAGCTCCAGGGCGGGGTTGCCCTCGCGCAGGCGGGAGAGCTCTTCGCGCATGATCGCGCTGCTGCCCGGATCCCGGTAGTTGTACCAGACGACCTGGGCGAACAGCCAGAATTGATAGAGCAGGACCAGGCATACCAGCGCCATCAGCGCGCCGGTGATGATCCGGAACCAGGAACGGCCCTTGCGCGTCGCCATGCCGCTCAGCGACCCGCCGCGAGATCCTCGCGCAGGGCGGCGAGGACGGGCGCGGGATCGGGCCGCAAGCCGTGCCAGATGAAGAAGCTCTCGGCCGCCTGGCCGACCAGCATGCCCAGGCCGTCGGCGGTGAGCGCGGCGCCGTCGGCCTCGGCCTGTTTCATGAAGGCGGTGGGCCGGGCGCCGTACATCATGTCGTAGCCGGCCGCGCCGGGCGCGTACAGGCCCGGGGGCAGGTCGGGGGCGGCGTCCCGCAGTCCGCTCGCCGTGGCGTTGACGACCAGGTTCCAGCCGCCGGGCGTGCCCGCCTCCGCCAGCCCTCCCGCCGTGACACGGGTCTGGGGCGATACGCCGCTGTCGCGCCAGGCGTCGGCCAGCGCCTGCGCGCGGGCCGCGGTGCGGTTGACGATGTGAATCCGGGCGCAACCCGCCTCGGCCAGCGGCTGCAGCACGCCGCGCGCCGCGCCGCCGGCGCCCACGAGCAGCACGGACGCGCCGTGCAGGCGCACGCCCAGGCGCAGCAGGTCGGACACCAGGCCGACTCCATCGGTATTGCAGCCGTGCCAGGCGCCGTCGCGCCAGGACAGGGTATTGACCGCGCCGGCCAGCCGGGCGCGGGAGGACAGGCGGCCGGCGGCCAGGGCGTAGGCGTCCAGCTTGAACGGCACCGTGACGTTCAGCCCGACCCCGCCCTCGGCCACGAATGCGGCGACCGCCCCGGCGAAACCGTCCACCGGCGCCAGCAGCCGGTCGTAGCGCAGCGGCTTGCCGGTCTGTTCGGAGAACATGGCGTGGATCTGAGGCGAGCGGCTATGCGCAATGGGGTTGCCGATGACGGCATATCGGGCAAGTGGGGGCGCCTCGGTCATGGGGCTTGGGTTTCCAGGGTGTCGTTGACGAAATGCCACGTGCGGGTGATGACCAGCACGTCGGTGTCGCGCGCGATGTCGGGCGGGAAGGGGGGGAATGGCGCCGCCAGCTGCACGATGCGGCGGGCAGCCTGGTTCAGCACGGCATGCGGCGAGGGCTGGTCGATCTCAACGTTGGCGATGCTGCCGTCGGCGCGCACCGACACCGTGATGCGCAGCGAGCCATAGATGCGGCCCCGCGCCTCGTCCGGGTAATGCTGGGTGCCTACCGTTTCGATCCGGGTGCGCCAGGCGTCCAGGTAGGCGGCATAGCGCGAGGCCTCTGCGGACGGGGCCACGAACTGCTTGCGGGGCTCGGCGCTGTACTGTTGCACCCGGGCCGCCAGGGCGGCCACCTGGGCGCTCTGGATGACGCTGGCCTGGTCCTCGGCGTCGCGGCCGAGGTCGGCGCCGTCCGGCCAGGGATTGACGGCCTGGCGTTCCGCGCCGGCCTTGTCCGTCGAGCGCAACTGGGTCATCAGGCGGGTCTGCTCGGCCTCGAGCTGCACCTGGCGGCGGCGCATGGCTTCCAGCACGATGGTCTCGGCCGATTCGCCCGTGCGGGGCAGCGGGGTGGTGGACATGCCGCGTTCGGCGTTGCCGCCGCCGGCCATCTGGTTCTGCGCCTGGGCGCGCGGGGCGTCCGGGGGCGTTTCGCTGCGCGCGTTGAGCAGCACGATCTCCAGGCTGGTGGCGGGCGCGCGCGCCGGGGCGGGCACGCCGAAGCGCCACGCCAGGGCGCCGGCGTGCACCAACAGCGATATTGCGATGCCGATGCGCAGGTAGTGCTGGGCAGGCGCGCCCAGCCACAGCAGGTAACGGCTCAGCGGAGAAGGGGAGTCGGCGTAGCGTTGCACGAACGCATTGTAGAGCGAGTACACGTCCGCCGGGCGCGCCGGCACGGCCTGTAACAGGCCGGACCGGCGCATGGGGGCCGGATCAGGCCGCCGTGCGGGGGAAGACCCATACCTTGCCCGCCGGCAGCGCCAGGCGGCAGGGGCCCGGTTCGCGGCCTTCCGGCCCATAGGCCCTCAGGGCCAGCGTATGGGCGGGGTCGGCATCCGGCGTGCGGAACAGGTATTCCCAGCGATCGCCCAGGTACATGCTGGTCAGGAGCGGCATGTCCAGGTGGTTGCCGTCGGGGTCGTCCGCCAGGCGCACCTGCTCCACGCGGATGACCGCGGTGGCGTCCTGGCCCTGGGCCACGCCCGCGCTGGCCTGGCCCCACAGGGACCAGCCGCGGCCCTCGATGCGGGCGCGGCCGTCGCGCACTTCGGTCACCTTGCCGTCCAGCCGGTTGTTGCTGCCCATGAATTCCGCGGTGAACAGGGTGGAGGGCGAGCCGTACATTTCCTGCGGCGTGCCCTGCTGCTCGATCTTGCCGTTGTTCAGCAGCAGGATGCGGTCCGAGATGGCCATGGCCTCGCTCTGGTCGTGCGTCACCATCAGGGCCGACAGGCCCAGGCGGATGATCAGTTCGCGCAGGAAGGCGCGGGCTTCTTCCCGCAGCTTGGCGTCCAGGTTGGACAGCGGCTCGTCCAGGAGGATGACGGGCGGGCTGTACACCAGGGCCCGGCCGATGGCCACGCGCTGCTGCTGGCCGCCGGACAGCGCGTGCGGATGGCGCTGGCCCAGCTTGCCCAGGCCCAGCTGGTCCAGCACGGCCTGCACGCGCTCGCGCACTTCGGCGCCCGGCGTCTTGCGCAGCTTGAGCGGATAGGCCACGTTTTCGAATACGGTCTTGTGAGGCCACAGGGCGTAGGACTGGAACACCAGCCCCAGGTTGCGCTCCTCGGCGGGGATTTCCTGCCGGGCCGCGCCGTCGTAGACCACGCGGTCGCCGATGGTGATGCGGCCGCGCTTGGGGCCTTCCAGGCCGGCCACGGCGCGCAGCAGCGTGGTCTTGCCGCTGCCGGAGGGCCCCAGCAGGGAGACCACCTCGCCTTGGCGCAGCTGCATCGACACGCCCTTGAGCACCGGGTTGTCGCCGTAGTCCAGGTGCAGGTCTTCTACAGAAAGCTCAATCATGAAGTTTGACTCCGAATCGCAGGGCGATGCCCAGGCCGATCACGACCAGAACGATATTGATGAAGGAAAGCGCGGCCACGATATCGATGGCGCCGGACGCCCACAGCGACACGAGCATGGACCCGATGGTCTCGGTGCCCGGCGACAGCAGGTACACGCCGGTGGAGTATTCGCGCTCGAAGATCAGGAACATCAGCAGCCAGGAGCCGATCAGGCCGTACTTGGCCAGCGGGACGGTGACGTGGCGGGTGATCTGGCCGCGGCGCGCGCCCGCGCTGCGGGCGGCTTCTTCCAGCTCGGGGCCGACCTGCAGCAGGGTCGAGGAAATCAGCCGCAGGCCGTAGGCCATCCAGACCACCGTATAGGCCAGCCACACGCTGAAGATGGTGCTGCGCAGGGCGCGCAGCCATTCGATGACGTTCTCGCGCAGCCATTGCGCGAAGGGCAGGGCCGATAACCATCCGCCTTCGTCCACGTCCAGCGCGTTGTCCAGCCACATCGGCACGAACAGGAACACCCACAAGAACGCCAGGCCGGCCAGCAGGCCCGGCACCGCGCGCGGCACCAGCACGCTGTAGTCCATGAAGCGGGTCACGTTGTCGGGCTTGCGGTGCATGGCCAGGCCCACGAACATGTAGCACATCACCGCCAGCGCGCCGCCGATCACGCCGATGGCCACCGAGTTGACGATGGCGCGCAGCAGGTTGGGCTGGGCGAACACGGTATGGAAGGCATCCAGCGACAGGACGTCGAACAGCGACACGCCCATGCCCCAGTTGGACACGAATGCGCGCAGCAGCACGCCCATCAGCGGCACCACGATGGTCACGAGCAGCCACAGGGCCACCACGGCCCCGGCCACCCAGCGCCATTTGCCCAGGGGCAGGGGCCGGGCGCGCGAGGCCTTGCCCTTCACCGTGACGAAACGGTTGGCGCTGCGCATCAGGCGGCGCTGCAGCATCACCAGCGGGATCGTCATGCAGATCAGCACCACGGCCACGGCGGCCATCAGGTGGTAGGAAGGAATGCCCAGCTTGTTCGTGAGCTTGTAAAGGTAGGTGGCCAGCACCAGGTTGCCTTCAGGGTCGCCCAGCACCAGCACCAGGCCGAACACTTCCAGGCCCAGGAAGAACAGCAGCACGGTGGCGTACAGCATGGCCGGACGCACCATCGGCAGGCTGACCGACACCATCACGCGCAGCGGCGTGGCGCCGGCCACGCGGGCCGCCTCCTCCACGTCCGAGCCCATGCTGCGCAGCGCCGACGAGATGTACAGATAGGCGTGCGGCACGTGCGTCAGGCCGGCGATGATGACGATGCTGGTCAGCGAATAGACGTTCCAGGGCACGAAGCCCAGCAGGTTCTGCGCCCAGGTCGAGAAAAAGCCCACGGGCCCGGCGGCCACCACGTAGCCGAAGCCCAGCACCATGGGCGACACGAACACGGGCACCAGGATCAGCGGTTCGATCCAGCGGCGGCCGGGCAGATCGGTGCGGATCATCAGGAAGGCCAGCATGCCGCCCAGCGGGATGGCGATGATGGCCAGGCCGAAGGCCAGGATGAAGCCGCTTTTCAGGGCCTTGTAGAAATCGGGGTCCGCGAAGATGAAGCGGAACGCGTCCAGGCTGAAGACCTTGGACGGCGAGAAGAATGGCGCGGAGAGAAAGCTCTGGACGATGATGAACGACAGCGGCACGTAGATGGCCAGGGCCGTGATCAGCACCACCACGCCGCGCGGCAGGGACTGCCATTTTCTGCGCAATGACTGCATGGGGAAATCCTGTTGTCTCGAACGGCGCGGGGCCGCAGGCGCCCGCGCCGGCAGGGGCCGGACGGGCGGCGCGCGCCTAGCCGGGACGCGCAGCGCGGTCCCGGGGCCCGGTGGGCGTTACTTGCCCGTCGCGGCGCGCCAGTCCTTGATGAACTGCAGGCGTTTGTTCTGCTCCAGGTAGTCCAGCAGCGTTTCGTCGACGGGAATGGGCTTGAGCGAGGCGCCCAGCTTCTTGGTCATGCCGTCCACGTCGTTGTCGCCGTCGATGTCGTCGCGCACGGAGGCCAGGTCGGCCTGGTTGGCCATGATCTCCTGGCCCTTCTGGGATAGCAGGTAGTCCATCCACAGCTTTGCCGCGTTCTTGTTCTTGGCCTTCTTGCTGATGAACGCCACGCGCGACAGCACCAGCGCATAGTCCGTGGGGTAGGCCACGCCCAGCGACGGATCGGTCTTGGCGCGCGTTTCCGCGTAGGAGCCCAGGATGTTGTAGCCGATCAGGTTCTCGCCGGAGGACACGCGCTCCATCATGGTGCCCGTGGACGATTGCACGATCAGGCCGCCCGAGCCGATGCCCTTGAGGGTTTCGAAGTACTTGGGATCGTTGGCCTTGTCCTGCACGGCCAGCATGAAGCCCACCGCGGATTTCTCGATGTCGTAGGTGGTGACCTTGTTCTTGAACTTGTCCGGCTGGCTGGAAACCAGCTTGGCCAGCGCGGCGTGCGTGGTGGGCACTTCGTTGGCGGGGATCAGGCGCTTGTTGTAGATGAACACGGCCGGCTCGTACGTGGTGCCGTAGGCCGAGTCCTTCCAGACCGCCCAGGCCGGCAGCTTGCCGATTTCAGGCGATTTGTATTTCAGGGCGTAGTCGGTGGCGAGCTTGAGCGCCGAGTCCATCGACGAACTCCAGACGATGTCGCCCGAACCGCCGCCCGCGGCCTGTTCGCTGATGTAGCGGTTGTAGAGCTCGGTGCTGTTCATGTCGTTGTATTCGACCTTGACGCCCGGATACAGCGCTTCGAAGCCCTTGATGATGGGGCCGGCGGCCTTGGTGTCGGTGGTCGAATAGATGACGACCTTGCCTTCCTTCTTGGCGCCGTCCAGGATCTTCTGGTAGTCGGCCGGGTAACCCGCCGGCACTTGCTGCGCGAAGGCGCTGCCGGTGGCAATGGCGAATGCAGCGGCGCAGGCGGCCGCCAGTTGGGACTTGGCAAGCATGGATGTTGTCTCCGTTGGAATGGTCGGAAGCCGGATCTGGGTCCAGCCTGCGGCCATCTTAGGAGCCGGCGTCTGTCGTCGTCCTGTCATGGCGACAGGACCGCTCTAGGGGAAATCCCTTGCCGGCGTGTCCGTCACCAGCCGGATCCAGTTCTGCACGAAGCGCGAATGGCGGCGCTGATCCAGGCCGACCAGCAGGGCGGGACTCAGCACGACCGGCTGCACAATGCCCTGGGATCGCGCCAGGACGGCCTCGGAGGTCCAGCGGCCGGGCGTGTCCTCCATGATGGAGCCCAGCGCGGCGTGGCTCGACGCCACCTGCTGGCCGGCGGGCGACAGCAGCCAGTCCACCAGCGCGCGTCCCAGGTCCGGGTTGGGCGCGGCGCGGGCGATCAGCACCGAACGCGCCAGCACCAGCACGTAGTCTTGCGGGAATACCACGCCGATGGGGCTGCCCGCCGCCTGGCGCGACAGCGCGTAGGAACCGAGGATGTTGTAGCCGATGTCGATGTCGTCGTTTTCGATCGCGTCCAGGATCTCGGCGCTGGTGGCGGACAGGCGCACGCCGACCTGCCCCATCGCGTTGGCCAGCCCCCAGAAGTTCGACGAAACCAGTTCGTCCTGCTCGGCCAGCAGATAGCCCACGCTGCTGGCGGCGATGTCGTAGGTGCCGACGCGGCCGTGCAGCCTGGCCGGGTCCCGTTCCAGCAGGCGCAGCAGGTCCTGGCGCGAACGCGGCACCGTAGCCTCGGTAAAGCGCTTGGGGTTGTAGACGATGACCGCGGGCTCGAAGGTGAAACCGTAGACCTCATGGCGCCAGATCGCCCAGGAGGGCAGCTTGGCGGCATAGGGCGAGGCGTAGCTGAGCGCGTAGCCGTCGTTGGCCAGACGGATCTGCAGGTCCGAGGCCGAACTCATCAGCACGTCCACGTCTTTCAGCCGGCCTTCTACGGCGGCCTCGTAGAGTTCGCGGCTGCCCATCTCGCGGTACACCACCGTCACGTCCGGCCGCTGCGCCTGGAAGCCCTGGATCAGGGGCGAAACCACCGGCGTATCCGTGGGGCCGGCGATGGTCAGGACCCGGGACGAAGGCTGCGGGGCCGGATAGCGCGTGACGATCTCGGCGGTGTCGGCCGCTAGCACGCCGGCCGGCGCCGCCGCCAGCAGCAGGCCGGCGACGCACAGTGCGCCCAGGCCGGCGGCGGCCGCGCGCCAGGGCGCCGAGCGCGCCAGGGGCAGGATGATGCGCGCGGTGAGGCCGCCGCCGGGGCGGTCCTGCAGCCAGAGCGAGCCGCCGTGGGCGGAAGCCACCGAGCGCACGATGGCCAGCCCCAGGCCGGAGCCGGGTTGCGCGTCGCCGGCCCGGCCGCGCACGAAGCGCTGCTGCACCGCATCCTTTTCATCGTCCGCGACGCCGGGCCCGCGGTCCGACACGGTAAGCGCCACACGGAAGCCCGCCACCGGCGTCGCCTGAATGTCCACCGGGCCGTCCGGCGCGTAGCGCAAGGCATTGTCCACCAGGTTGCGCAGCATTTCGCGCAAGGCGACGCGGTCGCCGGCGATGCGGGCCCGGCGGACGCCGGGCGCGATCTCGATGCGCAGCCGCCGCGCTTCCAGCGGGCCGATGCGGCGCCGCGTTTCGTTGATGGTTTCCGCCACGCCCACCAGCGTGCGGGCGCCCTTGCCGAGGCGGTGGGTGATGGTGGCGTCCATCAGCAGCTGGTTGATCAGCTGGCTGGCGTGCGTGGCGTTCTGGTGGATGCGCTCCAGCCGCGCATGCAGGCGCTGCGGATCGGTTTCGTCCAGGGCCACTTCGGCCTGGGCGCGCAGCGACGCCAGCGGGGTGCGCACCTGGTGCGCCGCGTCCGCCACCAGGGTATTGAGCGTGTCCATGATGCCCGACAGGCGCTGCATGAAGGCGTTCAGCGCTTCGACCAGGCGCTTTACCTCGCGAGGCACCGGCGTCGCCAGGGGCGCCAGGTCGTCGGGCGCGCGGCTGCGCAATTCCCGCTCCACCACGCCCAGCGGCGCGAAGGCGCGCTGCACGCCGAACCACAGCAGGCCCAGCGCGACCAGCGACACGACCACCAGCGGCAGCACGCTGCGCCCGAGGATCTCGTCGGCCAGGGCCGCGCGCGAACCCAACGTCTCGGCCACCCTCACGGTGACCCATCCCGCATGCTGGCTGGCGGACACCAGTCGCCCGACGGTCGCCACGCGCACGGGCTCGTCGTGATAGCTCAGGTAGGCGAATACGGGCGTGGCGGATTGCGCCAGCGGCAGGCCGGGAGCCAGGTCGTCGTAGCCGGTGATGAGCCGGCCGTTGGAGGCGCGGGCTTCGTAGAATACGCGCTCGCCGCCCGACAGCATGGCCAGCGAGGACACGGGCGGCTCCACGGTCACGTTGTTGTCTTCGATCTGCACCGAACCGGCGATGGTGAGCGCCGAGGCGGCCAGCAGCCGGTCGAACGCCTGCTCCGCCGCGCGCTGGGCGTAGCCGCGCAGGAAGAACACCAGCCCGATCAGCGCGCAGGCCAGCAGCAGCACGCCCAGCGTGAAGACGCGGCGGCGGATGGAGAAACTTTCAGGGATGCTCATGGTTGCGGGCCTGGTAGCCGACGCCGCGCACCGTGACGATATCGACCGAGGCGCCCGCCAGTTTCTTGCGCAGCCGCGATATCAGCAGCTCCAGCGCATTGAGGGATCCGTCGTCCAGGTCGAAAAGCTGGTTCATCAGGCGTTCCTTGGCGACGGTCTGGCCCAGCTTGCCCACCAGGATTTCCAGCAGGCGGAACTCGCGCCGCCCGAGCTCCAGCGGCGCGCCCGCCAGGCTGACGTGGCGGTTGGCCAGGTCCAGGCTGAGATTGCCGTAGACGGTGACGCTGCTGGTCTGGCCGGCCGGACGGCGCATCAGCGCGCGCAGCCGGGCCTCGAGTTCGCGCAGGTCGAAGGGCTTGACGAGATAGTCGTCCGCGCCCAGGTCCAGCATGTCGATCTTGTCTTCGATTTCGGAGCGCGCGGTCATGACCAGGACAGGGGCCTCCAGCCCGGCGGCGCGCAGCTCGCGGATGACCGTGAAGCCATCCTTGCCCGGCAGGTTGATGTCCAGGACGAGGGCGTCCCAGGTTTCATCCAGGCCCCATCGCATCGCCGCCAGTCCGTCGCGCACCCATTGCACGCTGTGGCCGGCCGAGCGCAGCTTGCTTTCCACGGCATCGCCGAGGTCGAGATTGTCCTCGACCAGCAGAATGCGCATGTCGCTCCTCCCTGTCGTTGTGGTTTTGGGGGAGTTTACGGGGTTCCCGAGGGGAGGGATGTGGCTCGTGTGGATTTGGGGGTGTTTTGAGGGGCTGTTGTTTGAGTTCTTGAGACGCCCGCCGCGTCGGGGGCCTGGGGGGCGAGCGGCCGCGGCGCCCGCGCCGATGGGCGGCCTACGAAAACACCGCTCGCCCCAAAAACTTACGCTTCCCCGCCCACAGCCGGACTAATTTCCCCCACGTACCGGCAATCGAGTTCCAAGGACAACTCATCCATCCCCAGGATATCCAGCTCGACCGCCGTCCCCCGCTCCAGCTCCGGCATCCCGCCGACCCGCGTCACCAGCGGCGCGTTCGCGAACCGGACCAGGTCCTCGCGCAGCACGTGCGCGACCGTGCGGGTCACGTTGTGCTGCTTCAGCCAGCGCAGGCACCAGTAGCGTTCCATTGCGCTCTGGAACTCCGCCCAGGCGGCGTACTGCGCGTCGAACGCGCCGATGATGGCGAACAGGTCGGCATCGCGCGGCTTGAAGGGGGCCACCAGGCGCGCCGACACGCCGTGCTCGACCGCGGCGATCAGTTGCCACTGGTTGACCAGGTCCACGTAGCGGCGCAGCGGCGAGGTGCTCCATGCGTATTGCGGCACGCCGATGGCTTCGTGCGGCAGCGCCTGCGTGCTCATGCGCACGCGGCCGGCCTGTTGCGAACGGTAGATGCCCGGCACGCCGTGCTGGTGCAGCAGGCCGCCCCACAGGTTGTTCGCCAGGATCATGTATTCGGCCACCATGCGGTCCAGCGGCGCGTTGCGCTGGCGCGGAACCAGGCGCACCGGGGTGTCGGGGTCGTCCGGGTCTCCGTCCAGGTAGAAGCTGTACTCCACGCGGGAATTGTTCTCGGGCTTGCCGCGCACGTTCTCGCGCTGGGCGGACAGGGCCTGCGCCAGCTTCCAGAGCGGGCGCAGCCAGTGGCCGTAGGGCAGCTCGGCCGAGGGATCGGAAAGGCTGGCTTCGGTGACCTGCGCGTCCAGCATGTTGTGGCGCAGGTTCTCGCGCACCACGATGCGCTCCAGGCGCGTCTCCGATTCGATGACCTCCCCGGTTTCCGGGTCGGCCACGACGTATAGCGACAGCACGGGCACTTCGCGGCCCGCGTCCAGCGAGAACGCCTTGATGACGTTGTCCGGCTGCATCGGGATCTTGTCGCCCGGCATGTAGACGGTTGACAGGCGCGCGCGCGCCAGCTTGTCGAATTCGCTGTCGCGCGTCACGGTCAGGCCCGGAGCCGCGACGTGCACGCCGACGCGCAGGCGGCCGTCGGGCAGGGTGGTGACGGACAGCGCGTCGTCGATCTCGGTGGTGGTGACGTCATCCACCGAATAGATTTCGGCGTCCGAGAGCGGCAGGTCGCGGTCGATGGGGGGCAGTTCCAGGTCGGGGAAAGCCAGTCCGCGCGGAAAGTTCGTCGCCAGGAAGCGGCGCTTGTGCAGCGCCAGCGGGTGCGGCCAGGCGCCCAGTTCCAGCAGCAGGCGGTCGGGGCTTTTGCCCAGCTTGGCGCAGGCCGCGTCCAGGGCCTTCCATTGCTGCGAATTCTTGTCGGGACGGATCAGGAGGGACTCGGCGGCCTGGGCGATGGGTTCGGGCAAGCGCCCGGCGGCCATTTCATCCACCCATTCCTGCTGCTGCTCGGCCTGGCGCTGTTTTTTCTCCAGGGCGGCCAGGGCGGCGGCGAGGATGTCGGGCGGCGCGGGGCGGTAGCGTCCCTTGCCGCGGCGGTGGAAGTAGGCAGGCGCGCCGTGCAGGCGCATCAGCAGGGCGGCCTGCTCCACCGGGGTAGGGGCGTGGCCGAAGTAGTCGGCGGCCAGGTCGGGCGCGTCGAATTCCTCCTGGGGCGCGCATTCCCACAGGAATTGCAGGTCCAGCGCCTCGGCCGCTTCGGCCGCCTGGCTCATCAGCGCGGACGGCTCGGGCGCAGCGAAGGTGAACAGCGTGTTGGCTCGCTTGATCTTGCTGCGCTTGCCGGATTCCGACTCCACCTGCAGGCTGGCGTCGGTCTCCGACAGGATATTGCCGGCCTTGAAGCTGCCGTCGTCTTCGTAAAACACATACATGGTGGGAATCGTCCTGGGCGGCGCGCACGGGCCGCCTTGCGCAGCTATATAGATAGAGTGTTGATGTCTGAAACTGATTATTGGGGGCGAACCTGCTTGTCGCCAAGGGCGAACTCAAGCACCTCGGGCATCCACTGCGCGAAGTCGGACAGGCCGTGGTCGCTGCCTTGCACGATGCGCTGGCGGCACCCCGCGTAGCGGTTGCGCATCTCTCGCCAATCCAGCACCTCGTCGCCGGTTGCCGCCACCAGGAAGTACCGGTCGGGCAGGGTGATGCGGGGAACGTGGATGGCGGCCAGTTCGTCCACATATCCGGGCAGGAAGGCGAACGGCGCGTCGGAATGATACATGCGGTGCTCGCCGACCTGGGTGGCGAGGTCGCGGGCGGCCTCTACGGCGGGGTTCAGCAGCACGGCCTTGCAGCCCAGCTGCTCGGCCAGCCAGGTGGCGTAGAACCCGCCCAGGGAAGAGCCGATCACCGTCAATTCCCTGGGGGAGCCCGCGCCCTCGAGCCGACGCCGGGCGATGCCCATGGCCAGCTCGACCGCGGCCCGCGGGCTGGCGGGAAGCTGGGGGCAGGCCCAGTCCGCGGACAGGCCGCGGGCGGCCATTGCGTCGGCCATCATCCGGGCCTTGAACGAGGTCGGCGAGGAGCGGAAACCGTGCAGATAGAGGATCATGTCTCGCCTTTGCCTTGGTGCGGAAGATCAGGCGCGCGCCTGCAGGGCGTCCAGCAGCTTGCCGTGCACGCCGCCGAAGCCGCCGTTGCTCATCACCAGCACCTGATCTCCCGGGCGGGCGGCGTGCGCAACCGCGGCCACGAGCACGCCGAGGTCATCGTAGCTCGACGCCCGGTCTCCCAGGGGCGCCAGCACTTCCGCCGGATTCCAGCCCAGGGCATGCTTGCCGGAATGGGCGCCAAAGCAGAACACCAGGTCGGCATCGGCCAGGGCCTCGGGCAGGCGGGCCGCCATGGTGCCCAGCTTCATGGTGTTCGAACGCGGTTCCAGCACGGCCAGGATGCGCGCGGAGCCGACCTGGCGGCGCAGCCCTTCCAGCGTGGTGGCGATCGCGGTGGGGTGGTGCGCGAAATCATCGTAGACCTTGATCCCGTTGACCGTGCCGCGCAGCTCCATGCGGCGTTTCACGCCTGCGAAGCGGCTCAGCGCCTCGATGCCCTGGGCGGCGGGCACGCCCGCATGCTCGGCAGCGGCGAGCGCGGCCAGCGCGTTCATCCGGTTGTGCTCGCCGCTCAGGTTCCAGCGCACGGTACCGACGGCGGCGCCTTCGCGCAGCACGCCGAAAGCGCCGTCCGGGTCCGGCTCGGTCGCCTGCCAGGCGCCATCGGCGCCGAACGTGACGGTTTCGGACCAGCAACCGCGCGCAATCACGCGGTCGAGCGCGGCGCAATGCGCGGGGCGCACGATGCGGCCGGAGCCGGGAATCGTGCGCACCAGGTGATGGAACTGGGTTTCGATCGCCGCCAGATCGGGAAAGATGTCGGCATGATCGTACTCAAGATTGTTCAGGATGGCCGTGCGCGGGCGGTAGTGGACGAATTTGGACCGCTTGTCGAAGAACGCCGTGTCGTATTCGTCCGCTTCGATCACGAAGGGACGGCGGGCCGGGTCGTAGCGGGCCGATACGTGCAGGTCCTGCGCCACGCCGCCGATCAGGAAGTTGGGCGCCAGGCCCGCGGCTTCCAGCACCCAGGCCAGCATCGAGCTGGTGGTGGTCTTGCCGTGGGTGCCCGCCACCGCCAGCACGTGCTGGCCGGGCAGGATGTTGTCGCCCAGCCATTGCGGGCCGGACACGTAGCGCGCGCCTGATTCCAGGATGGCTTCCATCAGCGGATTGCCGCGGCTGACGACGTTGCCGATCACATAGAGATCGGGTTTCAGGGCCAGTTGCTCGGCGCCGAAGCCTTCGATCAACTCGATTCCCTGTTCGGACAGTTGCGTGCTCATGGGCGGGTACACGCCCGCGTCGCAACCAGTGACCTTGTGGCCGGCGGCGCGCGCGATCAGCGCCAGGCCGCCCATGAACGTACCGCAGATGCCAAGAATGTGCAGGTGCATTGAAAACTCTCCTGTCCTGCATTGTATATATAGCGGCCCGGCGGCTTTGCCGGCGGGCCAGGGATGGCATTTGTCTTGGGATCGCGCAACGACAAAAAACAGCCGCAGCGGTTATGATCGCGCCATGAATCGACGCCTACTCCTCTCCGCCGGTGTGGCGATAGCCGCCACGGTCGCGGGCGGCTATACCCTGATGGGCCGCAAGTCTCCGGGGCCCCAGGCCCCCGCCGATGCCGGCGATCCGGTCGCCGCCCTGATGCAGCAGCAACTCCCCGACCTGAACGGGGCGTCGCATTCGCTGTCCGGTTGGAAAGGCCGGCCCATCGTGGTCAATTTCTGGGCAACGTGGTGCGCGCCCTGCGTCCGCGAAATGCCCGAACTCGACGCTTTGCAGAAAAAATACCCGGATATCCGTTTTGTCGGCATCGGCGTCGATTCGGCGGCCAACATGCAAAAATTTGTCGAAAAAGTGCAGGTTTCCTACCCGCTGTGGGTGATCGGTGCGGGCGCGATAGATACGCTGCGCAAGCTGGGAAATCCCAGTGGCGGGCTGCCTTTTACTATTGTTTTCAATGCAGATGGCAGTATTAACCGGAAGATATTGGGTGAAATCCAACCGGATGACCTGGATCGCACGTTATCTGGTTTAAAGGCGTAAGTCTGTTGGACAAATAGTAGGAATTGGCGTAAAAAGCTGGTTTATCGGCTGTTTTGCCAACAATTGGCAAACCACTCATTGGCAAGCGCATGGCGCAAAACATACTGGTATTGCATGGCCCGAACCTAAACCTGCTCGGCACCCGGGAACCTCACATCTACGGCAGTCTCACGCTGCAACAGATCAATGAGCGTCTTGAGTTGCTTGCAGGCGAACTGGGCGCCACGCTGACAGCGTGGCAAAGCAATCACGAAGGCGCGCTGGTTGACCGCATTCAGGCGGCCCGGCAAGACGGCACAGACTTCATCATCATCAACGCGGCGGCATATACGCACACCAGCGTCGCGATCCGCGATGCGCTGGCTGGGGTCGCGATCCCATTTATTGAAGTACATTTGTCCAATCTGTATAAGCGAGAGCCCTTCAGGCATCACTCTTATCTGTCCGACCTGGCGGTAGGCCTTATCAGCGGCCTCGGCGCGGACGGCTACGAGGCGGCTCTGCGTTACGCAGTGCGGCACTGATCTCGCACCAACTCACAGCATCTACATCTTTACGGCGCGGACCCGACGCTGGGACGTCGCCGATACTATCTCGGGAAGCAGCTTCTATGGATCTTCGAAAACTCAAAACCCTGATCGACCTGGTGGCTGAATCGGGCATCGCCGAGCTGGAAATCACCGAAGGCGAAGGCAAGGTGAGGATCGTCAAGTTCTCGCAAACCTTGCAGCCGGTTGCCTACCACCAGCCCGAAGCCGGCGTGCCCGCCGCGCCCGTGGCCCAGCCCGCAGCGCCGGCCGCGCCCGTCGCGGAAGCCGCGCCGGTGGTCCAGGGCCATGTCGTCAAGGCCCCCATGGTCGGCACGTTCTACCGCTCGCCGAATCCTGGCGCGGCGCCGTTCGTCGACGTGGGCGCCACCGTCAAGGAAGGCGACCCGCTCTGCATCATTGAAGCCATGAAGCTGCTCAATGAAATCGAGGCCGACAAATCCGGCGTCATCAAAGAAATCCTGGTCGAAAACGGCGAGCCCGTCGAGTACGGTCAACCCCTGTTCGTCATTGGCTGATAGCTGAAAATGTTCGAAAAAATCCTGATCGCCAATCGGGGCGAAATCGCCCTGCGCATTCAGCGCGCTTGCCGCGAGCTGGGCATCAAGACCGTGGTCGTGCACTCCGAGGCTGACCGCGAAGCCAAGTACGTGCGCCTTGCCGATGAATCCGTGTGCATCGGGCCCGCGCCGTCGCGCGAAAGCTACCTGAACATGCCGGCCATCATTTCGGCGGCCGAAGTCACGGATTCCGAGGCCATCCACCCGGGTTACGGGTTCTTGTCCGAGAATGCCGATTTCGCCGATCGCGTCGAGAAAAGCGGCTTCGTGTTCATCGGCCCGCGTCCCGATACCATCCGCCTGATGGGCGACAAGGTCAGCGCCAAGCACGCCATGATCGAAGCCGGCGTGCCGGTGGTGCCGGGATCGGAAGGCGCCTTGCCCGACGATCCGCAGGAAATCATCCGCGTCGCGCGCGAGGTCGGCTATCCGGTCATCATCAAGGCCGCGGGCGGCGGCGGCGGCCGCGGCATGCGCGTGGTCTACACCGAGGCCGCGCTGCTGAACGCCGTCACCATGACGCGTTCGGAAGCGGGCGCCGCGTTCAACAACCCGGAAGTCTATATGGAGAAGTTCCTCGAGAACCCGCGCCATATCGAAATCCAGGTGCTGGCCGATGGCGGCCGCAACGCCGTCTGGCTGGGCGAGCGCGACTGCTCCATGCAGCGCCGCCACCAGAAGGTCATCGAAGAAGCGCCCGCGCCGGGGATCGCCCGCCGCCTGATCGAGCGCATCGGCGACCGTTGCGCCGACGCTTGCCGCAAGATGGGCTACCGCGGCGCCGGCACGTTCGAATTCCTGTACGAAAACGGCGAGTTCTATTTCATTGAAATGAACACCCGCATCCAGGTCGAGCACCCGGTCACCGAGCTGATCACGGGCGTCGACCTGGTCCAGCAGCAGATCCTGATCGCCGCCGGCGAGAAGTTCGCGCTGCGCCAGCGCGACATCTCGTTCAAGGGCCACGCCATCGAATGCCGGATCAACGCCGAAGATCCGTTCCGCTTCGTGCCCAGCCCCGGCCGTATCACCAACTGGCATACGCCGGGCGGCCCGGGCGTGCGCATCGATTCGCATGCGTTCAATGGTTATTTCGTGCCGCCGAACTATGATTCGATGATCGCCAAGGTCATTACCTATGGCGATACGCGCGACCAGGCGCTGGCCCGCATGCGCATCGCGCTGTCGGAAATGGTGGTGGAAGGCATTTCCACCAACATCCCGTTGCATCGCGAACTGCTGCAGGATTCCCGCTTCATCGAAGGCGGCACCAGCATTCACTATCTGGAAAACAAGTTGGCGCAGCGTCCCTGACCAACGAACTGGGGCCTCGCGGCCCCTTTTTGCTCCAAGGAAAAAGCCCTCTTGGGGGCTTTTTTCAAAGCGATACGGTCGACGGGCCGCGGCACATGCCGCGGCCCGTCGGCCAGATGGAAGAAACAATCATGCGTGAACTCGTGCTCCATTGCCTGGAGGCTCAGGCCGAGGCCCTGTCGGATGCGCTGCTCGAAGCGGGCGTGCTGTCCGTGTCCGTCGAAGACGCCGACCTGGGCACCGATGACGAACGTCCCCTGTTCGGCGAACCGGGCACCGAGCCCGACGTGCAGGCCTGGGACCGCAATCGCGTGGTCGCCCTGCTGCCCGACGGCGCCGACCCGGCGCAGATCATGGAAGAGGCGGCCCAGGCCGGCGGGCTCGATCCCGCGCTGTTCGCGGGCTGGAGCCTGCGCGACGTGCCCGACGCCGACTGGGTGCGTCTGACGCAGTCGCAGTTCGGTCCCATCCATATCGCCGAGCGTCTGTGGATCGTGCCCAGCTGGCACCGCGACAATCCCGACGTGCCCGGCTTCGAGCCGGAGACCGCCGTGCAGGCGGGGGCGATCCACATCGAACTCGACCCGGGCCTCGCGTTCGGCACGGGCAGCCATCCCACGACCCACCTGTGCCTGGCCTGGCTCGAAGCCGAGCTGCCGCAGGGCGCCACGCTGCTGGACTACGGCTGCGGCTCGGGCATTCTCGCCATCGCCGCGCGCAAGCTGGGCGCCGGCCCGACCCTGGCGGTGGACATCGACGCCCAGGCGGTCCAGAGCACGGCCTTCAATGCCGAGGTCAACCGGGTCGAACTCCAGGCCATGCTGCCCGATGCGCTGCCGGAAGGCACGTTCGGCGTGGTGGTGGCCAATATCCTGTCCAATCCGCTGAAAGTGCTGGCTCCCATGTTGGCCGGGCGTGTCGCCGGCGGCGGCCATCTGGTCCTGTCGGGCGTGCTGGAACGCCAGGCCGAGGAAGTGGCCGCCGCCTACGCGCCCTGGATCGCCATGTCCGTCTGGCGCGCGCGCGACGGCTGGGTCTGCCTGCACGGCCAGAAGGCCTGAGCGTCCGCGCCTGACGATCGCGCCATGGCCCTGACCACCCGTTGTCCGCAGTGCGGCACGTCTTTCAAGGTAGTGCCTGACCAGCTCCGGGTTCGCAACGGCCTGGTGCGCTGCGGCGCCTGCTCGACCGTATTCGATGGCCGGGCCTGCCTGTTGCCCGAACCCGGCGCGCCCGCAGCCCGCCCGGCGGCCGCGCCCGCAATGCCCGTAGCGCCCGCGACGCCCGCCGCCCCGGCGCCGAAACCCGCCGCGCAATCGCTGCCTCCCTGGGAAGACGAGCCCGAGACGCCCGCCGTCATCCCGCCGGCGCATTCGCCCGCGGTGCTGCGCGGGCGCGACGACATCCGCCGGCGCGCCGAGCCCGAAGCCGGCACGCCGCAGGACGAGGACGACGAATACGACGCCGATGAGGATGAGGCCATCAGGGCGGAACCTCCCCGCTGGGCCGAGCCCGCGGAACCGTCGCTTGGCCCCCCGGCCGATCGCCATGCGGGCGACTACCGGCACGTGGACGTGCGCGATGACGCCCGCGACGACGAGTACGACGACGACTACGGACCCGAACACGAGGATCCGCGCGAACCGGTGCTGGGCGATACGCGCACGCGCTATTCCAGCGCCACCGACGTGGGCCGCGCGCCGCCCGAGTTCCTGGACCAGGACCGCCAGGAGCGGCGCAGCCTGATACGAAAGCTATGGGGCGGCGCCTGCCTGGTGGGCCTGATCGCCCTGGGCCTGCAACTGCTCTACGTATACCGCACCGACATCGCCAATGCCGTGCCGGCCTTGCGGCCGGTGCTGGAAACCGCATGCCGGCCCCTGGACTGCACCGTAGGGTACGCGCGCCGGCTGGAGCGCATCGCGATTTCCTCTTCGTCGCTGCAGCCGCCGGCCGGCGCGGCGGCGATCGACGACGGACGCAGCCGGCTGGTGCTGAGCCTGGTGCTGCGCAACCGCTACGACAAGCCCCAGCACTGGCCCGCGCTGGTGCTGGACCTGACCGACCTGTCGGATACGGTCGTCGTGCGCCGGGTGCTGATGCCGGAAACCTACCTGACTCCCGAACAGTTGCGCGGCCCCTTCGCGCCTGCCGGGGAATTGAAAATATCCGTGCCCATTGAAGTGACCGGCGTGCAGGTCAATGGCTACCAAATCGATAAATTCTTTCCTTAAAGGATGACAAGCATGGCGACCCCCGTTCTGGTCTGCGGTTCGATGGCATTCGACACCATCGCGGTGTTCGATGGCCGTTTCAAGGAGCACATCCTGGCCGACCGCATCCAATCCCTGAGCGTGTCGTTCCTGGTGCCCAGCATGCGCAAGGAATACGGCGGCTGCTCCGGCAACATCGCCTACAACATGAATCTGCTGGGCGGCAAGCCCGTGCCGGTGGCCACCGTGGGCGAGGACGCGGGCGAATACCTGGCCCGCCTCTCGGGCATGGGGATCGACGTCAGCCGCGTGAAGGTCATTCCCGATACCTTCACCGCCCAGTGCTTCATCACGACCGACCTGGACGACAACCAGATCACGGCCTTTCACCCGGGAGCCATGTCGTTTTCGGCCGACAACGATCTCAGCGATGCCGAGGCCGCATGGGCGATCATCGCGCCCGACGCCAAGGAGGGCATGTTTGCGCATGCCGAGCGCCTGCACAAGCGCGGTATCCCGTTCATTTTCGACCTGGGCCAGGCCATGCCGCTGTTCGACGGCGCGGACCTCGAGCGCATGCTCAAGCTCGCGCAGGCGCTGACGGTGAATGACTACGAGGCCGGCGTGGTGGAGCAGCGCACGGGCCGCAGCGTGGCAGATATCGCCAGCACGCTGCAAGCCGTGGTGGTGACGCGCGGCGCGGAAGGCGCGACGCTGCTGACCGGCGGCAAGACCCTCCAGATCGAGCCGGTGCGCGCAACCCAGGTGGTGGATCCGACCGGCTGCGGCGACGCGCAGCGCGGCGGCCTGCTCTACGGCCTCACGAGCGGCTGGAACTGGGAAGACAGCTGCCGGCTGGGCAACGTCATGGGCGCCATCAAGATCGCTTCGCGCGGGCCGCAGAACCACGCGCCGTCGCGCGCCGAAATCGACGCCGTGCTGCACGCCACCTACGGCATCCATCTGCCCGCCTGAGCGGCTCGGGGCCTTGCCGGGAACCCGGCGAGGCCTGCTTGGTCGAATCAGCCGTCAGGGCGGTTGGCGGCGGCAGTTTTCGCCGCCGCGGCTGCTTCGCTGTTTGCAGCTTCTGGCTGTGAGTTTCAGTATGTTGCAGCCGCGCTGGCCGTCCCCGCCGGCCGGAGTATGATCAAGTAGTCGTCGGCGTTGCCGATCGAGGAGTCCAAATGAACCAAAGCAAATCTCTTTCCCTGGTGACGCCGCGCGCCGGCCGGTGGCTGGCCATCGCAGCCGTCGTGACGTCGATGGCTGTCCTGGGAGGCTGCGCCAACCGCAGCGCCTCCAGCGGGGTGTACAGCTATGACCAGGCGCAGCGCGAGCAGATCGTGCGCACGGGAACGGTCACGGGCGTGCGTCCCATCGTGATCCAGAACGACAAATCCAGCGGCGTCGGCATGGTGGCCGGCGGTGCGCTGGGCGGCGTGGCGGGCAACGCCATCGGCGGCGGCACGGGCCGCACCATCGCCACGGTCGGCGGCGCCATCCTGGGCGCCCTGGCCGGCAACGCGGTCGAGAATCAGGTCGGCAAGAATTCCGGCTACGAGATCACCGTGCGCCTCGACAACGGCGAAACCCGCGTCATCGCGCAGGAAGCGGACGTGCCCATCAGCGTGGGCCAGCGCGTCCAGGTGATCAGCGGTTCCGGCCCCACCCGCGTGACGCCGATGTAAGCACCGCCATAACCGGGAAGGCTTTTCTTCCCGGACGGCCTGCATCCCGATGCCCGCGCAAGCGGGCATTTTTGTTGCCGGAGCCCTCCCGGGGCCGCGGGCGGTTTCCGGAACCGCGAGCAGGCGTAAAAATATGTCGCTCCGTCGCAACGCGGCCCCCCGGGACTTACCCGCAGGCGTTACGTTTTCCAGCCTTTTCTCGCCATTTCCTCCAAAAGTTTCATGGCGATTCGACGAGCGAAGTGACATGATTGCGCCTGCGAGCGACGTCGCGCCGTGAATATCGTGTAACCAAGTGCGTCTCGGCGTCGTTCCGGGTGGCTGGAATTTCAGTTCGGTTTCAGCATTTCCTCAGTATCCTCGTCGTCCTGAATCCCGGGGCAGGGGATGTTTTGCCGACCAGGCAACGTAACGCTGCACCAGGGCCTATGCAAGGCTCGATTTAGTATGAACAGGCCCTAGCTATGCATTCCGAGCAAGAACTCCACACCAAGATCGGCGAGATCGTCGAGTCGATCGTCATGAAGAAAGTCACCCCCGATACGCAATTGATCGCCACCGGCCTGGTCGATTCCCTGGCCGCCGTGGACATCACGCTCGCCGTCGAGTCGGAGTACGGTTGCAGCATCCCGGCTCCCGAAATCGCGGAGCATCTACAGTCGGTCCGCACGCTTGCCGGCTATGTCGCTGCCCATACTTCGTAATTCCCAGCTGTTGTCTCACGTCGCGGCCGCCGCGACGGCGGTGGCACTGGCTATCGGCGCGTATTGCGGCGCGGACGATCTGCTCAGCCGCATCGTGAACCCCATGCCGGCGACCCAGGCCGCCGCCGCGGCTGGCAAAAGCAACTATCTGCCCAATCTGGGGCCGGACTGGGGCACGCAGCACGTCAACCTGAACCGCCTGGGCAACGCCTTGAGCGACGGCACGCTGGTCGTGCTCGGCTCGTCCGAGCTGTCCAGCCACGACCTGCGTTTCGTTCCCTACCGCTTCTTCCCGGAAGAGCTGAAGGTGCCGACGCTGGCCTATGGCCATGCGATGTTCCAGTCGTATGGCATCGTCAGCGTGCTGGAGTCGGTGGCCGATTCGCTGACGCCCAACACCCGGCTGGTGATCATGGTGTCGCCCGCCTGGTTCGCCTCGGGCGGCCAGCTGCCGCGCAGCGCATTCGCCGAGCACGTCACCGGTCCGGTCTGGGACCGTCTGTGGGACCAGCCCAGCACGCGCGAGCAGATGCAGACCTGGATTACCGATAACGCCAACTGGGGCCTGCTGTGGCTCATCGCCAACGGCCAGGTCGCCGAGCTCAAGGACAAGCTCTCGCTCTGGTGGCAGGCGCGCAAGGAACCCGCGCCGGACCGTCCGCGCAGCAAGCTGTCCGTGCCCGCGCACCGCTACGTATCCTGGCCCTCGGCGGCTCGCCTCGATCAGGGGCAGTGGGGGCGCTTGACGCATCAGGCGCGCGAGGTCGAACGCGACCTGGGCGGCCATAATCCCTACGACGTGCGCGACGATTACTACAAGCAGTTCCTGGCGCCCCTGTATTCGCCAGCTCGCAACGAGTTTGCCGACGTCGATCCGATCACGCGCGCGGAACTGGGCGACCTGTCGCGGGTCATGGCTCTGCTGCAGAAGCGCAAGGTCCGGGCCTATTTCGTCATCCAGCCGTTCAATCCCAAGCTGATCCTCGACGTGGAGCGTTTCGATCCGGTGGTGGCCGCCATCACGGGTATGTGCGAGCGCTACCGGATGGGCTGCCTGGACCTCTACAGCATCCCGTTCGAACCCGGCATGCTGCGCGACGACATGCACCTGGCCGAGCTCGGCTGGGCGTTGGCCGACCAAGGCATTGCGGAGTACTTTTCCCGATGAGCAAGTTTCTCGCCTGGGCTCGGCCGAAGGCCGATGACTGCGCCGACGCGCGCGAGCCCCGCAAGGGCGCCGCGTGGGGACGGCGTTTCTTCTGGCACCTGTGCCTGTACATCGGGGTGATCCTGGTCTTCGTGCTGCAGGCGCAGCCCACCACGGGCAGCGGCGGACCGATCAAGGTCGAATTCCAATATCAACAGTTCTGACCGCAGCATGGAATTGTTCGCAAGCTTGAGCTTCTTCGGGGGCGCCCTGTTCGGCGGCCTGGGCCTGTTGGCGTACCGCGCTTTCGGCATGCCGTTGCGCATCGGGTACCGGCACGTCATCGGCGTGATCTGCCTGGGCGTCTGGATGGCGGTGTTCTGGGCCCGTCCCTATCAGCCGATCGCGCTGATCGCCATATCGGGCAGCGCGCTGTGGGCCGTGCGGCGCAACTACATCCCCACGTGGCTGGCCGTGGTCATCACCATGACGCCGCTGCTGCTGGTGAAGACCGGCGTATCGCACCTGGGCGCGATGCTGGGCCTGTCGTTCGCCACGTTCCGCGCGATCGACGTGCTGCTGTTCGCGCAGCGCAACGAACGCGTCTCGCCGCTGGACTACTTCATATACCTCTTCTTCCCGCTGACGCTGCTGGCGGGCCCCATGTACCGCTGGCGCAATTTCCAGGCGGACCTGAAGCGCGGCTACGAGGGGGTGAACCTGAACACCTGGCTCAGCGGCCTGGAACTCATCATGCTGGGCGTCATCCAGAAATTCGGCCTGGCCGAGCTGATCTGGCGCTACGGCCTGGCGACGCTCGACGCCCACGACTATTCGTTCACCGGCGTGGCGCTCAACGCCTCGCTCTACAGCGCCTACCTGTTCTTCGATTTCGCCGGCTATTCCACGATGGCGATCGGCATCGGCATGTTGTTCGGCTTTACCCTGCCGATCAACTTCCGCAACCCGCTGGCCACGCTGAACCCGCAGGATTTCTGGCGCCGCTGGCACATCAGCCTGTCGGAATGGCTGCGCGACGTGGTCTTCATGCCCATCTACAAGGCGCTGAGCAAGACCGCCTACTTTTCGCGCCATCGCCTGGCCGCGCAGAACATCGGCATTTTCGCGACGCTGCTGGCCATGGGCGTCTGGAACGGGCTATCGACGCACTACATCGTCAGCGGCCTGATGTTCGGGGCGTATTCGGTGGGCCATAACCTGCTGATCAATGCCGCGCGCACGCGTCCGGCCCTGCAGGGCGTCCTGGCGCGGCCCGTCATGCGCTTCCTCGGACGCGTGCTCACCCTGATCCTGGCCGCGCTGGCGCTCTACGTGTTCAGCGGCCGCAGCCCTATTTGACGCCGGGAGTTTCGGCATGCGTTTCGACCTGAAGTCCTTCCGGTTCACCGATTCCGAGCGCGCTCCCGACGCGCTTGCCATAGCCGCCGCCGACCGCAGCCTTACGTGGTCGCAATTGCGCGACGAGGCGTATGCCTGGGCCGAAGAGGCCCGCCGGCACGGTGTCGCGCCGGACGTGCCGGTTGCCGTGTACGGCCACAAGGAGGCGTCGTTCTTCGTCGCCATGGTCGGGGCCCTGCTGATCGGCGCGCCATTCGTTCCGGTCGACACCATCTATCCCGAGCAACGCCTGCGCCGCATCGTCGAGATCGTGCGGGCCGCCGCCGTCTACGACGCGGCGGCCGGCGCGTTCACGGCGGGCGAAGGCGCCGAGCTGGCCGAACGCGGCCTGGCCTACGTCATGTTTACCTCGGGCAGCACCGGCGATCCGAAAGGCGTGCAGATCGGCCGCGAAAGCGTCGGCCTGCTGGGCGACTGGATGCTGGGCAGTTTCGGCCTGGGCGAGGCGCCCGTATTCATGAACCAGGCGCCGTTCAGCTTCGATCTGTCCATGTACGAGGTATTCGCCACCCTGGCCTCGGGCGGAAGCTGCGTGCTGAACGCGCGCGAGCAGATCGCGGCCGCGGGCACCTGGATCCCGCGCCTGGCCCGGCATGGCGTGACCGTATGGGTGTCCACGCCGTCGTTCGCCCATCAGCAACTGGCCAACCGCGATTTTTCGCCGGCCGCGTTGCCCACGCTGCGCACTTTCCTGTTCTGCGGCGAACCTTTGCCGGCGGCGCTGGCCAAGAAGCTGCGCCAGCGGTTTCCGGACGCCGTCATCCTGAACACCTATGGCCCGACGGAGGCCACCGTGGCCACCACATGGATCGAAGTGACCGACGCCGTGCTGGCGGCGCACGACCCGCTGCCGGTCGGTCACGCCAAGCCGGACAGCGTGCTGGTGGTGGACGAAGGCGGAGAGATCTGCATCGTGGGCGACCACGTCATGCGCGGCTACCTGAACCGGGCCGATCTGAACGAGGCCAAGCTCTACACCTATGCGGATGGCCGTCGGGCGTTTCGCACCGGCGACCTGGGCCAGATGGGAGAGGGGGGCTTGTTGTTCTGCCGCGGCCGGATGGACGACCAGATCAAGCTGAACGGCTATCGCATCGAGCTGGCCGAGATCGATGAGGCGCTGCACGGCCTGCCAGGAGTGGAGGGCGGCGCCTGCGCCGTGCTGCGCCGTCCCGATGGCACGGCGGTGAGGCTGGTCGGCTTCGTGGCCGGCATGGCCGCGGCGGATCAGCCGGCGAGCCTGTTGGCGCCCGAGGCGCTCGAAGGCTGGAAGGAGCGGCTGGCCCGGCGGCTGCCGCCCTATATGGTGCCGTCCGAACTGGTGGCCTGCCCGGCGCTGCCCATGTCGAACAACCACAAGATCGACCGCAAGAAGCTGATCGAAATCTACACCGCCATCCCCGTGTAGGGGAGAGGCGCGCGCGCCTCAGACGCCCATCATGCCGTAGCTCAGGCGGGCCAGGATCATCAACACGACCTGCGCCACGATCAGCAGCACCAGCGGCGAGAAGTCGATCGAGGTGCGGGGCAGGACGCGGCGGATCGGGTTGAGCATCGGGTCGGTCAGCGCCTGCAGCAGCGGCATCATCGGTGCCATCGGGTTGACCCAGGAGAGCACGGCCTGGATCAGCGTCAGCCAGACCACCAGGTTCAGCGCCCATTTGGCGGCCATGATCAGGGCCGAGCCCATGGCCGCGGGCAGCAGTTCGGCGGGAATCAGCGCGCCGATGGCCACCAGCCAGATCAGCACCAGATAGATCAGCGCGGACAGCCAGGCGGCGACCAGGCTGGTCCAATCGATCTTGTTGCCCGCGGGGATGATCTTGCGCAGCGGGACCACCAGCCAGTTGGTGGCCTGGTAGACGGCGCGGGCGAGGGGGTTGAATGGGTGCAGCCGTATCGCGTGCATCCAGGCGCGGGCAATCAGCGCCGCTCCGAACAGCGTGAACACGATTTCGAGAAGGAAGCGGAAGATTTCACCGAGCATGGACACGATCACCCTGAAAAAGAGGAGTCAATTGTCGCACGCTAAAGCGCGAAAAAAAGCGCCTCCATTGGGTTGACGGTCCTTTTGCCGTAGGGCCGCAAGCCCGCTGGCGAACGGAGGCAGCGGAAATGCCCCCACGCTGCTCCCGCCTCGCGGGTTGCCGCCCCTGGAGGGGGCTGTTTCGTCCGGGGGGGGCCCAAGACAAAAAGCCGCCCGGCCAAGGCCGGGCGGCTCGTGCGAAGCTAAGGCTTCGAACCGTCCTGATTAGGGACGGCCACCGGTCGGGAACGGCCACGACGCGGCGGGGTTCAGCGCGGTCTTCGCGCCCGGGGCGGCTGCCGTGGACGGCGGCGTTACGGGCTTCTTCGGAGCGGCTTTCTTCGCAGCAGGCTTCTTTGCGGCGACCGGTTTCTTGGCAGCGGCAGGCTTGGCAGCGGGGGCCTTCTTGGCGGCGGGAGCCTTTTTGGCAACGGCCTTCTTGGCAGGCGCCTTCTTGGCGGCCGGTGCCTTCTTGGCAACCGCCTTCTTGGCGACGGCCTTCTTGGCTACCGCTTTCTTGGCGACGGCCTTTTTGGCAACCGCCTTCTTGGCGACGGCCTTCTTGGCAACCGCCTTCTTGGCGACGGCCTTCTTGGCTACCGCTTTCTTGGCGACGACCTTCTTGGCGACGGCTTTCTTGGCCACGGCCTTCTTGGCGACGGCCTTCTTGGCTACGGCCTTCTTCGCGACTGCCTTCTTGGCGACGGCCTTCTTCGCTACCGCCTTCTTGGCGACGGCTTTCTTGACGGCCGGCTTCTTGGCGGCAACCTTCTTCACTGCCGGCTTCTTGGCGGCGACTTTCTTGACGGCTACCTTCTTGACGGCAGCTTTCTTGGCCGGTGCGGCCTTCTTCGCTACTGCCTTCTTGGCGGCGGGCTTTTTCACCGCTTTCTTTACGGCTTTCTTGGCTGTTGCCATGGTCATGCTCCTTAGGTTCAGGGGTCCCAGAACTTAAACCCGTGCCCCGATCCGCCAACAAGGCGCATCGTGCCCGGGCTATTCATCGGCGCATGCCGCTGTCCTGTGCGAGCAACAGCTACTACGGTTTGCGCTAATGAATTCGGCACAGCCATTTGATATGGCCCCCGCTCCTTTGGCGCGAGCCATTTCAAATGGCGCCGGTCGGCGCCTGATCACAGGCTGCCGACCGCTTGTTCTACGTGTCCGAATCTGCCTCCGCGCCGCGCCTTCGGTTCGCTGCCCCCGAAAGGGTTGCGTTTTGCCTTGAGGCGGCCCGGCGGCAAGACACCCTGACCGAGGAGGCCGCCATCAAGCCTGTCGCGAACGCGACGCCCGTTTGGGCGTGCCCGCGCCGGGCTCGATGGCGAACTGCGTTACTCCCAGCTCAGCGTGCCACCGGTTTGGTATTCGATCACGCGAGTTTCAAAAAAGTTGCGTTCCTTTTTAAGGTCGATCATTTCCGCCATCCACGGGAAGGGGTTTTCCTCCTGCGGGAACAGCGGTTCGATACCGATTTGCTGGCAACGGCGGTTCGCGATGAAGCGCAGGTAGGACTTGAACATGGGGGCGTTCAGGCCCAGCACGCCGCGCGGCATCGTGTCTTCGGCGTAAGCGTATTCGAGTTCGACCGCTTTGCGGAAGAGTTCTCGGATTTCTTCGCGGAATTCCGGCGTCCACAGATGCGGATTTTCCAGCTTGATGGTGTTGATCAGGTCGATGCCGAAGTTGCAGTGCATGGATTCATCGCGAAGGATGTACATGTACTGCTCGGCGGCGCCGGTCATCTTGTTCTGGCGGCCCAGCGCCAGGATCTGCGTGAAGCCAACGTAGAAGAACAGGCCTTCCATCAGGCAAGCGAAGACGATCAGCGACTTCAGCAGCGTCTGATCGGCTTCGGGCGTGCCCGTCTTGAAGTTGGGGTCCGCGATCGCGTCGATGAACGGGATCAGGAACTCGTCCTTGGCGCGGATGGACGGAACTTCGTTGTAGGCGTTGAAGATCTCCGCCTCGTCCAGGTCCAGGCTTTCGACGATGTACTGATAGGCGTGCGTGTGGATCGCTTCCTCGAACGCCTGGCGCAGCAGGAACTGGCGGCACTCGGGCGCCGTGATGTGGCGGTAGGTGCCCAGCACGATGTTGTTCGCGGCCAGCGAGTCGGCCGTGACGAAGAAGCCCAGGTTGCGCTTGACGATGCGGCGCTCGTCCTCGGTGAGCCCGTTCGGGTTCTTCCAGAGGGCGATGTCGCGCGACATGTTGATCTCTTGCGGCATCCAGTGGTTGGCGCAAGTGGCCAGGTACTTCTCCCATGCCCACTTGTACTTGAAGGGCACGAGCTGATTGACGTCCGTCTGGCCGTTGATGACGCGCTTGTCGGCAACCTTCACGCGCTGCGACGTGGCGGAACCGCTCACGGCCAGGCCGGCCGCGTGTTCGGGCGCGGCGGGCGTGGGCATGGCGGTGTCGCCGAACACGCCGGTCGCCGCCCGTACTGCGGGCGCAGCCTGACCGCCCGCCGCGGGAGCGGGCGATTGTGCAGGTTGCGTTGCGGTGGTGTCGTCTTCCCAATTAATCATGATTCATTCTCCGGAGGCGGTTATTGGCAGGCTTCGCACTCTTCGAAGCCGGGGTCGCCCGGCCGCATGGTGCAAACCGCCCCGAGAACTTCGGGTTCCGGCAAAACAGGTGCGGCGGCCACAGCCGGAGCCGTGGATTGGCCTCCCGCGCTGACGGCGTTCAGTTCGCCGCCGCGTCCCGTGGACTTCTCGGCGCTGGTGGCGCCAAGGGTGCGCAGGTAGTAGGTCGTCTTCAGGCCACGCTTCCAGGCCAGCTTGTAGGTGTCGTCCAGCTTCTTGCCCGACGCGCCAGCCATGTAGATGTTCAGCGACTGGGCCTGATCGATCCACTTCTGACGGCGCGACGCGCATTCAACCAGCCAGCTCGGTTCGACTTCGAACGCGGTGGCGTAGAGTTCGCGGAGTTCGGAAGGTACGCGATCGATGCGGGACAGGCTGCCGTCGAAGTACTTGAGGTCGGCGACCATGACTTCGTCCCAGAGACCGAGTTTCTTCAGGTCACGCACGAGGTAATCGTTAACGACCGTGAACTCGCCGGAGAGATTCGAT
>Ga0182735_1000045_pt1 | contig 186014 bp, 180 predicted proteins | sample eDN5th30CKraftMG_FD_128524 | JGI IMG/M metagenome (GOLD analysis project Ga0182735, IMG submission 128524) | Enriched Miracle-Growth compost microbial communities from Emeryville, California, USA - eDNA 5th pass 30_C Kraft MG (version 2) (version 2) ... | reverse complement strand
GCGATTTGAGACAAGAAGGCCATGAGAGCTACGCTCGAATGGCGGTGGCCTCACTTCCATTGCGGACTACCGCTTCGAGGCTGGGCCTCGCCATCACCGCAGTCTCCGCCGTCCGGCCGGAGGACGGGAAATCGCTCCAGTGGAGCGATTTAAGGGAAGGAGGCCATGAGGGCTATGCCTGAATGGCTAACCGCGAGGGAAACATCCCGGGGCGGCGCTTCGGCACGTCTCCATTGACTTATCCGCCGATCCGAACCAAGTGGAAGGCAACGAATTCGGAGTTTCCCATGGGTTTCAAGATGGGCATTGTCGGCCTGCCCAATGTCGGCAAGTCGACGCTTTTCAACGCGCTCACGCGCACCGCCGCGGCGCAGGCCGCCAATTTCCCCTTCTGCACCATCGAGCCCAATGTGGGCGAGGTTTCTGTGCCGGATGCACGCCTCGAAAAACTGGCCGCCGTCGGCAAGTCCGGGCAGATCCTGCCGGCGCGCATGAGCTTCGTCGATATCGCTGGCCTCGTGAAGGGCGCCTCGAAGGGCGAAGGCCTCGGCAACCAGTTTCTCGCCAATATCCGTGAGGTCGATGCCATCGCCTATGTGCTGCGCTGCTTCGAGGATTCCAACGTCATCCACGTCGCCAACCGCGTCGATCCGCTGGCCGATGCCGAAGTCGTCGAGACCGAATTGATGCTCGCCGATCTCGAAAGCCTCGAAAAGCGCCGCGCCGGCGTCGAGAAGAAGGCCAAGGGCGGCGACAAGGACGCGAAGCTCACGCTCGATCTCATCGATCGCGCCCTGGTGCTGCTGCGCGACGGCCGCTCGGCCCGTTTCGTCAAGCGCGACGCCGAAGAGGAGAAGGCCTTTCAGGAACTCCAGTTGCTGACCTCGAAGCCCGCCCTTTACGTCTGCAATGTCGATGAAGGCTCCGCCGCGACCGGCAATGCGATGAGCAAGAAAGTCGAGGACTACGCCCACGCCAACAATGCCGGCGTCGTCATCATTTCGGCCGAGATCGAATCCCAGCTCGCCCAGCTTCCCGATGAGGAACAGCGCGAATATCTCGAATCCCTCGGCCTCGACGAACCCGGCCTCAACCGGCTGATCCGCGAGGCCTATGACCTCCTCGGCCTGCAGACCTATTTCACCGTCGGCCCCAAGGAAACCCGCGCCTGGACCATCCACAAGGGCGACAAGGCCCCGGCCGCCGCCGGCGTCATCCACACCGATTTCGAGCGCGGCTTCATCCGCGCCCAGACCATCGCCTATGACGACTTCGTCACTCTCGGCGGCGAAGTTCCCGCCAAGGAAGCCGGCAAGGCTCGCGACGAAGGCAAGGACTATGTCGTCAAGGACGGCGACGTCATGCTGTTCAAGTTTAATACTTGATCCCGGGCGGCTTCGCCGCAAAATCGCTCCAGTGGAGCGATTTTAGTGATCAAGGCCGAAGAGCTACGCTCGAAGGGCACGAGGGCGCCGCATATTCGAGCCTCCCTTCTCCCCTTGTGGGAGAAGGTGGCGCGCAGCGCCGGATGAGGGGGCATGACGACTGAGGATATCCCCTCACCCGTCTCGGCCTTCGGCCGATCCACCCTCTCCCACAAGGGGAGAGGGAAAGAACGGAGCCTAACGTGAATCCCATCACCGCCGATCGCCGCCATTTCGAAGACCTCGCCATTGGTGAAGTCACCGATCTCGGCCAGGTAACGGTGAGCCGGGAAATGATCCTCACCTTTGCGCGCGAATTCGACCCCCTGCCCTTCCATCTCGACGAGACAGCCGCCAAAGCCTCGCTGCTCGGCGGCCTTGCCGCGAGCGGCTGGCAGACCGGGGCACTCAGCCTCAGAATGCTGGTCGACAGGCTGCTCAACACCATCGCCTCTGCCGGTGGCCTCGGCTTTTCCGATCTCAAATGGAAAAATCCGGTCCTGGCCGGCGACACCATTGGCGGCACCGCGACCATCGTGGAGCTGCGCCGTTCCGCGCAACATCCGCAATGGGGCATCGTCACCATCGCCCTCGATATCCGCAACCAGCGCGGCAAGCCAGTGATGAGCACGCGCCTCGCCAATCTGGTCGAAGCGCGTAATCCGGCGGCCGGCGGCCCGGCCCCCGATTCATCGGCGCCCATCATGGGCTCCCCCGATACGCCCTCCGACACCTATCCGACGCATGACGGCGAAGGCCGCCACCATGTCGACGTTTCCGCCGATACCGGCACAGGCGACAGCGGTGGTGGAGACGGCGGTGGCGGCGGAGATGGCGGTGGCGGAGGGGGCGACTGAAATGACCCGCTGGTTCGAAGACATCGCCCTGGATGAGCCCTTTGCGCTCGGCAGCCATACATTCGAAGCCGAAGAGATCATCCGTTTCGCGCGGCTCTATGATCCGCAATATTTTCATGTCGATCCCGAAGCGGCGGCGCACAGCCATTTCGGCGGCCTCGTCGCCAGCGGCTGGCACACGGTCAGCATCGGGCACCGCAAAATGGTCGATATGCTTTTCGCCGAAGAGGAAAAGCTGCGCGCCCTTGGCCACGAGCCCGGCGTGTCCGGCCCCTCGCCCGGCGTCAATTTCATGAACTTCAAGGCCCCGGTCCGCCCCGGCGATACGGTCAGCTACACGCTGGTCGTCACCGGCAAGCGCCCCTCCAGGTCAATTCCCGGCTGGGGGCTGCTGTTCAACCGGCTGGCCGCCGCCAACCAGCATGGCGAGCTGGTCTATGAGGCCGAACTCGTCGGCTTTTCGAAACTGCGCGGCTATCGCATGCCGGGGCATGTCAAACTGTTGCGGGCGCTCACCAACTGGCCGTTGATCGGCGGGCTTCTCAAGCGCGGCTCTTGAATGCGACACCGGCCCCCGGCACTCTCCTGCCATGCGCCGAATCGCCCTTCTCTCCGCCGCCATCGCCCTTGTCGCCAGTCCGGCCTTTGCCCAGGACTATATCGGCAATTGGGCCTGCTATGATGCCAATGCCACCAAGACCGGCATCCTGACCATTTACGGCCAGGTCTATGGTTTCGCCTCCGCGACTTACGGCGATCCATCCTCCGGCACTGGCACCATCACCGCCTATCAGGATGGCGTCGGTTTCAACGATGGCCCTTTACGCGCCTCCCGCAATATCGAGGCCGGGCGCATCGTTCCCAATGCTTCGACCGGCCTTGCGGTGCAGCTCGAAACCGCGGAAGCCGCCACTATGCTGTGCACGCCGCGCTGATTTTATTTTCGCGGCAGGCTTGATTTTCTCCCGCCGGATTGCCATTTCCCCTGCGCGGCGCCGGGCCCCTCTGGTCAAGGGTTCTCCTTGGCGATGTCGGAGCTGCTCCAATTTTCACATGGAGATGGTCCGGCTATGGATGCGCTACTCGGCGCCCTGATGGGCGAATTTCTCGGTACTCCCCTTTATTTCTGGGCCGCTTTCGTTACGGTCGTCGTCGCTCTCCTCGTCTTCGACCTTGGAATCCTGCACAAGGACGAACACGAGATCAGCGCCCGTGAAAGCCTCACGCTTTACGGCTTTTACGTTCTCATCGCCGTCGCCTTTGGTGGCTGGGTCTGGTGGCAGCGCGGCTCCACCGCCGGCCTCGAATTCTTCACTGGCTATCTGATCGAGCAATCGCTGGCGATGGACAACATGTTCGTCATCGCCACCATTTTCGGTTTCCTCGGCATTCCCCGGCTCTATCAGCATCGCGTGCTGTTCTGGGGCATTCTCGGCGTCATCGCCTTCCGCGCCGTTCTCATCGGCCTCGGCGCGGCGCTGGTCTATCAGTTCAACTGGATCCTCTTCATCTTCGGCGCCTTCCTGGTCTTCACCGGCATCCGCATGTTCAGCCACAAGGATGACGAGCCCGATATCGAGCACAATCCGGTCTTCAACTATCTGCGCCGGCATTTCCGCATCACCCAGCAGCTGCGCGGCCGCCATTTTGCCGTCAAGGAACCCGACCCCAAGACCGGCAAGCTCGTCACCTGGCTGACCCCGCTGGCCGTGGCGCTCATCATGGTCGAAACCGTCGACCTGATCTTCGCCGTTGATTCGGTACCGGCGGTCTTCGCGGTGACGCAGGACACCTTCATCGTCTACACCTCCAACATCTTCGCCATTCTCGGCCTGCGCGCCCTCTATTTCGCGCTGGCGGCGGCGATGAACCGGTTCCGCTATCTGCAGGTCTCGCTGGCGATCATCCTCGTCCTCGTCGGCATCAAGATCTTCCTCGTGCCGCTCCACATCCACATCGACACGCTGCTGTCGCTGCTGGTGACCCTCGGCATCCTTGCCGGCGGCGTGATCTTCTCCCTGTGGAAGACCCGCAACGAGCCCGATATCAGCGCCGAGCAGAAGCCCGAAACCGGCCAACTCGAACCCTGATCCAAGGGCCGGCGGTTGACGCCGGCCCTTTCCCGGCGTATCGAATTTGCGTCTTTACGGAGGTCTCGCCGGAATGATTTGATCGTCGCTCGGATGTCTTGCCGCTTGCCGTTCCGCGCCTTTGCGTGTGACCGGCCTTGCCATGACGCCGCGAGTGACGACCGGTCATCCCCGCATCGCAGCCCTGTTCGGGCTGGTGGCGATCCGTAACCGCTCCGGCGCTCCCTGACATCCCGCCAAAACCGCACCTCGCTGCGCAGCCTTGCTGCGCCTTGTTTTATCCCCGTTGCCGCGCCAACCGCCGGCTCCGGGCAGAAAAAGGTTTTGCCCATGCCCAAGAATATGTTCCAGCGCCCCATACCTGTGACCCGCACCAACAAGGTGCCACGTCACGGCGCCCCGCCGCCGGTCAAGCAGATCGGCTCCCGCAAGACGGCTCCCGCAACTGAATTGCCGAGCCTTGCGACACTGCTGAAGGGGAGCAAGCCGTCATGATCCTGGGGCCGGCGCTCTGCGCCGGCCCTGCCACCACTGCTGACAGGCTTTGTCAGAGCGCAGGCCTATCAGGGTTGCGCATTCGAAGAGGAGCCTTAAGCCATGACCCTGACCGCCACCTGCCATTGCGGTGCCACCCGGATCGAACTGCCGCACCTGCCCGCTGACATCAAGGAGTGCAATTGCAGCTATTGCCAACGCATCGCCGGCATATGGGGCTATTTCGACCCCGATGAGATCAACATCGTCTCGGCCGACAAGGACACCGTCTATTCAGCCAGCGACAATATCAACCGCCATCATTTCTGCGCCAATTGCGGCAGCACCACCCATGGCTCGTCACCGGATTGGGGCTCGCTCTATAATCTCGATGGCACACTGAAGCCCGGCAAGACTGCGGGCGTGCCGACGGATCGCCTCGTCGCGGTCAATCTCAGGATGATCGACGATCTTGATCTGGCGACGCTCGACATCGTCAAGGTCGATGGCCGCAAGAGCTGGTAGCTCAGTGGCCTTCGAACGAAATCAGCGAATGCACCGCGACCTGCTCGGCCCGCAGTTTCTCGGCGCCGCCGAGATCGGGCAGGTCGATGACAAAGGCCGCGTTGTCGACGATCGCCCCGGTGCGGCGCATCAGCCCGACCGCGGCGATGGCCGTGCCGCCGGTGGCGATGAGATCATCGACCAGCAGCACCTTGTGAACATTGCTCAGCACATCGGCGTGGATTTCGATAGTATCGACGCCATATTCGAGCGCGTAATTCTGCCCGATGGTCTGGCCGGGAAGCTTGCCGCTCTTGCGGATCGGCACGAAGCCGACGCCGAGGGCGATGGCGACGCCCGCACCGAAAATGAAGCCGCGCGCCTCGATGCCGGCGACATGGGTGATGCCCATGTTCCGATGGGCATTGGCGATCCGCTCGATGCTCTCGCGAAAGCCTTCGGGATGCTCGATCAGCGTGGTGATGTCACGGAACAGGACGCCCGGCTTGGGATAATCCGGAATCGTGCGCACAAGCGATTTGAGGTCGAGCCGGGCCAGATCGAGCGACATGGAAAACCTGTTTATGAAAATGGATCAGGGCAGACGCCGGCCGACAATATGGCGGGCCAGCACACCGGCATTATAGGCGGCGTTGCGGGTGACGGTAATCGCCGTTTCCCGCGCCCTGGGATTGTTGACCACAGCGTGCACGCCCGCACGCACCACCGGATGGCGGCTGACGGTAATCGCGGCGCTGACGACGGTAACCGCAATGCGAATGGCGGACATGCTCTCCTCGCTCTCGATTTGGCCTTCTTCATATTGCGGCACGAGGCGCCGTTGGCAAGAGGATGATACCGGTGTGATCCCGGAAAAGAAAAAGGGCCCCGATCGGAGGCCCTTTGAATTGCTTCAGCTGCGGTCGATCAGTGCTCGACGCCCTTCCACAGCCGGCGCTTGGTCGCATAGAGCAGACCTGCGAACAGGATGAGGAACAGGATCACCTTGAAGCCGGCTTCCTTGCGGGCGACGAGGTGGGGCTCGGCGAGCCACATCATGAAGGCGGAGACGTCCTGCGAGTACTGCTCGAGGGTCATCGGCACTTCTTCCTGGCCTTCTTCGGCCACATAGGTGATGGAGCCGTCAGCAAGCGGCGGGCCCATGCCGATGGCATTGCCGGGGAAGACGGCATTGTAGAACTTGCCATCGGGGATGGTGACGCCTTCCGGCACTTCATCATGATAGCCGTTCAGCAGCGCATGGATATAATCCGGGCCGCCTTCCGAATAGCCGGTGAAGTAGTTGAGAATCCAGTTCGGGAACGGATCGGAGACGCCACGGGCCTTGGCCAGCACGGAGAAATCCGGCGGAGCGACGCCGCCATTGGCGTCGCGCGCTTCCTGCTCGGAGGCGAAGGGCGACGGCCAGTTGTCGGCCGGAACGGCCGCACGGGTGCCGCCTTCCGCACCGGCATCGGCCACCTGATATTCGGCGGCGAGGGCCTTGACCTGTTCCTCGGAGAAGGCCGGACCGCCCTCTTCGGAAAGGTTGCGGAACGACAGGAGGCTCGCGCTGTGGCACGAGGAGCAGATTTCACGGAAAATCTGGAAGCCGCGCTGCAGCTGGTTCTGGTCATAGGTGCCGAAGATGCCGCCGAAGCTCCAGGGCTGCCGCTCGATCTGCGCAGCAGCATGGTCCTGAGCGAATGCAGGCGCCGAAATCAGGCCTGCAACTATGGCAAAGGCCGCGAGGAAGTTTCTTTTATGGAGCATTATTGAGCCCTGCCCGTCACGATTTAGCTTTGCCCAGAACGCTCTCCGAGATGCTGTCCGGCAGCGGCCGGGGCGTCTCGATACGCGAGAGAACGGGCAAAACAACTAGGAAGTGGATGAAGTAATAGGCCGTGCAAAGCTTGGCCGCGATGACGTAGCCCCCTTCGGCCGGAGCGGCGCCGAGATAGGCCAGCCCGATGAAGTTGATCACGAACAACCAGTAGAACCATTTGAACACCGGCCGGAACGTGCCGGAACGGACCTTCGAGCGGTCGAGCCAGGGCAGGAAGAACAGGATCAGGATCGACGCTGCAAAGAAGATCACGCCACCGAGCTTGCTGTCGATGAACAGGATGTTGAAATCGATGGCCCTCAGGATTGCGTAGAACGGCAGGAAATACCATTCGGGCACGATATGGGGCGGCGTCACCTGGCTGTTGGCCTGGATATAGTTATCGGGGTGCCCCAGAATGTCGGGCGCGTAGAACACGAACCAGGCAAAGGGGATGCAGAACACGATGATCGCGAACAGATCCTTCATCGTGTAGTACGGATGGAAGCTGACGGTATCGCGGCGCGATTTCACCTCGACGCCGACCGGGTTGTTGTTGCCCGGCACATGCAGCGCCCAGATATGCAGCACGACGACGGCTGCGATCACGAAGGGTAGCAGATAATGCAGCGAGAAGAAGCGGTTGAGCGTCGGATTGCCGACGGCAAAGCCGCCGCGCAGCAGTTCCAGGATCGGATTGCCGACGATCGGGATGGACGCGAAGATATTGGTGATGACGGTAGCGGCCCAGAAGCTCATCTGCCCCCAGGGCAGCACATAGCCCATGAAGGCCGTCGCCATCAGCAGGAGGAAAATGAGGACGCCGAGAATCCACAGCACTTCGCGCGGCGCCTTATAGGAGCCGTAATACATGCCGCGGAAGATATGGATATAGACGGCGGCGAAGAACATCGAGGCGCCGACGGCGTGGGTTGCCTGGATAATGCGCCCGCCGATGACGTCGCGCCGGATATGCTCGACGGAATTGAAGGCCAGATCGACATTGGGCGTATAGTGCATCGCGAGCACGATGCCGGTCACGATCTGCACGGCCAGCATGAAGGCGAGGATACCGCCGAAAGTCCACCAGTAGTTGAGGTTTTTCGGCGTCGGGAAGTCCATCAAATGTTCTTTGGTGAACCGCACGACGGGCAGACGCTCATCGAGCCATTTCTCGACGCCCGTTTGGGGAGTATAGGCGGAATGTTCTGACATCGGACTGTCCCCGCTAACCGATCTGGACCAGCGTATCGCTGAGGAATTCGTAGGGCGGCAGCACCAGATTCTTCGGCGCGGGGCCTTGGCGGATACGGCCGGCGCTATCGTAATGCGAGCCGTGGCAGGGGCAGAACCATCCGTCGAAATCACCCGATTCGCCGACCGGGACGCAACCGAGATGGGTGCAGTTGGCGATCATGATCAGCCACTGCTCATGGCCCGGCTTGGTACGCTGTTCGTCGGTTTCGGGGTCCCTGAGTTCGGCCAGCGGCACGGCGCGGGCCTCGTCGATCTCCGCCTGGGTGCGGTGCCGCACGAAGACCGGAAGGCCGCGCCAGATAATGGTGACGGACTGGCCTTCCTCGATAGCGGAAAGGTCGAACTCGATGCTGGCGAGCGCCCGCGTGGACGCATCTGGATTGAGTTGGTTGATCAGCGGCCAGACGGCGCCGACCACACCGACAGCGCCCACGGCACCGGTGGCGACATAGAGGAAATCCCGCCGTGTCGCTTGATGTTCTGCTTGCGTAGCCAAGGTTACGATCCTCGCACAAAATCCGTCAGACACGCCGGCGCGGGCTTTCCGACCACGGGATGAACGGGATCGGTAGCCGTCCGCCCTCAGCGGCCCGTCAGTTGCGTCCTTTTTGCACTGTCACAGGCACTTGTCCAGAGTGCCCGGTGGTGACATGAGACTTGTGCGACACAATACCCAGTTTCCTTCACTCGACTCACCCCGATACCCGCCGGTTCACCTTCCGTTTTGCTTGCCGATGTCCATAGAACTCGCCCTCTATCAACCTGATATCGCACAGAATACGGGGACACTCATCCGCCTGTGTGCCTGTCTCGACACACTCATCCACGTGATTCATCCGACGGGTTTCGTCTTCTCTGCGAAGACCATGCATCGCGCCGGGCTCGACTATATCGACCAGGCGCAGGTGCGTGAGCACGCGAGTTTTACCGCCTTCGACGCCTGGCGGCAGGCGGAAAGACGCCGATTGGTGCTGTTGACGACCAAATCGGCGGCCTCGGCCTATGAGGCAAGCTATGATAGAGACGACATCCTGATGGTCGGCCGCGAAAGCGCAGGCGTGCCCGATATGGTCGCCGCAAGCTGCGACCTTGCCGTGCGCATTCCCATGCGCGCCGGGTTGCGCTCGATCAATGTGGCCCTGGCCGCATCCCTTATTCTTGGCGAAGCCAAACGCCAGACAGACAGATTTGAAGGCCTGATATGACGCTACCCGCCGACATCGACACCAAGAAGGAAATGGCCGCCGCCTGGTTCCGGTCGCTGCGTGACCGTATCTGCGCCGAATTCGAAGCCATCGAAGCCGAGGTGACCGGTCCCCTCGCCGACCGCCCGGCCGGCCGCTTCGAACGCACTCCTTGGGACCGCGCCGCCGGTGGCGGCGGAGAAATGTCGATGATCCATGGCCGCGTCTTCGAGAAGGCGGGGGTTCATATCTCGACCGTCCATGGCGAATTCTCGGCCGATTTCGCCAAGCAGATTCAGGGGACCGAGGCTGGCGCCCAGTTCTGGAGTTCGGGCATCTCTCTGATCGTCCATCCGCAGAACCCCCATGTGCCTGCCGTCCATATGAACACGCGCATGATCGTCACCGGCCAGCAATGGTTCGGCGGCGGCGCCGATCTGACTCCCGTGCTCGATCGCCGCCGCTCCCAGGACGATCGGGATACAGCGGATTTCCACGCCGCCATGCGCGCCGCCTGCGAGAATCGCCCGGGCGTCGACTACGAACGCTTCAAGGCCTGGTGCGACGAATATTTCTTCCTGCCGCACCGCAACGAACATCGCGGCACCGGCGGCATTTTCTACGATCACTTCAATTCGGGCGATTGGGACGCCGATTTCGCCTTCACCAAGGCGGTGGGCGAGGCCTTTCTCGATATCTACCCGAGGCTCGTGCGCCGCAATTTCGAGACGGCATGGACCGAGGAGGACCGCAACGAGCAATTGGTGCGGCGCGGCCGCTATGTGGAGTTCAACCTGCTCTACGACCGCGGCACCACCTTCGGGCTCAAGACCGGCGGCAATGTCAATTCCATCCTGTCGTCCTTGCCGCCCGAAGTGCGCTGGCCCTAAGCTGAGGGCATGGGGCTCACCGATATTCACATTGCTGGCTATCGTTCGATCCGCACCATCCGCTTTCCGGTGCGGCAATTATCGGTGCTGGTCGGCGCCAATGGGGTGGGCAAGACCAATCTCTATCGCGGGCTGGAACTGGTCCAATCCGCCGCGACCGGCACGCTGGCCGAAGATATCGCACGCGAAGGCGGGCTCGGTTCGGTATTCTGGGCCGGCCAGCGCAAAGCCGGCGAACAGCCGCGCCTGACCCTCTCCGTCACCCTCGACGATGTCGGCTTCGGGCAGGCCAGCTACGATCTCGAAATGGGCTTCGCCCCGAGCTACGCCGTCGAAATCGGCTTTCGCGCCCCGGCCACGGCCGCGTTTCCGCTCGAAGCGCAGATCAAGGCGGAGAGCCTGACCCTTGCCGGCCGGCGCCCGGTGGCGCTGATGGAGCGCAAGGGCGTTTCGGCCTGGGCGCGCGATGGCGAGGGCCGGCGAGTCGAAGCCGAGGAAAATCTTCTGGCCAGCGAAACGGCACTGTCGGCCCTGCGCGGCTATCCCGAGATCGATGCGGTGCGCGAGACGCTTTCGGCCTGGCGCTTCTTTCACGGCTTTCGCACCGATGCCGAATCGCGCCTGCGGCAGCCCGCCCTCGCCGTGACCGCGCCTCTGCTGGCGGCTGATGGCTCCAATCTTGCGGCGGTTTTCGCGACGCTCCGCCATATCCGCGAGGACAGTGTCGACCTCGACGCGGCCATCGAGGATGCCTTTCCCGGCGCGCGGCTCGACGTGCCCATGCCGGAGCAGACGGCCCGCTTCTCGCTGACCTTTCCCGATCTGCCGCATCGCCCGTTCGGCGCGACGGAATTGTCGGATGGCACGCTGCATTATCTGGCGCTGATGGGAGCGTTGCTCTCCTATCGGCTGCCGCCGCTCATCGCCCTCAACGAGCCGGAAACCAGCCTGCATCCGCAACTGCTGCCGGCTCTGGCGCGGCTGATCGCAAGGGCGGCCGAGCGCACCCAGGTCTGGGTCGTCACCCATTCGCGCATTCTCGCCGACGCGCTGGCCGAAGAGGCCGGAATTCAGCCGCGCGAGGTCATCCGCAAGGATGGCGGCACCTGGCTCGACGGGCTCAGCCAGGTCGGCATTTTCGCCGACGATTAGGGTCCCGAAGGAAACCACCCTTGCGCTGCCACGTTTCTGTGCCGATCTTTCAGTCACGCAACGAAGGAGAATGCGACATGAAACGCTTTGATTCCGGCTCGCTGATCCCCGGTTCCAAATGGTATGCCGAGGCCGACAACGAGGCCGAAGTGGTCCGCCGCGCAGTCGAGAACCTGCGCACCCTTCACGGTGAAACCGTCATCCGCCCCGAAATGGTCGAACGCATCAAGGAGCGGATCGTCGATATCAAGGACAAACCCTCGACGCACTAGGCTCAGCTACCGGCCCGGCGTAACAGCGCATCGCGATCGAGAGCGAAACCGCTCTCGATCCATGCTTCTTCGAGCCGCTGGATTTCGGCACCCAATTGCGGACCCGGCGTAAAGCCGGCTGCGATCAGATCCTTGCCATTGAGCGGAAACACCGGCGCACCGACTTCGGCAACGCGCTGCAGCACGGCCGCCTTGCCGGCCTCGCCCCAACCGGCAAGGACCGCCGCGACCTCGACAGCCGGACGCGCCACCGCGCCATGGCGATAGATCGCCGTATCGATCTCGGCATCGGCGAAAAGATTCGCTGCGGCGGCGATGGCTTCCGCCTCGCTCATTTCCGCATTGGACAGCCGCCAGTCCCGCCGGTAGCGCTCGCCACCGTCCCTGCCGAACAAAAGCGCCAGACGCCCCGCGAGGCCCGGCTGCGGCGATTGCCGCTCATAGGCCCGGAGCTGCGTCAGAACCGGCGGCTCGATGGCTAAAAGCCCAATTTCGGACATGGCGGAGAGGGTCACGGCGATCCGCGGCAAGCTCAGCATGCGCCTCATTTCGCTGCCGACGCGCTCGGCGGAGAGGTGAGCGAGCCTGCCGACGGCACCGGCGCAGGCGGCCCGTCCCGCAGCGTCGAACTGCTCGCCGCCGTGGCTCGCCGAAAAGCGGAAGAAGCGATAGACGCGCAGACCATCCTCCCCGATCCGTCGATCGGCTTCGCCGATGAAGCGGACGCGGCCGGCAAGGCAATCGGCCAGGCCCTCGACAGGATCGAACAGCGTGCCATCGGCATGGCAGTAAAGCGCGTTGAGGGTGAAATCGCGCCGCTCGGCATCCATGGTCCAATCGGTGCCGAAGGCGACGACGGCGTGGCGGCCATCGGTCTCGACGTCGCGCCGCAGCGTCGTCACTTCACACAATGTTTCCCCGAGCTTCAAGGTCACGGTGCCATGCTCGATGCCGGTCGGATAGCTGGCGATGCCGGCCTTGTTGGCGCGGGCGATCACCTCTTCGGGCACGAATTCGGTGGCAAGATCGATATCGGGATTGTCGCGGCTATGGCCCATCAGCGTATCACGGACGACGCCGCCGACGGCGCGGGTGCGCCCTTGGTCGCCATCGAGAATGCTGAAAATCCTCTGGGTTTCGGGCCGCAAACGCCATTCGGCGTTGCGGAGCCGCGCTTCCGCCCCGACGATCACGCCTCGTCCTCCCCCAGCATCAGTGCGCGGAGTTTACGCGTCAGATTGCCGGTGATGCCCCAGATGAGGTGGCCGTCATGATCGATCTGCCAGGTCTGGTGCTCGCGTCCATTGCGCTGGATCTTATAGCGGCCATAGCTCTCATTGCTGAGAATGCGCTGCAACGGCACCTCGAATACCGAATGCACCTCCCCCGGATTGGGCACGAACGGCCCGCTGGGCTCGACGGCGGCGACAACCGGGGTGATGAGATAGTTGGAACCGGTGAAATAAGGCTCCATGAAGCCCAGAACCCGCGCATCGGCACGGTCCATGCCCACTTCCTCGCCGGCTTCGCGCAACGCCGCATCGGCCGCATCTCTATCGTCCGGGTCGATCCGGCCGCCAGGGAAAGCCACCTGCCCCGAATGCGTGCGCAAATCCGGCGAGCGCTCGGTGTAGAGCACGGTCTGCCCCTCCGGCCGCGAGACCAGCGCGATCAGCACTGCCGCCGGCACCGGTGGCCGCTCGAACGGCTTTTCGGGAACCCAGTCGGGAACCAGTCTGCCGCCGACCGAAGCCGCAGGCGCCACCCGCAACAGGCGCGCAGAAAGGCGATCTAGAACAGCGTCTTCGGAAAACACGGCCCAACCCGGATCCAGGATGGATCAATCCTTGGGATTATGAAGCCTCAATCCGATTTGCCAAGACCTTTCAGGCGCGAAAGGCCGCGATGGGGCCGGCCAGCGTCTTGGCGAGGCTCGGATCGGACGAATAGACGAGGACGCGGGTCGGATCGACCGGCCCTGGAAAGACGATGGCACCCAGCGTCGTCGGCTCCCATCCGAGCGGGCAATAATAATCGCGATCGCCGACAAGCAGGACGAATTTGCCTTCATTGCGCGACAGGGCCAGCTTGGTGACTTCCCGCGCCAGGAGCTTGCCCGCCCCGCGCCGCCGGAAATCGGGATGGGTGGCGAGCGGCCCCAGCAGATAGCCATTGATGCCGCCGACATTGACCGGGGTCATCCATACCGAGCCGCAAGGCGTGCCATCGACTTCGGCCACGAGGCTCAGGCTCGGATCGATGGGAAAGCGCTCACGCACTCGGAAAGCCGTGCGCGCGAACCGGCCGGGCCCGAAGGCGATGGCCTGAAGTTCATCGATAAAGGCATCGTCATCCGTAGTCGCAGGGCGCACATAGGGCACACCGGCGAGAGGAAGGGGGAGCAGGGCGGCCGCAGCCGAGGGCGCAGTGACAGGATTCATGGTATGGATCCGGAAAAGAAGCAGGCGAAGGACAATTCCGGCGCTCCATCAGAGCACCGTAGCAGGACCCGATCAGGGTCGTCGTGTCACCAGCAAAACCTTCACCATCCTGGGCGCCTCCACGCCTGAAAATCCGATTAGCACCAAGGGAACCTCACGTAAACAGAAAGCTCCAGGCGTCGCCTGATTTTCCCTTTGGTCTGCAATCCGGCAACGCTTCGTTTCACCCTGCCGTCTTATCCGGCCGGCGTGACGGGACTATGTAAGGAACGGCCGAAGCGTGCCAAGGTTCAACACGCGGATTTAGGCCGGCTATCAAAGGAAAAGGTGCGAACTTGGGACAGTTGATCGAAGGCAAATGGTCGGACCAATGGTACGACACCAAGAAAACCGGCGGCAAGTTCGAGCGCAGCCGGGCAGGCTTCCGCAACTGGATCACTGCCGATGGCAATCCCGGCCCTTCCGGACAGGGCGGCTTTGCCGCCGAAGCCGACCGCTACCACCTCTATGTGTCGTTGGCCTGTCCCTGGGCGCATCGCACGCTCATCTTCCGCAAGCTCAAGGAACTCGAAAAGCTCATCTCCGTCTCGGTCGTCTCCCCGAAAATGCCTGACGAGACCGGCTGGAGCTTCAAGACCGAGGAAGGGTCGACCGGCGATGCGCTGTTCGGCAAGGACACGCTCTGGCAGGTCTATGTCGAGGCCGAGCCCGACTATACCGGCCGCGTAACCGTGCCGGTGCTGTGGGACAAGAAGACCGGCACCATCGTGTCCAACGAAAGCTCGGAAATCATCCGCATGTTCAACTCGGCCTTTGACGAGCTGACCGGCAATACCGACGACTATTATCCCGAAGCCCTGCGCGCCCGCATCGACGAGATCAATACGCGCGTCTATGACGATATCAATAACGGCGTCTATAAAGCCGGCTTCGCCACCACCCAGGCGGCCTATGACGAAGCCGTCGCCAAGCTGTTCGAAGCGCTCGACTGGGTCGAAGCCATTCTGGGCGAAACGGCCTATCTGACCGGCGACAGCATCACCGAAGCCGATTGGCGGCTGTTCACCACGCTGGTGCGGTTCGACGCCGTCTATGTCGGACACTTCAAGTGCAATCTGCGGCGCATCGCCGATTACCCGAACCTGTCGCACTATCTGAAAGCGCTCTACGAGGTGCCGGGCGTCAAGGAAACGGTCGATCTCGACCATATCCGCACGCATTATTACTGGAGCCACAAGACCATCAATCCGACGCGGATCATCCCGATCGGACCGAAGCTGGCGTTTCTGGATTAGTTCGAATCGTCACCCTCGGGCTTGACCCGAGGGCTCTTCACTTTTCGAGGCTGGAAGGAAACACCCTCGGGTCAAGCCCGAGGGTGACGAGCGGTGGGTGCGGATGAAAGGTGTCGGAGCCAGCGGAGACGGCAGGACCGCTCTCAATACCCCCAGACATCCCGTTTCGGCACGCCGTCGAAGAATTCGTCGATCCGCTGCGAGGTCGCCGGGGTGACCTTTTGCGGCAAGGAAGCCTTGTCGAACCAGCCAACCTCGGCGATCTCGTGATTGGGCTTGAAGTCGAACGCCTTCTCGAACTCGCGGACGACGAAGAAGGCGACGTGGTCGCGATCGGTCACCGGGCTCGAATTGTGATAGATACCGAAAAGCTCGAGCGGACCCGTAGCCCGATAGCCGCTTTCCTCGGTCAGCTCGCGCTGGGCCGCGACTTCGAGCGTTTCACCCGGCTCGACCCCACCGCCGGGAAACTGCCAGCCGGGCACATAGGTGTGGCGGACAAGGAAAATCCTGTCCCCATCCACCAGCATGGTGCGGGTCCCGAGCGTCATGCGGCGCCTCAGGCCCACCAGATTGAGATAGACCTTGGCCCGCCACACCTGCCAGCGATTCATCTGCATCTTCGCCTCCGCCGTTCACCCATGGGTAGCAGAGCTTTGATGACGACAAAATTGACGACGTGGGCGAATGACCATTTTCTTGCCGCCCGCCATCTGGCATTACCCGGATAATGATCACGCTCGCCCACATTTCCGACATTCATTTGTCGCCGTTGCCGGCGGTCGCCCTGACCGATCTCTTCAGCAAACGCATCACCGGCTATCTCAACTGGAAGATGATGCGCCATGATGCGCTCAACAGCGAGACGCTGGGCAGTCTGGTCGAGCATCTGAAGCAGCAGAATGCCGATTTCACCGCCGTCACCGGCGACCTGACCAATCTGGCGCTCGATGCCGAAATTACCCGCGCCGGCCAGTGGCTGAAAGACCTCGGCTCGCCCGAGCGCATCTGCGTCGCCCCCGGCAATCACGATGCCTATGTGCCTGGCGCCCTTGAAGCGGCGCAGGAGCAATGGGGCCCCTATATCACCGGGGAAACGCTTGATCGGGCCGATTTCCCCTATGTGCGCCGCGTCGGGGAAATGGCCATCGTCACCTGCTCCAGCGCCGTACCCACGCGGCCCTTCCTCGCCATCGGCCGGTTCGAGGAGCAGCAGGCGGACCGGCTCGGCCGCATCCTCTCGATCCTCAAGGAAGCGGGCTATTTCCGCGTGGTGCTGATCCATCATCCCCCCAATGCCGAATTGCAGCACCCCTCCTTCGGCCTCAAGGGCAACAAGATTTTCCGCCGGGTGATCGCCGAACAGGGGGCGGAGCTGGTCCTTCACGGCCACACCCATCGGTCTTCGATCCATTCCATCGGCGGGCCCGGCCATGAAGTGCCGGTGATCGGCGTCGCCGCCGCCAGCGCCGCCCAGGGCGGCACGCTCGACGATCCGGCGCGCTATAATCTCTTCCGCATCGAAAAGAACGGCGCGGGCTGGACCTGTACCATGCGCGAATTCGGCTTCCAGCGGCTGGGCCAGGATATCGTCATGCGTCTGCAGATGCGGATTTATTGAGCGGCGATTCCTATATAGAACGGAAAGCTATCCACTAGTGCATAGTTTCCCGTTCTAGGTTGTCTCCCCTCCTCTGAGTTGATCCGGTTTGAACGCACAATTCCTCATCGAGCGTCCCCAATTCGATCCCGCGACCGGCGTGGCCCGGTTTTCCTACGGTCTCGACGGCAAGCGCTTCATCGAAGTGCTCGGCCTGCCGGCGGGAGCGCCGGTCGCCAATGCGGAAACGCCGGCATTCAAAAAGCTGCTCGACCTGACCGCCATCGTGCTCGGGGTGAGCTATTTCAAGCTCAAGGCGCCGCTTGAAATCTGCGCGCCGAACATCGCGCTGACCGAAGCGGAACGCGCCTTCGTCATCGATGTCTATGAGAACGGGCTGGGTGAATTCTACGCCCGCAACAATCTCAAGCGCTTCGGGCGTCTCTCCATCTCGGCGCCGCATGACGCCGAGGCCCCTGCGCCGGTGTCCCTGCCCGACCGCGCTCTGCTGCCGATCGGTGGCGGCAAGGATTCGCTGGTCAGTGTGGAACTGCTGGAAGCCGCCAGCATCGACTTCACGCCCTTCGCGGTCAATCCGAAGGGACCGATCGTCTCGTCCGTCGACACCATCGGGCGCGAGCCGCTTTATGTGACGCGCACACTCGACAAGGAGATGATCCGATTGGGCAAGGAGCCCGGCTATTACAATGGCCATGTGCCCTCAACCGCGATCAATTCGATGATCGCTTCGCTCTGCGCGCTGCTCTTCGGCTATAACCGGATCGTGCTGTCCAATGAGCGTTCGGCGAGCGAGGGCAATGTGGTTTTCGACGGGCGCGAGACCAATCACCAATATTCGAAATCCCTCGATTTCGAGCGCCGGATCGCCGCCATCCTCGCCAGAACAACCGGCGGCGCGCTCGCCTATTTCTCGCTGCTGCGGCCCTATTCCGAGGCGCGTATCGCGGCTCTCTTTGCGCGTGAAAAGCGCTATGACAGGGTGTTTTCGAGCTGCAACCGCAATTTCCGCCTCGACGGCAATGACGGCCCGCTCTGGTGCGGCGAATGTCCGAAATGCCATTTCGTCTTCCTGATCTTCGCCCCCGTGATGGACAAGGACCGGCTGGTATCGATCTTCGGCCAGAACCTGCTCGACAAGCCTGATCACGAGGCCTCCTTCCGCGAATTGACCGGGCTCGCCGGCCAGAAGCCATGGGAATGCGTCGGTGAAATCCTCGAAGCGGCGGCATGCCTTTACGCGCTGACACTCCGGCCCGAATGGGCCAGTGACGCCATCGTCGCGAGGCTCAAGCCCGACCTCGAAGCCCAGTACGGCACGCCGGCGCTTGCCTCCGCTCTCGACGATCTGATGACCGACAGCACCGAGCACCATATTCCGGGTGACGTCCTTGCGCGGGTGTCGCCCCATGCGGCTTGACCAACCGGTTCTGCTTTACGGTGCCGGCCGCGAGGCCCGTTCGACCGCCCATTTTCTCAAGGCGCGCCAGCCGGAACTGAAGCTGTTCGTCACCGTCGATAGCGGCGAAGCCAGTGTCGAGGGCGCCGAATTCCTGCCGGCGAGCGAACTCGATCGGGCCATCGCCGAACGGCGCATCGGGCTGATTGTCAAAAGTCCGGGCGTCTCGCGCTACAAGCCGATCTTTGCGACGGCGGAAGCAGCCGGCATCCCGATCACCTCCAATCTCAATCTCTGGGGTGCTTTTTATCGCGAGGGCCGCATGGTCATCGCCATCACCGGCACCAAGGGCAAATCGACTACCGCGACGCTCACCCATCTGATGCTGACCCATTCCGGCGTCGATGCGGGCCTTGCCGGCAATGTGGGGCTTGCGCCGCTCGAAATCGCCGACCGGCACCAGACGGTGATCTTCGAGCTGTCGAGCTACCAGACTGCCGATATGGACTTTCTGCCGGATATCGCGGGGGTGACCAACCTTTACCCCGAGCATGTCGACTGGCACGGCAGCACCGAGCGCTACTTCTCCGACAAATTGCATCTGATCGACCGCGAGGGCGGTTTCCGCGTGGCTTTGGGCGCCCCGGCCGCCACCAATCCGCTGGTGCTGAAAGCGCTGCGCGATCCCGCCCGCCTCCTGCCCAATCTCGAACCGGAGCATCTGGCGCGGATCGACCGTGCTGCCTTCTCATCCCGGCTCAAAGGCGCGCATAACCTCGACAATGCCTATCTGGCCGCCCGCATCGCCTGGGCCGCCGGCGGCACCATAGCCGGGATTGTCGACGGCATCGCCGCCTTCGAGCCGCTCCCCCATCGGCTCGCCGACCACGCCATGGGCGGCAAGGTCTTCGTCGACGATTCGATTTCGACGACGCCGGAGGCGACCAAGGCCGCTCTCGCCGCCTATCGCGGCCAGCGCATCGCCCTGATCGCTGGCGGGCATGAGCGCCAGCAGGATTATGAGGAACTGGCGACACTGCTGGCCGAGAACGGCGTCACCGTTCTCGCCTGCCTGCCCGATACCGGCTACCGCCTCGCCGAAGCCGCGCAGCGGCATGCGCCGGAGATTATCGTGATCGAGGAAACCCATCTCGACCGGGCCATGTCGGCGCTCCACCGGCACAAGGACCTGTTCGACACTGTCATCCTGTCGCCAGGGGCGCCGTCCTATAATCAGTTCAAGAATTTCGAGGAGCGGGGCGACCGCTTCATAGAGCTCGCCAAGGCGATATTCACGGAGTAGCCCCGATGGGCCTGTTTTACCTTGTCATCGCCATTATCGGCGAAGTCATTGCAACGTCGTTTCTGCGCGCCGCAGCCGGCTTTACCCAGATCGCGCCCTCCATCGCTGTCGTGGTCGGCTATGGCGTGACCTTCTATTTCTTTTCGCTGGCGCTGCAGACCATTCCGGTCGGCATCGCCTATGCGATCTGGTCGGGGGTCGGTATCGTCGCCATCTCGATCATCGCCTATTTCGCCTATCACCAGACGCTGGACCTGCCCGCCATGATCGGCATTGCGCTGATCCTGGCCGGCGTGCTGGTCATCAACCTGTTCTCGCAATCCGCGACACACTAGGCGCGGCGGCTAAGCGGGATCGTCCTCCCCCTTGCCCACCACCTGATGCGCGAAGACCCGCAGGGCTGCGAGCACCAATACAGCGAAGATGGCGACGCCGAAGGCGATGAAATAGAACCCGAGCGCGCTGGCGATGCCGGTCGCTCCCGCAAGCCACATGCCTGCGCCCGTCGTCAGCCCCTGGACATTGCTGCCGCTGCGGAAAATGGCCCCGGCACCGAGAAAGGCGATGCCCGCCGTGACCGCCTCGACGGCGCGGATAGGGTCGGGCCTCGCCCCTTCATTGTCCTCGAGCGTATGAAAGATCTCGAAGGCGAGGATGGTGAAGAGGGCCGCCGCAAGCGCGACAAGAATATGGGTCCGCAGCCCCGCAGTGGTGGTGTGCACCTCCCGTTCGAACCCGATCATGGCGCCGAGAACCGCGGCGATCAGCAGCCGGATCGCGATGATGTGCTGCGGCAGGTAAGTATCGACCAGTCCGAAGGCATTACCCGTGTCCATTTTTTTGCGTATCCTTGCGGCTAATGATGCGCAAAACCCGTTCGATCACAGAAGAGTTCCGGCGGATCGCATAACGAAATTCATTGATTCTTTACGCGCCAAAGCCCATTGACTTGCCTCGTGCGAGGACGACTCGAAGGATTTGGGGGCATGTCGTCACTAGGAGCACGCAGCAAACGCGCGCGTGCCGCTGTTGGCGGCACCGATCAGGTTGGTGTGCGCCTGTATAATGAGCGGCTGATTTTGTCGTTGGTTCGCCGTCATGCGAGCCTGACGCGGCCCGATATCGCCCGTCTGACGGGCCTGTCATTGCAGACCGTTTCCGTCATCACCAATCAGTTGAGCACGGAAGGCCTGCTGCGGCGTGGCCATGCGCAGCGCGGCCGTGTCGGCCAGCCTTCCATTCCCTATTCACTGAACCCGGCGGGAGCCTATGCTTTCGGGCTCAAGATCGGCTGGCGCAGTGCCGATCTCTGCCTTGTGGATTTCGTCGGCAATGTTCTATGGCACGATCATCAGGCCTATGAGCAGCCGACGCACGAAGGAGCGGTAAACTTTGCCCTGGCGAGCATGGAAGCAGCCCTCGCGCATTTGCCACTCGATGTGACCTGCCGCATACGCGGCCTCGGCATTACCGTGCCTCCCAATATGCGCTTTCTGCCCAGCGAAGAATTACGAAAAACTCTTGCCGAAAGGCAGGACTTGCCGGTTTACACCTCGACTGATATCGCCGCCGCCTGTGCTGCCGAACTGATCTTCGGGCGCGGGGCCGAACATTCCGATTATCTCTATCTGTTCATTGGCGCGCTCATCGGAGGCGGACTGGTGCTGGGCGGGCATCTGTTCCGGGGCCGCAATGACAATGTCGTCGCACTGGGTGCCCTCCCAGCCCATGGACACCCCGGCCGGCTGCTCGGCGAATTCGCCTCCATCCATGCACTCGAACGCAGACTGAGCGCCGAAGGCCGGGAAACCGCTTTCCTTTGGCAGTCGCCGGATGACTGGGGAGCCGATCTCGGCCCGGCGCTCGACGAATGGATCACGGAGATGGCGGTGAGCCTCGCCCGCGCCATCCATACTGCCATCGCCATCGTCGATATCGACACCGTCGTCGTCGACGGCGCCTTTCCCGCCTCGGTGCGTCGCAAGCTCGTCGAGGCGCTGCGGGCCGAAATCGCCTCGCTCGAACGCGAGGGCATATCCACCTATGCATTGGTCGAGGGCACGCTGGGAAGTGGTGCCCGCGCCAGAGGTGCGGCCGCCATCCCGCTTCTGGTCAATTTCACCAAAGACCCGGATGTGCTGTTCAAGCAGTCGGATTGACGCCTGCCAACGCCTCAAGCCTCGCTCGTGGCCGCGAGAATAGCGCCAAGCCGCTGTTCGCGCTGATAGAGACCGGCCCTGGCCGACCCTCCTGCCGCCCATATCTTTTGCAGCTTGCCTTCATCGAAGAGCCGGAACAGGCACGGCGCAATATAGGATTTGCGACAGATCATCGGCGTATTGCGCAGCACGGCCGCAACGTCGCGCGTCACCTCCGCCATCTGCCGGCGCCGCGCCGAAATGGATGTTCCCACCTCGAGACCCGCCAGCGCTTCGCCCGCCAATGCGCTGGCATGAAGCGTACGGAAATCCTTGGCGGCGATGCTCTCGCCGGTCAGCTCGCGCAGATAGAGATTGATGGCGCTCGTCTTGAGCGGCCGGATATTTCCGGTCTTGTCGCGATAGACCAGAAGCCGCCTGCCCTTCAGGCGACGGATGCGCGTCACCGCATTGGCGAGTTTCGCATCGACAATGCTGTATTCGGCGCGCTTGCCGCCCTTGGCGCGGAAGGCCACGTGAACCGCCGCGCCCTTGACGGTCACATCGCGCGCAAAAAGCGTGCCCGCGCCGCGCGTTCCATTGGCGGCCAGATAGGCCTCGCGTCCCACCCGCATCGCCGTCCGGTCGATCAAAGTGACGGCAAGTGCCAGGGCGAGCCGCTGCGAGCCGGCACGCGCCGAAAGGTCGTCCGCCACCTTGCGCCGCAGTTTCGGCAGCACCTGCGTCAGCAGCGCCAGCCGCTGCTGCTTCTTGCTTATGCGGCGCTTTTCCCAATCCGGATGATAAATATACTGGTCGCGCCCAGCGTCGTCCGTGCCCAGAGCCTGGATATGGGCACGCGGATTTGGGGCAATGCGCACATTGGTCCAGGCCGGCGGAATGGCAAGGCTCTCGATCCGCGCCATTGTGGCGCCATCGGTCACCGGATTGCCCTCCTGATCGCAATTGACGATGCGCTTGCCCTTATGGCAGCGGGTGATCGTCAGATCCTGCCGGGTGACCCTGACAAGGCGGACCATCAGTTCGGATTGGGCTGCGTCAGCGTATAAACGAGATAGATGATGGCAAAGAGGATGATGACACCCAGCATCGAGAAGATCAGCACCCGCAGATTGGTCTTGCGCGGGCTGGCCTGACGCACCTCGGTCGTATTCTTATGCGGGTCGTAGGTTTCCATGCGACGCTCCTGTGACTGGTTCAGGAAGCAAACGAATGGTGTGCCGGGGGGTTCCGAGACGGACGGAGAGTTGGTGTATTTGCCTGACGTCCCTACTCATGCGCTGGCTTTCCCGCGGACTTGATCCGCGGGCCATTCTCAGCCAAGCCGACGTGGCCCCAAGGCCCAAGCCCCGGGACGCCCTAATCACACGCCCTTGGCGTCTCGGGCCTTGCGCTGGATACGGCGGGCGTGAAGGATCGGCTCAGTATAGCCCGAAGGCTGGTCGGCACCGTGCAGGGCCAGGTCCAGCGCCGCCTGAAAGGCGATGGACTGGAAGTTTGCCGCCATCGGACGATAGAGCGGATCGGCCTGGTTCTGCGTATCGACGACGCCTGCCATCCGCTCGAAGGTGGCGATGATGTCGTCCTTGCTGACAAGACCGTGCCGTAGCCAGTTGGCGATGGCCTGCGAGGAAATACGGCAGGTGGCCCGGTCTTCCATCAGTCCGACATTGTTGATGTCGGGCACTTTGGAACAGCCCACGCCCTGCTGCACCCAGCGCACCACATAGCCCAGAATACCCTGGGCATTGTTTTCGAGTTCGCGGGTGATCTCCTCGCGGCTGAGCGAGAACGGCGCCTGAACGGGCATGGAGAAAAGATCGGCAAGGCTCGGCAAGGCCTCGTTATGGCGGCGCTTCTGTGCTTCGAACACATCGACCTGATGATAGTGCAGCGCATGCAGCGTCGCCGCGGTCGGCGAGGGCACCCAGGCGGTATTGGCGCCCGATTGCGGATGGCCGATCTTGGCCTGCATCATCGCCGCCATGTCGTCGGGACGCGCCCACATGCCCTTGCCGATCTGCGCCTTGCCGGCAAAGCCGCAAGCGAGGCCGATCAGCACATTGCGATCCTCATAGGCCCCGATCCATCGCTCGGCCTTGATCTCGTCCTTGCGCAGCACCGGGCCGGCTTCCATCGAAGTATGGATTTCGTCGCCGGTGCGGTCGAGAAAACCGGTATTGATGAAGAAGACGCGCTGGCGCGCCTCGTAGATCGCCGCCTTGAGATTGGCCGAGGTGCGGCGCTCTTCATCCATGATGCCGATCTTGATGGTATTGGGCTGAAGGCCCAGCATCGTCTCGACCGAGGCGAAGATGGCGCAGGCAAAGGCGACTTCCTCGGGCCCGTGCATCTTCGGCTTGACGATATAGATAGCGCCGGTGGTGCTGTTGGTCTTGTCATGGAGAGCGCAGAGCACCGTCAAGGCCGCATCCATCAGGCCTTCGCCGATGGGCTTGCCGGCAGCGTCCCTGACCGCGTCGGTGGTCATCAGATGGCCGACATTGCGCACCAGCAGCAGCGAGCGGCCCTTCAGCACCAGCGGCTTGCCGTCGCGGTCGGTATAATGCCGATCTGGCCTGAGGCGGCGGGTCATCGATCGGCCGTTCTTTTCGAAAGTGTCTTCGAGCGTGCCGTTCATCAGGCCGAGCCAATTGCGATAGACGCCGACCTTGTCCTCGGCATCGACGGCGGCAACCGAATCCTCGCAGTCCTGAATGGTGGTCAGCGCACTCTCGACGATCACATCCGCCAAGCCTGCCGGATGGTTGGCGCCGATCGGATGCGACTTGTCGATGACCAGAATGACGTGAAGGCCATGATGCCGAAGGACGATCTCGCCCTTGTCGCCGGAATGAGCATAGCCGACAAAGGCCTCCGCATCCTGAAGCGTGGCCGGCCCGTCCCTCGTGTCGATGACGAAATTGGCAAGGCCAGCCTGCTCGGCCACGACATAGGCGGTGACTTCCCTATGGCTGCCGGTGGTCAACGGCAAAATATCGTCGAGAATGGCCGCCGCGCGCTCGACCACGGCTGCGCCGCGCATGGCGTTGAAACTGCTGCCCGGCGCCAGATCGCCCGTGCGATCAATGACATCGGTGCCATAGAGCACGTCGTAAAGGCTGCCCCAGCGAGCATTGGCGGCATTGAGCGCATAGCGGGCATTGGAGACGGGAACGACAAGCTGCGGGCCGCATAGCGTGGTGATTTCCGGGTCGAGGCCGGCGGTTTCGATGCTGAAATCGGCAGGTTCGGCAACGAGATAGCCGATCTCGCGCAGGAACGCCTCGTAACACGCCGGGTCTTTAGCCACCGGGCCGTTTTGATGGTGCCATTCGTCGATTTGGCTCTGCAATGTATCGCGTTTGGCCAGCAAGCGCGCATTGGTGGGCGCATGCTCGGCGACGAGCGCGGCGAAACCGGACCAGAACTGCTCGGCGGTAACGGAAAGGCCTGGAAGTGCTTCTTTTTCGACGAAATCGACAAGGAGGGGATGAACGGAAAGCCCAGACTTCGTCACGTAATCAGTCATTACCTGTTCCTCTGCATTCGCGCGGCCACCTTTAGGTCAACTCGCCGGACCTCACAAGTCGACCTTGGACTTGGCTGCCATGCCCGCGACATAGACCTCGGCCACCGCCCGGTCGTCGCCGAGCGTCTGCAACAGAAACAATTCTTCGGCGAGAGACGAGACCGTTTCCATACGGAAACGCATGGCCGGCACCGCACGCGCATCGAGCACGACGAGATCGGCGGCATTGCCGGGGGCGATGGAGCCGATCTCGTTTTCGAGCGACAGCGCCCGGGCATTGCCGAGGGTCAACATGTAGAAAGCGTTGAACGGCGTCAGCCTTTGCCCGCGCAATTGCAGCACCTTGTAGCCTTCGTCGAGCGTGCGGAGCATGGAAAAACTGGTGCCGCCGCCGATATCGCTGGCAATGCCGATGCGTACGCCCGCTTTCATCAGCCGCTCGCGGTCGAAAAGCCCGCTGCCGAGAAAGAGATTGGAGGTGGGGCAGAAGACGGCCACCGCACCCGTCTCCGCCAGCACGCGTGTTTCGCGATGATTGAGATGGATGGAGTGACCGAGCAGAGTCTTGCGGCCGAGCAGGCCATAGCGCTCATAGATGCCGGTATAATCGGGTGCTTCCGGATAAAGCTCCATGGAAAGGCTGATCTCGTCGGCATTCTCGCTGAGATGCGTCTGGATATGGCAATCCGGAAATTCGGCGGCGAGGGCCTGCGCCGCTTCCATCTGGGCTGGGGTCGAGGTGATGGCGAAGCGCGGCGAGATGGCGTACCGCGCCCGCCCCTTGCCGTGCCAGCGTGCAATCAGCGCCTTGCTGTCGTCATAGCCGGATTGGGCAGTGTCGCAGAGCGCCTCGGGCGCGTTGCGATCCATCATCACCTTGCCGCCGATCATCAGCATGCCGCGCCGCCCGGCCTCGGCGAAATAGGCATCGACCGATTGCGGATGGCTCGAGCAATAGGCGACCGCCGTGGTGGTACCGTTGCGGATCAGCTCGTCATAGAAGGCTGAAGCCACTGCTTCGGCATGGCCCTGCTGCGCAAATTTCTGCTCTTCGTGGAACGTATAATCATTGAGCCATTCGAGCAGCGAGCCGGCATAGGAGGCGATGACCTGGCTCTGCACATAATGCAGATGCGTATCGATGAAGCCAGGCATGATGAGATGGGGGCGGTGATCGACGATCTCGACATCGCGCTGATCGACAGCGGCAAAATCGCTCAATGCGACGATCTTGCCGGCTTCGATCACCACCGCGCCATCTTCGATATAGCGATAGCAGGCAGTGTCGGAAAGGCTTTGCGGTTCCGACAGGAAGGTCAGAACGCGGCCCCGAAGAATAGTCCTCATAGGCCCGCGCCCTCGCGGAACCATGCGACCAGCAGCGCCCGCTCGTCATCGGTCATTTCGGTGACATTGCCCGGCGGCATGGCGTGGGCGTAGCCGGCCTGCATGGCAATGTCCTTGGCGTGGTTGGCGATGGCGATATCGCTGTCGAGAATAATGTTTTTTGGTGCTTCGTAAATACCGGGCCAGGCGGGCTCGGCAGTGTGGCACATGGAGCAGCGGCTCTGGACGGTGAGGCTCGCATCGGCGAAATGGCTCGAAGCCATGAAGGGTTCCGCTGCGCGCGAGGCCAATTGCTCGCTATCCATGCCCGGCAGCTTGGGCGCGCTCGACAGCCAGGCGATGAGAATGAACAGCACCGCCGCCACCGCCCAGGTCCAGTGCGGATTGCCCTTGCGGGCATGCCTTGTGTTGAAATAGTGCCGGATCACCACGCCGATCAGGAAGATGAGGCTCGCGATCAGCCAGTTCCATTGCGTGGCGAAAGCCAAAGGATAGTGGCTCGACAGCATGAAGAAGATGACCGGCAGCGTCAGATAGTTGTTGTGAAGGCTGCGCTGCTTGGCGACGCGGCCATACTCGGCATCGGGCACCTGCCCCGCCTTGAGGGTCGCGACCACCTTCTTCTGATTGGGAATGATGATGAGGGCGACATTGGCCGTCATGATCGTCGCGGTGAACACGCCCATATGCAGCATGGCGGCGCGGCCGGAAAACACCTGCGTATAGGCCCAGGCCATGATGGTGAGAATGGCAAACAACACCAGCATCAGCCCGTTCTGGCTTGCCCCCAGCGGCGAGCGGCAAAGCCCGTTATAAAGCACCCAGCCCAGCACGATCGAAGCCAGCGAAATCAGGATCGCGCCCCAGGCCGGAATGTCGAGCACGGAGCGGTCGACCAGATAGATTTCGGCCCCGACATAATAGAGCAGGACGAGCAGGCTAAAGCCCGACAGCCAGGTCCAGTAGCTCTCCCATTTGAACCAGGTCAAATGCTCGGGCAGGAACTCCGGCGCCACCAGATATTTCTGGATGTGATAGAAGCCGCCGCCATGCACCTGCCATTCCTCGCCATGGGCGAGCGGGGGCAGGCTCGGGGTTTTCCTGAGGCCGAGATCGAGGGCGATGAAATAGAAGGATGACCCGATCCAGGCGATGGCAGTGATGACATGCAGCCACCGCACCGCGAACATCAGCCATTCGTAGAAGATTGCATAATCCGGCATTGCGCCCGCTCCCTCCTTCCCCTCGCCCCTTGAGGGAGAGGGACAGATCATTCCGCGTTCAGCGGGATGATCAGGGTGAGGGGTGCTGCGCTATCCCCTGCCCGGAAGCATTGGAACGTGCAGCACCCCTCATCCGCCCTTCGGGCACCTCCTCGCCATTCGAGCATAGCTCTCATGGCCTTCTCGCCTGAAATCGCGCCACTGACGCGATTTCGCCTGACGGCCGGCTCGAAGTCCCTCAGGGGGAGAAGGCCACCACCCCAACTTCAGTGGTCAACTTACGCCGGCTGTTCCACGCCTTCGACATACCAGTCCATGGCGAGGAGTTCTTCGTCGGAGATGGTCACGCCGGCCGGCACGCGTTCAGCGCCGGTATTATCGTTGATCGGGCCGGTGAAGATGTGGAACGAGCCGTCGATCTGGCCCTCGCGCACCGCATCGGCGGCGGCGCGGACATCTTCCGGCACCTTCTCGCCATAGGGGCCCATCTGCACCACGTCTTCCTTGAGGCCTTCCCAGGTATTGCCGGGGGTCCAGGTGCCGTCAATCACCGCCTGGGCGGAGGCTGCATAATGCGGGCCCCAATGGTCGATGATGGCGGTGAGCTGGGTTTCGGGCGCGAAGGCGCTCATATCGGCGCCCTGGCCGAAGCCGCCGACAATGCCGCGTTCCTGCGCCACCTGCAGGGCCGCCGGACCGTCGGTGTGCTGGGCGATGATGTCGATGCCCTGGTCGATCATGGCGCGGGCCGCATCGGCTTCCTTCGGCGGATCGTTCCAGGTCGAGATATAGACCGGCTTGATAGTGAAGTCGGGATTGATCTTGCGGGCGGCGAGCACGAAGGCATTGATGCCCATCACCACTTCCGGGATCGGGAAGGAGCCGATATAGCCGGCCTTGCCGGTCTTCGACATATGCCCGGCAATGGTGCCGCAAACGGCGCGGCCTTCATAGAAGCGGGCATTGTAAAGACCCACATTGGGGGCGCTCATGAAACCGGTGGCGTGCTCGAACTTCACGTCCGGGAACTGCTGGGCCACCTTGATGACCGAATCGCCGAAGCCGAAGCTGGTGGCGAAGATCAGCTGGTTGCCCTGCTGCGCCAGTTCGCGCAGCACGCGCTCGCAGTCAGGACCTTCCGGCACGTTTTCGACATAGGTGGTCTCGACGGCATCGCCCAGTTGCTCTTCGAGATAGAGCCGGCCCTGATTGTGGGCGTAGTTGTAGCCGTTGTCGTTGATGGTGCCGACATAGATGAAGCCGACCTTGAGCGGCCCGGTCTGGGCGAAGGCCTTGGCTCCGACCAGCGGCAAGGCGGCTGCGGCGCCGCCAACCTTGAGCAGAGTACGACGCGAGAGAGTCATGAATGGTTCTCCTGATGACTTTTCTGGTTGATCGAGGAAAGCCTCAACATCTCTTTCCTCAATTGCTGGGCAGGAACGGCTTGCCGAGGCAGGCCGGTGCATTGGACGTGGCATCGCGGCGGATCGAGATCAGGACCAGCACGATGATAGTGGCGAGATAAGGCAGCGCCGCCCACAATTCGGAGGGAATGGCCGCAAGCGGGCCGCTGCCGGCCTTGGCATAGAGTTCGGTGGTCATGACGAGGCCGAAAAGATAGGCGCCGGCCAGCAGCCGGAACGGCTTCCACGAGGCGAAGACCACCAGCGCCACCGCGATCCAGCCGCGCCCGGCCGTCATCCGCTCCGCCCATTGCGGCGTCAGCAGCAGCGGAAAGCACGCGCCCGCAATGCCCGCCATGGCGCCGCCGAACAGCACCGCGCCATAGCGCACGCCAATGACCGAATAGCCGATGGAGTGAGCCGAATTGTCGTTCTCGCCCACCGCCCTCAGGATCAAGCCGGCGCGGCTGCGCTGGAGGAAATACCAGATCGCCACCACCATGATCAGCGAGAAATAGACCGGCGCCTGATAGGCGAAGAGCACCCGCAGCACAGGATGGGCGGCAAGTTCGGGCGGAAACAGCGGCCCCATCAGCGTCACCGGACGGGCCGAAAACGGCGCGCCGGCGAGCGCCGAAAGCCCGGTGCCGAAAATGGTGAGGGCAAGACCCGTCGCCGTCTGGTTGGCGGAGAGGGTCAACGTCAGAAAGCCGAAGATCAGCGCCATGGCGGCGCCGGCAAAGGCCCCGCATAACAGCGCGAAATAGGGATTGCCGGTATAGAACTGCCCGGCAAAGCCGGCGATGGCGCCGACCAGCATCATGCCTTCGACACCGAGATTGAGAACGCCGCTCTTTTCCACCACCAACTCGCCAAGCGCGGCGAGGAGGATCGGGGTCGAGGCGACGACGAGGGTGACGATGACGGCGATATAAAGCTCCATCACACGCTCCCCTCGGCCGGAACGGTGACGATGCGGCGGATGCGATAGCGGATCAGCAGATCGCCCGCGAGCAGGAAGAACAGCATCATCGCCTGGAAAATGCCGGTCGCGGCATTGGGCAGGCCGATGGTCGTCTGCGCCACCTCACCGCCGACAAAGGTGATGGCGAGCACGATGCCCGCAAAGATCACCCCGAGCGGATTCAGCCGGCCGAGAAAAGCCACGATGATGGCGGTGAACCCGTAATTGGTCGGAAAGCCCGGCACCATGCGCTGGAAGGGGCCGGCGACTTCGAGAACACCCGCGAGCCCCGCCAGCGCGCCGCTTACCAGCATGGCGAGCCATATGGTCCTGGTTTCGGAAAAGCCGCCATAACGGGCAGCGCTCGGAGCCGCGCCCACGACGCGCATCCGATAGCCGAAGACCGAGCGGGTCATGATGAACCAGGCGATCAGCGCCACGACGATGGCGATGGGCACGCCGAGATGGACGATGGTGCCCGGAATAATGGTCGGCAGGCGCGCCGCTTCCGAGAACAGCCGCGTCTGCGGAAAGCCCATGCCCATCGGGTCCTTCCAGGGCGCGCGGATGAGATAATAGATCAGCTGGATCGACGCATAGGTCAGCATCAGGCTGGTCAGGATTTCGTTGACGTTGAGCCTCGTGCGCAGCAGCGCCGGGATGGCGGCATAAAGCGCGCCACCGACGATTCCGGCGAGGATCATCGCCGGCAATATCCAAGGACCGGTCATGCCATAGGTGGCGAGCGCCACCCAGGTACCGGCCAATCCGCCGACGACATATTGCCCTTCGGCGCCGATATTCCACACATTGGCGCGATAGGCGACCGACAGCCCGACGCCGATGATGATAAGCGGCGCGGCTTTGACGCCAAGGTCCTGCCATTTATAGGCATTGGTCAGCGGCGTAAGGAAGATTTCGCGCACGGCGCCGATGCCGTCATAACCGATCAGCGAGAAGATCACGGCGCCGACGATCATGGTCAGCGCCACCGCGACGACCGGGGCCAGATAGAGCATCAGCCGGCTGGGTTCGGGGCGCTTTTCAAGCCGGAACGACATCGTGTGCCTCCGTAGCTCCATGAACGCCGCCCATCAGCAGGCCGATTTCCTCGACCGATGCTTCACCCACAGTCATCGCCTCGCTCAATCGCCCGCCATTGATCACCGCCATGGTGTCGCACAGGGCCAGAAGTTCATCGAGATCCTGGCTGATGACGACGATGGCCGAGCCTTCCGCCGCAAGGTCCACCAGCGCCTGATGGATCGCCGCGGCCGCGCCGGCATCGACGCCCCAGGTGGGCTGGCTGACCACCAGCACGCTCGGCCGCTGCAGGATTTCGCGGCCCATGATGTATTTCTGAAGGTTCCCGCCAGACAGCGAGCCGGCAATGGAGCCGGGCCCCAGCGTCTTGACGGAAAAGTCGGCGATGACCTTGCCGGTATAGCGCCGCGCGGCGCCCGGATTGATGAGCCCCATCACCACCATGCCGAGCCGGTCGCGGGCGGTCAGCACGGAATTGTCCGAGAGGCTGAAATCGCCGACCGCGGCATGACCGTTGCGCTCCTCGGGCACGGCGCAAAGACCGCGCTTGCGCCGCCCGTTCGGGTCGAGATGGCCCAGCCCCTTGCCGTCGAGGACCACGGCATTCCGGTCATCGCTGGGGATTTCGCCGGAGAGCGCATCGAGAAGAGCATTCTGGCCATTGCCGGCCACCCCGGCGATGCCGAAAATCTCGCCCGCCCGCACCGAGAAGCTCACATCTTCGACGGGCACATCGAAATGGCCGGTCTTCTGCGTCGTCAGCTTCGAAACCACGAGCTTCGCGGCGCCCAGCGTGCGGCCCGGGGCGCGCACGATGTCCTTGAGCCCTGCCCCGATCATCTTTTCGGCCATGGAGCGCGAGGTCTCGACCTTGGGGTCGATGGTATCGACCAGCCTGCCGCCGCGCAAAATCGTCGCCGTGTCGCACAGCGCTTTGATCTCGTGCAGCTTGTGGGAGATATAGAGGATCGAGCAGCCCTGGGCCGCGAGCTTGCGCAGCACCTCGAACAATTGCTCGACTTCCTGCGGCGTCAGCACCGAAGTCGGCTCGTCCATGATCAGGAGCTTGGGATCGAGCAGCAGCGCCCGCACGATTTCGATGCGCTGGCGCTCGCCGACAGACAGCGTCGCCACCGTCCGGTGCGGATCGAGCAGCAGGCCATAGCGCTCCATGATGGCACGGATGCTGGCCTCGAGTTCGCGCGCCGGCACCTTCGTATCCATGCCGAGCGCGATGTTCTCGAGCACGGTCATGGCCTCGAACAGCGAGAAATGCTGGAAGACCATGCCGATGCCGAGCCGGCGCGCCGCCTTGGGATTGGCGATGGTCACGCTTTCGCCGTTCCAGCGGATTTCGCCGGCATCGGGTTGCATGACGCCATAGATCATCTTGACGAGGGTGGACTTGCCGGCCCCGTTCTCGCCTAATAGCGCGTGAATTTCGCCGGGCTTCACCGCGAAGCTGACATTGTCGTTGGCGAGGACGCCGGGGAATCGCTTGGTGATGCCAATGAGTTCGAGCCGATGCGGCATACTAGCGTCCATCCACGGCCCTCAGTTTCCTGGCGCCACGCCCGCTCACAGATTCAGCTTCCCGGCGGCCAATGTGGACCATAATTTCGGCCGCCGCCAGTGCCGCAATCACTTCCGGGCGCTTATCCCCAAGCCCCTCCCGGCCGATAGGCAGCACAAGCCGCGCCAGCGCCGCATCGTCGCCGCCCTGGGCGCGATACCAGCTTGAAAAACGGGCCCGCTTCGTTTGCGAGCCGACCATGCCGATATAGGGACTGTCCATGCGCGCCAATGCCTCAAAGGCAATCAAAAAGTCAAGCGCATGGTCGTGCGTGAGAACAACATAGCTGCTGCCGGGCGGCGCCGAGCGCACCACCGCCTCCGGCATGGCAACCGCCCGCGCATCCATGTCGGGCGGCAGCCCCTCCAGCGCGGCTGACCGGGTATCGATGACATGGGTGACAACCGGCAGCAGCGCCAGCGCCCGGGCTAGCGCCTTGCCCACATGGCCGGCCCCGAACACATAGACATGGGGGCAGGCCGCGTCTTCCTGCTCGACACGCTCCAGTAGAGCCGTCCGCAAGGCCATATCCGCATAACGCAGGCTGACGCTAACCCTGCCACCGCAGCATTGGCCGATCTCCGGCCCGAGCGGCACCTCCATCGCCGCTTCCGCCTCTCCATTGGCAATCAGCCGTCTCGCATGCGCAATCACCAGATGCTCAAGCGCCCCGCCGCCAATGGTGCCGAAGATATCGGCCTTCCCCACCAGCATGAACGCGCCCTGCTCGCGCGGGCTGGAACCGCGAACGGAGGTGAGTTCGCAGGCAATGGCGGTGGGGTTGGTGGCGAGGAAGTTGGTGAGGCTGGAGAGTTTCGAGGTCATCCCGTCGACCCCCACCCCCGGCCCCTCCCCTCAAGGGGGAGGGGAGTGGCGCCCCACGGAATTCGGAGCTTTGGTCTCCCTCCCCCTTGAGGGGAGGGCAGGGGTGGGGGTCGATGGTTCTGGCACAACGCCCTCACCCCCGCGCCTCCCTTTTCATCCGCTCGCACCCCATCAACACCCGCTCCGGCGTCACCGGCGTATCGAGCCGAGGCGCGATCCTGTAATCCGCGACGCTCGCCACCGCCATGGACAGCGCCTCGACCACGCTGATCGCCAGCATCAGCGGCGGCTCGCCCACCGCCTTGGAGCGGCCGATGGTCGGCTCCTTGTTGACCGACCATTCGGCCAAGCGGACATTGAAGATCGGCGGCACGTCGGAAGCGAGCGGAATCTTGTAGGTCGATGGCGCCTTGGTGCGGAGCTGCCCCCCGGCATCCCAGACCAGTTCCTCTGTCGTCAGCCAGCCCATGCCCTGAATGAAGCCGCCTTCGACCTGGCCGATATCGATGGCCGGATTGAGCGAGCGGCCGACATCGTGAAGGATATCGGCCCGGTCGACGGTATATTCGCCGGTCAGCGTGTCGATGGTCACTTCGCTGACCGAGGCGCCATAGGCGAAATAGTAGAAGGGATGCCCGCGGCCCGTTTCCCGGTTCCAGTGGATTTTCGGCGTCTTGTAGAACCCCGCCGCCGATAGCTGCACGCGGTCGAGATAGGCGGAAGCGACGAGTTCGGTGAAGGGCACAAACTGCCCGCCCGCCTCGATACCGCCCGGCACCCACAGCGCTTCGGCCGCGTCGCAGCCATAGGTCTTGGCGGCATGGGCCGCCAGCCGCTCCTTGATCTGGCGGGCCGCATCCCAGGCGGCCATGCCGTTGAGGTCGGAACCCGAGGAGGCAGCCGTCGCCGAGGTATTCGGCACCTTGCCCGTCGAGGTGGCAAAAATCTTGATCCGGTCGAGCCCGACACAAAAGGCATCGGCCAGCACCTGCGCCACCTTGATATGAAGCCCCTGCCCCATCTCGGTGCCGCCATGGCTGAGATGGATGGAACCGTCCTTGTAGACATGTACCAGCGCCCCGGCCTGGTTGAACCAGGTGGCGGTGAAAGAAATGCCGAATTTGACCGGCGTCAATGCAATGCCCTTGCGCAGGACGGTATTGGTCCGATTGAAGGCCAGAATGGCGGCGCGGCGGGCCTGATAGTCGGACGAAGCTTCAAGCTCATCCACGATCCGGTGGATGATGTTGTCCTCGACCGTCTGGTGATAGGGCGTGATATTGTTGGCTTCAGTGCCGTAGAAATTGGCCTTGCGGATATCGAGCGGGTCCTTGCCGAGACTATAGGCGATATCCTCGATCCAGCGTTCGGCCGCCATCATCCCCTGCGGGCCGCCGAAGCCGCGAAAGGCGGTGTTGGAGACGGTATTGGTGTAAAGCGGCTCGGAGCGCGCCCGTACCGCCGGATACCAATAGGCATTGTCGCAATGGAAGAGGGCGCGGTCGGTGACCGGGCCGGAGAGGTCCGAGGAAAAGCCCGCCCGCGCGCCATAGACCGCATCGACCGCAAGGATGCGGCCGGTCTCATCATAGCCGACATCATAGTCGACGACGAAATCGTGCCTTTTGCCGGTCGCGGTCATGTCGTCGTCGCGGTCCGGGCGGATCTTGCAGGCGCGGTTCCATTTCTTGGCCGCCAGCGCCGCGACGGCGGCGAAGAGATTGCCCTGCGTTTCCTTGCCGCCAAAACCGCCGCCCATGCGCCGGACATTGACCGTCACCGCATGCTGGCGCAAGCCGAGCACCGCCGCGACCATGGCCTGCACCTCGCTCGGATGCTGACTCGACGCATGGACGGTCACGTCCTCGTCCTCGCCCGGAACCGCCAGCGCGATCTGGCCTTCGAGGTAGAAATGATCCTGCCCGCCAATGGCGATGCTGCCGGTAACGCGTCTGGGTGCTGTGGCAAGGCTCGCCTCCACATCGCCGCGTTCGAGCTTCAGCGGTTCGGTAACGAGCCTGCCGCCCCGATCTTGCGCCGCGCGCACATCGGCGATGAAGGGCAAATCGCGGTATTCGATTTTAGCCAGATGCGCAGCACGCCGCGCTGCGTCGCGGGTTTCGGCGATCACGGCGAATAGCGGCTGGCCCCAGAACTGCACCTTGCCGGGCGCGAAGACCGGTTCGTCATGTGCGTGGCTGGGACTGACATCGTTTTCGCCCGGAATGTCCTCGGCGGTCAGCACTCCGATCACGCCGGGGGCTTTGCGCACCGCATCGAGATCCATGGCGGCGATCTCGGCATGCGCTTTGGTCGAGAGCGCCAGATAGGCATGCATGGTGCCCTGCGGCTCGGCGATGTCGTCGATATATTCGGCGGTGCCGGCAACATGCTTCGGCCCGCTATCGTGGCGACTGGCTTCATGGAGCGTCGAACGCGGGAGGGGCGATTGCTTATTCATGATCGGGAGCCCCGATGCGCTCCCTCCCCCTTGAGGGGAGGGGACTGAATTGCGGCTCTCGGGCGGCAATGAAAGAGCAGGCATTCATCACGCCACCTCCCGATTGAGGAGCTGCGTCTGCCCCTGGGTTTCAAGGAAAAACCGCATGAGCAGGTTCCGCGCGGCCAATAACCGGTATTCGGCGCTGGCGCGCATATCGCTAATGGGCTGATAATCATCGGAAAATACCGCCATGGCGGCATCGACGGTTTCGATGGTCCAGGGCTTGCCGACCAGCGCGGCCTCGACCGCCTTTGCGCGTTTGGGGGTCGCGGCCATGCCGCCAAAGGCGATGCGGGCCATGGTGACTGTGGCGGTATCGTCGATGGAAATCCGGAAGGCGCCGCAGAGTGCCGAGATGTCTTCTTCGCGGCGTTTCGAGACTTTATAGACGCGGAAATGCTCGCCAGTGGGCAGAAGCGGCAGGGTGATGCTTTCGATGAATTCGCCCGGCTGGCGGTCCTGTTTGCCATAGGCGAGGAAATAGTCTTCGAGGGCGATTTCGCGGCGTTGCCGGCCTTTTCGCAGGTGCAACCGGGCGCCGAGGGCGATGAAGGGGGGCGGCGTGTCGCCGATGGGCGAACCATTGCCGACATTACCGCCAATCGTGCCCATATTGCGCACCTGTTCACCGCCAATCCGGTGCCAGAGTGCAGCCATTTGCGGCACATTTGCCAGGAGGGCGGGAAGCGCTTCGGAATAGCTGACGCCGGCCCCGAAACGGACCTCGCTTTCGGTCTTTTCGATGCGCTTGAGCTCGCCGAGATGCCCGATGAAGATCACCGGTCCGATCCGTCGCATGAACTTGGTGACCCACAGCCCGACATCGGTGGAACCGGCCACGATGGTCGCCTCGGGGTTCTGTTCATAGAGGACGGCGAAATCATCGAGGTCGGCCGGAACGATGATCCTCTCGGCGCCCGCGCCGATCTCGACGCGGACGCCGTCGCTGAACGAGACGAGCCGCTGCCTGATGGCATCGCGCTCGGCGGCAAGCGGATCGGGGCCATAATTCGAGATCGCCTTGGCGGCGCGGATGATGGGGGCGTAGCCGGTGCAACGGCAGAGATTGCCCTGGAGCGCATTTTCGATGGCCGGCTGGCCGGCGCTGGGGTCGCGCATCCACAGGCCATAAAGGCTCATGACGAAGCCGGGGGTGCAGAAGCCGCATTGGCTGGCATGGTGATCGACCATGGCCTGCTGCACCGGATGAAGCGTGCCATCCTTGCCGGCAAGATGCTCGACCGTCACCACATGGGTGCCATGGAGACTGCCGACGAAGCGGATGCAGCTGGTGACGCTTTCATAGATCAGTTCGTCGCCGGCGAGCCGGCCGATCAGCACGGTGCAGGCCCCGCAATCGCCCTCGGCGCAGCCCTCCTTGGTGCCGCGCAGGCGCTTTTCGAGCCGCAGGAAATCCAGCAGCGTCGCATCCGGCCTGACCTCGGTGAGACTGATCTCCTCGTCATTGAGAAGGAAGCGGATGGCCCTGCCGGTCTGGTTCACGCTCAGCTCCCCCGATAGGTCGAATAGGCGAAGGGACTGACGAGAAGCGGGACGTGATAATGCCTGTCCTCGCTGATGGTGAAGCGGATCGGCACCACATCGAGAAACGGCGTTTCGAGCTCCACTCCGAGCCGTTCGAAATATTGCCCGACATGGAAGTGGATTTCGAACTCCCCATGCTGGAACTGATCGGCTTCGAGCAGCGGCTTGTCCACCCGGCCATCGGCATTGGTATAGCTCTCGACCAGATGATGGTTGTGGTCGCCATGCACGAATAGAAGATCGAGGCGCATGCCACGAGCTGGCTTGCCATGCATGGTATCGAGAACATGCGTCGTGAGACGCGCAGTGGCCGCCATGGCTCATCCCTTGTTTTCCGATTATGACACTATCGCAATTGCAACGCGTTCCAAGAGGGCGCCACACAATTTTTACCAGATGGTCTAAATCATGGCGCTTGCCAGTCGGAGCGAGCCCGCTAAGCTCCGCGCAAAGGCTTGGAAGACATGATGATGCGCTATCCCCGCGACATGCTGGGCTACGGCCCCAATCCGCCCAAGGCCAACTGGCCGGGCGGCGCCCATATCGCCGTGCAGTTCGTGCTCAATTACGAGGAGGGCGGGGAGAACAATATCCTTCATGGTGACGCCGCCTCCGAGGCGTTTCTCGCCGATGTGATCGGGGCGACGCCCTGGGAAGGCCAGCGCCACTGGAACATCGAGTCGATGTACGACTATGGCGCGCGCGCCGGCTTCTGGCGGCTCCATCGCCTGTTCACCGACACGGGCCTGCCGGTGACGGTCTATGCCGTAGCCACCGCGCTGATGCGGGCGCCCGCCCAGCTTGCCGCCATGCAGGAGGCCGGCTGGGAGATCGCCAGCCACGGCTATAAATGGATCGAGCACCGCAACATGCCGCTCGAAACCGAGCGCGAGCAGATCAACGAGGCCATCCGGCTTCATACCGTCGCGACCAGCGAGCGACCGCGCGGCTGGTATACGGGCCGCAGCTCGATCAACACCGTCGATCTCATCTGCGAGGAAGGCGGCTTCGCCTATGTCTCCGACACCTATGACGACGACCTGCCCTATTGGCGGGTGCATAAGGGGCGGCCGCAGCTCGTCATTCCCTATACGCTGTCGGCCAATGACATGCGGTTCGTCACCGCCTCGGGCTTCGACAATGGCGAAGCCTATTTCCAGTTCCTCAAGGACAGCTTCGATTGCCTCTACGCCGAAGGAGAGGCGGGCAGCCCGAAGATGATGTCGGTGGGCCTCCATTGCCGGCTGGTCGGCCAGCCGGGGCGTTTTCAGGGGCTCAAGAGGTTCGTGGACTACATCAGGGGCTTCGACAAGGTCTGGGTGCCGACCCGGCTCGAGATTGCCGAACATTGGGCACGGGAACACCCTTATCGCGCCCCCACCCTGATCCCCTCACAGATGGACAGGCCCGCATTCGTCAACGCCTTCGGCTCGATCTTCGAACATTCCCCCTGGATCGCGGAGCGGGCATGGGAAAGCGAATTGGGGCCGGTCCATGATACGGCATTGGGCCTGCATTTCGCGTTGAGAACGCAGTTCCGGCTGGCGACGGAGAGCGAGCGGCTGGGGGTGCTGCGGGCTCATCCCGATCTTGCCGGCAAGCTCGCGGCGGCGAAACGGCTGACGGCCGCTTCGAGCGAGGAGCAGGCCTCGGCAGGGCTGGACGCGCTGACGGATGACGAGCGGGAGCGCTTCACGGCGCTGAATACGGCCTATATGGAACGGTTCGGCTTTCCGTTCATCATTGCCGTGAAGGACAATAGCAAGGCGTCTATTTTGGCGGCTTTCGAGAAGCGGATAGGGAATTCTGCCGAAGCCGAGTTTGCCACCGCCTGCGCGCAGGTGGAGCGCATTGCGCTGCTGCGGTTGCAGGGGGTGTTGGGGGAGTAGAAGCGCTTTCCGGCCTCGGAAGTGAAGAGCCCTCGGGTCAAGCCCGAGGGTGACGATCTGGTGGTGGGAAAGGATTAAGCTATTCAATTTTCTTCGTTTTACAGCCTCATCCACTGTTGCCATCCCGGCGTTCGCCGGGATGACATCCGGAGGTGTGCTGCGCTCGGCGCTCCACGACAGGTCGCCGGCTATTTGTAGAAGCCTTCGCGCAGATTGATGCCGTGTTCGACATAGACCTTCATGGCGCAGAGCATGCCGGTCCAGCCTTCGCAATTGCCATAGGACGCCGCCTGCGCCTTGGCGTTTTCGCGCCAGCCGCTTTCGGCGATGGTGACGAGCGTACGGCCATCGTCGAGACCCTCGAAGGTCATGGTGACGGTGGTCTCGTAGGCGCCGGCGGGATCGTCATCGGGGGCGGCGCCCCAGCGCAGGACGATCTTCCTGTCCTTTTCCACTTCCACCACATGCACCGGAAAGGCGCCGGGAAAATCGTGGAAGTCCCAGGTGACGGTGGCGCCGGTTTCGAGCCGGCCCTTGGCCCCGCCAGTGGTGAAATAACCCGAGAGCTGGCCGGGATCGGCAACCACTTCGAATACCTCATGCACCGGCCGGGCGATGCGGCCGGAAACCTTGAAATCATAGGCCATGATACGTCTCCTCGCTTGACCACTGGCAATATATGTTATAAAAACATAACATGTCAATCGAAGACGAAAACGACCGGATTTTCAAGGCTCTGGGGCATCGTGCCCGCCGGCAGATCCTCGACCTGCTGAAGATCGAACCCCGCACCACCGGCATGCTGTGCGAGTTGATGCCGGAAATGGACCGCTGCACGGTGATGATGCATCTGAAGGTGCTGGAGGATGCGGGGCTGGTGGTGGCGGAAAAGCGCGGGCGCGAGCGCTGGAACCATCTCGATGCACTGCCGATCCATGCCATTCATGAGCGCTGGATCGGGCCATATGCGGCCTATGCGTCAGGTATGCTGAACCGGTTGAAAAAGCAGGTCGAGACGCCGGCGGGGTAGGCAAGGAGCGGTTCCTATCACTGATGTACCCCGCGGGTTTGATCCGCGGGAAAGACTGTGGTGGTGGGTATCGCCTCCCTCTCCCCCTTGAGGGGAAGTGTTCACGTTGGACTGTTGAGTCTGTTTGCGTCAGTCACCCACCGCATGTCATCCCGGCGAAAGCCGGGAACCAGTTTCAATGACGTCACCCGAGGAAACTGGACCCCGGCTTTCGCCGGGGTGACATCGAGTGGTTGATGCGCTCGGTGTTCTACAACCACAACCGCTTCTACATTCTCGGGTCTGGACCCGAGGTCGCGGGCCACTCTCCCATCGCGTTATCATGCCCCCGCTGCCCAATGGAAACACTCCCCCTCAAGGGGGAGGGATCGAGAGTGGAGGTGCTGCGGCCTTCCCCAGCCTCGATCACAGGGAGAGCACAGCACCCCCACCCCTGGCCCCTCCCCTCAAGGGGGAGGGGGACGATGGGGCATGGTCTTGGGGACAAAGCCGCATTAGGCTTCGGGCGATTCAGTATGCGGACGCATCATGGCCAACGAACCCTATGCCTCTCCCCTTGCCGGCCTGCCGGGCCAGATGGCGCTTCATACCGGCAGGGCGGTTTTTACCGAGGCTTATGCGGTCATTCCGCGCGGGGTGATGCGCGATATCGTCACCAGCGCCCTGCCCCATTGGCGGCAGACGCGGGCCTGGATCATCGCGCGGCCGATGACGGGATTTTCCGAGACGTTTTCGCAATATGTGATGGACGTCGCGCCCGGCGGCGGCAGCGAACGGCCGGAGCCCGATGCGAGTGCCGAAGGGGTGATCTTCGTCACCGGAGGCGAGGCCGAGCTGACCCTTGCAGGCACGACACATCGCCTTACGGCTGGCGGCTATGCCTTCCTGCCGCCCGGCAGCAACTGGTCCCTTCTCAATAAAAACGCCGCGCCGCTGCGCTTTCACTGGATTCGCAAGAGCTATGAGGCCGTCGACGGAATCGAGCTGCCCGAAGCCTTCGTGAGCAATGAACGGGACGTGCCCATTAATTGGATGCCCGAAACCGGCGAGCGCTGGGGTACGACGCGCTTCGTCGATCCCGCCGACATACGCCACGACATGCATGTCAACATCGTCACCCTGGAGCCGGGCGCCTCGATACCGTTCGAGGAAACCCATGTCATGGAGCATGGTCTTTACGTGCTCGAAGGCAAGGCCGTCTATCGGCTCAATCGCGATTGGGTGGAGGTGGAGGCGGGCGATTATATGTGGCTGCGCGCCTTCTGCCCGCAGGCCTGCTATGCCGGCGGGCCGGGGCGCTTTCGCTATCTGCTCTACAAAGACGTCAACCGCCACGCCAAACTGACCCTGAGTGCCCAATGACCGATATCATCATCGAGCCGCTGACCGCCGAAGCCTTCAAGCCCTTCGGGCAGGTGATCCAGACCGAGGGGACCGAGCATTTCACCATCAATAACGGCACGACCGAGCGTTTTCACGATCTGGCGCGGATCGAACTCGGCGGGATCGGCTCTCGCCCCCTGATCTCCATCGTGCGCGGACAGCCCTATGAACTGCCCCTGGCGCTGAAGCTGGTCGAACGGCATCCCTTCGGCAGCCAGGCTTTCTTTCCGCTGTCGGAGCATCCCTTTCTGGTCATCGTGGCCGAGGACGACAATGGCCGGCCGACGGGCCTGCGGGCCTTTCTCACCGGTCCCGGCCAGGGCGTGAACCTTGCGATGAATACCTGGCATGGCGTGTTGACGCCGCTCGAGGCGGTTTCCGATTTCTTCGTGGTCGATCGCGGCGGCGAGGGCAATAATCTCGAAGAATTCCACTTCGATGACCCGCCGATCGTGCGTCATTCCGCATAGATCTTTTTGCGTTTGCCGGAATTTCGCCCCTTTGCACTCGATCAAATGCACCAGCCAGCGCAGATGACGCGGCTGGTTTCAGCGGATCGACGGCAAGGAGCGACCGATGACTGCAAATGTGCTTACTCGACTGGGCGCCGTTTTTGCGGCGCTTCTTCTGGCGCTGGGGACTGTCCAGGCGGCTGAGAACGTCACCTTCACCGGCGAGGTGACCTATCGCGAGCGCATGGCGCTGCCGCCCGATGCGCAATTGCGGGTGAGTCTCGTTTCGCTCGCCGACCCGACGACGCCGATTGCCGGCGCCGAGGCCGTGGTGACCCCGCCCGGCCAGGTGCCGCTGCACTTCACCCTCAATGTGCGCAGCGACGTGCTCGACGATGATGGGAGCTATGGCCTCGTCGCCGAAATCCTGACCGGCGGGCTGACGCTGTTCCGCAATGACCAGCCCGTGCCCGTCGATGTGACGGTGGCGGAGCCCGTCAATATCCTCGTTTTCAGAACCGGCCCCGGTGAAGGGGAACGATCCGGCGCCGAAAGCGTTGGCGATAGCGAATTGTTCGATACCGTCTGGCAGGCGCGCAGCATTGCGGGGACAGAAGTGTCCGGCACTGCGGTGCCGTCGCTCACCATCGGCTCCGATCATCGCGCCACCGGCAATAGCGGCTGCAACCGCTTTTCCGGTGAAGCGCGGATCGATGGGGCCGGCCTCAGCTTCGGCATGCTGATCGGCACGCAGATGGCTTGCCTGCCCGGCGTGATGGAATTGGAGACTGCCTTCCTTGGGGCCCTCGAAACGACCGCGAGTTACACCATTGCCGATGGCATGCTGCACCTTCTCGACAGCGCCGGCGAGGAGGTTGCGGTGCTGGTCCGGCAATAGCCGAAAGGGGGCCGGCAAGGTTGACAGGCCCCTCGCATTGATGCGCATTTAACCGGAAAAGGCACTTCCATGACCGTGATCGACCCATCCCCAGTCACGACACGTCTGGCTGTTTTCACCGATTTTGACGGCACGCTTGTCGAGATCGCGGAAACGCCCGATGCGATCGAGGTGCCCGAGGCCTTGCCGCAACAGCTCGAAAACATGGCGCGCGACCTCGACAGCGCCTTTGCGGTCATCACCGGGCGGCAGATCGAGGATATCGACCGCTATCTGTCGCCGCTGCTGCTGCCGGTGGCGGGCGCCCATGGCACCCAGCGCCGGCGCGCCGACGGCACGCAGGAGGAAGTCGAGGAGAGCGTCATCCTCGCCGCCGAGGAGATCGCGTCCGCCATCCGCCCGCTGGTCGCCGAACATCCCGAACTGGTGCTCGAAACCAAGGAAGGCTCGGTGGCGCTGCATTATCGGCAGGCGCCGGAACTCGAGGATGTCTGCCGCCACTATATGGAAGAGGCGGTCAACGCCATTCCCGATTTCATCCTCATGCCCGGCAAGATGGTGCTGGAGGCCCGGCCCCGCGCCGTCAGCAAGGGGGAAGCGCTGCGCGCCTTCATGCGCGAGGAGCCCTTTGCAGGCCGCATACCGGTGTTCATCGGCGACGACGTCACCGACGAGGATGCCTTCATCGCCGCGCAGGAGCTCGGGGGCGTCGGCATCAAGCTCGGCGCGGGGGAAACCGCGGCGCGCCTGCGCATTGCCGATGTGGCCGCGGCCCGGGCGCTGCTGCGCGGGCTCGCCGATCTCGCCATTCACAATCGCGGGGACGAGGCCACGGAGCACTGATGAAACGACTGATCATCGTCTCCAACCGGACGCCGGGCAAGGGACCGGCCGCCGGCGGATTGGCGGTCGCCCTGCGCGACGTTCTGGGCGAACGCGACGGCTTCTGGTTCGGCTGGTCGGGCAAGATGACCGAACAGCCTTCGCCGGATGCGCGTTTCGAGGATATCGAGGGCATCAGGGTCGCCCAGATCGACCTCACCCGCGAGGATCATCAGGCCTATTACAGCGGTTTTTCCAATTCGATCCTGTGGCCGAGCTTTCACCTGCGGCTCGATCTCGCCACCATCGAGGCGCATTGGTATGAGGGCTATCGGCGGGTCAATGCGCAGTTCGCCAAGGCGCTCCGCCCGCATTTGAAGCCGGACGATACGATCTGGGTGCATGACTATCACCTGATCCCGTTGGCGACGGAATTGCGCCGGCTGAACGTGCGCAACCGCATCGGCTTTTACCTCCATATCCCCTTCCCGACGCTCGATGCGCTCTATGCCATTCCGCATCACATGGAGCTGATGCGGGACCTCTCGCATTACGACACGGTCGGCATGCAGGCGCAGCGCGATGTCGCGGCCTTCAGCGAATTCGTCAGCCATCAGCCGCAGCCGAACCTCGCGGGCGAGCCGGTCGCGGCCATAGATTTCTCGCATACCGATGTCGGCGCCTTCCCCATCGGCTCCGATCCGCAGGCCTTTGCGCGGCTCGCAACCAGCCCCGCCGCGACCAAGATGATCCGGCGCATGCAGCGCGTGCTCGGCCAGCAGAAGCTGATCCTCGGGGTCGACCGGCTCGATTATTCCAAGGGCCTGCCGCAGCGCGTCGAGGCCTATGAAAAGTTGCTCGCCAACAATGCCCAGTTCCGCCGCGAAGTGCATCTGCTGCAGGTGACGCCGCCTTCGCGCGACATGATCAAGGAATATCAGGAGACCAGCGGCACGCTCGATGCCATGAGCGGGCGGGTGATGGGGCGCTTCGCCGAGCCCGACTGGCCGCCCCTGACCTATGTGAAGCGCGCATATGGCCAACCGACGCTAGCGGGGCTCTACAGGCTCGCCCGCGTCGGTCTCGTCACTCCGTTGCGGGATGGGATGAATCTCGTCGCCCATGAATATATCGCCTCGCAGGACCCGAACGATCCGGGCGTGCTGGTGCTGTCGCGCTTTGCCGGGGCGGCGGAGATTTTCGAGGATGCGCTGCTGGTCAATCCGTTCGACACCGACGAGACCGCCGAGGCTTTGCGCATGGCGCTCGACATGCCGCTGGCCGAACGCCAGGCCCGCTGGCAGGCGCTGATGGCGTCGGCCCAAGAGCACAATGTCCATAACTGGGCCCGGCGCTTCCTCGAACGGCTCAATCCGGCGGCCGAGCGCAATGGGCGCGGACCGGTGCGCGATTTCCTGTTCGTGGCCTCGGGGACCTGAAACGAAAAGGGCGGCCAACCGACCGCCCTTTGCTCTTTATGCGACCCGATTATCGCGGCTTCTCGCGGCGCGCCCGGCGTCTCTCTGACCCTTGTTCCAGCGCGGCTTGCCCTTGTTGGCGGCCGGCTTGTTGGGCTGCCCGTCCTTGCGGGCACGCGGGGCCTCGCCTGTGGGACGCGGCTGCTGGCTCTTGCCGAGCTCTTCGGCAAAGGCGGCGAAGGGACGACGCTCGGCGGGCGAACGACGATCCACCGGCGCCTTGGGATTGCGGGCCGAACGCGGGCCGGGCCGATTGGACGGCTTGCCGCGCGGCGCTTCGACCACGCCGGTATTGTTGGCAAGGTTGAGATCGCCGGTGACCGGCAGGGTCCGGCGGATCAGCCGCTCGACATCGCGCAGCTTGCCGCGCTCGGTGCCGTCGCACAGGGTAATGGCAAAGCCCGAGGCACCATTGCGGCCGGTGCGGCCAATGCGGTGGACGTAATTCTCCGGATCGTCCGGCAATTCGTAATTGATGACATGGGTGATGCCCGGCACGTCGATGCCGCGCGCCGCGATATCGGTGGCGACGAGAATGCGCACCTCGCCCGAGGCAAAGCCCTTGAGCGCGGCCTGACGGGCGTTCTGGCTCTTATTGCCATGGATGGCGGCGGCCTTGTGCCCATCGATTTCGAGATTGCGCGCCACGCGGTCGGCACCATGCTTGGTGCGCGAGAAGATGATGACCCGCTCCAGGGCCTCGTCGGCGAGCAGTTCGTTGAGAACGCCGCGCTTGGCCTTGGCGCCGGACAGGATGACGCGCTGGTCGATCTTGACCACGGTCGAGCCGGCGACGGCAGCTTCCACCCGCACCGGGTTCTGCAACAGGCTCTTGGCGAGCTCGGCGACTTCCGGGGCCATGGTGGCCGAGAACATCATCGTCTGGCGCTTGAAGCCGATCGCCTTGGCGATGGCGCGCACCGGGGCGATGAAGCCCATATCGAGCATGCGGTCGGCCTCGTCGAGCACGAACCAGCGGGTTTCGTTGAGGCGGATCTTGTTGTCGTCGAGCAGATCCTTGAGGCGGCCGGGCGTCGCGACGACGACGTCGACACCGCGTTCGAGCTTCTTGATCTGATGATAGCGCGACACGCCGCCGAGAAGCAGCACGGTTTCGAGCTTCATTCCGGAGCCGGCGAACTTGCGCAGGTTCTCTTCGATCTGGACGGCGAGTTCGCGCGTCGGCGCCAGAACCAGAGCGCGCGTGGTCATCGGCCGTGGGCGGCCGGTGAGGGTCAGGATGCCGGCGAGGATCGGCAGGCCGAAAGCGGCGGTCTTGCCGGAACCGGTCTGGGCAATGCCCATCATATCCCGGCCTTCAAGGAGCTTCGGGATGGACTGGGACTGGATTTTCGTGGGCTCGGTGAAGCCGCCAGCCGTGAGGCTGTCAACGAGCTGCTGCGGCAAACCGAGAGAAGCGAAATCGTTCAATGGATAATCTTTCTGCGCCCTAAGGCGCCTGACATGCGCGGCACTGCGTAGCGCATGACGCCACCCGGAACGCGAGCGGCGAATTCAACAGGGGCATCGGCGATAAAGGGAGATATCGCGCGGGTGCTGGCTCAAGCCCGGAGGTCTTTTCCGGGATGACTTCGCCGCTCACCGCAAATCGATAAGAAGAGAAGTCCGTCACGAAATCTGGTTCCGGCAAACGGGCCGAACCGGTGACGATGGCATCTAAATGGGGGAGGCAGCACCGAATAGCAAGACAATTCGGTTTTTGGCGGCGCATGGCGGGGTTGCGGGAGAGGGGAAAGAGAGTGTCAGAGCCCCCGTTATCCTATGTCACCGCGCTGCGTCACACCCCGGCGCTGCCCGCGGACTTGATCCGCGGGTCGCTGTCAGTTCGGCTGTGCGTTGAGAGCGCTCCCCGGGTCAAGCCCGGGGAAAGCGTCGGTGGTTGGGGAGCGTGATGATGTAGGGGCGTAGATGCGGGGCACCACGTGTCTTAAATCCCCGCATACCATTCATAGCCCTGATCTTCCCAATAGCCGCCCTGGCCGCCCTGGATGCGGGAGAAATCGGACACCAGCTCGATCGACTTGACGTATTTGCTCATCTTGTAGCCGAGCTGCCGTTCGACGCGCACCCGCAGGGGCGCGCCATTGGCGACGGGCAGGGCCGCATCGTTGAGGCCATAGGCGAGGATGGTCTGTGGGTGGCGGGCATCGATCATGTCGATGCTGCCGTAAAAGAGTTGCGCGCCGGCAGCCGTCTGGCCGGTCTGGTCGAAGCAATGAAAGACCACATATTTCGCTTCCGGCCGGGGCCTCGCCTGATCGAGCAGCCCCGAAAGCGGCGTGCCGGTCCATTTGGCGATTGTGCTCCAGCCCTCGACGCAATCGTGCCGCGTGATCTGGGTGCGGGCCGGCATATTGCGCAATTCGTCGAGGGAGAAGGAGAGCGGGGTTTCGACGAGCCCGCCCACCGCGAGGCGGTAATCGACGAAATCGCGGTCGCGCAGATAGACATATTCGGGCGTGGTGGGATCGGTCGAACCATTGGGCTTCTGGCCCTGCCGCACCTCGCTTGCCGAAAATTCGCGCGCCAGCCAATCGTCGCCGAGAAGGCGCCGTTGCACCTGATAGGTGATGTCATTGGCGCGTTCGAGAACGTCGCGCACTTCATTGTCGCGCCGGCCGAGGAAATCGAATTGGTCGCAGCCGGCAAGGACCAGCGAGGAGGCGCCAGCGGCCGAAATGCCGAGGAAACGGCGGCGGGAAACGTTCATGGCCTGTCCCCTGCCCTATGGGTCGTATCGGCATCGGTCCGGTACCAGCCGGTGACCATCGAGCGCAGTTCGTTGAACGGGCCGGCCAGCAGCACCATCAGCACATGGACGACGAAAAACAGGACCAGCAGCACCATGGTGACGAAATGGATGGTGCGCGCCGTCTGCCGCCCGCCGAAAAGGTCCACCAGCCACGGCCAGGCCGCATCCATGCCCGGCGACATGGTGAGGCCGGTGAGGATGATGAGCGGGAACAGGATGCAGAGAACGATGAAATAGCTCAGCTTCTGCAATGGCCCATAGCGGCGGCCCTTGGGAAAGCGGAAGCGGGCATGGCTGCCGATATCGGCGGGTAGCTCCGCGAGATCGGCACCATTCGGCACCACGTCGCGGCGGAAATGGCCATTGACGAGGCTGGCAATCAGCCAGACCAGCATGATGCCGACAAAGCCCCAGGCGAAGGCGAAATGCACCACCCGGCCCGTTGCGAGATCGCGGAAGGAGGGAATGGTGACGAGGCTGGGAAAGCCCTGGAAATCGGGGCGGGCGGGCGGGCCGCTGAGGCCGAAGACGCCGGTGGTATCGAATTCATGGCCGAGAATACGGGTGCGCCCGGCAAGACCCTGCTCGGTATTGACCGCATACATCTGCAGCACGGCATTATCGAACTCGAGGCCCGATTGCTGGCCGATATAGAGCGAAGGATGCGCGTTGAAGATCTGCAGCCCGGAAAACAGAAGAAAGAAAAGACAGATGACCCAAAGCCAATGCGTCAAGCGCGTCCAGAAAGACTGGCGATAGACGAGCGGGCCTTTCGGCCTGTTATTGGCGGTGGCGTCCGTCGTAGCGGTCATTCTTCCTCCGGTTCGTCTTTGGAGCAGAAACAGGCGCGGTTGGCGACAGCTTTCGGTTCAAGACTTGGAGAGGGTGTAAACGGCGGGCCCATTATACACGCTGGTGTCATTCCGGCGAACCTCGGAAGGGAAGCCAGCGGGCCAACACCATCTCCGCCGCTTCCTGCGGGCTTGACCCGCGGGTCTGTGGGGATGGGCATGATAGTGCGGTGGGCATTCGCAGCGGCCCGCGGGTCATGCCCGCGGGAAGCGATTGTGAAAATGGAAATCCAAGTGCAATGCGACGAAAGCGGATTCAGCAGTTCCCTTGGGGGGAGAGCGGCAAAGCCGATCTAACCTTCTTCGCGCGCTGCCCAGTTCATGCCGCGGCGCAGGATGGTGGCCATTTCGGGGATGTCGAATTCCTTGACGGAATGGCCCAATGTCGAATGGAACACCCGCCCCTTGCCATGGTGGCGCTTCCACACCACCGGCATGACCACGCCTTCGACCCAGGGCGCGTGCTCGCCCGAGAAGGTCGTGGTGGCGAGCACCTCGTTGGAGGGATCGACATGCATGTAATATTGCTCGGAGGTATAGGGGAATGACGGCTTGAGTCCCGCGACGATCGGATCGTCCGGTTTGACGATGTCGACCGTGTAGTCGATGACATTGCCGGGATGGGCGACCCATTGCCCGCCTACCATGAACTGATAATCGGTGGCTTCCCGGAAGGCATCGCTCATGCCGCCATGATGGCCGGCAAGGCCGACGCCGTTTTCGACCGCCTTGGTCAGATTCTCGACCTCCGCCTTTTCGATCTTCGACATCGTGAAGATCGGAATGATGAGAGACAGATCGTGAATGGAAGGATCAGCGAAAGCCGCGGTTTCGGTGGCCATCTGCACCGAAAATCCATCCTCGTGCAGCCATCGGCGATAAATCGCCGCGCACTCGTCCGGATCGTGACCGGACCAGCCGCCATAAACAATCAAAGCACTGCGCATGCTGCTACCCCGCGAGTCAAACGGGCCGGAGCTTACCCCAAACGGGCTTCAATGAAAGGCCGTTGCATGCCCGGAAGGGCGATGAAGCGCAATCCGCGCTCGAAGCGCCAGGAGATGAGCAAGAGATGAAGCCCATGTTTTTTCAGGGCATTTTGCCGTCACAAATGCGCCGACCGGCAGCGCCGTTCACGGGCCAGATAATTCCGGGGAGATCGTCCCGGCGGCGATTGGCGACACCGGGAGGAGGTACGGACTCGCAGAATTCGCCCGCCTCGGCGCCATTCGGAAAAGCCGACAAATGCTGAAGGCACACAACTTTGCACTGTCATAAAATCCTGATTTATTCTGCGTAAGTGCTCTCCGGCCGACGGGACGCCGGGCGGACGCAGAAAAACAAAGGATGACAGGGATGAAAAAACTTCTTCTCGGCGCCACGGCGCTGACCTTGTGTGCCGGTTTCTCCGGTGCGGCCTATGCCGATTTCACGCTCAATATCCTGCACATCAACGATTTCCATTCGCGGTTCGACCCGATCACCTCGACCGATTCCAATTGCGACGCCGAGACCGACGCCGCCGGCGAATGCTTTGGCGGCATTGCGCGCCTCAAGGCCATTATCGACACCACGCGCGGCGCGATCGAGACCGATGGCGGCAATTCGATCCTGCTGTCGGCCGGCGACAATTTCCAGGGCTCGCTCTACTACACCACCTACAAGTCCAAGGTCGTTTCGGACTTCTTCAACCAGATGGACTTCGACGTGGTCGCCACCGGCAACCATGAATTCGACGACGGTCCGGAAGAGTTCATGAAGTTCATCGACGCGGCCGAATTCCCGATCATCGGCGGCAATTTCGACGTCACCCGCGACGCCAATCTCGCCGGCAAGATCAAGGGCTCGATCGTTCTCGAAATCGGTGGCGAAAAGATCGGCATCATCGGCGCCACCACCGAGGATACGCCCGACATTTCCTCCCCCGGCCCCGATGTCGAATTCACCGACATCGTCCAATATGTGCGCGGCGCTTCCGAAGCGCTCGATGCCGCCGGCATCGACAAGATCATCGTGCTGTCGCATATCGGCTACGAAACCGACATGGCTCTCGCTGCGGCCCTGCCGCTGATCGACGTGATCGTCGGCGGCCACACCCATACGCTTTTGTCGAACGTCGCCGAAGGCGCCGCCGGCCCCTACCCCACCATGGTGAACAATCCCGAGGGCGTCGAAGTCCCGGTCGTCACCGCCAACCAGTATGGCAAATATCTCGGCGATATCGCCGTCACCTGGGATGACGACGGCGTCGTCACCAAGGCCGAAGGCGAACCTTACCTGATCGACGCGACGGTGACCGGCGACGAGGACTTCAAGACCCAGCTCGTGGCTCTTGCCGGTCCGATCGAGGAAACCATGAGCCAGGTCATCGGCACCGCCACCGCCGCGATCGACGGCAGCCGCGAAGTCTGCCGCGCCGCCGAATGCTCGATGGGCAATCTTGTGGCCGATGCGCTGCTGGCCCGCGCCAGCGACCAGGGCGCCACCATCGCCATCACCAATGGCGGGGGCCTGCGCGCCTCGATCGATGCCGGCGACATCACCATGGGTGAAGCCGTGGCGGTGCTGCCCTTCTCCAACACGCTCGCCACCGTCGAAATCTCGGGCGGCGACGTGATCGATGCGCTCGAAAACGGCGTCAGCGATGTCGAGAACGGCGCCGGCCGCTTCCCGCAGGTGGCGGGCCTCAAATTCTCCTTCGATCTGAGCCAGGCGCCCGGCAGCCGCATCAGCGAGGTCGAGGTGATGCAGGACGGCGCCTGGGCGCCGATCGACGAGGAAGCCACCTATATCGTGACGACCAACAACTTCATGCGCTCGGGCGGCGACGGCTACGAAGCTTTCGCCTCGGGTGCCAATCCCTATGATTTTGGCCCGCCGCTCGAGGAAGTCCTCGCCGACTTCATCGCCGATCAGGGTGGTGAATATACGCCCTATACCGATGGGCGCATCACCGAGATCAACTGATCCCGGCCTTGCATGAATAGGAAAGGGGCGCCCTGGAGGGCGCCCCTTTTGTTTGGATAAAGGAGGGTCTGGTCACGCCCGGCGGGCCAACTGGCCCCAGGCCAAAAGGATGATCACTGCGCCGACAATGGCGCCGATGAAATTGGCGCCGTCATCGGGGCCGTACCAGCCGATCGCCTGCCCGAGCCAGGTGGCCAGCACCGAGCCGACAATGCCGAGCACTGTGGTCAGGATGAAGCCGGAGGGCTTGTGGCTCCCCGGCGTGATCCATTTGGCGATGAGGCCGGCGAGAAAACCGATGATGATGGCCCAGATAATGCCCATGAAGACGCTCCTGTTGTTTCGTTCCTAAAGTCGGAAGCGCGGCAACAGGTTGCAAGGCCGGCGGTCTATGCCGAAATCCGGTGCTCCATCCGGTCCCGGTCCGTCACCGTCGCCAGATCCAGCACGCGCTGGATATTGGTGGCGTGGCGGAAGCTCGGCTCGAGATTGCGGCCGGCGCGCACCGCCTCGACGAAGCGCATGTAATTGGTCGGGACCGGATCGACTTCCACTTCCTTCCAGGTGCCGGTTTCGATATCGGCACCGAGGCAGGTGAAGAGCTTCGACCAATCGTGCCGGTGCTGCACCTCGACCGAACCCAGTTCGCCATAGACGCGCAGGCGCAATTCGTTGAAATGGCCGGTGGCCCAGCGCGTGGCATGGATGACGCCGAGTGCGCCGTTTTCGAGCTGCGCCGTCATGGCGAAGCTGTCATTGGCGTCGAGATCATATTCACCGATGCGGTTATCCTCGGCCTTCTCGAAGGTTTCGAGCCGGCAGAAGACGCGGGAGAAATCGCTGCCCGCGCCATAGGCGGCGAAATCGAGGATATGGACGCCGATATCGCCGAGAACGCCATTGGAGCCGTGCTTCTTGGAGAGGCGCCACAGCCACTGGCTTTCCGTGCGCCAATCGCCCCAGGCTTTCGAGACCAGCCAGCTCTGCAGATAGCTCGCCTCGAAATGCTTGACCGTGCCGATCTGGCCCGACTGCACGATCTCGCGCGCCTTCTGCAGTTGGGAGACATTGCGATAGGTCAGGTTGACCATGTTGACGAGGCCGAGCCGTTCGGCGGTGACGGTCATTTCCTCGGCCTTGGCATGGTCGGTCGCGAGCGGCTTTTCGCAGAAGACGTGCTTGCCCGCTTCCAGCGCCGCGATGGTGGTCGGGTGATGGACGCTGTCGGGCGTGACATTGGCGACGGCGTCGAATTCGCCCCAGGCCAAAGCCGCATCGAGCGAGCCGAAGCCGCGCTCGATGCCATGGGTGGTGCAGAAGGCCTCGACCCGCGCCGGATCGACGTCCACGCCGCCAGCCAGCGTCACGCCCTCGACGGCGGCGAAATGCTTGGCATGCTGGTTGGCCATGCCACCGGTACCCAGAATGAGGATACGCATAGTTTTATTCCCTAAGCGGCACCGGGCCGCGACGTTACAGAACTCCCCGGTGTCATTCCGGCGGAAGCCGGAATCCAGTTTTCCCGGGTTCGAAACTGGGCCCCAGCTTTCGCCGGGGTGACGATCAGCGGATCAGCGGAAGCCTTCTTCGCGGCCGTGATGGAGTTTGGGGCCGCGTTCTTCGATCTTTTCCAGCGCTTCGTCGACCGGCACGTTGGGCGCCTCGGTGATGCTGGGGAAACTGTTGGGATTGTAGGCCCAGTTGACGGCGTTGCGCAGCACCTGGCCGACCGTCTTGTCATGATAGGTCGGGTAGGTTTCGTGGCCGGGACGGAAATAGAAGATATTGCCGGCGCCGCGCCGATAGGTCAGCCCTGAACGGAACACTTCGCCGCCCTGGAACCAGGAGACGAACACCGTCTCGAGCGGTTCGGGCACGCTGAAAGGCTCGCCATACATCTCCTCCATCTCGAGTTCGAAATAGGCCGGCAGCCCCTTGGCGATGGGATGGCCCGGATTGACCACCCAGAGCCGTTCGCGCTCGCCCGCCTCGCGCCAGTTGAGCGCGCAGGGCGAGCCCATCAGCCGCTTGAAGATTTTCGAGAAATGTCCGGAATGGAGCACGATCAGCCCCATGCCTTCCCAGACGCGCTTGGCGATGCGCTCGACGATCTCGTCCTTGACCTCGCCATGGGCGGCATGCCCCCACCAGACCAGCACGTCGGTTTCGGCCAGCGCTTCGACCGTGCAGCCATGCTCGGGTTCCTGCAAGGTCGTCGTCCGCACGGCGAGATTGTTGTCCTCGCCGAGAAGCCTCGCGATCTGGGCATGCATGCCTTCGGGATAATTGTCGGCCACGATGCTGTTCTTCTGCTCATGGACATTCTCGCCCCAGACAAGGGTACGGATCGGCATGGATAGTCTCCTGTTTCTTACCCGGCCATGACCGGGGCAATGTCGTTTTCCAACCAACGTGCCGTGCCGCAGACTTGATCCGTGGATCGGCCGACATTCACACCCGGTTGAACGGCCCGCGGATCACACCGCAGGCAGTATCGGGGTTGGAGTGTCCTGTGATCTGGTCTGTTCTCGTCTCAGCGAATGGGCTTACCGGCCGCATCGAACCGGTGAATCTTGTCATCCATGGGGGCAATGTGGATCACATCGCCGCTGTGATAGCTGTTCTTGCCGTCGAGCCGCACCACTACGGGCTCTTCCGTGCCCATCTCCAGATAGACATAGGAATCGGCGCCGAGATTCTCCGTGTGAATGACCTTGCCATTCCATACCCCGTCGCCGGGCTTGATGACGAGATGCTCGCCGCGAATACCCACCGTGTGCGCGCCGAATGGTTCGGCCATGGCGCCGGTGATGAAGTTCATCTTGGGGCTGCCGATGAAGCCGGCGACGAACATGCTGTCCGGCTTTTCATAAAGCTCCATGGGCGTGCCCACCTGCTCGATCACCCCATCGCGCAGCACGCAGATGCGGTCAGCCAAAGTCATGGCCTCGACCTGATCATGAGTGACGTAGATCATCGTCGCCTGGCTCATTTCCTCGTGCAGCTTGGCGATCTCGAGGCGTGTCGCGACACGCAGCGCCGCATCGAGATTGGATAACGGCTCGTCAAAGAGAAACACCTTGGGATCGCGGGTGATGGCGCGGCCAATGGCGACGCGCTGGCGCTGGCCGCCGGAGAGTTGCTTGGGCAGGCGATCGAGATAGGGCTCGATCTGCAGCATTTCGGCGGCGCGCAGCACGCGCTTCCTGATCTCGTCCTTGCCGGCTTTTTCGAGCGTCAGGCCGAAGGCCATGTTCTCGTAAACCGTCATATGCGGATAAAGCGCATAGGACTGGAACACCATGGCGATGCCGCGCTTCGAGGGCGTGAGGCCGTTGACCACCTGCCCGTCGAACAGCAATTCGCCCGAAGTGATGTCTTCGAGCCCGGCAATGAGACGCAGCAGCGTGGACTTGCCGCAGCCGGAGGGGCCGACAAAGACCATGAATTCGCCCGGGCGGATGTCGAGGTTCACACCCCTGATGACATCAACCACGCCGAAGGACTTGCGGATATTTCGCAGTTCCAGGTTTGCCATGAGGAATTGCCCTAACCCTTGACGCCGCCGGCGGTCAGCCCGCTGACGATCTTGCGCTGGAAGATGAGCACCAGCACCACGAGCGGCACGGTGACGATGACCGAGGCGGCCATGATGCTGCCCCAGGGAATTTCGAACTGCGACCCGCCCGACAACAGCGCGATCGCCACCGGCACGGTGCGAGTGGTGTTGGAGGAGGTGAAGGTGAGCGCGAACAGGAACTCGTTCCACGCCGCGATGAAGGCGAGAAGCCCGGTCGTCACCAGCGCCGGCCACATCAACGGCATGAAGACGCGGGTGATGATGACCCAGGGCGTCGCCCCATCGACAATGGCCGCCTCCTCGATCTCGATCGGCAGATCGCGCATAAAGGTGGTGAGCACCCATACGGTGAACGGCAGGGTGAAGATCGTATAGGAAAAGATCAGCGCCCAGGGCGTATTGTAGATGCCGAGCGCGCGGATGACTTCGAAGAGCCCGGCCAGCACCGCGATCTGCGGGAACATGGAGACAGCAAGGATCGTCATCAGCAGCAATCCCCTGCCCCGAAACCGCACGCGGCTGAGAGCGAAGGAGGCGGTGACGGCGAGAAACAGCGCCAATATCACCGTGACCGACGCCACGAAGATGGAATTGAGCACATTGCGCGGGAAAGCGCCGACCTGCATCACGTTCTGATAATTGATGAGGCTGAACGAAGTCGGCCAATAGGTGATGCGGAACAGGTCCGTGCCCGATTTGAAACTGGTCAGGATGGCGTAGTAGAACGGGAACACCGAAACCACGACGATGAAGACGACCAGCGCGTAGAACAGCACCGTCTTGACGATTTTCCAGAGATCGACCGTCGCGCCCATCAGCGGTCTCCCCCATCGAAGCGCACTTGGCCGAGCCAGATATAAAGGATGGTCATGATCGCGATGATGAGGAACAGCAGCGTCGACATGGCCGAGCCATAGGCGAATTTGTCGAAGTCGAAGAGGTTCTCGCGCGCCAGCACGCTCATGGTCTTGGTGGCGACGCTGTTGGGCGTCAGCACATAGATCAGGTCGAAAATGCGCATGGCATCGAGCAGGCGGAAGATGATCGCCACCATCAGCGCCGGCCGCACCAGCGGCAGGGTGATGCGGAAGAACTGCTTGACCGGATGCACACCGTCGATCTCCGCGGCCTCGTAGATATCCTTGGGGATCATCTGGAGACCGGCAAGGATCAGCAGCGCCATGAAAGGCGTGGTCTTCCAGATATCGACGACGAGCACGGCGGTCATCGCGGTATCGGCGGTCGCCGTCCAGGCCACTTTCTGGCTCAACAGGCCGAGACGCAGGCCAAGATCGTTGAGAATGCCGAACTGGTCATTGAGCATCCAGCTCCACATGCGGGCCGATACGATGGTCGGAATGGCCCAGGGAATGAGGATGGCGGCGCGCACGATGCCGCGACCGACGAAATTGGCATTGAGCACCAGGGCAACGATCATGCCGAATATGGTCTCGAAAAAGACCGAGGTGACGGCGAAGCGCACCGTGTTCCACACCGCGTTCCACCAATCGGGATCGACAAGCAGGCCCTGATAGATGGTGCGGCCCGAACTTTCGAGCGTCCGCCACCTCAGATAATTGCCGAAGCCGATCCACTCGGCCCCATAGAGATTATTGAGCGAGGCATCGGTGAAGGAGAACCAGATGGACCTGAGCAAGGGCCAGCCGGCGACGACGCCCAGCGCGATCAGCATCGGCACCAGGAACCAGCGGGCGGCCCGGGCACGCTGCGCCATGAGTTCGGATTTGATCTGCCGACCCGACGCAACCGCCGGTGCCGACAATGTCTCGGTCGCCATCCCTGCCTCCTCGGCCTGCGGGCCCAGCTCTATGCCGTGGGCGACCGGTCAGGCCGGCCGCCCACGGCACGTTTCATCGAGCCGGATTACCAGCCGTCGCCCTGAAGATCGGCGAGTTCGATTTCGAGCAGTTCGAGGTTTTCGGCAGCGGTGCCATTGCCCGAAAGCGTATTGTGGACGGCGCTCCAGAACTGTGACGACACCTCGTTGTAGTTCGCCTTGGTGGGCGCGGACGGGCGCGGCACCGCGTTCTGGAAGATTTCCTTCCAGTTGGGGATGATCGGCGCGGCTTCGGCGATTTCCGCGTCGTCATAGAGCGCTTCGAGGGTGGGCAGATTGGTCTGCTGGATGGCGCGGTTCTTCTGCACCTCCGGGGAGGCGAGGAACAGAGCGAGCTGGATGGCCGCTTCTGGCTCGTCCGAATATTTCGAGACGGCGTAGTTCCAGCCGCCCAGCGTCGCCGCGGAACGGGCATCCGGGCCATCGCCGGCCGGGAGCGGCGCCACGTCGAACTTGTCCTTGATGGCGGAATCGTCGCCCTGGCCCAGCGCATAGGCATAGGGCCAGTTGCGCATGAACACGGCATTGCCGAGCTGCCAGACGCCGCGGCTTTCCTCTTCCATATAGCCGAGATTGCCATCCGGCGAGATGGTGCCGATCCAGCTCGCAGCCTCCTCGATGGCGGCGACGGCCTGGGGATTATTGATCGAAATGGTGCCGTCGGCCTCGATGACCTGGCCGCCGCCATAGGACTTGACCCATTCGAGCGCATTGCAGGTCAGGCCTTCATAGGCATTGCCCTGGAAGACGAAGCCATACATGTCCGGATTGCCGGCTGCGCGCTCGCCCTCCATGATTTCCTCAGCGGTCGCCTTCATCTCGGCCCAGGTCGTGGGAACTTCCTTGCCGTATTTTTCGAGCAGATCCTTGCGGTAGAACAGGGCCGGCGCATCGGTATAGGCGGGGATGGCGACGAGCTTGCCGTCGACGGTCTGGGATTCGATGATCGAGGGGAAATGCTGGTCGATGACGTCGGCCGCCGCCTCGGAAAGATCGAGGAAATGTTCGGCGAGCTGCGGTGCCCAGATCACGTCGGTCGTATAGACGTCGATATCGGTGTTTCCGGCCGCGAGCCACAAGCGATACTGGCCGAACTGATCGGTGGTCGAGGACGGCATCGGCACGATGGTGACGGTATGGCCCGTCTCGGCCGTGAACTGTTCGAGCTGCTCCTGCAGGAAGGCGAGGCCGTTGCCGGTATCGCCCGACACGATCGACAGCTCCGCAGCCTGGGCGACAGCGCCGGTCAGCGTCACGCTTGCCATGAGCGCGGCAAGCAGTTTGGTCGTCTTCATGAAAATCCTCCCGATTGGATCGTGTGACGAGAGGACGCTTGCCAAGCCGCGCCCAACGGCACGAACGAAGCTACGCCTCCTCCCACAAAACCCTTTGGCCCAACGGCTGTTCCCGTTTGTTTTCCAAAGCGCTTTGAACAGACAGAAACAGAGAGGCTATTTACTGTCAAGCGGACTTGACCGCTATCGGTGGCTGTTTTCACCAGCTTCAATATAGATGCAGCTATTTCAATCTATTAGAGGAATTATCAGTCCTGTGGTCGCTGCGACAATGCGCGGGACAGCAAAGACCAAGCCTGCTTATGATCCATCCGTTTTGCCTACTTGCGCGCCAATTTGAAATCGCTTTGAATGCCGGCGGAGGAGAAACGCCGGCGGTGCTGTTCAAGCGAGCCCGCGTGTCCTATTGGCTTTGCGCATCCCATTCGCCGCGATGCCACCGGACAGACTATATCCATGCGACTGAAAGACCTTGCGCAACATCTGGGCCTGTCCCAAACCACGGTGAGCCGGGCTCTCAACGGCTATCCGGAGGTAAACGAAGCCACCCGCATCCGCGTGGCGGAGACGGCGGCGCGGCTCGGCTATCGCCCCAATGCCAATGCGCTGCGGCTGGCCACCGGCCGCACCGGGGCGATCGGCCTCGTACTGCGTGGCTCCGACGAATTCGGTCCCCATACCAGCGAATTTCTCGGCGGCGTCGGCGGGCGGCTGGCGCATGAGGAAGTCGATATTCTGGTCTCGACCGTCGACAGCTACCAGGACGAGATCGCCGCCTATCGCCGCGCGGCCGCGAGCCAGAAGGTCGATGCCATCATCCTCAGCTCGCCCAAGCTGCATGACGAGCGCGCCGGATTGCTGATGGATCTCGGCATTCCCTTCGTGCTGCATGGCCGCACCGATATCGGCCGGCCGGTCGCCTGGCTCGATATCGACAATGGCGGCGCGGTCGAACGGGCGACGCTGCATCTGCTCGATCTTGGCCATCGCCGCATCGCGCTCCTCAACGGCGCCAAGGGGCGCACTTTCGCCGAACATCGCGAGATCGGCTATCGCGCGGCCCTCTCGGCGCGTGGGGTGGTTTTCGATCCGGCGCTGATGGCCAATTCGCTGTTCACCGATGAAACCGGCTTCCGCATCGCCCAGGCCATGCTGGAATTGCGCCCCCGCCCCACCGCCTTCATTGCCGGCTCGATGATGACGGCGCTCGGCGTCTTCCGCGCCATCCGCCAGGCCGGGCTGGTGCTGGGGCAGGACGTCTCCATGATCGCCCATGACGACGTCTTCCCCTATCTCAACGCCGACAATATGTACCCCACCATGTCGACGACGCGTTCCTCCATTCGCACGGCCGGCATGCGGATCGCCGAGCTGGTTCTGCAATTGCTCAACGGCAAGCCCGCCGAAGAGATTCACGAACTCTGGCCGGTCGAACTGGTGTTGCGCGAAAGCTCCGGACCGCTGGCCGGAGAAGCCGTGAGCGGGTCGTCCGGGATGTGAACGGCAGCCGATAGCCACGGGATTTGACCATCTGGACGATTTTCTTTCGGCGGGGCATTGTCATGTCCGGAGCCAGAAGGAGGCCGGCTCCCGGGGGAGACGGCGCGGGCCTTGATTTTTTCAAGCTAGAGCGCTGGTTTAAGACGGTTTTGCGACGCGCAAGCGCCGTCATTCAACTGTCATGTCGGCTCATTACTCCACCACGCAGTTCACTGGTCCTCTCCACCCAAGTCTTGGGGAGGCGAATGACAAAAGTGCCCCAGCCGTTTTTGTCATTCGTGGCCGGGACTGAAAGACTGACGGGTCCGTTCGATTGTTGACCGGTCGGGCGGCCCTGGCAGAACCAAATTGTTCAGGGAGACTGAAACATGACCATCAAGAACCTGCTCACCGCTTCGGTGTCGGTCCTGGCCGTGGTGGCCACCGCCGCCCCGAGCTTTGCCCAGACCGACCTTGCCGCGCTCTATGAAGCGGCCAAGGCCGAAGGCCAGCTCACCACCATCGCCCTGCCCCACTCCTGGTGCAATTACGGTGGCGCCATCGAAGGCTTCAAGGCCAAATATCCGGGCATCACCATCAACGAACTGAACCCCGATGCCGGTTCGGGCGACGAGCTCGAAGCCGTCCGCGCCAATAAGGGCAATACCGGCCCGCAGGCCCCCGACGTGCTCGATATCGGCCTCGCTTTCGGCCCGCAGGCGCAGAGCGAAGGCCTGCTGCAGGCTTACAAGGTCTCGACCTGGGAGGATATTCCGGACGACGCCAAGGACGCCGACGGCTTCTGGTATGGCGACTATTACGGCGTGCTGGCTCTCGGCATCAACAAGGACATCATCACCGGCGACAATCCGCAGTCCTGGGCCGATCTCAACAAGGACGAGTTCGCCAATTCTGTCGCCCTCGCCGGCGATCCGCGTACTGCCAACAACGCCATCATGTCGGTCTTTGCTGCCGGCATCTCGACCGGCGCCGACAATGACGGTGCGGCCCAGGCCGGCCTCGAATACTTCAAGGCGCTGAACGACAAGGGCAATTTCGTCCCCGTCGACGCCGAAGCGGCCGCCATCGCCCAGGGTACCACCCCGATCGCCATCAACTGGGACTACAACCTCCTGGCTGCGCGCGACAACCTCAACGGCAACCCGCCGATCGACGTGGTCGTGCCGTCCGACGGCGTCATCGCCGGCGTCTATGTGCAGGCGATCTCCGCCTACGCGCCGCACCCCAACGCCGCCAAGCTCTGGATGGAATATCTCTATTCCGACGAAGGCCAGCTCAAATGGCTCGAAGGCTACTGCCACCCGATCCGCTTCAACGCCATGGCTGAAGCCGGTGTGATCCCGCAGGATCTTCTGGACAAGCTGCCCGCCGCCGAAAACTACGCCAAGGCGATCTTCCCGACCATCGAACAGCAGAACGCCAGCAAGGAAACCATTGCTGCCGGCTGGGATTCGACCGTCGGCTCGAACATCCAGTAAGTTCGAAGCAGCGATCGCTCCCGTTTACACCACCGCGTTGCCCTCGGGCTTGACCCGAGGCCACTCGTAACGCGGTGGGCGTTTCGATCGGTCCCCGGGTCAAGCCCGGGGACAGTCCTGTAGCAATCTCTCAGGCTTGCGCGGCCATCCATGACAGACCTCACCACTTCGCCTCCGAAGCGCCGCCGCCTTCCCTGGGATGCGCTGGCCATCGCGCCCTTCGTCATCTTCGCGGTGATGTTCCTGTTCCTACCCACCCTGTCGCTGGTCGGCGCCGCCTTCACCGATCGTGAGGGCAATTTCACCTTCGACAACATTATCGGGCTCGGCGCCGACCAGATCATGTCGGCCTATTGGATTTCGATCCGTATTTCTGGCGCCTCGGCGCTGCTCGGCGCCTTGCTCGGCCTCGCCATCACCCTCGCCATCATTCGCGGCCGCCTGCCCCAGGGGCTGCGCTCGGCGGTGATGACCTTTTCGGGGGTGGCCTCCAATTTCGCCGGCGTGCCGCTGGCCTTCGCCTTCATCGCGACGCTCGGGCGGCTCGGCCTCGTCACCATCATCCTCAGAACCGTTTTCGGCTTCGACCTCTATCGCTCCGGCTTCAACCTCTTGAGCTTCTGGGGGCTGACCATCACCTATCTCTATTTCCAGATTCCCCTGATGGTGCTGACCATTTCGCCCGCCGTCGACGGGCTGAAGAAGGAATGGAACGAAGCTGCCCAGATGCTGGGGGCGAGCCAGTCGCAGTTCTGGCGCTATATCGGCCTGCCGATCCTGTGGCCGAGCTTTCTCGGCACGCTGTCGCTGCTGTTCGCCAATGCCTTCGGCGCCATCGCCACTGCCTGGGCGCTGACCGGCTCCAACCTCAACATCGTGACCGTACTGCTCTACAACCAGATCCGGGGCGACGCACTGCAAAATCCGGGGCTCGGGGCGGCGCTGGCGCTCGGCATGATCGTCATCGCCTCGCTCGCCAATGTCATCTACCTCGTTGTCGCCAATCGCGCCGAAAGGTGGATGAAATGAAGACCAACCGTTTCTGGCCCTGGGTGGTCTTCGGCCTCGGCGCGCTCTATTTCATCCTGCCGCTGCTCGCCACCTTCGAATTCTCGCTGCGCATGCGGCGGGGCACCTATAGTTTCGACGCCTATGCCTCGGTCTTTGCCGATCCGAGCTTTGCCGCGAGCTTCGGCTATTCGGTAGTGGTCGGCCTCGTCACCATCGTCGTCGGCATCCTCGTCGTGGTGCCGGCGGTCTATTTCGTGCGCCTGCGCATGCCGTGGCTGCGGCCGATCATCGAGTTCATCACCCTGCTGCCGCTGATCATTCCGGCGCTGATCCTCGTCTATGGCTATATAAGGCTCTATAATTCGAGCTCGTTCATCCCCTTCACCGGCAGCGCCTTCGGCACCGATATCCTGCTGACCTGCGCCTATGTCACGCTGGCCCTGCCCTATATGTATCGCGCGGTCGACAACGGCATGCGCACCATCGATATCGGCACGCTGACCGAGGCCGCGCAGATCATGGGCGCCAATCAGGCACAGATCATCGGACAGATCATCCTGCCCAATATTCTCGTCGCCATTCTCTCCGGCGCCTTCTTGACCTTCGCCATCGTCATCGGCGAATTCACCATTGCGAGCCTGCTCAACCGGCCGGCCTTCGGCCCCTACCTCGTCGGCATCGGCACCAATCGGGCCTATGAGCCGGCGGCGCTCGCCATCATTTCCTTCCTCATCACCTGGGGAGCCATGGGCATGATCAACCTGCTCGGCCGTTTCGCTCCCAGGACATCTGCCCGGACGGACTGATCCATGGACGCAGACTTTCTCACCGTCGACAATCTCGTCAAAAGCTTCGGCTCCACCACAGTGGTCAAGGGCGTCAGCTTCGGTTTTGCCAAGGGCGAGTTCATCTCGCTGCTCGGCCCTTCGGGCTGCGGCAAGACCACGATCCTCAGGATGATCGCCGGTTTCGAGCAGCCGACCAGCGGCGCCATCCGCATCGATGGCGAGGACATTACCGGGCTCAAGCCCAACCAGCGCAAGCTCGGCATGGTGTTCCAGGCCTATGCGCTGTTTCCGAATATGAATGTCGGCGACAATATCGGCTTCGGCCTCAAGATCGCCGGGGTGGGTGCCGAGGAGCGCCGCGCGCGCGTCGACGAGATGCTGAAGCTGATCGGCCTGCCCGGCTTCGAAAAGCGCTACCCCTATGAAATGTCGGGGGGCCAGCAGCAACGCGTCGCCCTTGCCCGCGCCATCGCCCCGCGCCCGCGCATGCTGCTGCTCGATGAGCCGCTTTCGGCACTCGACGCCAAAATCCGCGTGTCGCTGCGCGAGGAAATCCGCGCCATCCAGCGCGATCTCGGCATCACCACCATCTTCGTCACCCACGACCAGGAAGAGGCGCTGTCGATCTCCGACCGCATCGTGGTGATGAATGCCGGCAATATCGACCAGCTCGGCCAGCCCTTCGACATCTACAACAAGCCGGCCACAAGGTTCGTCGCGACCTTTGTCGGCACGCTCAACACTATCGAGGCGACCGTCGCGAATGCCGCGAACCGCAGCGTCGCCCTTGACGGCCAGACCGTGACCCTGCCTGCCCTGCCGGCCGGCGCCGCCGATGGCGATGCCATTTCCCTTACGCTACGGCCCGAAGTGATGACGCTCGGGCCGCGCCCCGACGCCGATATCGTCCTCAATGGCACCGTTGCCGATGTGACCTTCCTCGGTTCGGTCATCCGCCTCAGCGTCAGCCTCGGCCAGAACACGTTGCGGCTCGATACTTTCAACGGTCAGCGTACGGCCCCGCCCGCGCGTGGCGACGCAGTGACGGTGAGCCTCGCCAACAAGGACCTTCTCATTCTCGGTCAATAAGCCACGACAACCATCGCATTGACCTCGGCGATGGCGCGCGCCATCTTCGCGCATCGTCCTCAAGGCAGATTTCCATGCAGTCTCCGTTCGTCACCACCGACTGGCTGGCCCAGCATCTCAGCGACCCCAATCTCGTCGTACTCGACGGCTCCTGGCATCTGCCGACGGCCAATCGCGATCCGCGTGCCGAATATCTTGCCGGGCACATTCCCGGCGCGGTCTTCTTCGACATCGACGGCATTGCCGACAAGACGACCGATCTGCCGCATATGCTGCCGGCGCCGCGCGATTTCGGCAAAATGGTTGGAGACCTCGGCATCTCCGAGGATATGACCATCGTCATCTATGACGAGACCGGCATGTTCTCGGCCCCGCGCGTCTGGTGGAGCCTCACCACCATGGGCGCAAAGGATATTCGCATTCTCGAGGGTGGTTTCGCCAAATGGAGCGCAGAGCGCCGGCCAATCGAGGCCGGCCCGGTTTCGCGCCGTCCGCGCGTCTTCGAAGTCCGCTTCGACCGCTCGCGCGTGGCCGATCTCGACACGGTGCGCGCGCGTAGCCGCGACAAGGCCGCGAAGATCGTCGATGTGCGTCCGGCCCCGCGTTTCAATGCCGAGGCGCCCGAACCGCGTGCGGGTATCCGTGGCGGCCATATCCCCGGCACCGTCAACCTGCCGGCGACGCTATTGACGGCAGATGGCAGGATGCGCCCCGTCGAAGAGCTGAAAACCATCCTCGCCCGGCATGATATCGATGCGACGAAGCCGGTCATCACCATGTGCGGCTCGGGCATTGCAGCTTCGAGCCTCGCGCTGGCGCTGGAACTGACCGGCGCCAAAAAGGTCGCCGTCTATGACGGATCGTGGACGGAATGGGGCGCGAGAAGCGATACCGATGTCGCGCCCTGAGCGCCCCATCACGCCGAAGTTTGCCAAGCTTACAGCAATTTAATTTCATGCGCTTGCACCGCACTGTTATTGTGGCGGTAAGGGACGCAAGCATGCCGTTTGGGCACTGTTGATACGAATTTGAGCTGAAGGAACCAGCGCGCTTGATACGACAACTTGTGGCTTCACTGGTGATCCTGATCGCCGCTGCACTGGCATGGGTCTTTTTCGTGCCCGGTGCGACCGAAACCCTCGCCGATTATGGCATTGTGCTGCCCTTCGCTCCCGGCTCGGAAACCGCTCAGGCAACGCCCGGGCAGGCCCGGCCCGGCGGCCCCGCTGCCGGCGGACCGGGGCGACCGGGTCCCGGCGGCCCGGGCGGTCCCGGCGCGCGCGCAGCCCGCTCCACCAATGTCGTGACCACCGCCGTGGGGCTTGCCACCATCAATGATGGCCTGACCGCTATCGGCGAAGGCACCGCCGCCCGCTCGGTGATCGTTTCCTCCTCGGCCGGCGGCACGCTTGAGGAAGTGCTGGTCAATCCGGGCGACCGGGTCGCAGCCGGCGACGTCATCGGCCGGCTCGATGCCACCACCGAACAGATCAATTACGACCGCGCCGTGCTCGCCGCCGACGACGCCCGCGCCACGCTGGCGCGCACGGAAGGCCTCGCCAATTCCAATGTCGTCGCCACCACCGCCCTCACTGCCGCCCAGCTTGCCGCCTCTAACGCCGAACTTGAGCTGCGCGACGCCGAAAATGCGCTCAACCGCCGCACCATTTCGAGCCCGATCGCCGGCACTGTCGGCCTGCTGCAGGTGACGCCGGGCAATTATGTGAGCCCGCAGACCCAGGTGACCACCATCGACGATACCTCCTCGATCCTGGTGAATTTCTGGGTGCCGGAACGTTATGCCTCGGCGATGAAGATGGGCATGCCGGTGACCGCTTCGGCCACCGCGCTGCCGGGCCGCGTTTTCGAAGGCGAAATCAGCGCCGTCGACAACCGTGTCGATCCGGCCAGCCGGACATTGCAGGTTCAGGCCTCGATCCCCAACGAGGACGAGCTGATGCGTGCGGGGATGAGCTTTTCGGTGAGTCTCGAATTCCCAGGCGAAGAATTTCCAACGGTCAATCCGCTTGCCATATTGTGGTCGGCCGCCGGCTCCTATGTGTGGAAATATGATGCCGGCCGCGCCACCAGGGTCATGGCCGAGATCGTTCAGCGTAATAGCGACGGCGTGCTCGTGCGTGGCGAATTGCAGCCGGGCGACGCCATCATCACCGAAGGCATTCTGCAACTCAGCGAAGGCACGCCTGTGGTCCTGCTCGACGGTCCTGACGGCGGCACCGGCGTGCTGGAAGAGGCCGACGCCACCCAATCCTGATCGGGGAGCCCACCATGTCGATTGCTGACAAGAACGAGCGCGGCGGCACCCTTGCAGCCCTTTTCGTCCGCCGCCCGGTTCTCGCCCTGGTGGTCAATGCGCTGATCGTAGTGGCCGGCCTTGCCGCCCTGATCGGCTCGGAAGTGCGCGAATTGCCGAGCGTCGAGCAGCCCGTGCTGTCGATCTCGACCAATTTCGACGGCGCTGCCGCCGAAACCGTGGACCGCGAAATCACCGCCGTGGTGGAAGGCGCGGTGGCGCGCGTTCAGGGGGTGACTTCCATCTCCTCGAGCTCGTCCAATGGGCGCAGCCGGGTCACGCTCTCCTTCACCGACAACACCAATCTCGACGTCGCCACCTCCGATGTGCGCGACGCGCTGAGCCGCGTCGGCCGGCAGCTTCCGGACGATGTCGAAGACCCCACCATCTTCAAGGCCGATTCCGACGCCCAGCCGGTGATGCAGCTCGCCGTCACCTCCGATACCATGTCGATCGCCGATATGACTGAGGTGGTCGAGGACATTATTTCCGAGCGCCTTGCCGCGGTCGAAGGCGTCGCCGAAGTGCAGGTCTATGGGACACGCGACACGGCGTTCGAGATCGATGTCGATCCGATCAAACTCGCCAGTGTCGGCCTGACCGTGGCCGATATCCGCCAGGCGCTGTCGACCATGGCCTTCGACACGCCTGCCGGATCGATCAACGGCCCCAACCAGAACATCGCCGTGCGCGCCATTTCGGAGCTGAATACGCCCGAAGACTTCGAAAACATGATCATCAATGGCAGGACGCGGCTCGGCGATGTCGCCACCGTCGTTTTCGATGCCGCCGCCTCGACCAGCGCCCTGCGCTCGGACGGCAAGCCCGGCATCGGCCTCGGCATCATCCGCCAGGCGCAGTCCAACACCATCGACATTTCCGAAGGCGTCCACGCCGCCGTCGACGTGCTCAACGAAACGCTGCCCGAAGGGGTGAACATCAAGATATCGAGCGACGATGCCGTGTTCATCGAAGGGGCGCTGCATGAAGTGCAGGTGGCGCTGGTCGTCTCGCTGGTCGTCGTCGTCTTCATCATCTTCCTGTTCCTGCTCGATTGGCGCGCCACCATCGTGCCGGCCATTTCCATGCCCATCGCGCTTCTGGGGGCCGTTGCCGGCATCTATATCGCCGGCTTCTCGCTCAACATCCTGACGCTGCTGGCGCTGGTGCTGGCGACCGGCCTCGTGGTCGACGATGCCATCGTCGTGCTCGAAAACATCGTGCGCCGAAAGCATATGGGCGCAGGACCGCGCGCGGCGGCCGTGCTCGGCACGCAGGAAGTGTTCTTCGCCGTCATCGCCACCACGCTGACGCTGGCGGCCGTGTTTCTGCCGCTGTCCTTCCTCGGCGGCCAGACCGGGCGCCTGTTCCGCGAATTCGGCTTCACGCTGGCCATCGCGGTGCTGCTGTCGTCCATCGTCGCCCTTTCAATGGGGCCAATGATCGCCTCGCGGCTGCTTAAGGATGATGGCGGCGAGCACAAGCATGGCGGCCTTATCGGTGCCTTCGGCAGCGGCTTCGCCTTCGTCTATCGCAAGACGCTGCATCTGGCCCTGCGCAATCCCTTCGTGGTGCTGCTGGTCGCCCTGCTTTTTGCCACCTCGTCCTATTTCGTCTTCGGCAATCTGCGCCAGGAAATCACCCCGCCAGAGGACCGGTCCTCCATTTCCCTGCGCGTTTCGGTGCCGAGCACGGTCAGCCTCGACTATACCCGCACCCAGCTCACCCGCGTCGAAAGCATGCTGCAGCCCTTCATCGATAGCGGCGAGGTGACCTCGATCTTCGTTCTGTCGGGCTTCGGTTCGGGCGGCTCGCTGAGCCTGACACTGGCGCCCTGGGGCGAGCGCGAGCGCAGCCAGCAGGAAATCGCCGCCGATATCAGCGCCCTGATGACGCAGGTGCCGGGCGTGCGCGCCTTTGTCGGCCAGGGCAACAGCCTGGGCATTCGCGGCGGCGGCTCGGGCCTCCAATTCGCCGTGGTGGGCTCTAATTACGACGTGCTGGCCGATACCGCCCAGAAGATCGCCGACCAGATGGAAGCCGATGGCCGCTTCGGCCGCATCGAGGTCGACTACGACACCAACCAGCCGCAGATCACGCTCAGCGTCGATCGTGAGCGCGCCAATGCCCTCGGCATCGACATCAATGGCCTCGCCACCACCATGCAGGCCATGATCGACGGCGCCAATATCGGCAGCGTCTTCATCGACGACACCAGCTATGACGTGCGCATGGTTTCGACCAGCAGCCCCGTCAACGACCCGCATGATCTCGAAACCCTGTTCGTCAAGACCGGCGACGGGCGTTATGTGCCCATGTCGACCATCGCCACCATCACCGAAGCGCCCATCGCCCCGGATCTGCGGCGCGAGGAACAGCGCCGCGCCGTGCGTGTGACCGCAAGCCTCGAAGATGGCGGCCTCGCCTTGGGCGACGCCTATAACATGGTTCTCGACATGGCCCGCCCGGTGCTGCCCGATGGCACCTCCATCCTGCCGCTGGCGGAAGCCCGCACCATTGGCGAGGCCAATAATGGGCTGTTCATCACCTTCGGCTTCGCCCTTGTCATCATCTTCCTGGTGCTGGCGGCGCAGTTCGAGAGCATGTGGAGCGCCATCATCGTCATGACCACGGTGCCCTTCGGGGTGGCAGCGGCGCTTTATGCGCTGATGCTGACCGGCGGCAGCATGAATATCTATAGCCAGATCGGTCTCGTTCTGGTGGTGGGCATCATGGCCAAGAACGGCATTCTGATCGTCGAATTCGCCAACCAGTTGCGCGATCGCGGGCTCAATGTGGCCGAAGCCATCGAAGAAGCCTCCAATATCCGTCTGCGGCCGGTGATGATGACCATGATCGCCACCATTCTCGGCGGCGTGCCTTTGGTGCTGGCGAGCGGCGCCGGCGCCGAAGCGCGCCAGGCGCTGGGCTGGGTGATGGTGGGCGGCCTCGGCATGGCGGCCATCTCGACGCTCTATCTGACGCCGGTCGCCTATCTGCTGCTTGCCCGCTTCTCCAAACCCAAGGTGGAAGAGGAAGCCCGGCTGGAGCGGGAACTGGATGCGGCGAACGGGCTCGCCGAGCCGGCGGAGTAGCCGCCGGCTATTTGAGCTCGAGCGACCAGGTCTGGCCGACGAGATCGTGCCCGAAGGAATGGTGCGGCGCTTCCTCGACCAGGGTGAAGCCGGCGCGTTCATAGAGTCGACGGGCCGAAGTCAGCACACTATTGGTCCAGAGTACCAGCCGCTGATAGCCTACCACCCGCGCCCGTTCGATGCAGGCGTCGACCAACCTGCCGCCGACGCCGGCACCGCGCGCATCCGGCTCAACATAGAGCAGCCGCAGCTTTCCCTCCCCGGGCCTGTCGCCCCTGACCAGAAAGATCGAACCCACCATGCGGCCGTCGATCTCTGCTATCCATGCCGCCTCGTGGGCAGGATCATAAGCATCGACGAAATCGGCAAGGATACGGGCGACGAGCGCCTCGTAGGCGCTGTTCCAGCCATATTCTTCGGCATAGAGGATGGCCTGGCGCTGGATGACGGCGCCGAGATCACCCGGTCTCAGGTCTCGCAGAACCACAGCCGGCGCGTCATCGGCAAAGACCTGGCTGATCGACCTGGCCGAATCCACCAGGCTCCTGCGCCGGCTGGCTGGCAGTGTCGATAAAAGCGCGCCTATGGCCTCGCGCGTATTTCCCTCGAGCGCGGCAAAGGTCTTTCGGCCGGCATCCGTCAGCGCAACGAACCGCCGCCGCCCACCCTGCGGATCATCACGGGTTTCGACGAGGCCCCGATCGGCAAACCGCTTCAGCGTCCTACTGAGCTGCGCCCTGTCGAGCCCGAGCATGCGACCGAGATCGGCCGCGGTGAGGTCCGGCTGTTGCGCCAATTCATAAAGAATGCGCGCTTCGGTGAGCGTGAACGGGCTGTTGTCGAGACGCGGATTCAACAGGCCGAGCCGGCGCGTATAGAGCCGGTTGAAGGCACGCAAGGTACTGATATCGGGGTTTTCGTCGAGGAGGGTCATGGCGCAATTATGCGATCTATGTTGATTGAGTCAACATTGATGATGGCCATCGAAAAACCCTCGTCCTCAACAAGGAAACTGGATCCCGGCTCAAGGCCGGGATGACACCGAGTATGTGATGCACTCGAAGCCCATCCTGACATCAAAACGGAAAAAGGCCGCTGGAGTGCCCCGACGGCCTTTCCGCCCCCGAACCAGCTATCAGGCAGCCCGGTTCTTGTTGTAGAGATCGAAGAACACGGCGGCGAGCAGCACGATGCCTTTGATCATCTGCTGCCAGTCGATGTTGACGCCCATGATCGACATACCGTTGTTCATCACGCCCATGATGAAGGCGCCGATCACGGCCCCGGCCACCTGCCCCACCCCGCCCAGCGCCGAGGCACCGCCGATGAACACGGCGGCGATGACGTCGAGTTCGAGCCCCTGGCCAGCCTTGGGCGTCGCCGAATTGAGGCGGGCGGCATAGATCATGCCGGCCAGCGCCGCCAGCGCCCCCATGATGGCAAAGACATAGAAGGTCAGCCGCTCGGTCTTGATGCCCGAGAGCGCCGCCGCCTTGAGATTGCCGCCCAGCGCATAGATGCGGCGGCCAAAGGTCATGTTTCTGGTCACGAAGACGAAAACGGCGATGAGCACCGTCATCACCACCAGCACATTGGGCAGGCCGCGATAGGAGGCGAGCATGTAGGAGAAGAACAGCACCATCGCCGCGATGATGACATTCTTGGCGACGAACAGCGAGAACGGCTCGCTCTCATAGCCGCGCGCCCGGCGACGGGCACGGCCGCGAATGGACATGAACACCATAGCGAGGATGCCGAGAATGGCGATGACCAGCGTCGTCGTATGGAGCGTCACCGCCTGTACGCCCTCGCTCGCCTGAACCAGCGTGATCGGCCCGATCACATCGGGGATGAAACCGGCGGAAAGAAGCTGGAATTCGGCGGGAAACGGCCCCACCGACTTGCCTGCGAGAATGGCGAGCGACAAACCCTTGAAGATCAGCATGCCGGCCAGCGTGACGATAAAAGACGGGATCTTGTGGTAAGCGATGAGATAGCCCTGTGCCGCACCGATCACCGCCCCGACGATGAGGCAGACAAGCCCCGCAATGATGGGATTGGCGAGAAATTCGAAACCCGGCGGCAGATCCCAGCCCACCATCAGCATGGCCGCGAGCGCGCCGACGAAACCGGAAACGGAGCCCACCGACAGATCGATATGGCCGGCGACGATCACCAGCAACATACCGAGGGCCATGACAATGATATAGCTGTTCTGGAGGATGATATTGGTGAGGTTCACCGGCTTGAACAGCACGCCGGCGGTGAAATACTGGAAGAACAGCATGATCAGCATCAGCGCCAGCAACAGGCCATAATCGCGCATATTGGCCTGCAGCGCCGTCCAGATGCTCAATTCCTTAACCTTGACCGGCTCGCCCGCCGGCGTGATCCCCGACGGCATGGTTTCAGTGGTCATGATGCCTTCCCTTCGGCGCGGATGATCGCGCGCATGATCTTTTCCTGGCTGGCCTCCTCGGTCGGCATTTCGCCGACGATCCGGCCCTCGTTCATAACATAGAGACGGTCGGTGATGCCCAGCAGTTCGGGCATCTCCGAGGAAATGACGAGGATCGCCCTACCCTCTGCCGCCAGCTGGTTGATGATGGTGTAGATCTCGTATTTGGCCCCGACATCGATGCCGCGCGTCGGCTCGTCGAGGATCAGCACCTCGGGATTGGCGAACAGCCATTTCGACAGCACCACCTTCTGCTGATTGCCGCCCGAAAGATTGCCCGTGACCTGATAGACGCTGGATGAGCGGATATTGGTCTTCTTGCGATAATCATTGGCGGCGTCGAGCTCGGCGAGATCGTCGATCACCCCGCCCCGCGACACGCCGAAGAGATTGGCGATGGTGACATTGTGCTTGATGTGGTCGATGAGGTTGAGCCCATAGGTCTTGCGGTCCTCTGTGGCATAGGCGATGCCGTGCCGAACCGCTTTCTCCACCGTGGACACATCGACCGGCTTGCCATGGAGCCGCACCTCGCCGCTGATGCGCTGGCCATAGGAGCGACCGAAGACGCTCATGGCAAGCTCCGTGCGGCCCGAGCCCATCAGCCCGGCAATGCCGACGACCTCTCCCCGCCGCACATTGAGGTCGATATTGCGGATGACCTGCCGGTCGCGATGCTGCGGGTGATAGACCGACCAGTCGCGCACCTCGAACACCACCTCGCCGATATCGGGCATGCGCGCCGGATAACGGTCCTCGAGCGAACGGCCGACCATCGAGGTGATGATCCGGTCTTCGCTGATATCGGCCTTGTTCATGGTCTCGATGGTGCGCCCGTCGCGGATCACCGTGATCCGGTCGGCGACGCGCGAGACTTCGTTGAGCTTGTGCGAAATGAGGATGGAGGTGATGCCCTGCGTCTTGAACTCCACCAGCAGGTCGAGAAGCGAAGCGCTATCCTTTTCGGAAAGGCTCGCAGTCGGCTCGTCGAGGATCAGCAATTGCACCCGCTTGCTGAGCGCCTTGGCGATCTCCACCAATTGCTGCTTGCCGACGCCGAGATGGGTGATGAGCGTATTGGGGTCTTCATCGAGCCCCACCATGGACAGAAGCTTGCGCGCCCCGTCCCGGGCTTCGTCCCAATCGATGACGCCGAAACGAGTCTGTTCATTGCCGAGGAAAATGTTCTCGGCGATCGACAGGAGCGGCACCAGCGCCAATTCCTGGTGGATGATGACGATGCCCAACTGCTCGCTGTCGCGGATGGAATGGAAGTGCACATCCTCGCCGCGATAACGGATTTGCCCTTCGAAGCTGCCGGACGGATAGACGCCGCTCAACACCTTCATCAGCGTGGATTTGCCGGCACCGTTCTCGCCGACAATGGCGTGGATTTCACCTTCTTCGACATCGAGATTGACGTCCTGCAGCGCCTTGACCCCGGGAAAGGTCTTGGTGATGCCGACCATCTCAAGAATTCTGTTGGCCATGCTGTCTCGACTGGTTCGGACCCGCATTGAAAGGGCTCCGCGCTGCCGCGAAGCCCCTCCGCTTCGTGAGGCTTACTGGAGTTCTTCCGGCTTGATGTAACCGGAGTCGACGACCAGTTCCTGATAGTTGTTGGCGTCGACCTCATAGGGGGTCAGCAGGATCGAGGGAACGACCTTGACGCCGTTGTCATAGGTGGTGGTGTCGAGGTTCTCGGGCGTGCCGCCGGTGATAACGGTGTTGACCAGGTCGGCCGTCACCTTGGCGAGTTCGCGGGTATCCTTGTAGACGGTGGAATATTGCTCGCCGGCGATGATCGCCTTGACCGAAGGCGCTTCCGCATCCTGACCGGTGACGATCGGCCAGGGCTGGTCGGCCGAACCATAGCCGACACCGCGCAAGGACGAGATGATGCCGCGGCTGAGCCCGTCATAAGGCGCCAGGACGCCATGGACGACGCTGCCGTCCGAGTAATTGGCGGAGAGGATATTGTCCATGCGGGCCTGCGCCACCGCGCCATCCCAGCGGAGCGTGCCCACCGTGTCCATGCCCATCTGGCCCGATTTGACGACCACGTCGCCGGCATCGATCATCGGCTGCAATACGCTCATGGCGCCGTCATAAAAGAAGAAGGCGTTGTTATCGTCGGGCGAGCCGCCGAACAATTCGACATTCCACGGCTTCACATCCGGAAAGCGTTCCTTGAGGCCCTTGACCAGCGAATTGGCCTGCAACACTCCGACCTCGAAATTGTCGAAGGTGGTGTAATAATCGACATTGGGGCTTTCGCGGATCAGCCGGTCATAGGCGATGACCTTGACGCCCTGGTCGGCGGCCTGCTGCAGCACGGCGCTGAGCGTGGTGCCGTCGATGGAGGCGATCACCAGCGCCTTGACGCCCTTGGTGACCATGTTCTCGACCTGGGCAAGCTGATTGGGAATGTCGTCTTCCGCATATTGCAGGTCGACCGTATAGCCCATGCCCTCGAGCGCGGTCTTGAGCTCGTTGCCGTCGGAAATCCAGCGCAGCGACGACTGCGTCGGCATGGCGACGCCGATCTGGCCCAGATCCTGGGCGAAGACCGCGCCCGAGGCAGTCAGCGCCATGGCGCCCGCCGCCAAAACGGCCGCAAATGTGTTCAGAACCTTCACGTCTCGACTCCCTTTATGTTTTTCGAGGTCCGTAGCGCAATTCTGGAAGGGCAAGGGCCGGCGGCATGCGACGCAAAGCGTCGTCCGCTCGTCAATAAAGCCGGCTAGTGTCCGGATGCTGCCGGCGCGTCTAGCGCCTCCTCCGTGACAGCTCGCGTCACCAATGGGTCCTCCCAAAACCATCGGCCACACGCTAGGATAATCAGATAAGCGTGTAAAGCGAGATAGACTTCTCGTCGGTAATTTTTTCGAGACACAAAATTACCAAGAGACGGCAAAAAGCCTGCCGTTGCATCACAAAGTCCCGTCCTCTATCCTGTGAACATCACAAGTACACGCGACTGCGTGCTGGCTACCAGCAGCCGAAATCGCATACTTGTCTGATATCTTTGGAGAAGAAGTGGCGAAAAGCGGCATCGATTTACCTGAAACATCCAGCGCTGCGAGCAGCGTTGCCGAGCATCTGGCGCGCTACATTCTGGGCGAGCTGTCGCCGGGTTCCAGCCTGCCGAGCGAGGGCGAACTCGCCGAGCGCTACGATGTCAGCCGTCTGACCGTGCGCGAAGCGGTCAAGATGCTCGAAGGGCGTGGCCTCGTCGAAAGCCAGCGCGGCCGCAAGGCCGTGGTTCGGGCGCCGGACGGCACCGCCTTCAGCGATTTCCTGATCTCGCTCGTCCGCTACGATGCCAAGGGGTTGTTCGATCTCATCGAGGTTCGCCTTTCCCTGGAAGTGCAATCCGCCACGCTCGCCGCCAAGCATGCGAGCCGCGCCGCAATTGCCGCGATCGAAACCGCGCTCGATGGCATGCGCGAGGCCGTGGGGGGCGGGCTCGATTCAGAGGCGGCGGAACTGGCCTTTCACACCTGGGATGTAGGATTCCATGAGGCGGTGGCGCTGGCGAGCGGCAACCGCATCATGGGATATCTCTTCGAGGCCATGGCCCTGCCGCTGCGTGAGGGCTTCTATATCAGCCGGCGCGGTCACGAGCAGCGCGGCCACACGGTCGAGGACACGATCGCCGCGCATCAGCGTATTCTCGATTGCATCAAGGACGGCAATGGCCGCGCCGCGGGCGAAGCCATGCGCATCCATCTCAAGGATACCGAACGCGATATCCGCGCGGCATTGACAACCCTGTCGGGCCCCCGCGCCGCTGGAGACTAGCCCGCCTGTCCCAGGTCTTGGAACCAAAATCCCGCCCGCTCCGTTCTTGGAAGCACGCGCCCTGAGCGCGCCCAACGAGAACCGGCAGCGCCGGCTCGGTATCCTGGAGGCAGGACATGATGAACACACAAACCCGAGCTTTCAACGACAGAGCCAGAGCCTATGCCCCGGCCGAAGTCTATGACGATCGGTCGCATGGCGTCCGGGTGCTCGTGGCCATGGCGCCGGCTCTGCTTATTCTGAGCGCCGCCACCGTTCTGATGCTCGCCCTTCTGTAACGCCTCCGCGACACCCAGCCTGCAGAGCCGCATAAAGGACAGTTCGCATGACCTTAGGCACAATCCTCATCATCATTCTGATTCTGCTGCTGATCGGTGCCCTCCCGAGCTGGGGCTATTCGCGCGGCTTCGGCTATTTCCCCTCGGGCATTCTGGGCGTGATCCTGGTGGTGGTCCTTATTCTGGTGCTGATGGGCCGCATATAGGCCCGCACCCCGTTACAGGGCGCCCCAGCCTGTCTGGTTCCACATAGCGTGGAAGCGCCCCGCGGGACGAAAGTCGCCCCCTCTCGTCCCGCCTCTGGTCACCCCGGCGCAATCGCAGCCGGGGTGTCTCTTTATCAAGATCAAGATCGCGGAACCGCGCGCGCAATGACGGCGTTGTTTTCACACAATTTCAAGGAGCGCCCCAATGGCCAATACTCCCGACCTCGCCCCGACGTCTGCCACCAACAGCCCCGCCAAATCCACTCGCAACCCCACCACCAACAGGGATCAGCAGCTGGAAGAACAGATCAGCAAGCTTCAGGCCGATCTCAAGGACATCGCCGCCTCCATCGCCAAGCTGAGCAGCGACAAGATCAGCGAAGCGCGTGATGCGGCGAGCGGCGAGGTACGGCATTTGCGCCGTCAGGGCCAGCATCTGGTCGATGACGTACAAAGCCAAGCCGGCGAGATGGAACAGCAGCTCAAGGACACGATCCGCGAAAAGCCCCTCACCGCCGTCGCCAGCGCCGTCGGCATCGGCTTTCTTCTGGCCCTGATGTCGCGGCGCTAGGCCTCATGCATCTGCTGGTTCCGCTCGCAGCCCTGCTCGGTATCGAGGTCGAGGCGGTCACCGACCGCGTCAAGACCCTGGTCGTCGTCAACGCGATCATCGCCGTATTGGGCCTTATTACGCTCGTTTTCCTTCTGGTGGCCGGCTATCTGGCCCTGTCGGAAATCTGGACGCCCATCATCGCCGCGCTCGTCATTGCGGGCGCGGCACTCATATTGGCGCTCATCGTCTATCTCGTCATGCGCCTTAACGAGAATGCGCGCCGACGCCGCCTCGCCGAACGCCGGCGCAGCGGCGAAACAGGCGCATTCATCACCAGCGCCGCCCTGACGGCGCTGCCTATCGTGGCGAAATCGCCGGCTTTGAGAGTCATCGGCATTCCTGCCGCCGTCCTTGCCGCCCTGTTCCTGCTCAACCGCAGGCCGGACGACGAACACGATTAATCCGGCAGCGGCATCCAGACCTGCGCTTTAACCCCGGCGGGGTCGAAGCGCAGGTCAACCTTGCTGTCGAGCACCTTGGCGAGGCTGCGTTCGATCAGCCGCACGCCGAGGCCGATTTCCTCGGGCTTCTCGACGGCCGGCCCGCCGGATTCGCGCCAGTTGAGCGCCAGCCCATGCACCGGCTCGTCGCGCACTTCCCAGTCGATGCTGACAATGCCGTCATCGTCCGACCAGGCACCATGACGATGGGCGTTGGTCGTCAGTTCATGCAGGATGAGCCCCAGGCCCAGCGCATGATCCGGCGGCAGCATGAGATCGGCCCCATGCACCTCCGCCCGATCGGGCGAATCGATAAAATGCGGGCCGAGCTGCGAGGACAGCACTTCATAAAGCTGAACGCCCGACCAATCGCGATTGGCCAGCAGCACATGCGCATCCGAAATGGTCTGCAGCCGACCCGAAAACGCATCGATGAATTCACGCGGATCCGGATTCTGCCGGATGGTCTGGCGGGCCACCGACTGGATCATGGCGAGCGTATTCTTGACCCGGTGATTGAGTTCGCGCAGCAGCAGGCGGGTATGCTCGGCGCTCTGCTTGCTGTCGGTGATGTCGAAGCTCGCGCCCATCATCACCAGCGGCTTGCCTTCGGCATCGCGCTGATAGACGCGCCCGCGCATGGTCAACCAGCGGCCGGTGCCGGCCACCCGGGCCTCGGCACTGAAATCGACCCCGGAGGTGAAACTGGCCTCGAGCGCCCGTTCCACCTTTTCGCGGTCGATCGGATGCGTTGCTCCCAGCACCTGCTGAATACCCACCGGACCGATTTCGGGCAGGCCATACATGCGCCGATAGGTATCGTTGCAGGAGATTTCGCCGCTGCGGATATCCCAGACCCAGCTGCCGACCTTGCCGGCTTCGAGCGTCAGCGCATGGCGCCATTCTTCCTTGATGAGGGCGGCCGCCGTGCGGGCCCGCACCCGCGCTTCATCCTTGAGGGCGAAGAGGGCGGCGGCGGTCTCGGCCATATCGTGAAGCTGCTCGATCCGCTCAGGCTCCACGCTCTCGCGGGCCCCGGTGCCAAGCACCGAAAACGTGCCGATCCGCTGCCCGCGCACGGTGATGGGCACACCGGCATAAAAGCGGACATGCTGCGGCCCTAATACCCAGGCATGGCCGGCAAAGCGCGAATCGAGGCTGGCATCGAGCACGACCAAAGCCTCGTCCTGGGCCAGGGCAAAGGCATCGAAGGAATTTTCGAGATCGAGATCAATCGTCCCGTTGAAGCCGAAGCTCGAACGGACCCACTGCCGCTTCGGATCAATCAGGCTGATCAGCGCGCAATCGGCACCAAACAGCCCAACGGCCACGCGGGACAACCGATCGAAATCGGAATCTGGCTTGGTACCGAGGACTTCCAGAGCCGATAGAACCTCATTTCGCTGAGGATCTTCCACGACCTTTCGGACCTCGTCCGGAAGGGGACTAGTCGGCTCTATCACTTCTTGTCCTGACGCTAACGCGGTCGACCGTACAGGCATACACAAACATCTTTACTCGGGGCGTCCAACGCCTCACTTCCGATATGGTTGCCAAGCGTGTCAAATTTTACGACTCCGACGCCCGGCGCGGCTCGATCACCTTGAGCGCACCCGGATGGATGCGCAGGGCAATCTCGTTCTCCAGCCGGATAAGCTCGCCATCGATAACCGCACGGGCCGAGCGCTTGCGATGCGGGAAACGCAGGGTGACCTCGCCGGCCTCGCTCTCCGAAACCATCGGGCTTTCGCGCCATGTGCCGAGGAAAAGAGCAAAGGCAAGGCGGATCAGAGAACCGGTGCCCATGGGGGCCACGACATAGACCCCGAGCCTGCCGGTGTCGAGCCGTTCGGCATGAGGCACCGGCAGCGATCCGGAACCCAGCGGATTGTTGGAAATGGCGATGCCGGAAACCCTCCGCTTCTCCGTGCCAGCGGCGGTATGCAGTTCCGCCTCGAAATTCGGGGGGTTGATGACCGCTGCACCCACGGCGCGCAGGCTTGCCAGCATTTTGCCGATGCGACTGCGATAGGTCATGGTTTCGCGAATGCGCACGAGCCGGGCGTGGATGCCCACACCGAACTGGTGCACGAAGACCCGCCCATTGGCTGTTGCTACGTCGACGGTGCCCGCTTGTCCGCTAGCCAGCGCCTCGAGAGCCTGTCTCGGATCCATGGGCAGTTTCAGCGCGCGCGCGAAAAGATTCATGGTGCCAGCCGGCAGAACCGCGAGCGCTACGCCCGACCGGAAAGCGATTCCGGCCGCGCTCGATATGGTGCCATCGCCGCCGCCAGCAAGAAGCGCATCGATCCCTGGCGTTGCCGCGGCGGCCTCGAGCGCCGCGACAATCTCGCTACCGGCGACGATACGACAATCGAGCTGGTGGCCGTGGCGAGCGAAAATGGCCGTGGCCTCAGCCGCGAAGGCATCAAGGTCCATCGTCCGCAGGGTGCCGCCATCGCGGTTGAGCACAGCTATGATATGGATCGGCCAACTCCGGACTTATGAGCGCCTTCAGCCTCCGACTCGCTCCACAAACGCGCGCTGTCTCGCCCCCGGAGACAGCGGCGGCTCAGAACGAATGATTATGCGTGGTGACTTGGGCCGACACCGCATCCGGGCCATAATCGGCCTCGCCGCTGACATTGAGAATGTCCTGAAGGCGCGTACGGGCACGGCTGACGCGGCTCTTCATCGTGCCGACGGCACAATCGCAGATATCGGCGGCCTCCTCATAGGAGAAGCCCGAAGCACCGATCAGGATCACCGCTTCGCGCTGGTCATCGGGCAATTGGGCCAAGGCCTTCTTGAAGTCCTGCAGATCCATCGAGCCATATTGCGAAGGATGAACGGAAAGCCGCTCGGTAAAGGCGCCGTCGCTATCCTGAACTTCCCGGCCGCGCTTGCGCATCTGGCTGTAGAATTCGTTGCGCAGGATGGTGAAGAGCCAGGCCTTGATATTGGTGCCCATCTCGAAGCTGGACTGCTTCGCCCAGGCTTTCATCACGGTATCCTGCACCAGATCGTCGGCCTTGTCGTGCTTGCCGGTCAAGGAGACGGCGAAGGCCCTAAGACTAGGCAAGGTCGCCAGCATTTCGCGCTTGAAGGACGGAGTCTCTGTGCTCATGCACCTACTCCCCATCACGCGGAATGGATTTCACCTTCTGCGCCTGTTCGGCGCTATCGAGTTTTTCGAGCAGGTCGAGAAGGTGGTCAGGCACCCCCTCCTCCTGCACTGCTCCATAAAGGGCGCGCAGACGCGCACCGATATCCGAACTCGGACCCAGCCCGTCATCCCCACGTCCCGCCTGCATGCGTGTACGCCGCTGGGACACTATAGTTTCCTTCATCATGTCGTCTATGATCGCCCCCATATGGTGGTTATCGCGTTTCGAAACTACCAATGCGACGGCGCAAAAAAAGTTCCCCCCGCCGGAACTGTCCGTGGGGAGACGCCGTTAATCACTATCGTGAACACACGACGAAAGCGTCACAGGGGAGTTCTAATGACTTTGTCCACGCGGATTGCTCCGCATCTGCCGTATCTGCGGCGGTTTTCCCGTGCCACGACCGGTTCCCAGACCTCGGGAGATGCCTATGTCGCGGCAACGCTCGAAGCGCTGATCGCCGACGTTTCGCTTTTTCCTGAAGCCTCCAACGATCGCATCGCACTTTACAAACTTTTTTCGGCTCTTTTTTCGTCCTCGGCCATCTCCATTCCGGAACCGTCCTCGACCTTCGCCTGGGAAAAACGGGCAGCAGCCAATCTCGGCAATCTCGCTCCACGCGCCCGTCAAGCCTTCCTGCTCGTCGCTGTCGAAGGCTTCACCCATGCTCAGGGTGCAGAAATCCTCGGCGTTTCAGAAGCCGAATTTGCCAATCTTGTCGATGAGGCCTCGGTGGAAATCTCGCGGCAGGTGGCAACCGATATCATGATCATCGAAGACGAGCCGCTGATCGCCATGGATATCGAGCAATTGGTGGAAAGCCTCGGCCACAAGGTGGTCAGCATTGCGCGGACCCATAAGGAAGCGGTCAACCTGTTTGCCCAGACCCAGCCGCGCATGATCCTCGCCGATATCCAGCTTGCCGATGGCAGCTCGGGGATCGACGCGGTCAACGATATCCTCAATACCCATTCGATACCGGTGATCTTCATCACCGCTTTCCCCGAACGGCTGCTGACCGGCGAACGGCCCGAGCCCACATTCCTCGTCACCAAGCCTTTCAATCCGGACATGGTGAAGGCCTTGATCAGCCAGGCGCTGTTCTTCGACGAAGGCTCGCGCGCAGCCGCGTAAAAGAAGAAAAAAGGCCGGTTCTCCCGGCCTTTTTTCTTGCCTGACGGAACCCTAAATCCCTGTTTTCGTTGTTTCTCCACGTATTTCCTTAGGAGAAACACGATGCTGTATTACGCCCTTGTCTTTCTTGTCATCGCCTTGATCGCGGGTGTTCTGGGATTTGGCGGCATCGCCGGGGCTTCAGCCGGCATCGCGCAGATCCTGTTCTTCCTGTTCCTCGCCTTCCTGGTGGTTTCCCTCGTGATCGGCCTGATCCGCCGCACCTGAATTACGCGGCCCCGCTTCACAGCGGGGCCAATGCCCCTTGGCCGAAGACGGCCTTATGTGAGTACCGGGGATGACGTTCGAGCCGACCAGCGGTGACGCGAATATAAAGCTCAAGGCTTTGTCTTTAGCCTTGGAAGGCAAAAGCATCAGTGTCCTGCATCAATGCCCCGATGCCCGCTACGATGTGGTCGAGAACCTCCCCGCTGCATGGCCCGCCTCCGACATTCTCGGCAAGACCGACGCGGAAACGCTACCGGACGATACGCCTGCAGGCTTTGCCGCGGAACTGGCGAGCATCCGCGAGACCGGCAAGCCCTCGACCTTCGAATTCGAATTGCGCGAGGGCACGAGCCGGCGGCGTTTCGAAGCGTCCGCCACCGCCGATTCTTCGGCTGCGGGCCATCCCTACCCCGTCACCATCGTACTTGTGGACGTCACCGAAGATCGCAGCCGCGAGGCAGCGATGACCAATCTGCTGCGCGAGGTCAGCCACCGCTCCAAGAATCTCCTGGCCATCGTCCAGAGCGTTGCCACGCAGACCGCCCATCACAGCGACAATATCGAGGACTTCCTCGACAAGTTCCGTGGCCGCCTGCAGGCGCTGTCGAACACGCAGGACATGGTGACGGAAAGCGAATGGCGCGGCACCTATTTCCAGTCGCTGGTGACGGCACAGCTTTCGCGCGTCGGCCCGGCCATCGCCAATCTGCGCCTCACCGGCGCCAATCCCCTGCTCGGGCCGAACGCCTCGCTGCATATCGGGCTTGCCATGCATGAGCTTGCCGCCAATGCCGTCATCCACGGCGCCTTGTCCCACGAGGGCAATGTCTGGGTCGATGCTCATTTCGAAGGCTTCGACGGTGGGCGCCAACTTGTCATCGAATGGCAGGAAACCGGCGTCGAGGCCGCGCAACCGCAGCCCCGTCGTTTCGGCTCCATGGTGCTCGAACGCATCGTGCCGCTTTCGGTCGGCGGCACGGCGCGCTACAGCATCGACCCGGATCATGTCAGCTATCGGCTGACCGTACCCGCCGATCAGTTCGAAGGTTAAGGCGAGGCCAGAAGCTCGTCGGTCTGGCCGCTCAGCCGATATGCGACAAGCCCGATCCATTCACGGATGGCCGTCGTTGCCGTTTCAAGATTGCCGACGGGATCGGACAGATCGAATTCCAGGCCCTCATCACCCGCCGAACGATAATCGGCAGGCCAGGCAATGGCATCGAAGCCTGCCTTGCGGAACAGCGCCATCGACCGGGGCAGGTGAAAAGCGGAGGTCACGAGGAGAATCCGCTTGTCCGACCCACCGAGCGTTTCGGCCGTTAATGCGGCGTTTTCAGCGGTGTTGCGCGAGGCGGTTTCCAGCAGCAGCCGCTCGCGAGGCAGGCCCAGCGACACGAAGAACCGCTCCATGGTTGTCGCTTCCGGCTCGCTTGTGGACACGAGTTGCCCGCCTCCACCGGTCACGACGAGCGGCACGTCAGGATAGAGCTGTGCCAGGCGGTAGGCCTCGGTCAGACGGTCGCCGGAATCGGTGAGTTCGACGATCCCGCGCGTGGTGCTCACCCGGCCATTGACCGCTCCACCCAACAGCACGATGGCGTCGATATCCTCGGGCATCTCCGCCGGACGCCCGAAACGGTCCTCAAGCGGCGCGATGACGAGGGCACCGAGGGTCGTGAAGCAGCACAGCACCAGCAGAAGCGCGCCGAGACCGGCGCTCAGGAAACCGAGCCGTTTCCGCTCCAATCCGAAGAAAATCATCCCCAGAACGACGAGGATGAACACGAGGCTCACCGGCTGCGCCGCGGCCCAGAAGATTTTGGAAAGGACGAAGAACATGGCCCCGACTCATAGCCAAGCACCCTTTATCCGCAAGTCGTATTGCGGTTTCTGCTTGCTATATCCTGCGCTTCTGCTTTTGTTGCCGCGATAAGGTTGCCGGCCGTAAAAGGGCAGCCATCATCGGGAAGCGCCTGTAAACCGCCAGGCACATGGTAGGCAATGAGTGAAACTGAGCCGCGCGCGGCTGAGAAACGTCCCGTCGTATCGATCCGGGATATCCATAAGTCCTTCGGAGAACTTGAGGTTTTGAAGGGCGTTTCCTTCTTCGCCCGCGAAGGCGAAGTCATCTCGCTCATCGGCTCGTCGGGCTCGGGCAAATCCACCCTGCTGCGCTGCATCAATATGCTGGAAATCCCCGATAGCGGCAGCGTCGCCATCGACGGCGAGGAAATCCGGCTCAACGGCACCGGGCCTCATCGCACGATAGCCGATGAGAACCAGATCCGCCGCATCCGCAGCGAACTCGGCATGGTGTTCCAGTCGTTCAACCTGTGGGCGCACATGACCATCCTCGAAAACGTGATGGAAGTACCGCTGGTGGTGCAGAAGCGCCCGCGCGCCGAGGTCGAGGCCGAAGCGCGCGAAATGCTCGCCAAGGTCGGCATCGAGACCAAGGCCGACAACTATCCCAACCAGCTTTCCGGCGGCCAGCAGCAGCGCGCCGCCATCGCCCGAGCATTATGCATCAACCCGCGCGTCATGCTGTTCGACGAGCCGACTTCGGCGCTTGATCCGGAGCTTGAGGTCGAAGTGCTGCGGGTGATCAAGATTCTGGCCGACGAGGGGCGCACCATGGTTCTCGTCACCCATGACATGGAATTTGCCCGTTCGGTTTCCGACCGGGTTATCTTCCTGCATCAAGGCCTTATCGAAGAGGAGGGCTCGCCCGAAGAGGTCTTCGGGGCGACGCGCTCGGCCCGTCTCAAACAATTCCTCAATGCCGCCAATCACGCCTGAGGCAACAACCATGTGTGGTGCCAAACACGAAAAACAGGCGAAAAGAACCACCGAACGGAGAAACCAATGAAGACTTTCATCCTCGCTTCAGTCACTGCCCTGGCGCTGGCCACCACCGTCCAGGCGCAGGAAACCGTCCGCATCGCAACCGAGGGCGCCTATGCGCCCTGGAACTTCCTCGACGACTCCGGCAAGCCCGCCGGCTTCGAGATCGAACTCGGCAATGCCATCTGCGAGAAGGCGGCGCTGAACTGCGAATTCCTCATCAATGACTGGGATTCGATCATCCCGAACCTGCTCGCCGGCAATTACGATCTGATCATGGCCGGCATGTCGATCACCGACGAGCGTCGCGAGACTATCGACTTCACCGACCCCTATTTCCCGCCCGATCCGTCGCGTTTCGCCGCCATGGCCGGCTCGAACCTCGATTTCTCGGCCCTCCAGGGCGCTCGGATCGGCGTTCAGGGCGGCACCATCCAGGCCGGCTATGCCGAGGCCAATCTCGCGGCCGATAATACCGTGGTGTCCTTCACCACCGCCGATCAGGCCATGGCCGATCTCGCAGCGGGCAATCTCGATACCGTTCTCGCCGATGGCGCCTATGTCGAACCCGTCATCGCCGCCGCCAATGGCGCCGTCGAACTCGTCGGCGAGGAAATCATGATCGGCGACGGCTATGCCGCCGGCATCCGCAAGGAAGATACCGAACTCAAGGGCAAGATCAACGAAGCCCTGACGGCGCTCAAGGCCGATGGCTCGCTCGACGCGCTGATCGCCAAGTGGTTCGACGGTCGCGGGCCCTTCTTCTCGAACAACTGACCGACGCCTATCGGGAGCGGGCTCCGGCCCGCTCCCAGCTTCCCGAGTAAATTCATGACCCATCCCTTGCCGCGGATCGCCAGACCATGAGCGACGACATCGCCTTCTGGCTGAGCTATCTGACCAATGGCAAGCATCTCGCATGGTATGCGAGCTTCCAGTTCACCATCTTGGCGGCGGTGGCTGGTGGTATCCTGGCCGTGATTTTCGGGCTTATCGGCGCCACGCTCAAGAATTCGCCTTTCCTGCCCTTCCGCCTCATCGGCACATTCTATTCATCCATCGTGCGCGGCGTGCCGGATGTGCTGTTCTTCCTGTTCTTTCCGCTCGCCTTCGAGCAATCGGTGGAATGGGTGGTGGCGAGCCAGATCTGCTCGCCCGAGATGATCGCGGCCCAGACCGCCGCCTGGCCCCCCTGCCGGGAAGCCAACTGGTATCTCGGCACGCCCGAATATCTGATCCTCGCCAGCGTCTCGCTCGGCCTCGTCTATGGCGCCTTCGCGACCAATGTCATCCATGGCGCGCTGCGCTCGGTGCCGCCGGGCCAGCTCGAAGCCGCCCGCGCCTATGGCATGACCAGGAGCCAGATGCTCTGGCGCATCCATATCAGGCAGATGTGGGTCTATGCGCTGCCGGGCCTCTCCAATGTCTGGATGCTCATCATCAAGGCGACTTCGCTGCTCTCGCTGGTGCAGATCGCCGATATCGTCCTGTGGGCCGACCGTCTCGGTGCCCCCAATTTCCTGCCCGCCGTCGGCCTCGTCCATGAGGACTGGCGCTGGCGCTATTATCTCGTGCTGTTCGTGTTCTACATCCTCGTGACGTTCCTGTCCGAACGCGCCTTCGAGGCCATCATGCGCCGCGCCGGGCGCGGCATTCTGAGCGAGGCGCGCTGATGGAGGTCTTTGCCCAACAGCTCGCCCTCTTCGCGCCGGCGGTGTGGTTCAACATCTATTTCGCCGTCGCCTCCATTCCGCTCGGCTTCGTGCTCGCCGTGTTCTTCGCCCTCGGCAAGGCCTCGTCCAATCCCTGGATATCGCGGCTGTCGCGCTTCTATATCTATGCCTTTCGCGGTTCGCCCCTCTTCATCCAGTTCTTCATGTTCTATTCGCTGGCCTTGTCGCTCAACGTGGCGCTCTGGCGGCCATGGGGCCTCTCCTGGCTGGTGCTGCACCCGCTTTTCATCGGCCCCTTGGTGCTGATCCTCAACACCGCCGCCTATACGGCCGAGATTTTCTATGGCGCGCTGCGCGCCGTACCACGCGGCGAGGTCGAGGCGGCTCGCGCCTATGGCATGAGCCGCGCCCAGCAGTTCCGGTCGGTGATCTGGCCCAACCTCATCCGTCTCGCCTGGCCCGCCTATACCAATGAAGTGGTGTTCCTGTTTCACGCCACTGCCATCGTCTATTTCGCCCTGCCGGTGGTCGGCGACCAGAAGGATTTGATGATCACCGCCAAGGACCTGTTCGAGCGCGACTACAATGCCTTCCTGCATTTTTCCGTCGCCGCGCTCTATTTCCTCGCGGTGTCGCTGGTGGTGTTCTTCCTGTTCGGCCTCGTCCACCGCCGGTTGATGCGCCATATGCCGGCGCAGCCGGGGCTGCGCTTCTCGTTCAAGCTGCTGCGCTAGTCATTGGCGAGGGCAATCAGGATATCGCCATGGCAGGGCGTGCCGGCCCGGCACCAGCAGGCGAGATTCCTGCCCTTGAGTTCGCGCCGGATTTCCGCACGCGAAGGCGGCGCCCGGCCCGGCCAATGCTCCGGCTCGAGCGTGCCGGCCACCCAGCGGCCATAACGCGCCACCGCCTCGGCCTGCGCGGCGCCGCGATCGAGCCCGGTTTCGGCCTTCACCGCGTCGATGGTGAAAGGATTGCCCCATTTGCCGGGACGCGCCACGGTCTGGACCGGCAGGCCATTGCGCTCATGCGACAGGGCATCGAGATTGAACCCCTTGTGGCGGGACAGCACCAGCCGTTCCGGTTTCATCGCAGATCCTTGTCATAGACGAATTTGGGCATGCCCCATTTGTTGATGATGGACAGCACGCGCAGCGGGAATCCGACGACGATGGCGGCGACGATCACCAGATCGGACGGAAAGCCGAGCTGCCGTCCGAAATAGTAGATAACCCCGGTGACGAGGGAAACCGTCGCGTAAAGCTCGCTGCTGAACACCAATGGAATGTCGTTGCACAAGACGTCGCGAATGATGCCGCCGACGATACCGGTCACCATGCCGGCAACGATGATGATGAGGGGATGAAGCCCCATGCCGATGGCCACATTGCACCCGATAATGGTGAACACCACCGTGCCGAGCCCATCGAGCAACAGAAACGGCCAGCGCAGCCGGTCGACGACGCGGGCAATGGCGATGGTGAACAGCGCCGCGCCGCAGACGAGAAGCAGGAGATAGGGATTTTCGACCCAGGCAAGCGGATAATGGCCGAGCATGATATCGCGGGCCGAGCCGCCTCCGAGGGCGGTGGCACAGGCGAGGAGGCACACGCCGAACCAATCCATCTTGCGCCGTCCCGCCGCCAATGCGGCTGTCATCGCCTCGGCAGTCAGCGCGACATAGAAGATGATGGTCAGCATATCGATCGCCTCGGGCACGGTCGAAACCGGGTTGCTTTGCCGCTGTTATATCAGGAGATTTCGGCCACCCAAATGCGAGGATGAGCATGCGCCGGCCCCAAAGCGTCAAATCGCTCGAAACCCTCGGCCGCGTGCGGCTGTCCGAGAATTTCTTCATGCGCGATTTTCTCTATTCGGAAATCGCCATCATGCATGGCTTCGCCAATATCCCGGACGATCCGGACCTGGCCATCGCCACCGGTAAGATATTGTGCGAGACGCTGCTCGAACCCCTGCAGGCGCGCTTCGGCCGCATCTCCATCCGCTCCGCCTATCGCTCGCCCGAAGTCAACCATTTCGGCAATGTGAACAGACTCAATTGCGGCAGCAACGACTCCAATTATGCCGGCCATATCTGGGATCGGCGCGACGCGGAAGGCCGCATGGGCGCCACCGCCTGCGTGGTGGTCAACCGCTTCATTCCCTATTACGAGCGCACCGGCGATTGGGAGGCCATGGCGTGGTGGGTGCATGACCACCTGCCCTATTCCGACATGGAATTCTTTCCGCGCTACGCCGCCTTCAACCTGCAATGGCGCGAGGAGCCGATCCGCGCGATTTACAGTTTCATCCCGCCGCGCCGCGGGCGGCTGACGGAGCCGGGGAAGCCGAATTGGGGCGGGCGGCATGAGGAGGCATATGCAGCGATGCTGGAGGCGGTGGATGGGCGGTGAGGCGAGGCTGCCGTCACGTTCACCGGATGTCACCCCGGCGAAAGCCGGGGTCCAGTTTCTGCGGAGTCGTCCCCAAACTGGGCCCCGGCTTTCGCCGGGGTGACGCCCTGTGAGTGGGGCGGCACAGAGCCCGCCTGTTAGATGTGGATCGCCCCGTCGCCCAGTGACAGCGCCGCCTCACGTACCGCTTCCGACAGCGTCGGGTGAGCATGCGTGGTGCGGGCGAGGTCTTCGGCGGCGCCGGAGAATTCCATCAGGGTGACCAGTTCGTGGATCATCTCGCCGGCATTCTTGCCGACGATATGAGCGCCCAAGACGCGATCGGTCTCGACATCGGCGAGAATCTTCACGAAGCCCTGCGTCGCCAGCATGGCCTTGGCGCGGCCATTGGCGGTGAAGGGGAATTTGCCGATCTTGTAGTCGATGCCTTCGGCCTTGAGTTCGTCCTCGGTCTTGCCGACGGAGGCGATTTCGGGGTTGGTATAGACGACCGCGGGAATGGCGCCGTAATTCACATGACCGGCCTGGCCGGCGAGAATTTCGGCGACGGCAATGCCCTCGTCCTCGGCCTTATGGGCCAGCATCGGCCCGGCAATGACGTCGCCAATGGCATAGATGCCATCGACCGAAGTCTTGTATTGCCCATCAACCCGCACGCGACCGCGCTCGTCGAGCGCCACGCCGACAATGTCGAGCCCGAGGCCTTCGGTGAAGGGCTTGCGGCCGATGGCGACGAGCGCGATATCGGCGTCGAGCAATTCCATATCGCCGCCCTGTGCCGGCTCGACCCGCACCTTGAGCGTGCCGTCATCTTCCTTGTCGATGCCGGCAACCTTGCTCGACAGCTTGAACTCCATGCCCTGCTTTTGCAGCATGCGCTGGAACTGGCGGGCGACTTCGCTATCCATGCCCGGCAGGATGCGGTCGAGATATTCGACCACGGTCACCTCAGCGCCGAGGCGCTGCCAGACCGAACCCAGCTCAAGCCCGATCACCCCGGCGCCGATGACGAGAAGCTTGCCCGGCACCTTGTCGAGGCTGAGCGCGCCGGTCGAGGTGACGATGCGCTTCTCGTCGATTTCGATGCCCGGCAGATTGGCCGAGACCGAGCCGGTGGCGATGACGATATGCCTGGTTTCGACGGTCGTTGTCGGCCCGCTTTGCGGCGTCACCAGCACGCGGCCGGGAGCGGGAATGGAGCCGATGCCGCGGAACACGCTGATCTTGTTCTTCTTGAACAGGTAATCCACGCCGCCGACATTGGCCGCGACCGTATCGGTCTTGTGGGTCATCATCTGCGGCAGGTTGAGCGCGGGCGCCGGAATATCGATGCCGAGCTGGCTGAAGCCATGGCCGGCTTCCTCGAACAGTTCCGAGGCGTGCAGCAATGCCTTCGAGGGAATGCAGCCGATATTGAGGCAGGTGCCGCCAAGGGTCGGCCATTTCTCCACCACCGCCACCTTCATGCCGAGCTGGGCTGCCCGGATGGCCGCGACATAGCCGCCGGGACCCGAGCCGATGATGGTGAGGTCAAAAACGTCTGCCATGATTGGATGCCCCGAAACTGGTTTTGCTGTTCCGCCTCCGCCGCGCGGACGGCCAATGCCATGACTGTAATGGCGGTCACACGATTAAACCACCGGATTGACGAGAGAAAGTCAGATTCTGACAAGGGCCCATGCCGCCGGGCGATGGCGGTTATTCCGAGGCGATTTCCTGCGCCCGCTTGAGCACTGCCGGCAATTGCTTGTCGATGTCGAGATCGCCGTCATTGACCTGCTGGAGAAAGCCCGTGCAGAAGCTGCGCTTGTTCTCTGCCTGGTTATAGGCGCTCATGATCTGCGAGCCGGCATAGGTTTCGACCCTCTCCTGCTCGCCCTCGGCCACGCCGCCGAGCTTGGCCGCGACGCGATCAGCGAGATCGAGAAAGACCACATTGCGCAGATACCAGTTCTGCGCCGCCTCGTGATAGCTGCTGTCGAGGCCCGTGGTTTCATAGCAATGGGTCGTCATCGCATCGACGATGGCCTTGGACCCGTGAAAGGCCATCAGCTCGCCGATAAAAGCGGTATCGGCATCGGTTTTCTCCTGCGCCATGGCGGGGGCTGAAGCGAAGACAAGCCCCGCCGCGATCAACCAGCTGCAAAAACCCTTCAACAATGCACTCCGGACAATTCGAGGAAAGCCTGTCCCATAGCGGCAATTGCCTACCGCCGCCTTGATGACCTGTCATCAAGCGATCAATTTTGGCGGAGGTGTGGAAAAAGCCGACAGCCGCCGGGGTGAGCCGGCGGCTGTGGCGAAGGATTGCAGCGAAGAAGCGGGGCTTAGAGGTCGAGCACCAGGCGCTCGGGGGCTTCGAGGCTTTCCTTGACGCGCACGAGGAAGGTCACGGCTTCCTTGCCGTCGACGATGCGGTGATCGTAGCTGAGGGCAAGGTACATCATCGGGCGGATGACGATCTGGCCGCCGACAACGACGGGACGCTCCTGGATCTTGTGCATGCCGAGAATGCCGGACTGCGGCGCGTTGAGGATCGGCGTCGACATCAGCGAGCCATAGACGCCGCCATTGGAGATGGTGAAGGTGCCGCCCTGCATGTCGGCCATGGAAAGCTGGCCATCGCGCGCCTTCTTGCCGAGATTGCCGATCTCCTTTTCGATCTCGGCGATCGACATCTGATCGGCATTGCGCACCACCGGCACGACGAGGCCCTTATCGGTGCCGACGGCCACGCCGATATGGGCATATTGCTTGTAGATCAGGTCGTCGCCGTCGATCTCGGCATTGACCGCCGGGATTTCCTTGAGGGCATGGACGACAGCCTTGGTGAAGAAGCCCATGAAGCCGAGCTTGACGCCGTGCTTCTTCTCGAACAGCTCCTTGTACTGGTTGCGCAGGTCCATCACCGGCTTCATATCCACCTCGTTGAAGGTGGTGAGCATGGCGGCGGTGTTCTGCGCATCCTTGAGGCGACGGGCGATGGTCTGGCGCAGACGGGTCATCTTGACCCGTTCCTCGCGGCCGGCATCATCCACATTGGTCGGTGCGCGCGGCGCAGCCGGAGCCTTGGCTTCGACGGGAGCCGGCGCGGGGGCGGCAACGGGCGCCGGAGCGGCTGCACCCGGACGGCTTAGGGACGCCAGAACGTCTTCCTTGAGCACTTGGCCGCGCTTGCCGGTGCCTTCGATCTGGGCGGCGCTGAGATTGTTCTCGTTGATGAGCTTCTGGGCCGAAGGCGACGGCGCCATGGAAGAACCATTGACGGCCGGTGCAGGGGCCGCGGGGGCGGCAGCCGGTGCAGCCTCGGCGACGGCGGGAGCGGCGGCCTGAGCGGGCTTGGGCGCAGGGGCGAATCCTGCCCCGCCGATGGCACCGAGCAGCGCGCCGACATCGACCGTCGCACCGGCTTCGGCGGCGATGGCCTCCAGCACGCCGGCGGCGGGCGCCGGCACTTCGATGGTCACCTTGTCGGTTTCAAGCTCGACGAGGGGTTCGTCGGCGGCCACGGCGTCTCCCACCTTCTTGAACCACTGCCCGATAGTGGCTTCGGTCACGCTTTCGCCCAGCGTCGGCACACGGATTTCAGTCGACATTGGCTTTGTATCCTTTGGTCGTCTACTTCGCGAAGGCTTCGTCGAGGAAGGCCTGCAATTGAGCCAGATGCGTGCGCATCAGGCCGGTTGCCGTCGAGGCGGAGGCCGAACGGCCGATATAGCGCACACGCTGGCCGCTCCGCCCCATCTGGTCGAACACCCATTCCACATAAGGCTGGATGAAGGCCCAGGCGCCCATATTGCGCGGCTCCTCCTGGCACCAGACGATCTCGGCATTCTTGAAGCGATTGAGCTCGTCGAGCACCGCCTTGGCCGGGAACGGGTAGAGCTGTTCGATGCGCAGCAGATAGACATCATTGATGCCACGCTTCTCGCGGTCTTCCAGGAGGTCGTAATAGACCTTGCCCGTGCACAGCACCACGCGGCGGATCTTGTCGTCGCTGGCAAGCTTGATCGTCGTCTTCGGCACGCCCGGCGTCTCCGCATCGTCCCAGAGGAGACGATGGAAGCAGCTGCCCGTGCCCATTTCAGCGAGGCTCGACACCGCCCGCTTGTGACGGAGCAGCGATTTGGGCGTCATCAGCACCAGCGGCTTGCGGAAGTCGCGATGCATCTGCCGCCTGAGGATATGGAAGTAATTCGCCGGGGTGGTGCAGTTGGCGACCTGCATATTGTCCTCGGCGCAAAGCTGGAGATAGCGCTCGAGACGGGCCGAGGAGTGCTCGGGACCCTGCCCCTCATAGCCATGCGGCAACAGCATCACGAGGCCCGACATGCGGAACCATTTGCGCTCACCCGAGGAGATGAACTGGTCGATCACCACCTGCGCGCCATTGGCGAAATCGCCGAACTGGGCTTCCCACAGGGTCAGCGCGCGCGGCTCGGCCAGCGAGTAGCCATATTCGAAGCCCAGCACCGCCTCTTCCGAGAGCATGGAGTTGATGACTTCATAGCGGCTCTGATCGGGCGACAGGTTGTTGAGCGGCGTATAGGTCCTGCCATCGACCGACTGGTCGTTCAGCACCGAATGACGCTGGCTGAAAGTGCCGCGTTCCACATCCTGTCCGGACAGGCGCACGGAATGACCTTCGGTGACGAGCGTACCGAAGGCAAGCGCCTCGGCGGTCGCCCAGTCGATGCCCTCGCCGGAACGGATCGAGGCGAGGCGATTGTCGAGGAAGCGCCTGATCGTGCGGTGGACGTTGAAATCCTCCGGCACCTTGCACAGATCGGCACCGACCTGCGCGAGCTTTTCGATCGGAACGCTGGTATCGCCACGGCGCGGACCGTCCTGCTCGGCCGGCCTGAAATCCTTCCAGGCGCCGTCGAGCCAATCGGTCTTGTTGGGGCGATAATCCTGGCCCGCTTCGAACTCGGCTTCAAGATGGGCGCGCCAATCGGCCTTCTGCTTCTCGATCTGCTCTTCGGTGACGAGACCTTCGGCCACGAGCTTCCTGGTGTAGATTTCGAGCGTCGTCTCATGCGAGCGGATGCGCGAATACATCAGGGGCTGGGTGAAGCTCGGCTCGTCGCCTTCATTGTGGCCGAAGCGGCGATAGCAGAACATGTCGATGACGACGGGCTTGCCGAAACGCTGGCGGAACTCAACCGCGACCTTGGCGGCGAAGACCACCGCTTCCGGATCGTCGCCATTCACATGCAGAACCGGCGCCTCGATCATCTTGGCGACGTCGGTCGGATAGGGCGAGGAACGCGAATACATCGGCGCCGTGGTGAAGCCGATCTGGTTGTTGATGACGAAATGGACCGATCCGCCGGTGCGGTGGCCCTTGAGGCCCGAAAGACCGAGACATTCCGCGATCACGCCCTGCCCGGCAAAGGCGGCGTCGCCATGCAGCAGCAGCGGCAACACGGTGGACCGATCCGGCCGGCCGTCCGTGACCATGTTGATGAGCTTGCCGTCGGGGGCGATATGCTGGTCCTGCTTGGCGCGGGCCTTGCCCAGCACCACCGGATCGACGATCTCGAGATGGCTGGGATTGGCCGTCAGCGACAGATGCACCTTGTTGCCATCGAATTCGCGGTCCGAAGAAGCCCCGAGATGATATTTCACATCGCCCGAGCCTTCGACGTCCTCGGGATAGAAGGCGCCGCCCTTGAACTCGTGGAACAGGGCGCGGTGGGTCTTCTGCAAGACCTGGGTGAGCACGTTGAGACGGCCGCGATGGGCCATGCCCAGAACGATGTCCTTGATGCCCAGCGCCCCGCCGCGCTTGATGATCTGCTCAAGCGCCGGGATCAACGCTTCCGAACCATCGAGGCCGAAACGCTTGGTGCCGGTATATTTGACATCGAGGAACTTTTCGAAGCCTTCCGCCTCGATCAGCTTGTTGAGAATGGCCTTCTTGCCCTCGGGCGTGAAGGTGATTTCCTTGTCCGGCCCTTCGATGCGCTCCTGAATCCACTGCTTGGCCTCGGGATCGGAGATATGCATGAACTCGATGCCGAGCGTGCCGCAATAGGTGCGCTTGAGGATCGCCAGCATCTCCGGGATGGTGGCGTATTCGAGCCCGATATAGTTATCGATGAAGATCTTGCGGCCGAAATCGGCCTCGGTGAAGCCGTAGCTGCGCGGATCGAGTTCCGGCGCGTCTTCCTCGGGGCGCATCTTCAGCGGGTCGAGATCGGCATGCAGATGCCCGCGCATGCGATAGGCGCGGATCATCATGATGGCGCGGATGGAATCGCGCGTGGCCTGCAGGACATCGGCTGAGGTGGCAGCGGGCGCGCCAGCCGTCTCGGCCTTCTTCGCCAGGTTCTTTTCGACCTTGATGGCGATGTCGCCCCAATTACCGTCGAGAGCCGAGACCAATTCGCCATTGGCGCTTTGCGGCCAGTCCTTGCGGCTCCAGCTCGGCCCGTCGACGCTTTTCTGGGCATCGGCGCCGCTATCGTCGAGCCGGCCGAAATAGCCGGCCCAGGTTTCATCTACGCTTGATGGATCAGCTTTGTAGCGGGAATAAAGCTGTTCGATGTAATCGGCATTTCCTCCGTAGAGGAAGGAGGTCAGCAAGAACGCGTCGTTCTTTTCCTGTCGTGTCATCGTTTTCAATGCGGGGCCTGACCCCGCTATCCTCTCCATCGGCCGGCAGTGCCGGCTAGCGGTCCAAATCTCTGTAGTGGATACTGACCGCTTAAACCTAGTATCCGGTTAAACCTTGTGATGCCCCCGCGACATCACGGCTGCTAAATCGGCCTCAGCCCTTGAGAACTTCGGCCAGTGTGCGCCCGATACGGGCCGGCGACTTCGACATGCGGATGCCCGCTGCCTCCATCGCCGCGATCTTGTCTTCGGCCCCACCCTTACCGCCCGAAATTACGGCACCAGCGTGACCCATGGTGCGTCCTTTGGGAGCGGTCAGTCCTGCGATGAAGCCGGCCATCGGCTTCCTGCGGCCGCGCCTAGCCTCGTCGATGAGGAATTGCGCGGCATCTTCCTCGGCCGAACCGCCGATTTCGCCGATCATGATGATCGACTTGGTCGCTTCGTCGGCGAGGAACATTTCGAGCATGTCGATGAATTCGGTGCCCTTGACCGGATCCCCACCGATACCGACGGCGGTGGTCTGCCCCAGACCCTCATTGGTGGTCTGGAACACAGCCTCATAGGTCAACGTGCCCGAGCGCGACACGATGCCGACCGAACCCTTGGAAAAGATCGAGCCGGGCATGATGCCGATCTTGCATTCTTCCGGCGTCAGGACGCCCGGACAGTTCGGCCCGATGAGGCGCGACTTGCTCTTTTCGAGCTTGGCCTTGACCCGCACCATATCGAGCACCGGCACGCCTTCGGTGATGCAGACGATCAGCGGAATTTCCGCGTCGATGGCTTCCTCGATGGCAGCAGCGGCGCCTGCCGGCGGCACATAGACCACCGAAGCATTGGCGCCGGTCTTTTCCTTGCCCTCGGCGACACTGGCGAACACCGGCAGGCTCGCCGATGCATCGAGCCCGCTCGTCCAGGTCTCGCCCGCCTTCCTGGGGTTCACCCCGCCCACCATCTTGGTGCCGTAATAGGCCAGCGCCTGTTCGGTATGGAAAGTGCCGGTCTTGCCGGTGAGGCCCTGTACGAGAACCCGTGTGTCTTTGTTGACGAGGATGGACATCGTTTCTCCTAGAGCCGATCGAGTTCCGCGACCGTGAGATCGCTCTTTGCATTGCCGGTATTGAGCGTCGTGCTGGGTTCGAACAGCACCACCACCGGTTCGGGGGTCAGGGACCGCGGACGGTGCTCCACGCCATGCGGAACGACAATGAAATCGTTTTCGCCCAATTCTACGGAGCCGTCGCGGAAATCGATGGCAATCCGCCCCCGCAGCACGAGGAAGGCTTCGTCCTCATGTTCATGGGCGTGCCAGTCGAATACCGGCCCGAACTTGGCGAGCTTGACCTGGGACTGGTTGATGTCCCCGGCGATGTAGGGCCTGAACACGCCATCGATCCGTGCGTCGGCCGCTTCGAGAAGGCTGATCTTGCGGGGAACCATGATGCTAGCCCTGCACCGCCTTGACGATCTTCTGGGCGGCATCGTCGAGATCGTCGGCCGAGATCACGTTGAGGCCCGACTGATCGAGGATGGCCTTGCCTTCCTTGACATTGGTGCCTTCGAGGCGGACCACCAGCGGCACCTTGAGGCCGACTTCCTTGACCGCCGCGATCACGCCTTCGGCGATGACATCGCAACGCATGATGCCGCCGAAGATGTTGACGAGAATGCCTTCGACCGCCGGATCGGCGGTGATGATCTTGAAAGCGGCCGTCACCTTCTCCTTGGAGGCGCCACCGCCCACATCGAGGAAATTGGCCGGCTCCGCGCCATAGAGCTTGATGATATCCATGGTCGCCATGGCGAGACCGGCGCCATTGACCATGCAGCCGATATTGCCGTCGAGCGCCACATAGGCGAGGTCGTATTTCGACGCCTCGATTTCCTTCTCGTCCTCTTCGCTGAGATCGCGGAGGTCCTTGAGCTCTTCGTGGCGGAAGGCGGCGTTGTTGTCGAAGCTCACCTTGGCATCGAGCACGCGCAGATGCCCATCGGTGAGAACGATCAGCGGATTGACTTCGAGAAGGCTCATATCCTTTTCGACGAAGGCCTTGTAGAGCGCCGGGAACAGGGTGCCGGCATCCGCCCTGGCATCGCCATCGAGCTTGAGCGCCGCGACGAGCTGATCGATATCGCCAGAGGTCACGTCGGCGGTCGGGTCGATTGCGACGGTCACGATCTTGTCCGGCGTTTCTTCGGCCACCGTCTCGATATCCATGCCGCCTTCGGTCGACACGACAAAGGACACCCGGCCGGTGCCGCGATCGACAAGCAGCGAGCAATAAAGCTCGCGGGCGATATCGGCGCCATCTTCGATATAGAGGCGATTGACCTGCTTGCCGGCTTCGCCGGTCTGCTTGGTCACCAGCGTATGGCCCAGCATTTCGCGGGCATTGGCGACGACGTCCTCGACCGAACGGGCGAGGCGTACGCCGCCTTTGGCATCGGGTCCCAATTCCTTGAACTTGCCCTTGCCGCGGCCGCCGGCATGAATCTGGCTCTTGACGACATAGAGCGGGCCGGGCAGCGACTTCGCCGCCGCTTCGGCTTCGTCGGCCGAGAAAATGGCGACGCCTGCCGCGACCGGCGCGCCATAAGTCTTCAGCAGCGCCTTGGCCTGGTGTTCATGGATGTTCATGTCTTGGCCCCTTGGATGGGTAAAATCTGGTGCGGCGCTCGCCCGGGTTCAACCACCGCTTATTCCGATATGGAACTGCCACCCCGCCCAGGAGCGGGGTGGGCGATCAATCAGGCCAGTTTCGGCGCGATCTTCTTGCAGGCCTCGATCAGCCCCTCAACGGCGCCGACCGATTTCTCGAATGCCTTCTGTTCAGCAGAATTCAACGAAATCTCGATGACCTTTTCGGCGCCATCGGCACCAATAACGACCGGGACGCCCACATAAGTGCCCTTCACGCCATATTGGCCATCGAGATAGGCGGCGGCGGGCAGCACGCGCTTCTTGTCCTTGAGGTAGCTTTCAGCCATGGCGATGGCCGAGGCGGCGGGGGCATAGAAAGCCGAACCGGTCTTCAGGAGGCTGACGATCTCGGCGCCGCCATCGCGGGTGCGCTGGATGATCTGTTCGAGCTTTTCTTCGCTCAGCCAGCCCATCTTGACGATATCGGTGAGCGGGATGCCGGCAACGGTCGAATAGCGGGCGAGCGGCACCATGGTGTCGCCATGGCCGCCGAGCACGAAGGCATTGACGTCTTCGATCGAGACATTGAGCTCATCGGCGATGAAGTGACAGAAGCGCGACGAATCGAGCACGCCCGCCATGCCGATCACCTTGTTGGTGGGCAGGCCCGAGAATTTCTGCAGCGCCCACACCATGGCATCGAGCGGATTGGTGATGCAGATGACCAGCGCGTCCTTGGCATATTTGGCAATGCCGGCGCCCACCTGCTCCATCACCTTGAGATTGATTTCGAGCAGGTCATCGCGGCTCATGCCGGGCTTGCGCGGCACGCCGGCGGTGACAATCACCACATCGGCGCCGGCGATACCGGCATATTCCGAGGTGCCGCTGATCTTGGCGTCGAACCCTTCGACCGGGGCAGACTGGCTCAAATCCAGGGCCTTACCCTGCGGCACGCCGTCGACAATATCGAACAAGACGATATCGCCCAGATCTTTGAGCGCTGCCAGATGAGCCAGAGTTCCACCGATCTGTCCCGATCCGATGAGCGCGATCTTCTTGCGTGCCATAAGCAACCATCCTCGACTGCGTTGATTTGGCGCACCTCATACCCTTTGACCCCGGTCCGGGCAAGTGAACCCTTGGTCTAAAGCGGGCTTTTGGGCCTTGCTGATGGGCGAAGGGGTGCTGCCCAAAGGGCAAGGAGGAACGTCATAATCGGCCTCGGGCAGGGCCGCTCAGGCAGGCGTCGCCGAGGCGCCCTGCCCGTCTCGCAGGGCCTTGGCGAGATAGGCTTCCGATTGCATTTCGACCAGGCGCGACACGGTGCGCTGAAACTCGAAGGCGGTCTTGTCATCCCGCCCCAATTGCTCGAGCGGCACGGCGAAGCTCGCCCCGAGCTTGACGCCGCGATCATAGAGATTGTCGATCAGGAGGATGAAGCGCTTGGCCGCGTCGCTGCGCGTGCGATCCATCTGCGGCACATTGTCGATGATGATGGTGTCGAAGGCCCTCGCCAGCCTGACGAAATCGCGCGAGCCGAGGGGTTTGTCGCAGAGATCGGCAAAATCGAAGCGCGCGGCGCCGAGCGCGGCAAGCGGCACCGCGATCTGCCGGCCGGTGCTTTCGATGACCGAGGGCGCTCCCGGCTCGCCGCCGGTAATGCGCAGCCACAGGGCATCCATGGCCGCGCGTGCCGCCGGCCCCTCACCGAAGTGATAGACGTCCTGGCCGGCGAATTTCAGCCGCCGGTAATCCTGCGCCGCCGGTAGCGCGGCGATGGTGGCATGCTCCTTGAGCAGCGCGATGAAGGGCAGGAAGAGATGCCGGTTGAGACCATTGGCATAGAGCCCGTCCGGTTCGACATTGGAGGTCGCGACCAGCACCACGCCGCGCGCGAACAGCTTGTCGAACAGCCGGTAGAGCAGCATGGCATTGGTGATGTCATGCACATGGAACTCGTCGAGGCACAAAAGCCGGATTGTCTGGGCGATGGGCTTGACCACCGCTTCCACCGGATCGCCCTCATCGCCTCTGGCCTTGGCCGCCTTGCGATAGGCGGCGATGCCGGCATGAACCTCATCCATGAACTCGTGGAAATGCACACGCCGCTTCTCCTTGAAGGGCACGGCATCGAAAAAGAGGTCCATGAGCATGGTCTTGCCGCGCCCCACCTCGCCATGAAGATAGAGGCCCTTGACCGGCTTCGGCTTGTCGAAGAACCGCGACAGCAGGCCCTGCGGCTTGGCCGCAAGGTCGCTGAGGACCGTGTCCAGGTAAACAGCAGCATCGCGCTGGGCGGGATCGCCGCTCAGCGCACCGCGCGCAACCAGATCGGCATAGGCCCTGCTGACAGGGCCCGGAGCCGTAGCAGTCGGCACGCCTTTGGCTTAGCGCTGCATCGTGATCGGCTGGCCGCCGGCGAGCGTGCCGATATAGCGGCCGCCACTCTGCGCCACGGCGGCGACGATATTGTTGCTCTCGTCGAACACCTGCACCTGATTGCCGACCTGCTGCCAGGAACCGACATTGGTGAGGCCCGGCAGGGCGCAGCCCGGCGCCGAAGCGCGGAAGCGGCTGGTGCCGTCACGCGGGGTGGTCGTCAGGTTGACGCGGCACTGGCTGGGACCGGAAGCCACGGTCCATACGCCTTCGGGACCGGCGCCGACCCCGCCCGGCTGCACCAGAGGGTCGAGAGTCACGAAGGAACCATTGGGGGCAGCGGCCGTCTGGGTGATCGGCGCCGAGCCGATCGGCGGCAGCCCGCCGGGCTGGCCGTAAACCGGCGGCTGCGCCTGCACGCCGCCGAGAACCGGCTGGCCGGAAAGGCCCGGAGCCGGCGTGCCGACAGCGCCGATCGAGGGCAACGAGCCCTGCGCCACGGTCGAGCCCTGTACGGGCTGCAATTGCTGCGGCGCGCCGATCGTATTGAGATTTGCCGTGTTGCTTGTCGAGGTACAGCCGGCCACGGCGAGCGTTACCGCAAGGCCCGCAACGGAAAGAGTGCCTCGCATCCAAACCATCATTGGCCTGCTCCTGCCCATAGTCGTCACAAAGGTTAACAGTTTGACTGGCTTATAGCCAAACCCGATTACTTGTTCAACAGTTCCCGCATCTCATGAAGGCTATCAATATGGCGGTTTTGCGGGATTATTTCGCCTGCATCTGCTTCAGCAGTTCCTGTGCCAGAACGGAAGCATCGCGCGCTTCATCCTCCGGCACCTGCACCGGCACGCCCTCGGGACCGAACAATCCGCGCACCCCGGGCAAGCCGCCATCGCCACCCTCGAGCGGATGAAATCCGTGCGCCTTGAGCGCCACGACAAGGATCCGCGCCATGGAGGGGTCCTCCACTTCGATGATGGTTTGAAACGTCATACGGACTGTTCCTCATATTATCGTCAGCGAGAGGTCACCACCGTTTGGCCGACTTTGCAATCGCGTCGTCAAAGTGTAGCACTTGGCTAAGGCATTTCACCCCAAGGTGATTTGCCGGCGAGTGCCGCGCCGGGCGAGGCTCGGGAAGCGGCTTTGGTGCATCTGGAGACGGAATGGGCGCTTATATTATCCGCCGCCTGCTGCTGATGATCCCGACCATATTCGGCATCATGGCCGTCTCGTTCCTTGTCGTGCAATTCGCCCCCGGCGGGCCTGTCGAGCAGGCCATCGCCAATATGACCGGCGCCAATTCATCCATCACCGAGCGCGTGACCGGCAATCAGGCCGGCGATTTCGCCGGCCAGCAGAACCAGGGCAACGAGATCAATTCCGCCTATCGCGGCTCGCGCGGCCTCTCGCCGGACCTGATCGCCCGCATCGAGCAGCAGTTCGGCTTCGACAAGCCGCCGCTCGAACGCTTCGGCCTAATGATCTGGAACTATCTGCGCTTCGATTTCGGCGAGAGCTATTATCGCGACATTTCGGTCATCGACCTCATCATCGAAAAAATGCCCGTCTCGATTTCGCTCGGGCTGTGGATGACGCTGATTTCCTACGGCATCTCCATACCCTTGGGCATCCGCAAGGCCGTCAGCGACGGTTCGCGCTTCGATGTCTGGACCTCCACTATGATCATCATCGGCTATGCCGTGCCGGGCTTTCTCATCGCCATCGCGCTGATCGTGCTGTTCGCCGGCGGCAGTTTCTGGTCGATCTTCCCGCTGCGCGGGCTGACCTCGCCCGGCTTCGAGAACTTCCCCTGGTATCGGCAGATCTTCGATTATGCCTGGCACATGGTGCTGCCGATCATCGCCCTCGCCATGGGCGCCTTCGCCACCACGACGCTGCTCACCAAGAATTCCTTTCTCGACGAAATCGGCAAGCAATATGTGGTCACCGCGCGCGCCAAGGGGCTGACGGAAAACCAGGTGCTCTACCGTCACGTCTTCCGCAATGCGATGATGCTGATCATTGCGAGCTTTCCCGGCGCTTTCATCGCCGCCTTCTTCGGCGGCTCGCTGCTGATCGAAACCATCTTCTCGCTCGACGGGCTCGGGCTTTTGGGCCTCGAATCCATCACCAATCGCGATTATCCGGTGGTCTTCGCCACGCTCTACATCTTCTCGCTGATGGGGCTCGTCATCGGCCTCGTCTCCGATCTCGCTTATATGTGGATCGATCCGCGCATCGATTTCGAGAGCCGCCAGGTATGAGCCGGCTTTCCCCTATCAATCGGCGCCGCCTCGACAATTTCCGCGCCAATAGGCGCGGCTATTGGTCCTTGTGGATTTTTCTCGTCCTCTTCGTCGTCACCCTCGCCTCCGAATTCATCGCCAATGACCGGCCGATCCTCGTCAACTACAAGGGCGAATGGCTGGCGCCGGCCCTTGTCGACTATCCCGAAGCCAAATTCGGCGGATTTCTCGCCACCACCAATTATCGCGACGATTTCATCGCCGAGGAGATCGCCGCCAATGGCTGGGCCCTCTGGCCACCCATCCGCTTCAGCTACAACACGGTCGACGATGCCCTGCCCTATTCGGGCGCCGTGGCGCCGAGCTGGATGATGGGCCGCGACGAAATCTGCGCCCGCTATCCGCAGGGCGTGGAGGACCCCAATTGCCATTGGGGCAATTACCATTGGCTCGGCACCGATGACCGCAGCCGCGACGTGCTGGCCCGGCTTCTCTACGGCTTTCGCATCTCCATCCTCTTCGGGCTGACGCTGACGGTCATCTCCTCCGTCATCGGCGTCACCGCCGGCGCCGTGCAGGGCTATTTCGGCGGCTGGGTGGACCTGTTGTTCCAGCGCTTCATCGAAATCTGGACGGCCATTCCCGCGCTCTATCTCCTGCTTATCATTTCGAGCGTGTTTGCGCCCAGTTTCTGGGTGCTGCTCGGCATATTGCTGCTGTTCTCCTGGGTGGCGCTGGTCGGCATCGTGCGCGCGGAATTCCTGCGCGGCCGCAATTTCGAATATATCAACGCGGCCCGCGCGCTCGGCGTCTCCAACGCCACCATCATGTGGCGGCACTTGCTGCCCAATGCCATGGTCGCGACGCTCACCTTCATGCCCTTCATCCTGTCGGGCTCGGTCGCGACCTTGACCTCGCTCGACTTCCTCGGCTTCGGCCTGCCGCCCGGCTCGCCCTCGCTCGGCGAATTGCTGGCGCAGGGCAAGAACAACCTTCAGGCCCCCTGGCTCGGCCTCACCGGCTTTTTCACCATCGCCATCATGATGACGCTTCTGGTGTTCATCGGCGAGGCGGTTCGCGATGCCTTCGATCCGAGAAAGACGCTGGCATGACGCAAGCAATGTTCTTGAACGGGCAATCTGCAGCGCCGGCGGCTCCTTCGCTTCCCTCCCCCTTGCGGGGAGGGATCGAGGGAGGGGGTCGACGAATTGACTACGAAGCGCGAAGCGACCCCCTCCCCAGCCCTCCCCTCAAGGGGGAGGGGGCGATAGCACCCATCGCCTTAAGGTCTGGAGGGACAGCATGAGCGCGCCTCTCCTCTCCATCCGCGACCTCACCATTCGTTTCGGCGACCTCGACGCGGCGCGGAATGTCTCGTTCGACATCGCCCCCGGAAAAACGGTGGCTCTGGTCGGCGAAAGCGGTTCGGGGAAATCGGTGACTGCCCTCTCCGTCCTCAAGCTCCTGCCGCCGACGGCGCAGCTTTCCGGGCAGGTGCTGTTCAAGGGCCGCGATCTCGTCGCCGCATCCCAGGCGGAACTGCGCGCCGTGCGCGGCAACGATATTTCGATGATCTTCCAGGAGCCGATGACCTCGCTCAATCCGGTCCACACCATCGAGCGGCAGATCGGCGAAGTACTGGCGATCCACAAGGGATTGCGCCCCAATGCTGCCCGCGCGCGGACCATCGAGCTGCTCGGCCAGGTCGGCATCCCGGATCCCGAAAGCCGGCTCGGCTCCTATCCGCATCAGCTCTCGGGCGGCCAGCGCCAGCGCGTCATGATCGCCATGGCCCTCGCCAACGAGCCGGACCTGCTGATCGCCGACGAGCCAACGACGGCGCTCGACGTGACCGTTCAGGCACAGATCCTGGCGCTGCTGAAGGATTTGCAGCAGCGGCTCGGCATGGCCATGCTGTTCATCACCCACGATCTTGGCGTGGTCAAACGCATCGCCGATCGCGTCAACGTCATGACCCGGGGCGAGATCGTCGAAACCGGCCCGGTGAACACCGTCTTCGACGCGCCGCAGCACGACTATACGAAACATCTGCTCGCCGCCGAACCCAAAGGCAGCCCGCCCGCGCCCGATCCCGCCGCGCCGGTGATCGTCGAGGCGAACGACATTGCCGTCTGGTTCCCGGTCAAACGCGGCATTCTGCGCCGCACCATCGGCCATATCCGCGCCGTCGACGGCATCGACATCACCATCCGCGAAGGCGAAACGCTGGGCATTGTCGGCGAAAGCGGTTCGGGCAAATCGACCCTCGGCTATGCCCTGCTCCGTCTCATCTCCTCGAAAGGCCGCATCGTCGTGCTCGGCCAGGAGGTGCAGAACCGCTCCTGGCGCGACATGCGGGCGCTGCGGGCCGATATGCAGATCGTCTTTCAGGACCCATATGGCTCGCTGAGCCCGCGCATGTCGGTGGCGAGCATTATCGGCGAGGGGCTGGAAGTCCACGCGCCGAAACTCAGCCGCGCCGAGCGCGATGCGCGCGTGGCGAGAGCTTTGGAAGAGGTGGGCCTGCCCGCCAATGCCGGCAATCGCTATCCGCACGAATTCTCCGGCGGACAGCGCCAGCGCATCGCCATCGCCCGCGCCATGGTGCTCGAACCGAAATTTCTCGTCCTCGACGAGCCGACTTCGGCACTCGACGTTTCCATTCAGGCGCAGGTGGTCGACCTGCTGCGCGAATTGCAGCGGCGCCATGGCCTGACCTACATGTTCATCAGCCATGACCTCAAAGTAGTGCGCGCATTGGCCAATCGCCTCGTCGTCATGCGCAATGGCAAGATCGTCGAACAGGGCCTTGCCGCCGAAATCTTCGCCGCGCCACGGACCGACTACACGAAGGCCCTGATGGCCGCCGCCTTTGACGTTGCGGTGAACCAGGACGAATTCCGCGTGAACGAACCACCGCTTTTGCCGTAAACTGTGCAGATGTCGACGGGAGGATAATCCATGAAGCTCAAAGCCCTCGCTACCGCCCTGCTGATGCTGGCAACGCCTGTCGCCGCACAGGCGCCGCTTCAGCCCGATACCTGGCTCCACGCCATCTCGCCGACCGATGACATCAAATATCCGGAAGGCTTCGAGCATTTCGACTATGTCAATCCCGACGCTCCCAAGGGCGGCACCGTGCGCCTCGGTGCGCTTGGCGGTTTCGACACCTTCAACCCCATTCTGCCCAAGGGCGAAATGGCGACCGGCCTCGGCCTCGTCTATCAGACGCTGATGACCCCCTCATCGGACGAGGTTTTCGCCGATTACGGGCTGCTTGCCGAGGCGGTCAGATATCCGGCCGATATTTCCTCCGTCACCTTCCGCCTCAATCCCGAGGCACGCTGGCATGATGGCGAGCCGGTGACCGTCGACGATGTGATCTGGAGCTTCGAGAAAACCGTCGAACTCGACCCCAATCGCGCCCAGTATTTCATCAACGTGACCGGCGCCGAAGAGACCGCGCCCGGCGAAGTGACCTTCACCTTCGACCAGACCAATAACCGCGAACTGCCCAATATCATCGCGCGGCACCTGCTCATCCTGCCCAAGCATTGGTGGGAAGGCACCGACGCCAATGGCAAACAGCGCGATATCGGAGAATCCACGCTCGAGCCGCCCATGGGCTCAGGCCCCTATGAACTCGCTTCGTTCGATGCCGGCCGCACCGTCACCTTTCGCCGCGTCGAGGATTATTGGGGCGCCGATCTGCCGACGCAGATCGGTCAGAACAATTTCGACGAATACCGCACGGAATATTTCCTCGATCTCACGGTGATGTTCGAGGCGTTCAAGGGCGATCAGTTCGACTGGTGGGCCGAAAACGCTGCCCGCCGCTGGGCCACAGCCTATGATTTCCCTGCCGCCAATGACGGGCGCGTGGTGCGCGACCTCTTCCCGCAGGCCTATAATGGCTCGGGCGTCATGGTCGGCTTCATCTACAATCTCAGGAAACCGATTTTCCAGGACGAGCGCGTCCGCAAGGCGCTGAACTATGCCTTCGATTTCGAAGAGCTGAACCACACGCTGTTCTACGATCAGTATCAGCGCATAGACAGCTACTTCTTCGGCCTGCCCTTCGCCTCCAAGGGCCTGCCGGAAGGCGAGGAACTGGAAATCCTCGAATCCGTACGCGACCTGGTCCCGCCGGAAATCTTCACCACGCCCTATGCCAACCCGGTCAATGGCGGTTCATCGGCCCTGCGCGGCAATCTGCGTACGGCGCTGCAATTGCTGACCGAGGCTGGTTATCGGCTCGATGGCAGCCGCCTGGTCGATGCCAATGGCCGGCAATTGAGCTTCGAAATCCTGCTCGACGGCCCGACCATCGAGCCTGTCGCCTCCAATCTCGTCGCCAATCTCGCCCAGATCGGCATAGCGGTCAGCATCCGCACCGTCGACAGCCCGCAATTCATCAACCGCACGCGCAGCTTCGACTATGACATGATCTATCAGGCCTGGGCGCAATCCAACTCGCCCGGCAATGAACAGCGCTTCTTCTTCGGCTCCGCCGCCGCCAAGGAGCCGGGCTCGGAGAACTATGCCGGCATTGCCGATCCCGGCATCGATGCGCTGATCGACAAGATCATCTTCGCCGACGATCGCGAAACGCTGGAAGCTGCGACGGCGGCGCTCGACCGCGTGCTGCTGTCCCATGCCTATGTGATCCCGAGCTATACGCTGCGCAATGCCCGTATCGCCCGCTGGGACCGCTTCAGCCACCCCGATCCGCTTCCCGAATTCTCCATCGGGTTCCCGACAATCTGGTGGTGGGACGAGGAGAAGGCCGCGGCCGTTGGGGGGAGCCGATAGGGGAAGCACCCCTTCAGGGTCGACCCACCGCCACTTTCCCCGGGGCTTGACCCGGGGACCACTCGAAGCGCCCTAACTTGCCAGAGGCCCGCGGATCAAGTCCGCGGGCAGCGCAGTGCGCGTTCTGCCATCGCCTCAATAATCCGCTTCGTAAAACACGCCGAGGCTCGATTCGCCGTCCTGCCCCGCCGCGCCCGTGACCTTGAGATTATCGGTCACGTCGAGATTGATCGTCACCTTGCTCTGGCCGCCGGCGCCGGCCTGGACGCCCAGATAGACATTGTCCTGGATATAGGTGCCGGCCTGCACGGCGACATTGCCCTGGTCGTCGGTGACGATATCGAGGTCGTCGAGCCCGGCGGCGCCGCGCAGGCTATCGACCAGCGAGTCGCCGCCACCGCCCGCCAGTTCCGCAGCGGCCGCAGCCAGCCGCGCCAATTGCAGGGGCGATAGCTCACCCATGGAGCGGTTGAAGATCAGCCGCGCCAGCACCTCGTCCTGCGGCAGCATGGGTGTCGAGGTGAACGACACATCGATATCGGAGGCGCGGCCCGAGACGGTGACGAACACGGTGATGTCTTCGCCCTGAGTACGGGCGACGAAATTCAGCAGCGGGTCGAGATCGCCCACCAGCGTTACCGAGCCGCTTTCGAAGGTCACCCTCTGGCCGAGAATGGCGAGCCGCCCGCGATTGAGTTCGAACGCGCCGACCGGCTGGATGTCGTTGAGTGGTCCCCGCAGCCGCACCGAACCACCCACTTCCGCATCGAGTCCACGCCCGCGGATGAAGATCTGGTTGGGCGCATTGACGGTGACGTCGAGCACCACGCCGGAGGGCCGCGTCTGCGGGATCGGCGCGCCGCTGCGATCATCGATATGCGCCCGCGCCAATGTCTCATCGACGGCCCGGGGCGTATTCACATGCCGCACATCGATTAATTGCGCGCCACCGCCGAAATTGCTCGGCACGGTGATATTGGCCTCTTCGACCAGCACATTGCCGCTCAGGAGCGGCGAGCCGGTGAGATTGCCAGTCAAAGCCAGATTGCCCGACATGGTGGCGACGAACAGCGTACCGTCGGTATAGCGGGCGGAATTGAGGGCGATATTCACATTGGACGGAAAACCATTGCTCAGCCGCACCGAGCCGGAGCCGGACACCGAACCGCCAGTCGCCAGCTGCGCCGTCAATGTATCGATCACCACATTCTCGCCGGTCAGCCGTGCCGTGCCGGTGATGTTCTGAAGGCGCATATTGAGTTCGGGGTCGATATAGCCAGCGCCGCTGGTCGAAACCGTACCACCGAATTGCGGTGCCGACAGGCTTCCTGAGACCTGCGCATTGAGGGACACGGTGCCGCTCAACTGCCCGCCACGATCGGCAACGAACCGATTGGCGAGGGCCAGCGGCGCCGAGCCATTGAGCCTGACATCGAGCCCGTTGCCGCTGAGCGGCACGCGGCCGGAGCCCGTCACCGTCAGGCCCTGGGCGCCATTGGCGGTGAGGCTGGTCAGCGTCACCGCATTGCCGCCATAGCGCCCGCTGGCGTTCACGGACAAAGGCGCGATGCCGAATTCGCCGATGGCCGCCGCGTCGATGCTGCTGGCATTCGCCTCGAACGTCACCTGCGGATCGCTGCCGGTTCCGCCAATGCTGGCGCGCCCATCGAGTGTTCCGGCAAGGCCGAGGCTCGGCACCACGGCATTGGCGATGGACAGCGGCAAGCGATTGATATCGAGATCGATATCGAGCGCCTCACCCGCCGAACCGGTCGCCGTGAGGCTGCCCGAGCCGACATCGAAGCGCACCGCATCGAGCGATATTGTCGACCCGTTCACCGCCAGCACGGTCGGCTGCGCCAGCCGCGCCGAAAGCTGGCCCTGCGTCAACTGTGCCCGGTCGAGCGCCAGGCGATAGCCGCCTGCAAGCGGCGACAGCGAGCCGGCTATATCGACATCGGTGCCCGTCGCGAGCCGCGCCTGCCCGTCGAATGCGGTGGTGTCGCCGCTCTGATTGGCCCGCGCCGTCAGGGTCTCAACTGTCACGCCAGCCGCTGCCAGATTACGACCATTAATGGTGCCATCGACCACCGGCACCCCGAAAAGATCGACAATATTGGCTTCGATGTCTGCACTGCCGACAGCAATGTCGTTGACGCGAAGGCCGCGGACATCGCCGCGCATTTCCGCATTCTGAACGGTGCCGTCATGGCTGAGGCTGATCTCGGCATTGGCCGCGCCTTCCGCCTCCATCAGCGCCAGCGCCGCCGCCACCGAAATGTCCGGAGCCGCCAGGGTCAGATCACCATCGATGAGGCCATCCTGGTTGCGGGTCAGCCCGCCGGTCAGCCGCGTGCCGCCGGCCTGGAAATCGAGCCCGGACAGGGTCTGCCCGGTCTGGTTGATGCCGATATTGCCGGCAAGCGTGGTGCGGAAGCCATCGAGCAGGCCATCGCCCGAAATCATCCCGGTGAGCCCATCGGCATTGCTCTGGCCGGCAAAGGCCAATCGCCCATCGCCGAAATCGCGCCCCGCGAGCTGCCCGGTCGGCAGGCGCGCATCGAGCGTGAGGTCAAGCACGCCCTCCTGCCCACGCGCGGTGCCGGTCACCGTCACCGCGCCAGCCGCATCCGGGGTCAGCAGCGCCAGATCCGACAGGCCGAGATCGAAGGTGAAATCGGCAGCGGCGTTGGAATAGGTGCCGTCGGCCGTCAGCTGTATCTGCTCGTTGCCGAGGCGGAAATCATCGGCAGTCAGCCCCGTCGTATCGCGCGCGACACGTCCGCTCAGCGTTACCGTGCCGGCCATCAGCCGGTCGGCCACTTCGTCGTCGATGGACAGATTGGTGCCGGTGCCATCGAGCGTCAGGTTGAAGCCGCCCGAAACCGGGCTGATCGTGCCATTGGCCGCAAGGCCGAGCGCGCCGTTGAGCTCGCGCCCGGCAAGGCCGGAGAACGGGGCGATGCTGGTGGTTTCGATGCCGATATCGCCGTTGAAATCGAGCCCGTCCAGCACACCGCTCAGCACCGTCGACAGCGACTGCCCCGCCACGCGGAATTCGGCGAGTTGCACCGGCTCGCCCGCATTCCAGAGCCCGGCAACGCCGAGACCGATTTCGTCGCCCAGCGCCGCCTTGACCTCTTCGGAGGCATCGATACCCGACAGAGCGCCGTCGCCATTGAAGGTCAGCCGGCGCGTTGCCGGATCGGAGAGATTGGCGGCGACACCGCCCAGCGTCAGCGCCAGGGTCCGGGCCCCGAAATCGCCGGTCCGGAACCCGTCCGCCGTGACGGTCGCGCTCCAGTTCTCGCTGTTCTCATTGCCGAATTCGATGGCGAAGCGCGCATTCTGCAGCACGGTCGAGCTGCCCGGCACCGGCAGCGTCACCGTTTCGCCCGCTGGGTCGGTGATGACGGCATCGAGGTGCAACTGCCGGAGGAAATTGTCCGGCGTCGTTTCGGCGGAGGCTTCGAGTGACATCTGCCCGCCGCTCAGCCGGAGATCCGAAATGCTGAGGCCACCGGCCGACCGCACCAGCGCCTTGGCCGTCAGCGCCGTCTCGGGGCCGAAGAAAGGCCGGTAGGGTTCCGCCATCAGCGTCGAGAGGGGGCCGCCGAGATCGGCATCGATGGAAAAGCCTTCGGCCGTCTGCGTCACCATGGAAACGCCGGACAGCGCCGTCTGCCCATTGGCGTTCAGTACCAGCTCCGTACGCAGATTGGCGACAGGTCCGGAGCCATTGAGGCTCAACTGCATCGCCGGGCGACCTTCAATATTGAGCAGGTTCGCCAGCACGCCATTTTCCGGTTCTTCGAGCGTCAGGCCGAGATCGATGGTTGCGGCTTCCCGCAGATAATTGACGTTGAGGTCGAGCGAGCCGCCGGGGCCATCAAGGCGCTGAATGCCGAGTTCGGCATCGAGATTGCCGCCTTCGAGCGTAATCGCCCCGTTGAGCGAAATCTCGGAACCGAGCCCGAAGACCTGTTCGCCGAAGGTGATGCGCGGGATCGACAGTTCCTCGAGGATAACGGCGACCGGAAATTGCGGAATTTCGAGCGTGCCCGCTTCGGGCGGCGGCAGATCGACCTGATCGTTGGGAATGGCGTTGCGCAGATATTCGACGGAATCGGCCGTCAGCGAGCGCACTTCGAGCCGGCCGAGGAACAGCGCCCCCTGGTTCCAGTTGAGCTGCGCATTGTTGACCCGGAGCCAGACGCCTTCGGCATCGGAAATGGTGATCTCGCGAATGGAGACGTCGGAGCCGAGAATGCCATCGATATTGGAGAGGCGTATCTGCCGTTCCGGCGTCGAGAGGCGGTCCTGGACGAAGCTCGTGAGCCAGTCCTTTTGCTCCTCATTGTCCATCTGCGATACGTCCTGGGCGAACACCGCCATGCCGGCCGGCACGGCAAGCGCCGCCGCCAGCGTCAGGAACGCCATGAAAAGCACCGCGACAGCACGCGGCAGCGATTTGGCCCGCGCGATCAAAATGCCTGTCCTATGCCGAGATAGAGGGCGTAATCGGGATCGTCCTCGCGCTTGTTGAGTGGGAAGGCGAGATCGAGCCGCAGCGGCCCGAGGCCGGTATAGTAGCGCACACCCACGCCCGCGCCCACCCGCAGATCCTCAAGATCGGGGAAGGTATCGGCGGCGACATAGCCGCCATCGACGAAGCCGACCACGCCGATATCGTCCGTGACCTTGGCCCGCGCTTCGAGCGAGGCTTCGAGCAGGTAGCGGCCGCCCGTGGTAATGCCATTCTCCTCGACGCCGATGGATTTGAATCCATAGCCGCGCACCGAGCCGCCGCCGCCGGCAAAGAACAGCCTGTCGGGCGGAATCTCCGAAAGATCCGGCCCGATCAGCGCCGCCGCCTTCACCCGGCCGGCAAGAACGAACCGGTCATCCTCGCCAAAGCCGAAATAGGTGCGGCCTTCGAGGGAAGCCTGCAATGCCGGATTACCGTAGTTGAATTCGTAGAAGGGCTCGACATTGGCGGCGACGTAAAAGCCCTCGGTGGGATCGACCTTGTCGTCGCGCCCGTCATAGATCGCATTGCCATAGAGCCCGACGGTCGAGAAATCGCGCGTGCCGAAATCGTCCTCGAAACGGTTGCGCTCGAACGTGGCGCCGCCTTCGAGGGTGATCTGATCCGACAAGATGTAGCTGATGCCCGCCCGGCCGCCGACCGAGATTTCGGTATAGTTCGGATAGACGGTCCGCTCGGCCGAAATCGAAGCGATGAAATCGGTATCCGGATTGAAAATGCCCGGCTTGGTGAAGGTCGCGCCGAAGAAATAGTCGAATTCCTCGGTCTCGACCGGAAAGCCGATGCCAGCCACCTTGGCATCGAGCCTCAATCTTTCGGCCTGGCCGAAAAGATTGCGCCACAGATGATAGCCTTCGACCCCGAGCCCATCGACGGTCGAATAGGTGGCGCCGACGCCGAAGCGTCGACCCGGCAGTTCCTGAACGATCAGGTCATAAGGCAGAAGTCCGTCGCCACCCACGGCCTGCGCCGCTTCGAGGCGCGCGGCGCGGAACACTTCCAGCCGGTCGAGACGCTTTTGCGCCCGCTCGACATCGTCGGGATCATATTCCTGCCCGACGACAAGACCGGTCTGCCGGCGGACGAATTCCGGGTCCATCCGCTCGGTGCCGCGCACCATGACGGGGCCGAAGGCCGCCTTGGCGCCCGGATTGACGGTGACGGTCACATCGACCGTCCGGGTCGCATGATCGGCCACGACATTGCGCCCGACCACCGCGGCCTTGGCGAAGCCCTGCTCCTGCCATGCGGCCACGGCAAGCTGCTCGGCCGTCAGGATGACGCTCGAACGGGCAACTTCGCCGGCGCCGAAGCCGCGCGTCGAGGGCGGATCGACGAAATCGCCCGGATCGCCGGTCGGCGGCGCCTGATTGACGATGGTGACGCTGTTGAAGTGAAACAGCGGACCCGAAGTGACGAGAATATCGACGGCGACGGGATCGGGCAGGTTGACATCGGGCGCCAGCGTCGAAGCCTCGACGCCTCCGACCCGGATATTCACCGTGCCGCCATAATAGCCTTCATTGTAGAGGGCGGCGACAATGCGTCCGTAATCGGCCCGTGCCTTGGCCAAAAGCCCGGCGGAACCGGATGCAGGCTCCTCCGCATCGGCCACCAGCGAGGAGGCATTGCGCACAGCCCCTTCCACAGTGTCGTTGTCGGCGACGGTAACCTCGACGGTATAGGGCTGCGGATCGGCGATCAACGCTTCGGTATCGCGATCGCTCTGGTCTTCGAACAGGCGGATGCCGAAGATTTCGAATGCAGAAACCCCCGGCGCCACAAAGACGCTCGCCATCAGGGTCGCGACGCCAAGCGCGCCCATACTCAATACAAAACGCGCCGAGTGCAGTGGACCTGTCCCCGTCTTTGAACGCCCTAACCCGCCAAGCGGGAGCCTATCCTGCCACGACCGGGCAGAAGATTCCGTTAAACGCCCCAGGCCGCAGTGGACAAAGGGCATTCACCGACAGGGCAAGTCTAGGGCGAAGGGCGGGCGTGGGGCAAGTTGCGATAGACGAAGACGGCGATCACGATCCGCCCAAAGCGCCCGATGGGAGGGCGATGGCTTCCGAGCGCAACGGAGAACCGAAGGAAAATATATAAAAATGCCAGCTATTTGACACTTGAAACCAGGACATCTTGGCATAAAAGCCACAAATTGCGGCCTTTATGCCGAGCCCGTGCGCTGAAAGCCCGATAGCGTGATTTGCGGCAGGGCGCACCAACCCCCATATTGAAGGCGAGAAGGAGCTGCATCATGCTCAGACCGGTTTTCATCGCCGCTTTTGCCATCATCGCCACGGCAACGTCCGCCCTCGCAGTCTGCCCCACCCAGCCTGACGGCGCCGAAAGCCGATATGTGGAGAACGGGCAGAGCCGCGCCCTTTGCCTGCAGCAGGAATTGAACGACGCCTCCGAACGCCGTCGCGACGAGACGCGCTATCAGGATCTCCTCAATTCCACCCAGCGTAACGCCATCCAGCGCCGCTTCGACATGCTGCCGCCGATAGGCAATCGCGACCGGCCGAATTTCTGACGCCGTCCGTGGCGCAAAGTTGTTCTGCGCGGTGTTAACGGCGCGGAACCCGGCTGTGCGCACCACGTTCTCTCCCGCATAACTGAACCTCAGCTTTGCGGAGTGAAAAATGGCTGACCAGAAAAACCTGGACGATCTGTTCCTCGATACCCTCAAGGACATCTATTACGCCGAAAAGCAGATCGTGAAGACGCTGCCGAAAATGGCGAAGGCCGCCCAGTCGCCCGAGCTCAAATCCGGCTTCGAACAGCATGCCGAAGAAAGCCAGGGCCATGTCGAGCGGCTGGAACAGATTTTCGAGCTTCTCGACAAGCCGGCGCGCGGCAAGACCTGCGATGCCATTCTCGGCATCATCGACGAGGGCAAATCCATCATGGATGAATTCAAGGGCACCGTAGCTCTCGACGCCGGGCTCGTCTCTGCCGCCCAGGCAGTCGAACATTACGAGATCGCCCGCTATGGTACGCTCAAGACCTGGGCGCAGCAGCTGGGCCTCAACGAGGCTGTGGCGCTGCTGGATGCCACGCTCAAGGAAGAGATGGCCACGGACCAGAAGCTCACCAAGCTGGCGACTGCCGACGCCAACCGCAAGGCAGCCTGATGGGCGCGCATCTCTCGCCCCGGCTCTGATCCCGATGGGATGGGGCGCTCACCATGCTCAAGAACCGGGCCATGGCTGAAACCATCAGGAACACGGCCTACTTCCTGTGGGAACAGGATGGACGGCCGGAAGGGCGCAGCTTCGACTATTGGCTGCGTGCTAAGGAGATGCATCAGCGCCAGCTGGCCTATGACCGATGGCTGGCGGAAGGCACGCCGATGGGGCGGGCCGAAGCCCATTGGCTGGAGGCTGCCCGCACACTCGACGATCAATAAAAAACGGGCCCTTTCGGGCCCGTTTCGCTTTTCGTACGGCGCGGAACTCAGTCCTTGGCGCGCTCCACGTAGGAATCGTCTTCGGTGAGAATGACGATGCGGGTACCGGTGCCGATATGGGGCGGCACCATGACGCGCAGACCGTTATTGAGCACGGCGGGCTTGAAGGACGAGGACGCCGTCTGGCCCTTGACCACCGGCTCGGTCTCGACGATCTCGAAGGTCAGGCGCTGGGGCAGTTCCATGGAAATGGCATTGCCCTCGAAGGTCTTGAGATAGACCTTCATCCCATCGCTGAGATAGGCCTTCTGGTCGCCCACGACGTCGTCGGAAACGGTCAGCTGCTCGTAGGTTTCGGGCTCCATGAAGTGGTGGCCCTCGGCATCCGAATAGAGATAGTCGTATTCGCGCTCATCGACATCGGCCTTCTCGACCATTTCGACCGTGCGCCAGCGCCCGATGACCTTCACGCCATCGGAGATTCGGCGCATGTTCACGTTGGTGACCGAATTGCCCTTGCCTGGGTGGACGTTCTCAGCCGTCAGGATGACGTGCAGAGCGCCGTCCTGCTCGACCACATTGCCCTTGCGCAACGACGAGGCGATGACCTTGACCATTTTTCTTCCTTGTTCAACGCGTGGCGACGGCCTAGAGGAGCGGCAAGTCGGCTCGGCCGGACGCATTCCATTTTTGTGTTCGGAGCCGCCGATAGCGCAATTTGGCGAAAACCGCCAGTCCCGAGAGCGAAAGACCGCAAAGTTGAGCGCCGATCCATTGTCTCAAGCCCCCTCGCCATGGTGGACGCCCTCGGTCCATGCCGACAGGCGGCCGGTGCTTCTGGCGCGCAACCATATTGAACTGGCGGTGCGCGGCTATTTCGCCGGGCATGACTTCCTGATCGTCGACCCGCCGGGGCTCCAGCGTTCGCCGGGCAATGAGACGCATCTTCACGCCTTCGGGACTACCGCCACCGGCAATGACGGAGAGGGTTTCCCGCTCTATCTCCACACCTCGCCCGAATTCACCATGAAGAAGTTGCTGGCGGCCGGCGAGACGCGGATCGCGAGCATCGGGCATGTCTGGCGCAATCGCGAGCGCGGCCCCCTGCATCATCCGGAATTCACCATGCTCGAATGGTATCGGACGGGCGAGCCTTATGAAGGGGTGATGGCCGACGCCATCGCCATCATCCGCGCCGCCTGCACCACCGCCGGCGTGACCCGGTTGCGTTACAAGGGGCGCGAGGCCGATGCCTTTACCGAGCCCGAACGGTTGAGCGTCGCCGACGCCTTTAGCCGCCATGCCGGCATCGATCTTTTCGCCACCATGGACGCAAATGGCACGACCGATGCCGAGGCGCTGGCCGCGCAGATGCGTGCGGCGGGCATGGACGTTCCGGCCGAATATACCTGGTCCTATCTCTTCAGCCTGGTGCTGGTCGACAGGATCGAACCCAATCTCGGGCTCGGCCGCATTACCATTCTCGACCGCTATCCGGCGGCGGAGGCCGCGCTGGCGCGGCCCGTCGCCGATGATCCGCGCGTCGCCGAGCGGTTCGAGATCTATGCCGCCGGGGTCGAGCTTGCCAATGGCTTCGGCGAACTCACCAATGCCGAGGAACAGCGCCGCCGCTTCACCCTCGAAATGAACGAGAAACAGCGCCTTTATGGCGAACGCTACCCCATCGACGAGGATTTCCTCAAAGCCCTCGCCCTCATGCCCGAAGCCAGCGGCATCGCCCTCGGCTTCGACCGGCTGGTAATGCTGGCGACCGGTGCGCCACGCATCGACCAGGTGATCTGGGCGCCCGTGGCGGAGGCGCCATGAGCTTTCAGCGCCCCATCAAGACACCGGCCGACCTTGTCGAAGCCGGGCTTGTCGATCCGGCCAGCCATGACGGCATCGCCGAGGTCACGAGCCGCTATGCGCTGTCGATCACCCCGGCCATGGCGGAATTGATCGATCCTGTGGACGCGGCCGACCCCATCGCCCGGCAGTTCGTGCCCGACCGGCGCGAACTCATCACGACGCCCGAGGAACGCGGCGATCCCATCGGCGACCTGCCACATAGCCCGGTCGAGGGGATCGTGCATCGTTATCCCGATCGGGTGCTGCTCAAGGCCGTGCATGTCTGCCCGGTCTATTGCCGCTTCTGCTTCCGCCGCGAAATGGTCGGGCCGCAGGGCCTCGGCACGCTGTCGCCGGAAGCCATGGACGCCGCCATCGGCTATATCGCCGCGCACACGAAAATCTGGGAAGTGATCCTCAGCGGCGGCGACCCCTTGGTGCTGTCGCCGCGTCGTCTCGCGGCGATCCTGGAACGGCTGGCAGAAATCGAACACGTCAAAATCGTGCGCTTTCATACCCGCGTGCCGGTGGTCGAGCCCGAGCGGATCGATGCCGAACTGATCGCCGCCCTCAAGGCCTCGGGCAAGACGACCTACATCGCGCTTCATGCCAACCATCCGCGCGAAATGACCGCTGCCGCCAAGGCCGCCTGCGCGCGGCTGGTCGATGCCGGCATCGTCATGCTGAGCCAATCGGTGCTGCTCAAGGGGATCAATGACGATGTGGAGACGCTTGCGGCGCTGATGCGTGTCTTCGTCGAGAACCGCATCAAGCCCTATTATCTCAACCACCCCGACCTCGCGCCCGGCACCGAGCATTTCCGGCTTTCCATCGAAGAAGGCCAGAAGCTCGTCGGAGCGTTGCGCGGCATGATTTCAGGGCTGTGCCAACCGACCTATATCCTCGATATTCCCGGGGGATATGGGAAGGCGGATATCGGCGCAGCGAGCATCAGCCGCAACGAGGCGGGGGATTATTCGGTGCTGGATTATCGGGGTGGGGTGCATAGTTATCCGCCGCGATGACCCCTCATCCGCCCTTCGGGCACCTTCTCCCACAAGGGGAGAAGGGAGGCATCGTACCTGTCCCAAACTCGGAGCTGCCCTCTCCCCTCGTGGGAGAGGGTGGATCGGCCGAAGGCCGAGACGGGTGAGGGGGCCTACTCTGCCGCCCGCCCGGCCGGAAATATCCCCGACATAACCATGAACCCCGGAATACGCCGCACCCGGTCCGTCCAGCGGCGGATAGCCGGATAGTCCTGCCGGCTCACCCCGCCCTCTTCCGAGAGCATCACATAAGGAAAGCACGCAATATCCGCTGTCGTCGGATGCGACGGATCGCACAGCCAGTCGCGGCCTTCGCGCTCGCCGAACCATAAATGCTCATCCATGATACGGAAGATGCGATGGGCGCTCTTCTGCGCCTTTTCGAGATCGAATTCGTAGAACATGCCGGTGACGAGCCGCGCCGCCGAAGCGGTGGCGGTGATCTCGTCGGCGACGGCATGCCATTGCAGCACCTGCGCCATGGTCTTGGGATCTGTCGGAAACCAGAGGCCGGCCGGATCGTATTGGCGCGCGAGATAGGCAAGGATCGCCCCGCTATCGCGCATCACCACCCCGTCATCGACCAATACCGGCAATTGCCCGAACGGGTTGAGCTTGAGGAACCAGTCGGATTTGTGCTCGCGGCCGGGGTAGAAATCGACCGGCACGATATCGTAGCGGACGCCGAGAATGTTCATCAGGAGCCGCAGCTTGTAGCAATTGCCGGAGAGCTCGAAGTCGTAAAGCGTGATGGCCATGGCTCAGATATCCAGAACGAGACGCGGCGTTTTCGCGCGCGATACACAGGTCATCATGCAGTTATTGGCCGCCTTCTCGGTCTCGTTGAGATAGACGTCCTGATGCTCGGGAATGCCCTCGATCACCGTGGTGAGGCAGGTGCCGCAGGCGCCCTGCTCGCATGAGCTGATGACCGTCAGCCCGTTCTCGCGCATCACTTCGAGAATGGTCTTGCCGGCCGGGATCTGCAGGGTCATGGCCGAACGGGCCAGCTCCACCTCGAAGCCGGTGGAATCGTCGATGACCTTGTCGTTCTTGAAATATTCGTAGTGGATCGCTTCATCCGGCCAGTCCTGGGAGCGGGCCGTCTCGCGCACCAGTTCGAGCATGGGGCCGGGACCGCAGACATAGACATGCTGGGCGAAGCTATATGGCCCGAGGCTCGCCGCGATCGATTGCGCGACGGCTTCATGCGTGAGGCCGGCATGGATATGCACCTTGCCCTTGAGCAGATCGAGCTGGTCGCGGAACGCCACCTGCTCTTCGCCGCGCACGAAATAATGCAGCTCATAGGGCAGGTCCGACTTGTCGAGGAACCGCGCCATGGACAGAAGCGGCGTGATGCCGATACCGCCGGCGATGAGCACGGTACGAGTGGCATCGCGGCGTAGCGGAAAATTGTTGCGCGGCTCGGAAATGGCGAGCACGTCGCCCTCGCGCACCACTTCGATCAGCGCCTGCGAGCCGCCCTTGCCATTGATCTCGCGCTTGACGCCGATGACATAGGACAGCAATTCGCCCGGCCCATTGGTGATGGAATATTGGCGGATCAGGCCATTAGGCAGATGGACGTCGATATGGGCACCGGGCTGGAAGGTCGGCAAATGCTTGTCGAGGCCGCCGAGTTCAAAGCCGACGACGCCCTCGCCCATCTCCCATTTGCGCCTGACCACGACATTGAGCGCATTGCTGCGGGGAACGGCGATTTCCGGCATGGTGGCGAGTTCGGCCGACACCTTCTCGTAGACCGGCTCCAAAGGCGCGGGCGCAGGCTTGCGCAAAGCGTCCCGTTCCAGCCGGTCGCGCAGCTTGGTGAGCGTATCGTTGTGGCTGCGCAGGGTTTCGACGGGGCTATCCGGCACATGATCGAGCAGCCCCCGGATCACCGAGCGTCCGGCATCGACCGGCTGGACGAAATAGACGGCGACACGGCTCAGGCCGCCGGCATTGACGACCATCCGTACGACAAGGTCACCGATCCGCTCGACAATGGTTTCGACGGCTTCGGTCCTGCTGGCAAAACGGTCGAAAGCGGCGACGATATCCTCGGCAGCGGCATTGACCGGCACGGGGCGTAGCGCAAACCAATCCTTACCCTCGGCATCGGCGAAGGGCTTGAACGGCATTTCGGGGCCAACGCTCGACCAGACGAGGCCATAAGCCTCATGAACGGGATAGGTCCTGTTGCTGATGCGGCGGGCCGGCGCATCGGCAGGATGGGCCGGGATATAGGTGCAGCCGGCCGAGCGGTTGGCGTAGCGCCAGCCATGATACTGGCATTTGAGCTCTCCGCCCTCATTGATGCCGATGGAAAGGCGCACCCCCCGATGAAGGCAGCGATTCTCCCAGACATTCACATTGCCGTCGTCGGCGCGCCACACGGCCAGTTCCCGGCCGAGTAGCTGGCCCTGATAGACATGGCGAAGCGGCAGATCCTCGCTCGAGGCGATGGGATGCCAGGCAGGATCGGAAGCATTCAGGGGCATGGCGAAAACCGGATGATCGCGCCACGATCTGCTGCTGAGAGACGCAAGATCCTGGCGTACGGGATGCTGCGGAGACGGTTCACTCTGGCAAGCTCATCCCGCGATCGGAATGACGCCGTAGGTGATGCCCTTCTGGCTGAGCCAGCGGCGGTAGGCAATGGCGGATTTATCCGCCCGGATGGGCGTTTCGGCGCGCGGATCGAGCGGCAGGCGCTTCGGGTACTGATTTTCGAGAATGGGCTTGTCCTGCCCGAAAATGGTTTGCTGGAAGCGGCGCAATTCGGTGATGGAATTGGTCGAATCCACCATGGATTGCAGCAGATGCGCCCGGCAGCGCTCCTCGGTCATCGGCTGCAGGAACACCGCGATCACGTCCTGGCGCGTCTCGTCCTCGGGACAGGATTTGTACAGCACCGAACAGAAGGGATGCGGCACGCGATAGACATATTCGACCTCGATGCCCTCCGTCGCCGTCAGCGCCGCGCGCGGCTGATAGAAGCGGCAGCGCGTCGCGAGGACCTCGTCGCGCTCCTCGGAAACCTCGACGTCATATTCCTTGACCTCGGTATGGGGCTCGGCGCCGAGAATATCGGTATGGACATAGGGAAAGTGCCCCATATCGAGGAAATTCTCGACGGCGCGCGGCGCCGAGACGTTCACGCCGATGGAGCCGCAATTCATGTTCTTGCGGTCGGATTCGGCATATTGCGGAATGGGAAAGAGCCCGCCTTCCGGCTCGCCGAGGCTGGTCCAGATATAGCCATAGCCGGTGATGACCGGCAGGCGCTCGGTGACGGTGTCGAGATCGATTTCATCGCCCGGTTCTTCGCCATTGCGCAACCAGACTACCGGATTGCCGTCGCCATCGCGGCTGAAAGCCAGCTTTTCGCCGAGCAGCAGCGTCGTCGAGACCAGGCCGATGGGCGTTTCATCGGTCGCGGCGATCACCTGCCAAAGGTTGCGGGTCACCGCGTCGATGGGAGAATGGGCGTTCATGACTTCGTCCGGAAATGAGGTGAGGCCATATTATCCAGCGGCGGGCCGCCATAGCCATCACAAAATCGTCGCATCAGCCTTGCGGAGCCCCCCTCACCCGTCTCGGCCTGCGGCCGATCCACCCTCTCCCACGAGGGGAGAGGGTTGGCTCCGTGCTCGTACGAACTGGATGCCACCTTCTCCCCTCGTGGGAGAAGGTGCCCGAAGGGCGGATGAGGGGGCTATTCCTCGCGATAGATATCGAACGGGCCGAAGGCCTGCGTGGTCGCCATCATCTGCAGCCGGTTGACGTTGAAATGCTGCGGCAGCGTCGTCACCCAGAAGATGGATTCGGCGACGTCCTCGGCATTCATGGGTGTGGTGCCGGCATAGGTCTTGTCGGCCTTGTCGACATCGCCCTTGAAGCGGACGATGGAGAATTCGGTTTCGGTCAGCCCCGGCTCGATATTGGTGACGCGGATATTCTTGCCCTGCACGTCGGAGCGCAGATTGAGGGCGAATTGTTTGACGAAGGCCTTGGTCGCGCCATAGACATTGCCGCCGGGGTAAGGGTAGTCGCCGGCCACCGACCCGAGCGTCACGATATGCCCGCCGCCCCGCGCGATGAGGCCCGGCAGCAGCAGCCGGATCGTATAGAGAAAGCCCGAAATATTGGTCGCGATCATGGTGTCCCAATCGGCGATGTCGATTTCGGCGGCCGGTCCGAGACCGAGCGCGAGACCCGCATTGGCGAGCACGACATTGACCGCATCGAAAGGCGGCGGCAGCTCGGCAATGGCCTTTTCGACCGCCGCACGATCGCGCACATCGAGCTGGATGATGTGGCAATTGTCCTTGCCGAGCTCGGTCTGAAGCTCTTCGAGCCGTTCCATTCGGCGACCGGTGGCGATGACGCGCGCCCCTGCCCCGACATAGCGCCGCGCCGCGGCCTGCCCGAAACCGGAGGTCGCACCGGTGATGAAAACGGTGAGGCTTTTTGGATCGAGCATCTGATACATGGCGGGCAAAACTCCTTGGAATAGCAAGGTAGTTGACCCTTGCCGGGCAGATGCGTCAAGGCTTGCCGTAGCGGCCAGTCTGCACGCAATTTATGCACAGCGCCGAACTGCCTCTTGACAATGCGATGACGCACCTCGAAAGTGAAACCGGTTTCAACGAGGACATTGCGTGCGCTTCGACCTCTCCATTCTCGTGCCGCATCTGGGCTTCCTGTGGGAAGGCGCCCTGTTGACGGCACAGGCCTGCGCATTGGCGCTGCTGGGCAGTTTCGTGCTCGGCGCCCTCGTCGCCGTCATGGTGACCTCGGCGTCCAAAGTGCTCAGGACCATTGCGCTGGTCTATGTGGACCTGTTCCGCAATGTCCCGTTCCTCGTCCAGCTTTTCTTCTTCTATTACGGCCTGCCGGAGCTCGGCATCTATATCGACGCCTTCCCCACGGGCGTGCTGGCCCTTTCCATCGCCGGCGGCGCCTTCGCCTCGGACGTCATCCGCGCCGGTATCCTCGCGGTCGATCCGGGCATCATCGAAGCGGCGGAAGTCTCGGGGCTCAGCAAGGTCAAGACCTTCACCAAAATCGTGCTGCCCATCGCGCTCAGAACCTCGGTGCGGCCATTGGGCTCGGTGTTCATCAACCTGATTCTCACCTCCTCGATCCTGTCGACCATCACCCTCAACGAACTGACCGGCACCGCCAAGATCGTCGCCTCCGATACCTTCCGGCCCTTCGAGGTCTATTTCGCCCTGCTGGTCGCCTATGCGGCGCTGACCTGGGTGGTTTCGCTCGCTATTGGCTGGCTCCATCGCCACCTCAACAAGGACATGATGGAGGCCGTGGGCTGATGCGCTACACCGAGTTCACGCCTTACGACATCGTGCTTCTGGCCCAGGGCCTGGGCGTATCCGTCGCGCTTTTTCTTGCGACGACGCTGATCGGCCTTGTCATCGGCGCGGCCTGGGCCGTGGTGCGGTTCTACCGCGTACCGGTGCTGATGCAGGTGATCGGCTTCATCGCGGAACTGCTCAAGGATTCGCCGGTGCTGGTGCAGCTCTTCCTCGTCTTTTTCGGCGTGCCGGCCTTCTTCCGCGTCAATCTGACGCCGGTCGATGCGGCGCTGATCACGCTTTCCGGCAATACCGCCGCTTTTGTCTATGTGATTGCCGTTTCGGCCATCGAAAGCATCGGCCGCGACCAGATCGAGGCGGCGCGCGTTTTCGGGCTCACCCGCTGGCAGGTGCTGCGCCATGTCATCGCCCCGCAAGCCATCGCCTTCTCCATCGGGCCGCTGACGGGCCTCCTGGTCAACCAGCTGCAAGTGACCTCGCTGATTTCGGTGATCGGTGTCTCCGACCTCACCAAGATCGGCAATATCCTCAACCTCAGGACCTTCAAGCCCTTTATCGTCTGGGCTGTCGTCGGCCTGCTCTATTACCTCGTCGCCAAGCTGATCGCGTGGCTCGGGTCGCGGCTGGAGCGGCGCCTGCGCGCCCATGCCGCCTGGAAAGGACTGTGAGATGATCCGCATCACCGATGTCCGCAAAGCCTTCGGCGCGGCCACCGTGCTCGACGGGGTCACGCTCACCGTCAATCCCGGCGAGGTCGTGACCATTCTCGGCTCGTCCGGCTCCGGCAAGTCGACGCTGATCCGCTGCATCAACGGGCTCGAAAAGCTCAATGGCGGCAGCATCACCGTCGATGATTTCGACGTGTCGAAACCCAGGGAACTGGCCGAGGCGCGCAAGCGCTCGGGCACCGTGTTCCAGTTGTTCAACCTCTATCCGCATAAGACGGCGGTTGAGAATATCGCGCTGGCCCCCGTCGAGGTGCTGAAGCGTCCGCGCAAGGATGCAGAGGAAGAAGCCCGCGCCCTCCTCGCCTCTGTCGGCCTCGCCGAACGCGCCGATGCCTATCCGGCGCAGCTTTCGGGCGGCCAGCGCCAGCGCGTCGGCATCTGCCGGGCGCTGGCGATGAAGCCGCGCTATCTGCTGCTTGACGAAGTGACTTCGGCGCTCGACCCCGAAATGACGGCCGAAGTGCTCTCCATCCTCGCCAAGCTCGCGAGCGAGGGCACGACCATGGTCTTCGTCACCCATGAGATCGAGTTCGCGCGGCAGATTTCCGACCGCGTCGTCTTTCTCGAAAAAGGCCGGCTGCTGGTCGACCTACCGACCGAGCAATTCTTCGCCGAAGATGGCGGCATGGCCCAGCCGCGCGTCGCCCAGTTTCTCTCCAAGATGCGAAAAGACTAATTGATGCAGTTGCTTGCCAATGTCGAAGCCTATCCCGGTTTTGACACCACCATCGCCATGCTGAAGGACGGCGTCCCCGGCCTCGAAGCCATGATCGCCGGCATGGGCTATGTCGAGCGCGATGTGCGCGTGCGCTCGGTCGGCTATGGCGGCTGGCCCAATATGCTGGGCAGGATGGAATTCGATGCCGGCGTGATGGACGGCACCACCCGCGAGGTCGGATCGGTCGGCGCCGTGCCCGATACCCTGCCGGTTTCTGCCCTCGCCTATGAGGTAATGAAGCGCCTGCCCCATGTCACCCTGACCGGTGACGGCGCGCGCCGCTTCGCCACTGAAATCGGTTTCAAGATCGACGACACGCTCTATGAGGACAGCAAGCGCGTCTGGTGGGAGCGGCTGGAAAAGGAATTGTCGCCGGAGGAACTGAAGCAGTTTCCCGAGATTCCGCTGGCCCCGCTCAGCCGCACCATCACCGACCCGGAGCGGGTGCGCGACACCACCGTGTTCCTGTCCTCCGACCAGGCCGGCACCATCAGCACCGCCACCTCCACTTCCGGCTGGGCCTGGAAATATCCGGGCCGGCTCGGCGATAGCCCCATTCCCGGCGCCGGCTTTTATGCCGATAGCCGCTACGGCGCCGCTGCCTGCACCCATACCGGCGAGATGACCATGCGCTGCGCCACGGCGCGCACCATCGTTCTCGCCATGAAGCTCGGCTATTCTCTCGCCGACGCCATCAAGCTGGCGGTCGAAGAACTGGCCGAGCTTGAAACCGGTTTCCTCGCCGGCGTGGTGATCCACGCCATCGATGCCAAAGGCAATCATCAGGTCACCAGCTTCCGTTGCGCGGAAGATATTTTCTACTGGTACTGGAATCCCGACATGGCCGGCCCGGAGCGTCGGATGGCCATGAAGGCAGAGTGACGACAGCTTCACACAGGGAGAAATTGAGATGAAGCGTATTCTGACCACCATTGCCGCGCTGGCACTGGTCGCCACCACGGCAGCGCCGGCCTTTGCCGGCATGATCGACGATATCCGCTCGCGCGGCGTCGTGCGCATCGGCGTCTCGCTGGGCGGCGAGCCCATCGGCTTCCGCGATGCCCAGAACAACCCCGTCGGCTATGACGTCGACGTGGCGACCCTGCTCGCCGAAAAGCTCGGCGTGCCGGTGGAATTCACTGATGTGTCGGGTGACGCCCGCGTCTCCATGCTGGTTTCGGGCCAGCTCGACATTGCCGTCGCCAACACTTCGGCGACGCTCGAACGCGCCAAGTCGGTCAACTTCTCCATCCCCTACAACCGGGCGGGCCTGCGCATCATCGTGCAGCGTGACGCCGGCATCAATTCGCTCGAAGACCTCGCCGGCAAGCAGGTCGTGGTCGGCCGCGGCACCACCGGCGAAGCCTTCCTCAAGACGGCGGTTCCCGATGCCGAGCTCGTCTATACCGACACTTTCTCGCCGGATGGCGTTTTGCTGCTGCAGCAGCGCCGTGCCGATGCGGCCATCGAGGATTCCTCGCTGCTCGACTATCTCGCCACCACCAACGAAAACCTCGTGACCCTGCCGGGTCTCTATTCCAACGATCCCATCGGCATTGCCGTCGCCAAGGGCGATCCGGAATTCGTGCGCTGGCTCGACATGTTCGTGTCCGAATATATCCAGTCGGGCGCCTATGAAGCCAATTACAAGAAGTGGTGGGGCGAGGACGCCAATCCGCCGGAGCTGAGCCCGCTCTGGTAACGCCGTCTCGCGTTCCCTCGCGACGACATGCCCCGGACGGCCAGAAGGCTGTCCGGGGCTATCCTCTACGGTGCATAGACGCCGCCACATGACCAACGCATTCCTGCCCCAGATGATGAAGCACAGCTCCACGCAGCAACGGACGGGAACAGCCCATGCGTGTGTTCATCTCGATGGCCGTCAGCTATGCGCTGGCTTGTCTCGTCGGCGGCGCCGTGGCGGGCGCCCTGATCTTTCTGCCCGAAACGCGCCTGTCGGATTATGCCGATGCCGCGCTCGGCACATTGGTGCTGTCGGGCCTCAGAATGTGGGGGGCGCTGAGCCTTTTGACCGCCATAGCGGCGGTCCTGCCCTTTGCCCTCGTCATCGCGCTACTGAAATGGGGACGGATCGCCAATCTGTTCGCCTATACGCTCGGTGGCGCCATTGTCAGCATTGCCGGCATGTTCGTTCTCGATTGGCGGCTGATCCCGACCGAAGCGATCATCGGCAATTGGCCCATCATCGTGGCGGGTGCAGTTGCCGGCTTCACCTATCGGCTGACGGAAAAGCTGATGCTGTCGGCGCTGCCCGTGCCGGTCAGGCCGTAAGCCGGGCGACGAAGCGCGTCGGCACCGTGACGGGCCTGTCGCCGGGCGTGAATAGTCTCGGCTCGCTCAAGAGCTTGACCACCTCATGCACATAGATGGCCTTGTCATAGCCGATCGAGGAAATGGGATAGGCCTCGAAATCGGTCAGCGAGAGATTGTCGAAGCCATAAAGCCGAAAACGGGTCGGCCGGTTGCCGGGAAAGGCCTCGCGATACACGTCGAGAATGCCCATGGCCATGGCATCGGACGTGCAGAACACCGCATCCGGCATGTCGTCGCCACCAAGGGCGGCGGCCGCGCGATGCCCGCTTTGATAGGAATAATCCCCCTGCACCTCCTGGCGCAGTGCGATGCCGTGTCTGGCAAATTCGGCCTTGTAAAAGCCGATACGCGCCTGCTCGACCGGGGAGGAGGGGCGGCCGGTGACGAGCGCGGCGCTTCTGACGCCTTTGCCCGCGGCATCGGCAACAGCCTGGGCAATGCCGGTCGCTTCATCGGGGATGACCGCTGGCGACAGCCGGTCATGGCGGCCATTGAGCATCACCACCCAATCCGAGCGGAACATCTTACGCACGGCCGGCGCATCGGCGAAATCGGAAAACACCAGCGCCGCATCGACATGGAAGGCGACGCCCTGGCGCATGAATTCCTCGACCCGGTCCACCGAGCCGACACGCACCAGGATGACCTGCTTGCCCGCCGACTGGATCTCGTCGATCAACAGGTCGAACAGTTCGAGGTCGGAGAGGTCGTGAATATGGTTGACCACGACGGCGACGAGATTGACCGTCTTGGTGGTGAGGCTCTGCGCCAGCAGATTCGGCCGAAAGCCCAGTTCCTCGGCGGCCTTGACGACCCGCTCGCGCTTGTCGGCCGAGACCGGGCGCGGCTCGCTCGACAGCGCCCGGCTGGCAACCGCCCGCGACACGCCCGCCAGCCGGGCCACGTCGGAGATGGTGGGAGCGCCGTTGTGAGCCATGGTGTCGAAGCGTTTCTCTTTATTGCCCGTCGCGGCGCGAATCGCAGCACCGTGAGCCAATCCCGTAACAAGTGAAAGCCCTATAGCAGCAAATGATCGTCTGTTTCGATATCGGCGGTTCGGCCATCAAATGGGCGGAAGCGCATGCGCCCGATGACATTCGTCCGGTGGGGCGCGTGCCGACGCCGCTCGATGATTTCGACGCCTTCGTCGCCGCACTGGAGCACGCACTTGCCGCAACCAGAGCCGCGAAGGGCATCGCCATTTCGGTGACAGGCGTGGTGGACAGCGACACCGGGCGCATCAAATGCGCCAATATCCCCTCTATCGACGGAAGGACGCTTGCGGCCGATCTCGAAGCGCGTCTCGATCGGCCGGTGCTGATCGCCAATGACGCCGACTGCTTCGCGCTGGCGGAAGCCGGAGCGGGCGCCGGGCGCGGCCATCGCATCGTCTTCGGCGCCATTCTCGGCACCGGGGTCGGCGGCGGGCTCGTCATCGACGGGCACATTCTCGAAGGCGCGGGCGGCTTTGCCGGCGAATGGGGGCATGCGCCTATTGCCGCGACCATGGCCGGCACGCCGCCGGTCGCCATTCCGCGCTATCCTTGCGGCTGTGGCCTTGCCGGATGCCTCGATACGGTGGGGGCGGCGCGCGGCATCGAGCGGCTGCATCATCATCTTCACGGCGCGAGCCTCGCCAGCACGGAAATCATCGCGGCCTGGGAAGGGGGCGACGCGGCGGCGGAGCGGACGGTCGACTGTTTCACCGATCTCGTCGCGAGCCCCTTGGCGCTGGTCATCAATGTGGTGGGGGCCGCGATCGTGCCGGTGGGTGGCGGGCTATCCAACTCCCCTGCCCTCGTCGCCCGGCTCGACACGCTGGTGCGCGCGCGCATCCTGCGCAAGACCACGGCACCGCTTGTCGTTCCCGGCCAGTGCCGGGTGGAGCCCGGCCTGATCGGCGCCGGCATTCTCGGCCTTACGGAGCTTAGATGACCATTCTTCTCGAAATCTGCGTCGACGATGCCGATGGCCTCATTGCCGCCCATGAGGGTGGCGCCGACCGCATCGAACTGTGCAGCGCGCTCGAACTCGGCGGGCTGACGCCGCAATTGAGCCTGATGCGCCTGGCGGCGCGCCTGCCCATTCCGAGCTATGCGATGATCCGCCCGCGCGCCGGCGACTTCGTGCTTTCTCCGGCCGATCTGGAGGCGATGCTGGCCGATATCGATACGGTACGCGAAGCCGGCCTTGCCGGCGTGGTGCTCGGCGCCAATCTCGGCGATGGCAGGCTCGATGAGGCGCTGCTGACGCGGCTCGTGGCGCATGCAGACGGCCTCGGCATGACACTCCATCGCGCCTTCGACCTGGTGCCCGATATTCGCCCGGCCGTGGAATTTGCGGTGGAATGCGGCTTCGAGCGCATCCTGACCTCGGGCGGGATGACAAAGGCCGTCGACGGCATCGTCCAGTTGCAGGAGACTGTCGCAGCAGCGGCAGGGCGGATCAGCATCATGCCGGGCTCGGGCGTGACGGCCGAGACCGTGGGCGCCATTCTGGCCGCCGGGCCGTTCCGCGAAGTGCATTCCTCGGCCTCGGGGCATGTCGCCAGCGCCGGCGGCAAGGCGGAAACGCTCGGTTTCGCCACGCCGCAACGCCGCATCACCAGCGCCGAGAAGGTCGCCGCGCTCAAAGCCGCGATTGTGACAATGGCTTGACGGCCAAAATCAGATATTGGAGGTCAGACGCTGGAAATCCGCACCAGCTGCGCTAGCTTGCCGGCAAGGGGTATCTCGATGACGATGGTCTTCTGCGCCACATGATGGTCCGCTGGCGTATTTTCACGCTCGAACTGGTCAGCCTGTTTTTCGTTCTCGCCATGATCGGCATCATGGCGCTGGCGCTGAGCTTTGCCGATTATTTCGTGCAACGGGTCGATGGCGTGCATCGTCGCTTCGAAGTGGTTGCCGAAATCGATGGCCTCGCCAGCAAATATGCCGCGCAGGTCTCCGAGGTATTGCTGCTCGGCCGCGAGCAGATCGCCGACCTTCAGACGGCGCGCCTCAATATGGAGCGGGCCTTTGCCCGGCTGACACAGGTGACGCGCAGCGAAATCGAAACCCTGCGCGGCATCGAGGAAGTGCGGGCCGAACTGCCCGAGATCGAAAATACCCGCCGCATGATCGAGCTCTATCACAGCATCGACAGCGCCACCGCCCGCCTCGTGGTGCTGCAACGTGACGGGCAACAGGCCGAAGCCATCCGGGTGTTCCAGAACGAGGTCGAGTTCCGGCTGAAGACCGAACTCGCCGCCCTGATCGACAACGCCCTTACGGATGAACGCGAGGAGGTCGCCGACGAATTGGCGGACGTCCAGGCCATTCGCATCAATATCATCATCGGCGCCGTCGTCGTCGCGCTGATCGGCCTCTTGATCATGGTGCTTTTGGGTTTCCTGCTGCGCCGATCCATTGTCGGGCCGGTCCGCAAGCTCACCGATGGAGCCGAGGCCATCGCCGCCGGCGATCTCGGCCATCGAATTACCCTCGAGGGCAAGGACGAATTCGCCCGGCTCTCGCAAAGCTTCAATGCCATGGCCGAGGCGTTCGAGAACCAGCGCACCGGGCTCATGCAGGCCCGTGAAAAGCTCAGCTCGGAAATCGATGCACGCACCAGCCAGTTGCGCGAGGCCAATGAGCGGCTGCGCAATATCGACGATCGGCGCGCCCAGTTCCTGGCCGATGTCAGCCACGAATTGCGCACGCCCCTGACCATTCTGCGTGGCGAGGCCGATGTAGCCCTGCGCTCGGGCGATGACCCGCGCTCGTCCTTGCAGCGCATTCAGGGACAGGCCGCCGAACTCGGCCAGCTTCTCGACGATCTCATCAGCTTCGCCCGTACCGATGCGGAGCCGCAGACCTTCGTTCTGGCGGAAACGCGGCTTGACGATATCGTCGCCGCCGCCGTCCAGGAGGGCGAAACGCTGGCGGAGCCGCGCGAGGTGGCGCTGACAACCGGCAAGCCGAGCGATGCCCAGATCGATGCCGATTTCCGCCGGCTCAAACAGGCTTTCATCATCGGCCTCGACAATGCCATCCGCCATTCGCCGCCCGGCGGGCGCGTCGATATCGCGACCGAACGGAGCGAGCGGACGGTCACCATCACCATGCGCGATCAGGGCCCCGGCCTTGCCGAAGAGGACAAGCAGCACCTCTTCGAGCGTTTCTATCGCGGCCGCACCAATGAGAACGGCTTCAGCGAGGGGCTCGGAATCGGCCTGTCCATCGCCCGCGACATCGTCGAACGCCATGGCGGCACCATAGGGCTCGACAACCGCGAGGACGGGCCGGGCGCCATCCTCACCATCACGCTGCCGCTGTTCGGAAACGACGCGCCGTGAGCCGCTCCATGAATATCCTCGTCATAGAAGACGACCGCCGCATCGCCTCTTTCCTCGAACGCGGGCTCAGTGCCGAAGGCTATCAGGTCAGCATAGAGCGCGACGGACGCGACGGGCTCGAAAGGCTGCGTACCGATCCGTTCGACCTCGTCATCCTCGATCGCATGCTGCCCTATATCGACGGGCTTGAACTGTGCCGCATCATCCGCGAGGAGCGCCTGCCGGTACTGGTGCTGATGCTGACCGCCAAGGACAGTCTCGAAGACAAGATCGAAGGCCTGCGCGGCGGCGCCGACGATTATCTCACCAAGCCTTTTGCCTTCGATGAACTGCTCGCCCGCATCGTGGCGCTGCATCGTCGCGGCACCAGCCACGAGCAGCAGAGCATTCTGCGGGTGGGCGGGCTCATGCTCGACCCCGAATCGCGCCAGGTCACCAAGGACGGGCAATCGATCACCCTGACGGTGCGCGAATTCGAACTGCTGCGCTATCTGATGGTCAATGTCGACCGCGTCGTCAGCCGGGAACGCCTGCTCAACGGCGTGTGGGAATATGGCTTCGACCCCGGCACCAAGATCGTCGACGTCTATGTGCGCTACCTGCGCAAGAAAATCGACGCGGAGGGGGCACCGTCCCTGATCCAGACCGTGCGCGGCATCGGCTACATGATCTCAAGCCGTCCGGCCGCATCGGACTGACGTTTCTCTCCAAATTCTAACCTGATGCTCAACGGCGTCTAACTGAGCCGCGCATAGATTGCTCCCGTGTTCAGCACAGGAGCATGTCATGGCATCGGACAGGTGGCCGAAAATCATCTGTAAGCGGTTCGATGGCGAAAGCCTCGACGTTTATGAACGTCGTGCCGCACGCATTCGGGAGATCATCACCAATTTCCGCCTCGGGCGGTATGATCGTGATCTTGGGGAAGCCATGGAACGCAAGCTCATCGAACTCCAGACACCGGCGCTCGAACACACTCTCTGACCGTACATCAGAAATGAAAAGGGCCAGGCATTGCGCCTGGCCCTTTTTATTCAATGCGCCATTGCCGGCGCCATGTCGTTGGCGGGTGGCCGCCGGATGAAGATGGCGGCGATGATCGCGAACATCGAAATGATGCCGCCCCACAGGAACGCCACATGGACGCCGCCCGCCGTGGCGATGATGGCATTGGCGCCTTGGGCGACCAGCGTACCCGCCTCCCTCGACATCAGCGCGACGAACAGCGCCGTGCCGGCCGCCCCCGCCACCTGCTGGATCGTGCCGATAATGGCGCTGCCATGCGAATAAAGATGCCGCGGCAGCGAGCCGAGGCTCGAGGTGAACAGCGGCGTGAACATCAGCGACAAGCCGACGCTGAGCAGCACATGCCGCGCCAGCACCCAGGCAACGGCGGTGTTCTGGTCGAGCATGACCATGGACCACATAACGAGGCTGACGATGATGGCGCCCGGCACCAGCAGCGGCGTCGGCCCGTATTTGTCGTAAAGCCGGCCAACGAACGGCCCCATGACCCCCATGACGAGACCGCCCGGCAGCAGCAGCAGGCCGGTTTGCAGCGTATCGAGTTGCAGCACCGTCTGCATATAGATCGGCAGCAGGATCAGCGAGCCGAACAGCGCCATCATGCTGATCCCCATCATCACGACCGAGACTGTGAAGGTGACGGAGCGGAAGGTGCGCAGATCGAGCAAGGCTTTATCGCGCTTCTGCAGGCTCAACTGGCGCAGCACGAACAGCACCAGCGCCACCGCGCCGACGAGCAAAGGCGCCCAGCTCGGCACCAGGGAATCGCCGCCGGCGCCCTCTCCGAGCGTGCTGAGGCCATAGACGAGACCGCCGAAACCGATGGCCGAGAGCACGACCGAAACGGCATCGAGAGGGGCATAGCGCGGCGTGGACACGTTCTTGATGCGCAGGACGCCGAGCGCCAGGGCGAGCAGCGAAATCGGCAGCACCAGCAGGAACATCCAGCGCCAGTCGAGGACATTGAGAATGAGCCCCGAAATGGTGGGGCCGATGGCCGGCGCCACCGACATGACGATGGAGATATTGCCCATGGTCTTGCCGCGCGCCTGGGGCGGCACCAGCGTCATCACCGTGGTCATCAGCAGCGGCATCATCACCGCCGTGCCGGAAGCCTGCACGATGCGGCCCACCACAAGCATCGGAAAGCCCGGCGCCAGAGCGGCGATCAGCGTGCCGAGGCTGAACAGCGACATGGCCAGCATGAAGACCGGACGGGTATTGAGCCGCTGCAGCAGGAAGCCGGTGATCGGGATGACCACGGCCATGGTCAGCATGAAGGCCGTCGTCAGCCATTGGGCGCTGCCGGCGGTGATGCCGAGATCGGTCATCAGATGCGGCACGGCCACGCCCATAATGGTTTCATTGAGAATGACGACAAAGGCCGACACCAGGAGAAGCGAGATCACGAGCCCGTTTCGCTTGCTGTCCTCCGGGGTGAGTTCTGGGGCGGCGACAGTGCCGGCCGGGGGGAGTTCCATATCCACGGGACTGATTCCTAAAATTATCTGGCGGCACTATCGGCGAGGTCGCTGAAGCCCTCGTGACGTCCGCACGCCAGCGGCCAAATTCTTGATATCGACGTTTAAGCGCACCGCCATTCGACAGCGGCGCGAAAATAACTCGGGAGCGATAAACGCCCCCGCCCTGCGGGCCGGTCGAAATACCGATTCCCGACGGCGATGACAATAGAATAGCTAATATGCCCGAACGGCATATCAACCCGCCATCAGGCTTTCGGTCGCACCCCGGACAAGCCGAGCCTCAGCCGCTATGGCGCTGACGAGGCGGGCGCCGGTGCGCCTGTCAGCCGAAAGCCATCCAGCGCCATTTCCATCACCCGGTCGCGCTGGGCTTCATCGACGAAATTGGCGGCGGCAATGCCGGTGATCAGCCGCATCAGATCGTCAATGCTGACATCGGCGCGCACCAGCCCGGCCTGCTGGGCGCGCAACAGCAGCGGGCCCCCGGCATCGTAGAGCGAATCCCGGCACGCCGACAGCGTGCCCGAATTGCGGTTGAGCGCCCCGATCAGCGCCTTCTTGGTGCCCACATAGGTGATGAAGCGCCGAAGCCACGCCTTGAGAGCCGCCCAGGGCTCAAGATCGGCAACCTCGTCCGCGGCGAGGCACACCGCCTCGACTTCCCGCAGATACACCGTCTCGATGAGTGCCTCGCGGGTGGGGAAATTACGATAGAGCGTGCCGATGCCGACGCCGGCCTGCCGGGCGATCTCCTCGAGCGGCACATCGGTGCCCAGTTCGGCAAAGGCCGCACGCGCGGCCTCGACCAGCGCATCGAAATTGCGCCGTGCATCCGCCCGAACTGGCCGTCGCAGCATCAGTTCCGCTACCCGCGTCATTCTGTCCTTTCTTTGCGCGAGGGCTTGCCAAGCGTCCCTGTTTTGCGCTAAGTGGAGGAACCCTCCGTTTATCCGGAGGCATCCTCCGATATAATTCAGTTCTTCATCCCTGTCGATACGAAAGCCTGTCGCTTTCGTGGTCACATCCGTCCCAGGATTTTCTCATGACGACCACACGCACCCGGCCGGCGCTGACCTTTTTGCTCCTGGCCTGCGGAACGGCCACCTTTTCCATGCTGCAATCGCTGCTGAGCCCGGTCCTGCCCACCATTCAGGACGATCTCGACACCACGCGCAGCGCCGTCTCGTGGATCCTGATCGCCTGGCTCCTCTCCTCCGCCGTCGCCACCCCCATTCTCGGCAAGGTCGGCGACATGATCGGCAAGGCGCGCACGCTAAGCATCAGCCTCGCCGCCATCATCGTCGGCAGTCTCATTGCCGCACTCGCACCGAATATAGAAATGGTCATTCTCGGCCGTATCGTCCAGGGCCTGGGCGGGGCGGTTTTCCCGCTCTCCTTCGGCATCATCCGCGACGAATTTCCATCCGACAAAGTCCCTTCCGCCGTGGGCGTCATGTCGGCCATCATCGCGGTCGGCGGCGGGCTGGGTGTGCTACTGGCAGGACCCATTGTCGGCCTTTTCGACTGGCGCTGGCTCTTCTGGCTGCCCATGGCCGTCGTTGCGGTGGTGGGCCTGTTCTCCTGGCGCTATGTGCCGGAATCGCCGGTGCGGGCACCCGGCCGCATCAACTGGCTGGCCGCAACGCTTCTCGCCGGCTGGCTGCTGGCGTTGCTCCTGCCGCTGAGCCAGGGCACGCAATGGGGCTGGACCTCGCCCGCCGTCATCGGACTGCTCATTGCCGCCGTGGTTCTGATTGTTGCATGGATCGCCGTCGAAATGCGGACCGACAACCCGGTCATCGACATGCGGGTGATGCGGCTGCCGGCGGTGTGGACCACCAATCTCGTCGCTTTCCTGTTCGGCGCCGCCATGTTCGCCATCTATGCCTTCCTGCCGCAATTCATGCAGCTGCCGGCGGAAACCGGCTATGGCTTCGGCGCCAGCGTCAGCCTCGCCGGGCTGATGATGCTGCCCATGCTCGTCACCATGGCGGTGACCGGCGTCGTCAGCGGCCCGCTGGCCGCCTTCATGGGCTTCAAGACACAGCTCGCGGGCGGCTCGGCCCTTTTGGCGCTCGCCTGTCTCGGCTTCGCGTTCCTACATGGCGCGGTCTGGGAAGTTCTGGTCGAAGGCGCCATTTTCGGCGTCGGCATGGGCCTTGCCTATGCCGCCATGGTCAGCCTCATCGTCCAGAACGTGCCTTCGGGCCAGACCGGCGTCGCCACCGGCATGAATGCCAATATCCGCACCATTGGCGGGGCCATCGGCACGGCGGTGATGACGGCCATCGTCACCGCCGATCACGCGGCCAACGGATTGCCGTCCGAGCATGGCTTCACCATCGGCTTTGCCCTGTTCGGGATCATCGCGATCCTCGCCGTCTTCGTGGCGCTGCTGGTGCCCGGGCGGCGCCCGGCCCTGGCACCGAACGGGCTCGGCCAGACGGCGTAACCGAGGGTGTGAGGTCTCTGGTCTTCCAGTGGCCTCACCCTCTGCGCCAGCACGCCTATTTCGCCCTGTCCCGCAGCCATGGGTCGAGCCGCTTCAGGGCGCCGGTCCTGTAGATCAGTTCGAGAAAGTTTTCGGCAAAGCCGTTGACCATCACCGAGCGCGTCACATGAAAGGCGATGATCATGGTGATCGGCAGGCCCAGCGATTGCGCCGCGACGGACAATTCCGTCATGCCGCCGGGTGCCGTTGCCAGCACCAGCGTGATGAAATCGAGCCCCAATATGCGCCACCAGATGGCGGCAAGCCCGATGAGGATCGCCGCCAGGGTGAGGGTTGCCAGCGCGCTGAAGGCCATCAGCCGCCCCAGCCGCAGGATGATCGAGCGCTTGAACCGCGCTCCGATGGTCAGCCCGATAAAGAACTGCCCGGCCGCGAACAGCCAGGGGTGAAGGTGGCCTTCGACGAGCCCGAGGCTGGTGCCGATGCCGGTGCCGATAATGGCGCCGACCACCCAGGGATTGCGAAAGCGCATCACCTGCAACAGCCCCACCCCGACCAGCCCGAAACCGAGCGCCGTCAAGGTGTGGACGGGATCGAGCTGGGCATTGGCCATGACGGCGGAACTGCGCACCGCATGGCCGAAATGGAGGATCACCGGCGGAAAGGTGCAGACGAGCAGCGCCACCCGCAGCGATTGCGACACGGCGATGGGCTCCATCTCCGCGCCCGCCTTGGCCCCGAGCGTCGCCATTTCGGAAAGGCCGCCCGGCATCATGGCAAAGAACGCCGTGGGATAGGTGACGCGCGTGGCAATGGCATAGGGAATGGCAATGACTGCCGCCACCAGCACCGCTATGGCGCCGCAGGCGATCATCGCCGGCACCCAAGGCAGGCCGGCCGCAAGCACGCTCGCGGTCACGTTGAGCCCGAGCGCGGTGCCGACGATCCACTGCCCGCCGCGCCGCCCCAGCGTCCACGCCAGAACCGGCTGGCCGGCCATGGCAAAGACGGCCGTTCCGAACAGGGGCCCGAGAATCCAGGCGAGCGGAATATTGCCGAGATCGGCGGCAAGCCCGCACAGGAACGAGAACACCACCCCCGCCCCGATAATCGCTATCCCTGCCGGCTGCATGGATTGGGCTTATTCCGGTGTAATCGCAGCGATATCGGCAGCGACGTCGCGCAGGACCGGGAAGAACTCGCTACGCATTTGCGAGATTTCGACCCGGCCGGCCTGCCCGCTGACATTGAGAGCCGCGATCACCGCGCCGGCGCGATTGCGTATCGGCACCGCAATCGAGCGAAGCCCGATCTCGCGCTCCTGATCGACGATGCAGAAGCCTTCATCGCGCACCTGATCGAGAATGGCCCGGATTTCCGGCTCGCTGACGACGGTGCGGTCGGTATAGCGGGTCAGCGGCGTATCGCGGAAATAGGCGCGCAACTGCTCCTCGGTCTGCGTCGCGAGCAGCACACGCCCCATGGAGGTGCAATAGGCCGGCAGGCGCGACCCGAGATTGAGCCCGGTCGACATCAGCCGGTGCGCCATCGCGCGCGCGACATAGACGATCTCACCCGCATCCCAGACTGCCGCGGAGGAGGATTCCTGGAAACGCTCTCTGAGGGAATTCACATAAGGCTGGGCGATCTGGCTGAAAGGCAGCGAGGCAAGATAGGAAAATCCGAGCCGCAGCGTCGCCGGCGTCAGCGAGAACAGCTTGCCATCCGTGCTGACATAGCCCAGTTCCGCCAGCGTCAGCAGCGAACGGCGGACGGCGGCGCGCGGCAAATTGACGATCTGCGCCACCTGCGCCAGGGTCATGCGCGGCCGTTGATGATCGAAAGCCTGGATCACCGCCAGACCACGGGCCAGTGCCACCACAAAATTCTTGTTCTCGCCAGGCTCATCCATGCCTGTCGGCCTCCGCTCCGACTGCAATTTCGCGAACAATTGTGCGTCTATCGCACGGCACAGCGGGAAAGTAAAACGGGCGAAAGCTGGCAGCGCGCTTTTTCGGAGCAATGGGCCAACGGCTGCGTTGAGAACAGCCAAGCGGCATCAGGCAAACCCCTGATGCCGCCATTGAGGCTGGATACACCACGCCGCTTAGCGCGCGATTATAGCCTTCGAGCTAGGATTTCATCCGAAGCGCCAGAACCGGGTGCTGGAAGTGAACAGGGAGAAACCCGTTGAAGCGTATTTTTCTTTGTCTTTCGATAATGTTGACGACGATGTCCGCGGCCAGCGCCGAGCCGTTCTATGCTCCGCTGGGACCGAACATTGTCGCGCGTGCATTGGGTGGCAGCCTGACGCTCGAGGATCTTGCCGGTCGTTCAGAGGTGGCGCGTGAACAGTTGGAGCGCGTGCGCCAAACGGCGCGCGCGAGCGGCGGCGCGTTGGCACTGGTTGATCAGACCGGGAAAGAGCAGTTCGGCCTGATCGCGCAAGAGGGCGATTTCAATGCCGGGCTCATCGTTCAATCCGGCGGTTTCAATAGCGCTCGCCTCGTCCAGACCGGCAATCACAATCTCGGTTTCATCAGCCAGATCGGCTTCGGGAACACCGCGGCCATCAATCAGGCCGGCAGCAATCACGGCGCCCTGATCATGCAGCAGGGACGCGGCAATGTCGCGATTATCTCGCAGCGATAGCGGCGGCGCAGGAAAGACGGAGCCCGCTCACGGCGTGCCGGAGCGGGTTCTGGCGTGATCGGCGATCACTCGTCCCCGGTATCGGGCAGCGGCGTCGGCTCGTCCTCATCCGGATCGAGATTGCCGAAATCCGGAAAATCGATGGAAAAGCCGTTATTGGCGCTGGCGCCGCGGTTCTGGGCCTGCCCATAGGCCAGAAGCCAGTTACCGTTGAGCGGATCGCCGCCGAAGCTCGGATTGACCGGCTTGTAGGTGAGTTGCGCCGCCATTGTGGCTTGGCTGGCGCCGGCCGCAAGCAAGGCGGCAAGAACAAGAACCTTACTGAACTGCATCATCTGTATTCCCCTGAGGATGATCTATCGCGACAGGCTGTTGCGATCGAAGACATACATGCGGCCCGGCCCGATAATGACGATCTGATTGTTAAGCCCGCTCAGGCCCTGCGGCATGAGATAGCGGCCGGAGTCATTGGTCTGGACCGCCAGAACCGCCGAATTGACCCCGCCGACATTGAGCAGGCCCGCCAGATTATTGCCATGCTGGAGATAGGCGACCTGATTGCCGGCGCCGCTGACGCCGAGCAATTGCAGATTGTGGTCGCCCTGGCTGGCCTGGATGACGGAATTGCCGGCGCCGCCCTGAACGAGAAGCAGCGCCGAATTGCTCCCCTCGATGATCTGTGCGGCGCGGTTGCCCGCACCCGTCTGGCTGATGGCGGCGAGGTTGCCGCTGCCAACAAGATTGGCGGTGGCGAAATTACCATCCCCGATCTGGCTGATCAGGGTCGCCGAGCCCTGCCCGGCCAGAGACTGGCGCAACCCGTGGACCGGCGCAAAAAGCGTCTCCCAGGTCGGATCGTTCGTGCCGGGATCGGCATGCTCGCCATTGCCGATCCCTTCCGGCACAGCGAACAGCTCTGCCGTCGTCGGCAATGACTGGGCTTCGGCGCCGAAGCTGCCGAGCCCGATTACAATCGCGGCGAGGACGCGCGCGATATGAATGCGTAACACTGTCATGATACTGGTCCCCCTCCATTTCAGGCGCTCCGCGCGCCATCGCGAAAATCGAATTGATGCCGAAGCCGGCACAGAGCGGTTCCGGCACTGTCGGTCGCCTCGAGCGCCAGCGTCACCTGTCGCGGCCGCCCGATCGTCACGCTGGCTTCTGCCGGCAGATCGCCGGCAAAATGCCAGCTTTGCGCCGTCCGGCTCGTCCCGCCCAGTGAAGACGCCTCGATGGTGAGACGGATTGTGCCGGACAGAGCCGAAGCGACTTCGATGAAAGGCCGGAAGGTGGCGATATCTTCGCCGGTGACGATCACGCCGCATCTGCCGATGCGCGGATCGAGAACCGCGCCTTCAATCGTCTGGCCACTCATCGAAATCCCCCCGAGACCCAGGAGAAGCATCAAGGCTCCGATCATGGACGCCTCCCGGAAGCAGAAGGGGCGCCGCAGCGCCCCTTCCCCGATCGTTATTGTTGGTTGACCGCGGCCACATTGCCGCGCCCGACCTGCACCACGAAGGAGTTGTTATTGGCCCCGGCCTGATAGACGGCCGCGAGGTTGGGGCTGCCGGCATTGCCGAGACCGACCTGGAGCACGTTCGAATTATTGTTCGAACCCTCCTGCACGATCCAGGCATTGGAGTAGGCACCGAACTGCGCCACGCCCGAATTGTGGCCGCCTTCGCCGCCCTGCAGCACCAGCGCACCGGAATTGTCCGCGGCCTGGAGGATCAGCGAGCTGTTGCCATCCGAGGTCTGTGCCACGGCGGCGAAGTTGCGGTCGCCGATCTGGGCCGTCAATGCGGTGTTGCCGAAAGCGATGTCACCGAGGCCGGTGGCGCCGGACTGGTTGATGGTGGCGAAATTGGCATTGCCGATCTGGATATTGCCGGCGGACGAGAATGCGGCCCCGTCCTGCCCGATCGACGCGATGTTGCCGTTGCCGTTCTGGATATTCGCCGCATTCACGCCGAAGCTGTCATTCTGACGATTGGCGGCAATATTGCCGTTGCCGACCTGAACATTGAGCGCCTCGGCACCCCAGGCACCCGTCTGGGCATTCCAGCCGACATTGCCATTGCCGAGCTGGACCGTGCCGGCCGTGACGCCGAAGCTGCCGCTCTGCAGATTGCCGGCGATATTGTCGTCGCCGAACTGCAGGATATTGGCGGTGGCGTAGGCGTCGGTCTGCACATTGAACCCGACATTGTCATCGCCGAACTGGACGATGCCTGCCGTCAGGTTTTCACCGGAAAGCTGGCTATTGGCAGCAAAATTGTCGCCGCCGACCTGGAGCACCAGTGCATTGGAGTCGTCGACTGCATCTTGGGTATTGATGCCGACATTGCCGGTGCCGAATTGCAGCACGGCAGCATCGGTGGGATCGACGCCGATCTGGGTGTTGACGGCAAAATTGTCATCGCCCACCTGGAAGATATCCGCATTCGCGTCTTCCGAGTCGATCTGGGCGTTGATGCCGACATTGTCGTCGCCGAACTGCACAGCGGTGGCGGTGTTGTCCTCGCCGCCGATCTGGGCGGTCAGGGCGACATTGTCGTCACCACCCTGCAGCGTCGAAGCAGAGTTGTCCTCACCGCCAAGCTGGGCTGTGGAGGCAAGGTTGTCGTCGCCGAACTGGCCGGTAGAGGCGGTATTGTCTTCGCCACCGATCTGAGCAGTCAGGGCGACATTGTCGTCACCACCCTGCAGCGTCGAGGCCGCGTTATCCTCACCGCCAAGCTGGGCGGTGGAGGCGAGGTTGTCGTCGCCGAACTGGCCGGCAGAGATGGTATTGTCTTCGCCGCCGATCTGGGCGGTCAGGGCGACGTTGTCGTCACCACCCTGCAGCGTCGAGGCAGAGTTGTCCTCACCACCAAGCTGGGCTGTGGAGGCAAGATTATCGTCACCAAACTGGCCGGCAGAGGCGGTATTGTCTTCGCCACCGATCTGAGCAGTCAGGGCGACATTGTCGTCACCACCCTGCAGCGTCGAGGCAGAGTTATCCTCACCGCCAAGCTGGGCTGTGGAGGCAAGGTTATCGTCACCAAACTGGCCGGTAGAGGCGGTGTTGTCCTCGCCGCCGAGCTGAAGGGCAAGAGCGACATTGTCGTCACCGTTCTGCAGCGTGGAGATCTCGTTGTCGTCGCCGCCGAACTGTGTCGCGAGCCCAAGATTGTCTTCGCCGAACTGCAACAGGGCTGCGGTGTTGTCCTCGCCGCTGAGCTGCGCGACACGGATGACATTGTCTTCGCCGAACTGGCTGGCGGATGCCGAATTATCCTCGCCCCCGAGCTGGGTGTTGAAGGCGAGGTTTTCTTCACCGGCCTGCAGCACCGATGCCGAATTGTCGTCGCCGCCGAGCTGCGTGTTCAGCGCGAAATTCTCTTCGCCGAACTGGCGCGTCCGGGCGGTGAAGTCATCGCCGAAGGACTGGTTGTTGAAGGCGATATTGTCCTCGCCAACCTGCAAGGCGAAGGCATTGGCATCGTCGGCGCCGTTCTGGCGGTTGGCGGCGAGATTGCGTTGGCCGGCCTGGACGATGCCGGAATTGGCGTCGTCAGTGCCGTTGACCTGAACGCTGGTGGCGAAATTGCCGAGGCTGCCGGAGTCGGTATTGAGCTGCAGAATACCGGCATCATTGCTGCCGCCCCGCTGCACCAGGCGTGCCGCGTTGAGATAGCCGCCCTGGAAGACGGCCGCGCGCTGATTGCCCGTGCCGGTCTGGACGAAAGTATCGACGAAATTGCCGACGCCGAACTGGGCGAGGCCGCCGACATGGCCCACGCCGTTCTGCTGGAAATTGCCGCCGATGAAGTTGTAGGAACCGAGCTGTTCGACGCCGAGAAGATTGGCGCCGTCCTGCGCGACGCCACCATTGGTCATCGGCAGAAACACATTCCGGTAGCCATATTGATAGACGAAGGCATCGTTGCCTGTCGTTTCGTTGAGAGCAACCTGAGCAAGATAGGCGAAGTTGCTATCGTCGAACTGGCCGATGAAGGCATTATTAGATGTCACGCTCTGCGCCAGAGCACCAGTGGCCCCCAACGCGATGAACGCAACACCCACCATGAGTGGGTAACGGTTCATGACAAATCCCCTGCTGTTTCAATGGATCAGGGCATAGGGCCCCGAATACGGCCGCCGTGCGCAATCGGCGGTTAACGGTTTGTAAATTACCGGACCAGAGAAATATACGCAAGTTGTTTTACAGCATTCGCCACATTTTGACTCATTTTATAGCAATTATGAGGCCTCAGAAAAGAAATTATCCGTATTTATACTTATCAATTCTTGAGATCGAACGGGATGGATACTTATATTTCCTTGTGAGACCTCATTGCCAGGCCCTCAAGCGCACAAGGCCCCGGCTCGTGGGGAGCCGGGGCTTTGAAGGACGGATAGTTCGGACGATAGGCGAAGGCGCAGCGGCTATTGTTGCGCCACGACATAGGCCTGTTGGAAGGACGCCACGAATTGAGCCTCCGCCGAAGCATCCTTCAGATCCCAGAGACCGGCGGAGACGCCTTTCACGATCAGCGAATAGACCGCCAGCTCGATCGCCTCGCGCACGGCGAGCTGCGCCGGATCGTTGCGCGAGAAACCGGCCTCGATCTCGAGCAGCCGGTCGGGATCGGTGAACACATAGGCGCCCGCGCGCGTGAGGAAGGAATAGATCTGCTTGGTGGTGGTGGTCGAAACCAGCACTTCGCCGCTCTCGACCGAGACTGCGCGCAGATTGATCGTCACCACATCGGACCGGTATTGCGTATCGCCGCCGATCCCGAAGAATTTGGCACCGGCGCCACCGGTCATCTCGTCGGAATCATAGCCGACAATGCCGCCTTCGAAAATGAGGCCGGCAAAGCGGACCGGCGGCAGCGGCCTGGAACTGCCGCCATAGGAGCGATTGGTGTTTTCGATCAGCGTGCGTTCCTGCACCAGATTCTGAAGCCCGGTGCGCTCGGCCACGCGGAACCACCGCCCCTGGCCTGCCGTGGTCAGCACATCCACCAGCACCGCCGCCGCGCCCTGGGTGACGGCGCGGCTATATTCGGCGAAGGATTCATTGGGCTTGGCCTGCCCGGTCAGGTCGGGAAATTCATAGACGGCCACGTCGAGCGGCTGGCGCGGAGCCGGCAGATCCCGCAGGGTGGAGGTGGTCTTGGTATCGGTGATCAGGGCCGCCCGGGGCGTGTTGAGCACCTGGCCGGTCGTCGCGCAGCCCGCCAATGTGGTGGCCGCGAGAAACGCAGCGCATATCTGTCGTATCATAAGCCGCCCCACCACTCCGTTAACAGACAGAATGCGTTCATCTGTAGTAATGCAATATGACTCAATACGCGTACAATAAATAACGAAGTACAGTTTTATTCTATACGTAGTACGCCATATCCAACATTCGGAAGTTCAATTTCCGCATTGCGGATAATCAAGCTGATATTCGTTCCGGCCTGCATGACGGGACGATTGGCTGTGTCAGCCGTCTCATAAGGCCGCACGGCGGGCGTCTCGGACATGCCCGTCTGCGCCGCCGCGGCATCCTGAGCGGCCGCTGCGGCCGGGGCGCTTCTCGGAGAAATGAAATTGCGCGCCACCAATACCGGCTGCACGGGAGCGGATGGAGGCGGAACGGGCCGCGCGCTCGCCGGCAATTGCCGCACGAAAGCCCCGCCCGAGTCCGAACGCTGGGAAATCTGGCCACCGGAAAGATTCGGGTTCAGTTGCCGCACAAAGACATCGTCGGCGGCCGCCACATCGACCGCCAGCCAGGCTGCAAACGCCATCACGATCCAATGACCAGACAGGCCCATGCGATCCCCCTCGCGACGGGTCCAAGCTTTAGGCGGAACAGGACACATCGGCAATTTAGTAGTTCCCCTAATGCAGCAAAAATCCGGATTTCATCTATTATCGATTTTTGAATAGGCAGCTTTCATTGCGGATCATAATGCTATGACGCTCAGATCATGGAAATTACTTAAATACATTTTTGTATTTGCTTTTTTGCCCGCTCTGCTACCGATTCCGACTGCATTGGCACAGGTCGATTTCGACGGACAGATCACGGCGCCGCCTGTTCTGCAGACGGGCGCTCCCGAAAGCGGCAATCTGGCCGCGCCGTCAATTCCCGTTCCCGCTGCCGGCGCGAGCACTCCACCCATAGAAACACCGCCGGCTCCACCGCCGGCGCAACCCGTCTCACCCAGCCCGGCGCCGCCTGCCGAACCGGTCGCCCCGCCGGCGCAGCAACCATCCGCGGGCGCAGCGGCGTCGACCCGGTTCGAAGACTGGGCTGTGGAATGTTTCGGCGAAACGGAAAAGAAGTGTCAGGTCACCCATCGAGTCCTGACCGGCGACGGCACGCAGGTCGCGCTCGTACTCAGCCTGGCGGCGGTGGGCGACGGCGATACCGCCAATGTCGCGATCGCCCTGCCCCTCGGCGTCGCCCTCAGCGACGGCGTCAACATCGTCGTCGGCACCGGCTATCAGAGCAAGGTGCCGGTGGATCGCTGCACCGAAATCGGCTGCCTCATCGAAGGGGTCGCCTCCGACGATTTCCTCTCCGCGCTGCGGCGCGAACGCAGCGGCGCCATGATCGTGCATAACGAGCAGGGCCAGCCGATCGAGGTGCCCTTCTCGCTGATGGGGTTCACCGCCGCCTATGCCAATATGCTGGAACAGGCAGAGGCTGATCCCGGCTAAGCCTCGAAACTCGATATCCTGATGGGCCTTGTATCGCCGCTTTTGCGGATCGCAGCCGGGCTCACGCCCATCCAGCGGCGGAAGGCGTGATTGAAGCTGGTCGTTTCCGAATAGCCCAGCCGCCAGGCGATCTCGGCGATGGGCACGGCGGTATTGGTCAGGAGCTCGAGCGCCACCCTTCGGCGCGCTTCTTCCAGAAGATCGCGGAAGCGCAGGCCCTTCGCCATCAGCCGGCGCTGCAATGTGCGCTCCGAACTGCCGATTTCCGCCGCCAGCATGGCCAGGGTCAGCGGCGTGCCATCATCGCGCGCCAAAGCTGCGCTCAGCACCGCAACCAGATCCTGCTTCGGGTCGCGCAACAGGGTGCGCGCCCGCACATCCTGCACATAGGCCGCATGCAGCACCGGATCGCCATATTGCAGCCGCCGCCGACTATAATCGCCGCTCCAGAGAATTGCATTGTCCTCGGCCCCGAAGACGACTTCGGCCCCCAGCAGCCGGAAGGAACCCTGGCGCGGGCGCGGCACGGTCAGCTGGATGCGCTTGACCGGAAAATCGCCCAGCCACACATCGCGCAAAGCGGTGGCGATGGCGCCGATATCGCGAAACAGGGTGAATTCGCGTACGGCCTCGGGAACCGCCGTGACGTCGACGGTTTCGCCCTTGATCGTATTGGCCCGCATGATCGGCCGAATATTGGCAAGGGAATAATCGAGCGCCCGGCTGGCGACACCCGTCCGGATCATTTCATCGAGCGTCGTCGCCGTCATCAGGGCCATGCCCAATTGCCCATAGCTCGGCAGGTGATAGCGCAGCCCCGTCTGCAGCCACAGATCCGGACGATAGCCGGTGGTGGCGACAAAGGCGCGCTGGAACTGCACTTCCTGCGCGGCGGTGATCTCGCCCGGAAGCGCCGGCAAACCATCCGGCATGTCCGCCGCCTCCAGGGCGGACTGCGTTTCCATGCCGGCCTCCTCCAGCACGCTGAGCATGATTCTCACGCTCAGATCCGGCAGCATGGCGCTTTTCATAGACGCGGCTTGCAATCCTTGTCTCCTCATCCAAGGGGTGGCGTCATAAAGCAGGTTTTTGTCGTATTTCGTCCTATCGGCTCATGACGCTTCCTGTAGCCTCGCAACTCTCAACTGCCCATAAGCTTGCACGAAGAGGCAGAGTTGACCAGCGAGGAGATGGTTATGGACATCGTTACTTAGTCTCATGTGACGGTTGTTGATATCGCCACACGGAACGTCTGAGCTCTTGCGAATAACATCGCCTGAAGCGACGGGGATTTTTTGTACCTCTCGAACCTCTTTTTGAGAGCGGTTTTCTTTATTGCCTGCCAGCCGGAAACCACAGCCGGCATCACGTAGAACATTGAGACGGAGGAGCCTCATATGTTGGACAATGAAATGGACACTCCCGTGGGAGAGATCGGTGAACCGGTAGCCAGGCGAGCGCCGGTCAGCCGTCGGTCTTTCCTGCGCGGATTGGGCGCGGCCACGGCCGCCACCGCGGTCATGTCGCATGTCGGCGTTGCGCACGCGGGCAATGGCTGGACCATCGGGCTCGATGAGATTCCGGCCGACAAGCTCAAGGAAATGTATGCGCTCATGCTCAAATCCCGCTGGTGGGAAGAAGGCATGAAGGAAGTGTTCCTGGCCGGCCAGGACGGCATGTATGGCGCCTTCCACATCTCGGTGGGCGAGGAAGCCTCTTCGGTCGGCGTCATCGCCGCGCTCAACGAGGACGACTACATCGCCTCCAACCACCGCGGCCACTCGCATCTCATCGCCAAGGGCGGCGACATCAACAAGATGTCGGCCGAACTGTTCTTCCGCGAAACCGGCTACAACAAGGGTTTCGGCGGCTCGATGCACATCACAGATGCCAGCAAGGGCATTCTGGGGATGAACGGCATCATCGGCCCGCAATATCTGTTCGCCGCCGGCGCCGCCTATTCGGCCAAGGTCCGCGGCACCGGACAGGTGGCGGTGGCCTTCGGCGGCGACGGCTCGGTCAATAATGGCTGGTATTATTCCGGCCTCAGGAACGCCGCGCTCTACAAGCTGCCGATGATCGCCGTGATCGAGAACAACGGCTACCAGATGTCGATGCCGCAGGCGCGCACCAATTCGTTGATCAACCTCAACACCTTCGGTGCCGGCCTCGAAATCGCCCACGAAGCCGTCAACGGCATGGATGTCATGGCCGTCTATGCCGTGGCCCAGCGCGCCGTCGAGCGCGCCAGGGCGGGCGAAGGCCCGACGCTGATCGAGACCAAGACCTACCGCTATTACGACCATTCCGGCCTTGCCGGGGCCAAGCCGGGCGTGCTCGGCGCCTTCGGCCTGCCCTATCGGTCGGATGCGGAAGTCAGGGCCTGGATCGCCGAGGACCCGATTCCGAAGCTGCGCCGCCAGCTGGTGATGAACGAGATCATGACCGACAAGGAAGCCGACCAGATCGAAGCCGAGATCAAGACTCTGGTGGCCGAATCCATCGACCTGGCCCGCACGGCGCCGCATCCCAAGCAGGAAGCGGCACTGAGCCATGTCTTTGCCGGCATGGATGTCTCACCCAGCCAGTTCATCGCGTGAACCGCTAGCAAGGAGCCACCAAAATGGCTGTTAAACCCGGAAACTACGCGGTCCTTGAGGCCGTCCAGCATGCGATGCGCGAAGATCCGCACATGACCATGCTCTATGAATATCAGCGTCCCGTCGCCGTCAGCCCCATGGGTCAGGTCATCGACCTGTTCAAGGAATTCGGCGATATGCGTATCCCCGATTGGGGGCCGATCGACGAGGAATGGTTCGTCGGCGGCGCCGCCGGCATCGCCATGACCGGCGTTCGCGCGGTGGCCCGCGTGCCGTCCATGTGTACGCTCCGGTGCTTCGAACTGGTGTTCAACCAGGTGGGCAAGCTCCGGCACATGACGGGCGGCCAGCTCGGCATGCCGCTGGTCATCTGGCAGGATGCCGCCGGCCGTTCGCCCGGCATGGCCGGCCAGCACGCCGACGCCGGCCAGGAAGCGCTCTATGCCGCCATTCCCGGCGTCAAGGTCGTGGTGCCCTCCAATCCCTATGACGCCAAGGGATTGATGGCGGCCGCCCTGCAGGACCCCGATCCGGTGGTGTTCTTCCACTATTCGGCGATCGACACCCAGCCGGTCGACGTTCCGGACGACAATTACATCGTCCCCATCGGCGAGGCGGTCACCCGCCAGGAAGGCACCGACATGACCATTGTCGGTTTCGGCCCGGCGGCGATCGAGATCAACAAATCCGTGCCCATGCTCGAGGAGGCCGGCATCAGCGCCGAGATCATCGATCCACGGACGCTGAAGCCCCTGCCGATCGACAGCCTCGTCAACTCGGTCAAGAAGACGGGCAAGCTTCTCGTCGTCGATCACGGCCACGAAACGCTGGGCACCGCCTCCGAGATCATCGCCCGCATCGCCATAGCGGTGCCCGGAGCCAAGGTGGCGCGCTCCACCTTCCCCGACGCCCCGCCTCCCGGCGCCCGCGAAATGATCTCGTGGATGACCCCGGACGCCGACAAGATCATCACCGCCGCCAAGGTGCTGATGGCCTGACGTCAAAGTGGAGCGGCCCCGGCCGCTCCACCGTTTCCAACGGAGTTTGGTTTATGGTGCATAACGAAAGCGCAGTGCTCTGCGAGGCCTGCAACCGGCCCACACGCCGCGACGAAGTCTACGTCACCATCTGGCTCGGTGGCGAACTGAACGTCGTCGAGGGCGTGCCGGCCCATGTCTGCGACCATTGTGGCGAGCAGTATTACGATGCCGACATAGAGGAAAAACTGCGAGCGCTGTCGCTTGCGGGCTTCCCGCGTCATCTGTCGGTCAACACCTTCGCCGTGCCCGTGTTCTCGCTCGATCATCTGGGCGATGTCGAGGCCGCCTTCCGCCAGAAAAAATCGGCCTGAGGTTCTATTATGCAGAAATTCCCGTTTCTTGCCTCCCGCCAGGCGTGGCTGGTTGCCGCCCTGGGTCTTGTCATTGGCGCGGCCATGCTGCCAATGGCCCCGCTCACCAATCCCGTTCAGGCGCAAAGCCTTGATCTCGATGCCATTTTCAACTGTTCGGCCGATGGCCCCCTGGGCGAACAGACGCCCGAACAATGCCTCGCCTCGCGTGATACGCTGCTGTCGACCTGCACCACCTGCCACACCTTCGTGCCCATCGTGAAGGCGCAGAAAGCCCCGGATTTGTGGGATGCGACCCTCGCCGTGCACCGCACCCGGGTGCCGGATATGAGCGACGATGCCTTCGAGCAGCTCCGGCTGTTCCTCAAGGCGCATTTCAACGACACCGAACCCGCGCCGACCCTGCCGCCGGAACTGGAGGCATTGGGCACCGGACTACCGTTCTAGGGGAGCCAAACCATGACCAAGAGGCTCATTCTGCTGCTCGTCGCGCTTCTGGCTGCAGTCAATCTCGGCTCGGTGACGCTGTCGCGCGCCCAGGGCAATGTCGATCTCGAAGCGATCTTCCGTTGTGCCGCGACCGACGATCCCGGCAAGGCGAAATGCGTCGAGGCGCGCGATCTCATCACCAATAACTGCACCATCTGCCACACCTTCGTGCCCATCGTGATGCAGCAATTCGATGCCGCCGGCTGGACCGGCCTGCTCGACCGCCATGTCAGCAATGGCCGCGTCAACCAGCTCTCGCCCGAACAGGTCGCGACCATCCACGATTATCTCTCGGCCAATTTCAACGGCGAATTGCCGCCGCCGGATTTGCCGCCCGAGCTCCTTGAAACCTGGACCTCCTACTGATCGCGCCGGGGCGCTGCGGCGCCCCGCTTCCTGACCGACCAGCCCGAGAGCCGTCATGCAGTTCAATTCCTTTGCATTCCTGGGCTTCTTCGCCGTCCTGGCGATGGTCTATTACCTCGCCCCGCAGCGCTGGCGCTGGCCGCTCCTGTTGGTCGCGAGCTATTATTTCTACTCGCAGTTCCAGCTCACCTATGTGCTGCTGCTCGCCTATTCGACGCTAATTGCCTATGGCGTCGGCCTGTGGCTCGCGCGTACCCGCAGCAAGCCCATGCTTATTCTCGGCATCGTCCTGCAACTGGCGGTGCTGGTGCTGTTCAAATATGTCGATTTCTTCGCCGGGCTCGTCGAAGCCGGCTGGGGGCCGTTCACGACCACGGCCTTCGCGCTGCCGCGGCTCGGCTGGCTGCTGCCGGCGGGCCTGTCCTTCTTCGTGTTTTCGGCCATCAGCTACATGGTCGATGTCTATCGCGGCACGCTGCCGGCCGAACGGCATCTGGGGCATTTCGCCCTTTACGTAGCCTTCTTCCCCAAGCTCGTCGCCGGCCCCATCGAGCGGGCGGCACCGTTTCTCGAACAATTGCGCGCGGGCGCGGTTTTCAACGCGCCGCAGGTCACGTTCGGCCTCCAAATGCTGCTCTGGGGCCTGTTCAAGAAGGTGGTGATCGCCGATCGCCTCGCCGAATTCGTCAATGCGGGCTTCACCAATCCAGAGTTTCAGTCGCCGATCAATCTGATTGTCGCCGTCTATTTCTACGCCTTCCAGATCTATTGCGACTTTTCGGGCTATTCCGACATCGCCATCGGGCTCGCCGCCATATTGGGCTTCCGGCTGATGGAGAACTTCCGCCGCCCCTATTTCTCGCGCTCCATCCCGGAATTCTGGAGCCAGCGCTGGCATATTTCGCTCGCCCGCTGGTTCCGCGATTATCTCTATATTCCCATGGGCGGCAATCGTGTCGCGCGGCCGCGCTGGTATCTCAACCAGATGACGGTGTTCCTCGTCTCCGGCCTCTGGCACGGCGCCAATCTCACCTTCATCGTCTGGGGCGCCCTCAACGGGCTCTACCAGGTGCTCTATTCCGTCTTCGCGCGTCCGCGCGAAGCCGTCGGCAGCCGCCTGCCGGGGCCGCTCTGGGGCGCCATCGGCATCATCACCACCTTCCACCTGGTGCTGGTGTCGTGGATCTTCTTCCGCGCCGAATCCGTCGGCCAGGCCATGGCGATCATCTCCAAGATCTGGTCCGGCCTTTCCATGCTGCCCATGCTTTGGCCGAGCTATAATTGGAGCGGCGAATTCTGGCTCTCGGTGGGGCTCATCCTCGTGCTGCTGCTGATCGAAGCGCTCGACGAGTTCCGTTCGCTGTGGACCTGGCTTGCCCGACGCCCGACGCCGATCCGCTGGGGCTTCTATTATGCGCTGCTCGGCTGCCTCGTCGTCTTCGGCCAATGGGGCCTGAGCCAGTTCGTCTATATGCAATTCTAGGGAGGCGATGATGGCCGAACTGACGGAGGACCATGTCGAAACCCGCGCCGGCAGCTTCCCGGTGGCGCTGCGCCGCTGGCCGCTATTCATCGCCATCGGGCTGTTGCTCTATCTCGGGCTTTATCTGTGGTCGGAGGCCTTGGCGCGCGACCATGCCGAGCGCAACCGCTTCTTCAAGGTCGCGACGGCCCCCCTCGCCAAATATGACCATGTCATTCTCGGCGCCTCCCACGCCCTGCCCTTCGACTATGCCGATATGAACAGCGCGCTCGAACAGGCCAGCGGCAGCACGGTGATGAACCTTGCCAATGAGGGCGCCGGCATCCTGCCCAATCAGCTCATGCTGGACTATTTCTTCGCCGATCACGAAGCGGGCAATGTGATCTTCTTTCTCGATTCCTTTGCCTTCTACTCGCCGGAATGGAACGAGGACCGTCTCGACAGCGCGCTGTTCCTGCGCGCGCCGTTCGATCCGACGCTGGTGGGCCTCTTGTGGAAATATCCCTGGGCGCGCGATGAAATCCTGCCCTATGTCTCGGGCTTCACCAAGATCAACAACAAGGACCGCTTCGCGCCCGACCGCACCGAGGCCGAATTGACCAAGTTCGAGAAAACCTATCGGCCGATCGCCCAGATCGACAATCAGCGCATCGCCTATCTCTATCCCGAAACGGTGCCGCCCGAGACCTTCGAGCATTATCTCGCGGCATTCGAAACGCTGATCGACACCGCCGAGGCCCATGGCGCCGAATTCATCGCCATCAAGCCGCCGACGCCGCCGCGCTATCGCGATAATCTGCCTAATGAGGCCGCGTTCGATGCCGCCATTGCCGAAATCGTCGAACGGCGCGGCATCGGCTATGAGGACTATTCGGCGGCGCTGCCTGACGACGCCAATTATTACGACACCGACCATCTCAACAGCACGGGTGTGGCGGCCTTCATCGAGGCCAATTTCGCCGGGCTGCTGCGGGAGGAGAAATAGCTGGGAACGCGCTTGTCACTTCCCAATCACAATCGCTTTTCCGCGGGCTTGACCCGCGGATCGCTCTTCACCTGGCACAAGCGGATAGAGGTCCCCGGATCAAGTCCGGGGACAGCGTGGTGAAAAACCATGCGCGGCGCTATCGCAACAGCTTCTGAATCTCCGGCGTGAAGCCCAGCCATTCGGGTTGATCCTGCGGCGCCTCGCTCGGCGCGAGGACGGAATCGGGGCGGCTGTCCCGTTCGACGAACGGCCCCTTCTCCGGCCGCCTGAACATGCCGAACAGCCACCACGACAGCGGTTTTCTGGATGCAGGGACATAAGCCATGATCGACCTCCGAGTTGATCCCGCCATCCTAATCGCGTTACACTGACACCTCATGTCAGGGTTTATTCGGGGCCTCGAAAAATGCGCGCAAGCCGTCTTCTGACCATCATGATGATGCTGCAGGCGCGCGGCCGGCTGAGCGCCGAAGTGCTTGCCGAAGAACTCGAAGTCTCCGTCCGCACCGTCTATCGCGATGTCGATCAGCTCAGCGCTTCGGGCGTGCCGATCTATGCCGAAACCGGCCGCAATGGCGGCTTCGAACTGCTCGATGGATGGCGCACAAGGCTGACCGGCCTCACGACGCCCGAAGCGCAGGCGCTGTTTCTGGCGGGCCTGCCGGGACCGGCGGCAGAACTCGGGTTGGGCGAGGCCGCCGCCAATGCCGAACTCAAGCTGCTCGCGGCCCTGCCGGCCGATTGGCAGAAAGAGGCCACCCGCATTTCAAGCCGCTTCCATCTCGATCCGCGTGGCTGGTTCCAGGCGCCGGAAGAGGCCGAACATTTGCGCGCCATCGCCGAAGCCGTCTGGGCGGAACGCAAGATTGAAGTGCGCTATGAAAGCTGGACGGCGACGAAAGACCGCCTGCTTGCCCCGCTCGGCCTCGTGCTCAAAGGCGGCATGTGGTACATGGTGGCGATGCGCGACGAAGCGATCCGCACCTATCGGGTCGCCAGCATTCACGCCCTCGCCTTCACCGATGAACTGTTCGAACGGCCGGCCGATTTCGACCTTGTCGCCTTCTGGGCCGATTCCACCGCCCGCTTCGCCCAGGACATCTATGTCGGCACCGCCGAATTGCGGGCGAGCGAGCTTGGCATCAGCCGGCTCAGGGACATGGCGCCGACCGTCCGCGCCGCTGTCGAAAACGGCGACTGGCCGCTCGAAGCCGATGGCTGGCGCCGGCTCACCATCCCCATCGAGAGCCTGTCATCTTCGGTGCGCGAACTCGGCAAGATCGGCCCGGAAATCGAAGTGCTGTCGCCGCCAGACCTGCGCACCGGCCTCGCCGAGCTGGCCCGCCGCATGGCCGCGCTTTACGCCGCCGAGGACGCAGCGCCGAACTAGGCTATCGCAGCGATATGCTGCCCTTCCTGATCGAGCCGCTCCTGCGTTGCCGCCAGCACAGCATTCAAGGCCTTTCGGAAAATAGCTGCCGCCGCGTCGAGAGCGCCGGTGTCGTCCCGCGCCGCCTGCTCGAGCTGCGCTGCCGCATCGGCCAGCGCCTCGGCTTCGATATAGAGCGCCGCACCCTTGACGAGATGGGCGAAGGCGGCAAGCTCCGTGCGGTCAGCCGAGGCCACGAGCACATCGAGCTGGCTGGGGGCGTCGGCGAAATCCCGCAGGAACCCCCGTAACAGCCGCTCGAACCGGGCGGGATCGCCCAGCACGCGGCGCAAGGCCGCCGTGAAATCCGGCACGGCCCGCGCCTGCGCCCACACTTCGGCCAGCGTGCGATAGAGCAGGCCTTCATCGATCGGCTTGGTTAGATGGGCGGTCATGCCGGCCTTGAGGCTGGCCTCGCGCTCCCCAGCCCCGGCCTGCGCCGTCAGCGCGATCACCGGCAGGCCGGCCCAGGCCGGATTGGCGCGGATGCGCCGCGTGGTCTCGAGCCCGTCCATTTCGGGCATCTGAATATCCATCAGCACTGCGTCATAGTCGCGGCTCGCAAGACGCTGCAGCGCCTCGGCACCGCCACCCACGCCATCGGGCTCGACCCCGGCCAGCGCCAGAAGCTCGCTCGCAACCTCGCGGTTGAACACATTGTCGTCGACCACAAGCACGCGCCGCCCCGTCAGTTCGGGCACTGCCTGTATCTGCGGCACGCCGGCACTCGCCAGCTCGCCGGAATTCGCACGGCTTGCGAAGACGCCGAGCAGGGTATTGAACAAGGCCGATGCCGTGACCGGCTTGATCAGAAGACCGTCGAGCCCCAGCCTGTCCACCTGCCGCAACACTTCATCCTTGGCATTGGCGGTGACCATCACCACTGACGGCCCGGGAGTGAGGCACAGATCGGCGCGGATCTGGCGGGCCGCTTCGAGACCGTCCATGCCGGGCATGCGCCAATCCATCAGCACGAGATGGAAAGGTTCGCCCGCTGCCGACGCCTTGCGCAAGGCGGCCAGCGCCGCAGCGCCCGAATCGGCGGCCTGGCTGGCGATGCCGAAGCCATCCAGCATTTCCGCCAGGATCATGCGGGCACTGGCATTGTCGTCGACGATAAGCACGCGCCGATCCTTGAGCGTGCGCGACATCTGGCTGACATTCGCCCCTTCAACCGCGTTGAGAGCAATGGTGAACCGGAAGGTCGAACCCTGTCCGGGCTCGCTTTCGACGGTAATGCCCCCGCCCATCTTCTCGACCAGACGCTTGCAGATGGCGAGCCCCAGCCCCGTGCCGCCATAGCGGCGCGATATATCGGTTTCGGCCTGCGCAAACGGGCGGAAAAGCCCCTCGATCTGCTTGGCATCGAGCCCGATGCCGGTGTCGCGCACAGAAAATTCCAGCAAGGGCGTGCCGCTCCACGGCACCCGGCTGATCGAAACCACGACCTCGCCCATGGCGGTAAAGCGGATGGCATTGCTGACGAGATTGACGAGCACCTGCGACAACCGCAGCGGATCGCCGCGCATGCGGCCGGGCACGTCGGGCGCCACCGCATAGGCGATTTCGAGCCCCTTTTCCTCGGCCTTGAGCGCCGTCATTACCGAAACCGAATCCAGCACCGATTCCAGCGTGAAATCGGTGTCTTCCAGCTCCAGCCCGCCCGCCTCGATCTTGGTGAGATCGAGCACATCATCGACGATGGCCGAAAGACTGCGCGCCGAAATATCGATCTTTTCCAGATAATTGCGCTGCTTGGGCAGAAGCTCGGTTTGCAGCGCCAGCCGCGCCATGCCGATCACCGTATTCATTGGCGTGCGGATTTCGTGGCTGATGGTCGCAAGAAACTCGTTCTTGGCCGCCTCGGCGGCCTCCGCCGCTTCCTTGGCCTTTTGCAGCGCTTGCGCCGACCAATGCTCCTGGGTCATGTCGGAAATGATGCCGTCCCAGACGACAGTGCCGTCCGGACGAATGCGCGTGGCCGCCCGCGCCTGCAACCAGACCATCGAGCCATTGACGTGAAGAACCCGGAACCAGCAGTCGAAACGCTCGCCGGTCCGCATCGAATGCTCGAAGGCGGCGAGGTAGAGCGAACGATCCTCGGAGTTGATGGCGTCGAGCAGCAAGCCCTGTTCGGCCATGAGCCTGGCGGCGGGAATGCCGGTTATCACCTCGATGCCGGCGCTGACATAGGTGAGCGCATAGCGGCCATTGGCAGCTTCCAGCCGGAACAGCGCACCGGCGGGCAGATTATCGGCCAGAGCCCTCAGCCGTGCCCGATCCTCCTCGCGCTCCGTCACATCCTGCACCGTGCCGGTGACGCCGACGATCCGGCCTCTTTCGTTGCGGTCGGCCTCGCCGCGCACATGCGTCACGATGCTGGAGCCATCCGGGCGGATATTGCGGATGTCGAGGGCATAGGGCTCGCCCGTCTCGATGCAGCGCCGCAGCGCTTCCATCGCCATGGGCAGGGATTCGGGCGCCACCACTTCTGCCAGCCGGTCGAGCGTCAAGGGCGGCGCATCGGGACCGACGCCGTTCATCTGGTCGAGCATGGCGGACGTGGTGAACGCACCGGTCCTGAGGTCCAGCCGCCAGCTGCCGATCTGGGCCAGATTTTCCGCCCGCAGCAGCGCCGCGTTGGAGCGTTCCAGTTTTTCCGTCGCGAGGCGCGTTTCGGTGACGTCCATGATGAAGCCGACGGCACGAACCGGCGCCCCGTCGGCGTCCTGGACCATGAAAGCGCTGGAGCGCATCCAGCGCAATTCGCCATCGGGCCGGAGAAAACGGAAGACATTGCTGTAATTGCGCCCCTCGGCGACCATTTCATACAGGGTCGACAGCGGCGCCGAGGTCACCCTTTCGGCGTCCTCGGGATGGATATAGGCCTTGAAATCGTCGAGCGAGCGAATGGCGGCAGCGTCGGGATCGAGCCCCAGGACCCGATACCAGCGCGGATCGCAGGATAATGTGCCGCTCGGAATGTGAAAATCCCAGACGCCGAGACCCAGCACCTCGGCGGCGAGCGCCAGGCGCTCGCCGACAAAGCTCTCGGTCCTGTCGAGCTGGTCGGCAATGGCGTCGCGCATATGCTCGACCAGCCGCTGCTGCGGCGCGGTGAATGCCGCATCGGCGCCGCCGGCGATCTCGATGGCGCCGAAAACCGAGCCATCGGCGCGGAACAGCGGCAGGCCGAAATAGGCCGGTTTTCCTGCCTCGTTCTCGACCGCCCATGCCTGGCTCACGACCGCTTCGCAGGAAAGGCCGGCCCCATCCAACTGGATGCTCATGCCTTCGGGAATCAGCGCCGCTCCCACAGCCGCGACCAACTCGACCTGTTCCCCCGCAAGCCGCCAGATCGCGCCGCTTTCGGCTCCGGCAATCTCGATCAAGGTCCCGAGCATGCGCCGCCATCGGTTCCTGATCTCGTCAGGGATGGCGGAGGTCGGGCCGTTGATGTCTCTCACGATCGTGCCTTTTTCCATTCAGGGCAGATATTTCCCTGCCGCCCTGTCACAGTTAACCCCCTTCAATCACTAATAATGAGTTATTAACGAGCTGTCATTTGCGCGATTAAATTTTGATGCATCCGGCGCGCAAGCCTTTAGCGGCAAACGAAAATACCCGAGCCCCTATTCGGCCGGCCGGACGCTCGGTGCCGGGCGGCTGCCCGACACGAAGACGATGACGAGCCCCACCGCCGCTAGCACAGCGCCGACGACGGGCACGGCCTCGTAGCCGAGGCCGGCCGAAAGCACCGCCCCGCCCGCCGCGGCGCCGAGGGCGTTGCCGAGGTTGAAGGCGCCGATATTGACCGAGGAGGCGAGGCCCGGCGCGCCGGAGGCGGCCTGCATGACCCGCATCTGGGCCGGCGGCACCACGGCGAAAGTTGCAATGCCGAAGACGAAAAGCCCGATGGCAGCGCCGATATGGCTCGCGAACAGGAAGGGTATGGCCAGCATGATGACGGCGATCAGCAAGAGGAACAGCTTGATGCTGCCATCGAGTGACCAATCGGCGAGCCTGCCGCCGGCCCAGTTGCCGAAGGTGAAGCCGAGCCCGACCAGCACCAGGGCAAAGGTGACGAAGACGGGTGATGCGCCGGTGAGGGTTTCGAGCGCCGGCACGACATAGGTGTAGAGGGTGAACATGGCGCCGGCGCCCATCACCGTCGTTCCCATGGCGAGCAGTACGGTTGGCTTGAGGATGACGGCGAGTTCGGCCCTGACATCGGGCAGCTTGCCTGGCGCGCCTTTCGGCAGGGCGAAATAAAGCGCGATGATGGCGAGGACGCCGAGACCGGCCGTACCGGCGAAGGCCATGCGCCAGCCGATCTGCTGGCCGATCCAGGTCGCGGCCGGCACGCCGCCGATATTGGCGATGGTCAGGCCCATGAACATGGTCGCGACGGCGCTCGCCTGCTTTTCGCGGGGCACGAGGCTCGCAGCAACAATCGAGCCGATGCCGAAGAAAGCGCCGTGATTGAGGCTGGTGATCAGCCGGGCGACAAGCAGGGTCGCATAATTCTGCGACACTGCCGACAGCAGATTGCCGGCAACGAAGATCGCCATCAGCGTCATCAGCGCCGTGCGCGTCCGCATGCGGCCGAAGAGCAGCGTCATCACCGGCGCGCCGGCCATGACGCCGACGGCATAGGCTGTCACCAACAGCCCCGCGGTCGGAATATCGACCCCGACGCCGGTGGCGATGGTGGGCAACAGGCCCATGGGCGAAAATTCGGTCGTCCCGATCCCGAAGGCGCCGATGGCCAGCGCCAAGAGCGGCAGAGTCGATTTCATGATTTTCTCCTGAGCGGCAGCGCTATAGGTCCCAGACCGGGGCGAGCCCGGCCGGGCTTACAAGCCGGCCATTGGATTCGGCAAGGCCGGCAATGCGTGCCATTTCTTCGGGCGTGAGGGTGAAGTCGAAAACGGCGAAGTTCTCGGCGGCGCGTTCGGGCTTGGCGGTCTTGGTCAGGGTGACGAAACCCTGCTGCAACAGCCAGCGAAGGCCGACCTGTGCGGCGGTCTTGCCATGGGCATCACCGATAGCCTTGACCACCGGATCATCGATCACGCGCCCATCGGCCATGCCGTAATAGGCGGTGATGGCAATGCCCGCATCCCTCGCCGCGGCAACGAGCCTGGTCTGATCGAGATAGGGATGCACCTCGACCTGATTGGTCACGATGGGCGCGGCGCTGAGCGTGACGCTCTCGCGCATCTGCGCGATGTTCTGGTTGCTGACACCGATATGCCGGGTCTTGCCCGCTGCCTTCACGGCGTTGAGGAGGGCGATCTGCTCGGCGACCGGCACGGCATCGCCGGGCCAATGCAGCAGCAGGAGATCGACGGCATTCACCTGTAGCCGATCGAGGCTTTCGGCCACCGAGGCGGCGAATTGGGCTTCGCTGTAATTGTCGACCCATACCTTGGTGGTCAGAAACAGTTCGTCGCGCTTCGCCCCCGCCGCGGCGAGGGCGCGGCCGAGGGCAGCTTCGTTGCCATAGATCTGGGCAGTATCGAAATGACGGAATCCGACGTCGAGCGCCGCCGGCACCACGCGTTCCACTTCCGCATCCGACATGCGGAAGACACCGAAGCCGAGCGCGGGAATGGCCGCGCCATTGGCGTTGATCGTTATCATCTGGTTTTCCTTGAGTTTTTGTCCGGCGTCGAGCCGGAGAAATTCCTGGCTTCGGCGGCATAGATGGCACCGCAAGCCACTGCCGATAACCGCCTCGTCTGCCACATCACTCGTGAAATCAGTTCACAGATAAGCAGCCTCGGCCTAGACTGCTCATGAAGGAGCCGGCCATGGACAATCGCATCGGCGAATTGCAGGTCTTCGTGCGGGTGGTGGAGACCGGCAGCTTTTCGGAGGCGGCCCGGCACATGCTGACGACGCCTTCGACGGTCAGCAAGCTTATCGGCCGCATCGAAGCGCGGCTCGGCGTGCGTCTCATCGAACGCTCGACAAGGCGCCTGGCGCTGACCGACGAAGGGCGGCTGTTCTATGAGCGCGGCAAGATTCTCATCGACGAATTCGAGGATTTCGAGCGCGACCTGACGCGTGGGGCCGCCAATGCCGGCGGCACCGTCCGCGTTAATGCCTCGGTCGGCTTGGGCACGCTATTGCTCGAGCCGCTGCTGCCCGAATTCTGGGCGGCGCACCCCAATATCGTTGTCGACCTGTCGCTTTCCGACGAGATCGTCGATCTCTATCTCGACCGCACCGATATCGCCTTCCGCATCGGTCCGCTGCCGGATTCGAGTCTCGTTGCACGCAGGATCGGCGCCGCGCGCCGCCGCATCGTCGGCTCACCCGCCTATCTTGCGAGGCACGGCACGCCCACGACCATTGACGATCTCGACCACCATAATTGCCTCGGCTTCAATTTTCGCCGCGCCCAGCCGGTCTGGCCGCTGCGCGACGGCAACCGCATCGTCGAACGCGCCGTTGCCGGCAATCTTCTCGCCAATAATGGCGAAACCGTCCGCCGCATGGCCGTGGCCGGCGTCGGCCTCGCCCGTCTCGGCGATTTCCATGTGCGGGAACTGATCGAAGCGGGGCGCCTTGTCGAAGTGCTGGCCGATGTGGGAACGGGCGATGCCGAGGATATTCATGCGCTCTATCTCGGCGGCAAACATGTGCCGCATCGTATCCAGCTTTTCCTCGATTTCATGGTTCCTCGCCTCCAGGCAGCGGTCAGGGCCGGCAATGCCGAACCCCGGATATAGGGATTTTCGATGTGCGCAGATAAACTCGGCGATTACCGCAAGAAGCGCGATTTTACGAAAACCAGCGAGCCGATCGGTAGCGCCATCGGCGGCGGACGCCGCTTCGTCGTCCACAAGCATTCGGCCACCGCCGACCATTATGATCTGAGGCTCGAACTCGATGGCGTGCTGAAAAGCTGGGCCGTGCCCAAGGGCCCCTCGCTCAACCCGGCCGATAAGCGGCTGGCGGTCGAAACCGAGGATCACCCGATCGATTATATCGACTTCGAAGGCGTGATTCCCGCCGGCGAATATGGCGGTGGCCCGATGATCGTCTGGGATACGGGCGACTGGGCGCCGATGGGGGATCCCACAGCCGATATCGAAAAGGGTAGTTTCAAATTCCGCCTCGCCGGCGAAAAGCTCAATGGCGGCTGGATGCTGACGCGCCTAAAGGGGCGGCCGGAGGATGGCGACAAGCGCAACTGGCTGCTGTTCAAGGAACGCGACCCGGCGATGGATACCGAGATCGATATCCTCACCGCTCGCCCCGAAAGCGTCAAATCCGGCCGCCGCATCGAGGAACTGGTGGCCACCCCGCCCCCTGCCCCGGTCAAACGCACGCGGCCGCAGCCGGGACGGTCGCCCGGCGCGGTCAAGGCGCCGATGCCACGCACCATGGACATGCAGCTTGCAAGCCCCGCCGGCAAACCGCCCCAGGATGCCGGCCGCATCAAATGGCTGCATGAGATCAAGTTCGACGGCTATCGCACCCTCGCCTTCATCGAGGGAAACGATATCCGGCTCATCACCCGCGGCGGGCTCGACTGGACCAAGCGCTATGGCGATCTGCCCGCTGCCTTTGCCCGGCTCGATTGCAAGCAGGCGATCATCGATGGCGAGATCGTCGTTCTCGACCAAAAGGGGGTCAGCCGCTTCGGCATGTTGCAGGATGCGCTCTCGACCGGCGAGACCAACCGGCTGGTCTTTTATGCCTTCGACCTTCTCCATCTCGATGGCTGGGATCTCACCCAGGTGCCGCTGATCCGGCGCAAGACGCTGCTGTCGCAATTGCTGGCCGGCCACATCACCCCGAATTCGGCGCTGCAATATAGCGACCATGTCGAAGGCGACGGCGAACCGCTCTACCAGCAGGCCTCGGAACACGGGCTCGAAGGCATCGTCTCGAAACGCACCGATGGCAAGCATGTCCCCGGCCGCAGCTCGTCCTGGCTGAAGATCAAGGCGCTCAAGATCGGCGATTTCGTCATTGCCGGCTATGCCCCATCGGAAAAGGCCGGCGGCATCGGTGCCCTCGCCATGGCCGAATGGGTCGAAGGCGATCTCGTCTATCGCGGCAAGGTCGGCACCGGTTTCGACGCCAATACCATGAAGGCGCTGCATCGCCGGCTCGACGCCATGCGGATCGATGGCAGGCTCGAAGGCGCGCCGAAGGAAATCCTGCCGGTCAAGCCGACCCTGACCGCCCGCATTCAATATTCACTCATCACCAGCGACGGCATGCTGCGCCATGCCGTGTTCAAGGGCCTGCGCGAAGCCGAACTCACCACCACGTCCGTCGCCCCCCGCCAGCACATCATCTCGGATGCCGATCTCGCCGGCATCTGGGTCACCAATCCGACGCGGCGACTGTTCGGCCGGTCGGGGCCCACCAAGCTCGAAATCGCCATCTATTACGCCTCGGTCGGCGATTACATGCTGCCGCATCTGTTCAACCGGCCGGTGTCGCTGTTCCGCTGCCCGAGCGGCAAACCCGCCGATTGCTTCTATCAGCGCCACCCCTTTACCGGCATGCCGCCCGGCATCAAGAGCTTCACCACGGAGAATTCGGAAGGCGAGAAGCGTACCTTTCTCAGCGTCGAAGACGCCAAGGGCTATCTGGCGCTGGCGCAGTTCGGCGTCGTCGAATTCCATGCCTGGGGCGCCCATGAAGCCCATCTCGACACGCCTGACCGGGTGATCTTCGATCTCGACCCCGGCGAAGGCGTGGCCTGGCGCGACGTGGTCAATGCCGCGGTGCATCTGCGCGGCGAACTCGAAGGCATGGGGCTCGTACCCTTCGTCAAGACCTCGGGCGGCAAGGGCGTTCATATCGTCGTGCCGATCACTCTCAGGCTCAACTGGCGGCAGGTGCACCAAGCCAGTTCCGCCATTGCCACGCGCCTCGCCGCTACTGGTCGCGACACTTTCGTCACCGTCATGGGGGCCGAGAACCGCAAGGGGCGCATCTTCATAGATTTTCAGCGCAATGCGCGCAGCGCCACGGCCGTTGCCGCCTATTCGCTGCGGGCGCGCCCGCATCTGCCGGCATCGACGCCAATCGATTGGCGCGATCTTGAGTCCATCGACTCTCCCGAGGACCTGAATTATTCTTCCCTTCCGGGACTATTAACCACCTCGGGCGATCCCTGGGCCGATATTAACGAAGCGGCGCGGGATCTTCCCACATGATGACTGTGTTAATGCTGTGTGTGATGACGCGTAGGAGGCAGCAATGGCGCCCAGGGCAAGTTGGAAGGGTCACCTTCGTCTGAGCCTCGTCAGTTGTGCGGTGAAGCTCTTTCCGGCCACCAGCACGGCGGACCGCATCAGCTTCAACCAGCTGCACAAGGAAACCCACAACCGGATCAACATGAAGCCGGTGGACCCGGAGCTTGGCCTTGTCGAGCGCTCCGACCTCGTGCGCGGCTACGAATACGAGCCCAAGCAATATATCATCATCGATGATAGCGATCTCGACGCGGTGCGGATCGAATCCAACCACACGCTCAATATCGAAGCCTTTGTCGATGAGAGCGAAGTCGACGTCATCTATCAGGATGCGCCCTATTACCTCGCTCCCGACGGGGCCATGGCCGAGGAAACTTTCGTCGTGCTGCGCGAAGCCATGCACCGCAGCGGCAAGCTCGCCCTCGCCCGGCTGGTGCTGTCGAGCCGCGAGCGCGTCGTCACCATCGGCGCCCGCGACAAGGGCATGTTCGTCACCACGCTCAGGAATCCCAATGAGGTGCGCGGCACCGCCGAATATTTCGACAATATCCCAACCGGCAAGCCCGATGCAGAAATGCTCGATCTCGCCGAAAAGCTGATCGAGCAGAAGGTGACCACCTTCAACCCGAAGGATTACGAGGACCGCTACGAAGTTGCCGTGATGGCGATGATCAAGGAAAAGCTCAAGGGCCACAAGCCGATCATCGCGGCGGCGCCCGAACGCGGCAATGTCATCAATCTGATGGATGCATTGAAGGCCAGCCTCGGCGAAGCCAAGCCTGCCGCCAAGAGCCGGACCAAGGCCCCCGCCGCCGCCAAGGAATCGCCGGCCAAGGCCTCGCTCAAGGCCGCTCTCGAAGCCTCGAAGGCCGCAGCGCCCGCCAAGACGACCCGCAAGAAGGCCTGATTTCATGCGGGGGGAAAGCTACGGCGTCATCGGGGCGCTCAAGGCCTTTCCCTTGCGTCTTGCGGCGAGGCGGGTCGAGAGCCTCGGCGGGCGTCTGCACCGCAGCCTCACGCGCGGCACCACCGCCATCGTCATCGGCCGCACACTGCTGTCGCGCCATGACGCGGCGGATATCGAAAAGCGTATCGCCGCCGCCCGCGCCGCCAATGTGCCCATCCTCAGCGAGAACGGCTTTCTGCGCGCGCTCGGCACGCTGCCGAGGCCGGAGGCCGGCACCATTTCGCGCCAGTCGCTGCGCGACCAATCCCGGCTCGACGACACCACGCTCGACCTGTTGAGCCTGTTTGACGCCTTCGAGCATCACGCCGAGCCCTATTCCTTTCGCGACGTGATCCTCGCGCGCAAATATGCCGGCCTCGTCGCCTCCGGCGCCGGCTGGAGCGCCATTGCCCGCTCCATCCACCGCATCGGGCCGGTCGGTTCCCTGACCGCTTTGACGCTCGAAACCGGCGACAACAAGATTCTGACCCGCGATGCCCATTCGCTGGCCGAACTCGACGGGCAGCGCCTCCTGCCGCTATCCGAGGCGGAAGACGACGCCGAGGACTATTTCGACCTCGCGGAAAACGCCGAACAGGCCGGGCTGGTCGCCGAGGCGGCGCAGCTCTACGAGCATGCCGCCGCCATCGATCCGACCGACGCAACCGCCGCCTTCAATCTCGGCAATTGCCTCCAGGCGCTTGGCGATGTGGAAGGGGCAAGCCTCGCTTACGCCACGGCGCTGAAACGCGATTCCCTGTTCCTCGAAGCCTGGTTCAACCAGGCGGGCCTGTTGCGCGAAATGGGCAAGCTCGACGCCGCCCGCCAGCATCTCAACGCCGCGATCGCGCGCGACCCGGACTATGCCGATGCGGTCTATAATCTTGCCGCGCTCGAATACGACGCCGGCGATCTCGCCGCCGCGCGGCAATGGTGGCAGCGTTATCTCGAACTCGACACCACCTCCGACTGGGCGCGGCGGGCACGAACCGGCATCGGGCTCGCCAACCAGCTTCTGCAAAAAACGGCAGGCCAATGACCACTCATTTTCTCTTCGATGGCCCCGAGGATGCGCGCGTCACCATTCTCCTTGCCCATGGCGCCGGCGCGCCGATGGACTCGGCCGCGATGAACGCCACCGCCAAGGCATTGGCCGATCAAGGCTTCCGTGTCGCCCGCTTCGAATTCGGCTATATGGCCGCCCGTCGCGCCGAAAGCGGCCGCAAGCCGCCACCAAAGGCCGAGAAGGTCATGCCCGAATATGTCGCGGCCGTGGACGATCTCGGCCCGACCAATGGCCCGCTCATCATCGGCGGCAAATCCATGGGCGGGCGGGTCGCCAGCATGGTCGCCGATCCCCTGTTCGAAGCCGGCCGCATCGCCGGCCTTCTCTGCCTCGGCTATCCCTTCCACCCGCCGGCCAAGCCCGAGCAGCTGCGCACGGCGCATCTCGTCGATCTCAAGACCCCGGCGCTGATCTGCCAGGGCACGCGCGACGAATTCGGCATTCGCGACGAGGTCGCGACCTATGGGCTTTCGCCCGCCATCGAAATGCTCTGGCTCGAAGATGGCGACCACGATCTGAAGCCGCGCAAATCCGTCTCGGGCTTTTCCGCTGCAGACCACCGCAAGACCGTCGCCGAAACCGTCGAGGCCTGGACCGCGCGCATCGCGCAATGAAGATCGCAACCTTCAACATCAATGGCATCAACCGGCGCCTGCCAAACCTGATGGCCTGGCTCGCCGATGCCGCGCCCGATGTGGTGTGCCTTCAGGAACTCAAGGCCACGGACCGGCAATTCCCCGCTTCCGCCTTGGCCGATGCCGGCTATGGCGCCGTCTGGCGTGGCGAGGCGGGCTGGAACGGCGTCGCCATTCTTGCGCGCGGGGCCGAGCCGGTGCTGACCCGCGACAGCCTGCCCGGCGCGGAAGACAAACAGGCCCGCTATATCGAGGCCGCCGTCAACGGCGTCCTCATCGCCTGCCTTTATGCGCCCAATGGCAATCCGCGGCCCGGACCCAAATTCGCCTATAAGCTCGCCTGGACCGAATACCTCCTCGCCCACGCCGCCGAGCTCTGGTCGACTGATCTGCCGGTGGTTCTGGCGGGCGATTACAATATCGTGCCCGAGCCGCGCGACATCTACGAAACCACATCCTATCGCGACAACGCGCTGGTGCAGCCGGAAAGCCGCGCCCTCTTCGCCCGCCTGCTCGACCAGGGCTGGACCGATGCCCTCCGCAAGATATTTCCGGACGAAACCCTCTATACCTTCTGGGACTATATGCGGAACCGCTGGCCCCGAAATGCCGGTCTCAGGCTCGATCACCTGCTGCTGAGCAAGCCTCTGGCCCGCAAACTCACCGCCGCCGGCATTGATCGTAACGTGCGTGGCGAGGACGGCGCCAGCGACCACGCGCCGGTCTGGATCGACCTGCGCGTCTGACCGAACAATCTCTCAAAAAATATCTCACGCGGCGGAACCAATCCGAAGCCCATGCATTACCAGCACGGAGCCGCCCCGCATGCCGAGCCCCCACGCTTCAACGGGGCGTGCTCCGCCCTTCCTTCATCCCCGACTTTAGAAGCACTTGCGGGCCTTCGTCCCGTCTGCTTGATTAGCCGCATCCACAGGGGTGCTCCGTATGCGGGGCTGAGATGGCGGCAATCGAGCCGCCGAACCCTAAAGCTGATCTGGATAATACCAGCGGAGCGAGGCGGGCGATGTTTTCCGGGGCACAGATTTCCCTTTATCCCATGACCGACGATTTCGTCGGCGTCATCACGGGCGCTTTGGACGCGCTCGACCCATATCGCGACCGGCTGCGGATCGAGACGGACGATATTTCGACCCTGCTCGTCGGCCCGCCCGAAGTACTGTTTCCCGCCATGCGCGACCTCTTCGTCGCGACGGCGCAGAGCGGCAGGCACAGCGTGCTCTCGGCGGCGATCTCGCGCGGCTGCCCGGGCGAGCCGGATGATGCGATCTGCAATTCCGCCCATTTCGACGGCCCCGTTGAACCGCTCGACCAGCGCAAGACCGCGGCGCTGGCAGCGGTTCGCAACAGCCCGGCGACCGGCACTCATCTCGACGCCCAATTCTCGCTCTATGTGATGGGCACCGACCATCATATGGACGAGATCTATGGCTGCATCGACTTCCTCAAGCAGTCGGGCGTCTTCGACCGCTCCAAGCATTTCTGCACGCGGCTGGCCGGTGATGCCGGCGCAGTCTTTGCCGCGCTCGAATCCGCCTTCTGCCGTTTCGGACCGCCCGAAGGGCATGTGACCATCGACCTGACCGTATCCGCGAACAGCCCGACGCCGCGCTGAAGCGCGCCCGCCGTTCCGTTTTCTCGCAGGTCCCTTCATGCCCCGATTGTCTTCTTCCAGATCCATTGCATCGAGCCTCGGCCGGATCGGCCCGGCCATCATTTCCATCGGCCTGCTCATCGTCGCCTGGGAACTCTATGCGCGAATGTCGGGCATATCGCCCACCACGCTGCCGGCGCCCTCGCGCGTGCTGTTTCAGCTTTTTCAGCAGCGTCAGGGCCTGTTCGAAAATACCGTGCCGACGCTGATGGCGACGCTGTTCGGCTTCTTCTGTTCGCTCATCGCCGCCTTCATCCTGTCAGTGCTGATCGATTTCTCGCCGGTGCTGCGGCGGGCGCTGTTTCCAGTCTTCATCATCAGCCAGACCTTGCCGCTCGTCGCCATCGCCCCGCTCGTCGTGCTGTGGTTCGGCTTCGGGCTCATGCCTAAGATCATGCTGGTGGCGCTCGTCACCTTCTTTCCCATGCTTGTCGCGCTGGTCCAGGGCTATGAGGCGACCGACGACGATATCGAAGCGCTGCTCGCCTCGATGGGCGCGAGCCGCTGGCGCATTTTCCGCCTCGCACGCCTGCCTTCGGCCCTGCCCTATTTCTTCGCCGGGCTGCGCATCTCCATCACCTATGCCGTGGTGGGCGCGATCTTTGCCGAATATGCCGGGGCCGCCAAAGGGCTCGGCATCTATATCCTCAATGCCAAGAACAATTTCCGCCCCGATCTGGTGCTCGCCGCCGTGCTGGTCAGCGCCACGCTGACGCTGATCCTGTTCGGCCTCACCGTGCTCATCCAGCGCTATGCCATGCCTTGGGAACGACTGGACAAGGACGCAACGCCATGACCGTGCCGCGCCTTGTCCTCGATCATATTCGCAAGGCCTTCAATGGCCTCGACGTGCTCGCCGATATTTCCCTATCCGTGCCCGCCGGCCAGTTCGTTTCGATATTGGGACCGTCCGGCGCCGGCAAATCGACCATTTTCAAGCTGCTGACCGGCGGCCTTGCCGCCGATGGCGGTGAAATCCGTTTCGACGGCAAGCCCTTGCCGCCAAAGACACGGCCTTTCGCCTTCATGCCCCAGCACGATGCGCTGATGCCGTGGCGGCGGATCATCGACAACACCACGCTCGGCCTCGAAGTCGAGGGCATGACGAAACAGGCGGCCCGAGCGCGCGTCGCACCGCTCTTTGCCGAATTCGGCCTTGGCGGCTTCGAGCAGCACTATCCGGCGCAGCTCTCGGGCGGCATGCGCCAGCGCGCGGCGCTGCTGCGTACCGTCGTCCAGAACCGCGACATGCTGCTGCTCGATGAGCCCTTCGGCGCCCTCGATGCCCTGACCCGCACGCAGATGCAGCTCTGGCTCGAAACCATGTGGGAACGCCACCGCTGGACGGTGCTGCTCATCACCCATGATATGCGCGAAGCCGTGCTGCTGTCGGATCGCATCTATGTGCTGACCGGCCGCCCCGCCCGCGTGTTGCGCGAAATCGAGGTGCCGCTGCCGCGCCCGCGCCGCGTCTCCGCCGAAGCCAGCGCCATCGAAGCCGACATCCTCGAATCCCTGCTGCTACCCCAGACCGAACAAAGGAGCTGACCATGCTCAACCGCCGCCACATGCTCGCCACGACCCTTGCCGCCGGGCTTGTCCTGCCGATTGCCGCTTTTGCGCAGGATGGCCTGTCCCCCGTCTCCATCGCCCTCGACTGGACACCCAACACCAACCATATCGGGCTCTTCGTCGCCGAGGCCAAAGGCTTCTATACGGATGCCGGTCTCGACGTGGAGATCCTGCCCTATAGCGATACCGCCGCCGGCACGCTGGTCGCCAATGGCGTTGCCGATTTCGGCATTCTCGGTTCGCTCGGCCTCTTCACCCAGCGCACCGCCGGCGCCGATCTCGTCGCCACCTATGCCCTCACCCAGACCGAAACCGGCCGGCTGGTGTTCAATGCCGACCGCGAGGATATTCAGAGCCCGAAGGACCTCGACGGCCTCACCTATGGCGGCTTCGGCAGCGATTGGGAGAACGCTCTGATCGGCACCATCATCCGCCACGATGGCGGCAAGGGCGAATTCGAAACGGTGACCCTCGGCACCTCCGCCTATCAGGCGCTCGCCAATGGCGCGGTCGATTTCACCCTCGAAGTCTATACCTGGGAAGGCGTGCAGGCGGAGCTCGAACATCTGGAGCAACGCGCCTTCCGCTATGCCGATTACGGCGTGCCGGACCAGCACACGAATTTCATCGGCTCGAGCCGCGCCTGGCTCGACGCCAATCCGGAAACCGCTGCCGCCTTCATCGCGGCCACCCGCATGGGCTACGACTATGCCCTCGCCAATCCCGATGAAGCCGCCGATATCCTGATCGCGGCCAATAGCGACGTGTTGACCGATCGCACCCTCATCCGCGCTTCGCTTCAGGCCCTGATTGACGGGCACTATTTCAAGACCGCGGATGGCGTCATCGGTACCATCGATCCGGCCAAGATCGAGGCCATAGGCGACTATCTGTTCACCTCCGGCATCCTCAAGGATGGCGACGGCAATGTCGTCGCCGAGCGCCCCGATTTCACCGCCTATTACAGCAACGCCTATCTCGACGCCGCGCCGTGACGCGGCGCCTGCTGCTCAATGCGGTGATCTTCGGCCTCGGCAGTCACGAGGCCGGCTGGCGCATGCCGGAAAGCGATCCGCTGTCTTCGACCAGTATCGATTATTGGCTCGATATCGCCCGCCGCGCCGAAGCCGCCGGCTATGACGCGCTGTTTCTCGGCGACGTGCTCGCCCTGCAAAAAGGCGCCGACCGGCATCTGTCCGACGCTATGGACCCGCTGGTGATCCTCTCGGCCATGGCGGCGATGACGAGCCGGATCGGCCTTATCGGCACCGCCTCGACTAGCTTCGACCACCCTTTCCACCTCGCCCGCCGCTTCGCTTCGCTCGATCACATCACCAAAGGCCGCGCCGGCTGGAACGTCGTCACCTCATCCAATTTGCTCGAAGCCCAGAATTTTGGGCTCGATACCATGCCTGACCATGCCGACCGCTACGCCCGCGCCGCCGACGTCCTCGAAGCAGCCATTGCCCTGTGGGAGAGTTGGGACGCGGATGCGCGCCGGCCGGACAAGGCGAGCGGCCGCTATTTCGATCCCGCCAAGGTCCATGCCGTCAATCATGACGGCGCTTTCGTGCGCAGCGCCGGCCCGCTCAACGTGCCGCGTTCGCCGCAGGGCCGTCCCCTGCTGGCGCAGGCCGGCTCCTCCCCGGACGGCCGCGCCTTCGCCGCCCGCTACGCCGATATCGTCTTTACCGTGCAGGCCACCCTCGACGATGCCCGCGCCTTCTACCGGGACATGAAATCCCGCGCCGCCGACGCCGGCCGTGACCCGGCCGACCTGCTGATCTTTCCCGGCATCGTGCCCATCGCCGCGCCGACCCGCGCGGCGGCCGAAGCCCGGCTCGCCGAAATGAACGGCTTCGCCGTCATCGAGCATGTCCGCGGAAAGCTCGAAGAATTCCTCGGCGCCGATCTCAGCGCCGCCGATCTCGACGCGCCGCTACCCGATAATCTCGCCACCCATGGCGGCAATCAGGCAAGCCAGAGCCGCGTTTCGGTACTCGTCGGCATTGCCCGGCGCGACAAGCTGACCCTGCGCCAATTGCTCATGCGGCTCGCCAGCGGCCGCGGGCACCTGCTTGCCATCGGCACCGGCGCTGATATCGCCGATATCATGCAGGAATGGTTCGAAAACGGCGCCGCCGACGGCTTCAACATCATGTCACCAGTGATGCCGGCCGACCTGCAAAGCTTCAGCGATCTGGTATTGCCGGAACTCATGGCGCGTGGCCTTTTCGCGCCGGCAAAGCCCGGCAATCTGCGCGAGAAATACGGCCTTCCGCCCATAGGCTGACCCGCGCCGCCGGCCCAGAAGCGCGCGTTGCCGGGCCTTCGATTCGCTTCTATAAGCAGCGACAGAATAAAGGATGCCCCGCATGAACGAGAGGGCGGCCCCTCAAACTCGCCCGGAACCGCCCTCCGCCGCTTCCGACAGGCCCGAGATCGCGCCGGCGAATGCGATCGCCGAGCGCGCGCGCCGACGCCGCCGGCGTGAACGCGGCTTCGTCTTCGGCACGCAGATTCTCATCGCCTTGCTGCTGCTCGCCGGCATGTATGCCCTCAATGCCATGGCGGGAAACCTCACCATGCCGCGTCCGGACGCAGTCTTCGCCCAGAGCGTCAGATTGTGGTCGGACGGCACCATGCTGAAGGCGCTCGGCGAATCCGTCACCGTGCTGTTCCTCGGCTTCCTGCTCTCGGCGATAACCGGCATCGGCCTCGGCATTCTGCTCGGCGGCTTCCGCTTCGTCGGCCGCGTGCTCGATCCCTTCGTCAATGCGATGAACTCGACGCCCGGCGCCGCCTTCATCCCGCTCATCATCGTCTGGTTCGGGCTCTATACCGAGGCCAAGGTGGTGGTGGTGTGGAACGCCGCGCTCTTTCCCATCCTCATCAACACCGCCGCCGGCATCTCCAATGCCAATAAGGACCTGATGGAGATGGCGCGCGCCTTCGGCGCCAATCGCGCCACCCTGTTCTGGAACGTCATGGTGCCCGATGCCCTTCCCTCGATCCTCAGCGGCCTACGCATCGGCGTTGCCATCTCGACCGTCGGCACCGTCATCGCCGAACTGACCATGGCGCAATCCGGCCTCGGGGGCCTTCTCGCCGCTGCCGGCAACCGTTTCCAGATGGACCGCTATTTCGCCGTGGTCATCGTCCTCATGGCGCTCGGCACCGCCATCACGGCGCTGTTGCGCTATGCCGAAACCCGCTTCGCGCGCTGGCGCTTCACCTCTGCGGACGGGCGGTGATCCAATGACGGAACCGCTCATCTCCCTTCGCCATGTCGGCAAGCTGTTCAGGGACGGTCAGGTTCGCGCCACCGAGAACATTTCCTTTGATGTGCGGCCGGGTGAATTCCTCAGCCTTGTCGGCCCCAGCGGCTGCGGCAAGACCACGCTTTTGCGCCTCATCAACGGACTCATCGAGCCGGACGAGGGCGAAGTACGGGTCATGGGCCAGCGCCCGAAGCCGGGGCCGGACCTCGCCATGGTCTTCCAGTCCGCCCGGCTGATGCCCTGGCGCACCGTCGCCGGCAATATCGAATTCGCCCTGGCGCTGCGCGGCCACGACCGCAAGGAACGGCGCGAACGGACTTCGGCGCTTTTGGGCGCCGTGGGGCTGCGCGATTTCGCCGATTCCTATCCGCATGAATTGTCGGGCGGCATGCAGCAGCGCGTCGGCCTGGCCCGCGCGCTCGCGGTCGAGCCGAAAGTGCTGCTGATGGACGAGCCCTTTGCCGCGCTCGACGCCATGACCCGCGAAGTGCTGCGCCGGGAATTGCTGCAGATGTGGTCGCACCGGCGCATGGCCATCGTCTTCGTCACCCACGATATCGACGAGGCCATTCTCCTCTCCCAGCGCATCGTACTGCTGAAGCCCCGGCCCGGCCGCGTCGATGAAATCGTCGATGTGGATCTGCCCGAGCCACGCTGGCAGCACGACCCCCGCGCCCTGCCCGCCTTCGCCGAAATGCGCGACCATCTATGGCAGCGCATCCACGACATGGTGCGCGACGGCACCCAGCTCGAAGAGCTGGCAGGGGCATTTCCGAAGGCCGGACCTTAGACCCCGGTTAGAACCCCTCACCCGTCTCGGCCTCCGGCCGATCCACCCTCTCCCACAAGGGGAGAGGGGAAGCACCGAGCTTCGGATGGGCACAGTGCCCCCTTCTCCCCTTGTGGGAGAAGGTGCCCGAAGGGCGGATGAGGGGTTCCACCACCCAGCGAGCTCGAAGTCCGTCCCCGCAAAGCAATCTATGGCAATGATAGGAATTTCCTCGCCCTGTGCGGCTGGTTTTGCTGCTCCCGCTGGCTTAGCTATCCCTTGGCAAGATCACTGAACTTTCAGTGCTGACAAGGCGAGGCGAATGAACCGGTTGCGCGTCGAAAATCTGTCTCCCATCGAGCGCGCGGACTGGACTTTCCAAACAGCGGCCCATCTTCTGGAACGCGCCGGCTTCGGTGGCACCCCGGCCGAAATCGAGCGCCTTGCGGCGATGACGCCCGAGGACGCTGTCGCTTCCCTCGTCGATTACGCCAGGCTCGATGACAGCCATCTGCCGGAATTCGAGGAATCCGGCTTCTGGGACCCGAGCCTCACCCATTTCCCCGTCAGTCGCCCGGCCGCGACCAGCCTTGCCGAAGACAGGGGCGAAGCCATGGGCGTCAAGGTCAAGCCCGGCGGCTCGCGCCCGCTGCAGCCGGTCACCAACCGCTTCTTCTATTGGCTGCGCGCCACCGTCCTCGAAACCCGCCGCCTCGGCTTCTGGTGGCTCGAACGGATGCTTAAAACCAATCGGCCGCTCGAAGAGAAGATGACGCTCTTCTGGCACGGCCATTTCGCCACCAGCGAAGAAAAGCTGCGCGACTATCGCAAGATCAAGCTGCAACTCGAAACCCTGCGCCAAGGCGCAACCGGCAATTTCGGCGACCTTCTCGTCGCCATCGCCAAGGACCCGGCCATGCTGGTCTTTCTCGATGCGGCGCAGAACGTGAAAGGCGCACCCAACGAGAATTTCGGCCGCGAGGTCATGGAATTGTTCACCATGGGTGTGGGCAATTACACCGAGGACGATATCCGCGAAGCCGCCCGCGCCTTCACCGGCTGGGGCAATGACGATTTGACTTTCGTCATCGACGACGCCAAGCACGACGACGGCGAGAAAACCTTTTTCGGCCGCAAGGGCAATTTCACCGGCGAAGACATTCTCGATATCATCCTCGACCAGGAGCAGACGGCGATCTATATCGCCTCGAAGCTCTATCGCTTCTTCGTGCGCGAAGAGGTCTCGCCCGACTTTGCCAAACAGCTCGGCGCTCTCTTGCGCGACAATGATTACGAGATCGCGCCCTTCCTGCGGACGCTGTTTCTCTCCGAGGATTTCTACAGCGAACCCTCAGTCGGCACCCATATCAAATCGCCCATCGAACTGCTCGTTTCGACCTATAGGAAGCTCGGCCTTACTGCCCTGCCCGGCATTCCCGATCCCTATTCGGTGAGCAAGACGCTGGGGCAGGTCCTGCTCTATCCGCCGACCGTCGCCGGCTGGGGCCAGGGCCGTTCATGGATCACGCCGGGCCTGTTGTTCGAGCGCGCCAATTTCGCCCGCGAGGTGATGTTCCCCAACATCATCGATTTCGTCGATCCGAACCACAATCCCGGCCCCGAAATCCGCCGCGTCAACCACAATATCGTCGCCGGCATGGAGATCACCGCCGCAACGCTCGAGGAGGGCGCAGCGCTCAGCAGCGCCGCCGGCATCCAGGAAAGCTTCAACACCCGCTATGCGAGCCTCATGGGCTATCAGGAGACCCTGCGCAGACTGAAGCCGATTCCCCGCGCTGCCGCCCAATTCAGCCTTTCCGAGATGGTGACCGAAGCCGGCGCGAAAACTTCGGGCGAAGCCGTCGATCATCTCGCCGGCCGGCTCCTCCGCGTCCCTCTCGCCCAGCCGGCACGCGATGCGCTGGTCGAAACGCTCGACGAACAGCTCGGCACGACCCGGCTCGATGAAGCCGACAGCTATATGGAACACGGCCTCAGGCTCGTGGCCCACCTCATCATGAGTTCACCCCAGTATCAGCTCGCCTGATCGGAGGCGGCGGAGACGGAAAATGGCAAAATCACCCCGACTGAGCAGCGCCGATCGCAAGGACCTCAGGGCTGCCGGTTTCGGCAGCATGGTTCTCGGCGAAGCCGGCGGCATCAGCACCTCCCCGGTCTTTTCGAAAGTGGCCGAGGCGCAGGCCGATGCCAATGAGCGCATCCTCGTCATCGTCGAGCTTTCGGGCGGCAATGACGGGCTCAATACCGTCATCCCCTATGCCGACGATGCCTATTACAAGGCCCGCCCGCATCTCGGCATCAAGAAGGACAAGCTCCTCGCCATAGACGACCATTTCGGCTTCCAGCGCCCCATGGTCGGCTTCGAGCGGCTCTACAAGGATGGGCTGATGGGGATCGTGCATGGGGTGGGCTATGATCAGCCCTCCTTCTCGCACTTCTCCTCAATGGCCTTCTGGCAGACCGGCGCCCCCAATAGCGGCGAGGCCTATGGCTGGCTCGGGCGCATGGCCGACGCCATCGATCCCCTCGGCCACACCACCAATTTCCTCGTCAATATCGACGATAGCCAGTCACTCGCGGTGCGGTCGATGAACCACGTGCCGCTGGTGTTCAACAATCCGGACAATTTCACCCGGCGCATGTTCTTCGAGGAGAAAACGGCCTCCGCCATTCTCGACCGCAACGGCAATGGCAGCGCCAATACCGCCCAGGATTTCCTCTTCGACATCGCCAAAAGCGCCAATTCCTCCGAGCAATTGGTGCGCGATGCCTGGAACGCCTACGAAACGCCGGTCGACTATGGCCTCGTGCCCTTCGGGCTCGAAAAGGTGGCGGCGCTGGTCGCGGCCGATTTCCCCACCAAGGTCTATTACGTCCCCTATCGCAACAACGCCTTCGACACTCATGTCTACCAGGCGGACCTGCATCAGCGCCTCTGGTCCTATACCTCCGACCATATCGCCGCCTTCATGCGCGATATGGACCGGCTTGGGCGCGGCGACGATGTCGTGGTGATGGTGTTTTCCGAATTCGGCCGGCGCGTGGCCGAAAACACCAGCCTCGGCACCGATCACGGCACAGCCGGCCCGGTCTTCGTCATCGGCAAGCCGGTTGCCGGCGGCCAATATGGCGAGGTGCCGAGCCTCATCGATCTCGATGATGGCAACCTCAGATACACCACCGATTATCGCCGCATCTATTCCACCCTGATCCAGGGCTGGATGGGGCATGACCACGCCTCGACCATTCTCAAGGACCAGTACAGCCCGCTGCCGATTTTCGGATCGGGCCTCTGACTTCAGCCAACCCTTCGCAGCATCCGGGAAGACAACCAAATGCCGATCACCTTCGAACGCCGCTCCCTCATCGCGGCCATGAGCCTCGGACTCGCCACGCTGCTTGGCGCCGGCATGGCCCATGCGCAGCCGGCGGACATGCTGGAACTGACGCTCGCCACGGCCGATGCCGAGCTCAATCCCACTACTGACTCGGTACTGCGTCTCGCCGGCACGCTGGGCTTTTTCGAAAAGCACGGCGTCAAGGTGAACATCGTCGCCCTCGAAGGCACGCCCCAGGCCGTGGCCGCGCTCAATTCCGGCGCCGTCGACATGGCCGATATCAGCATCGATGCGGCCCTGCGCCTGCGCGCCGAGAACGATCTGCCCATTCGCGGCATCGTCTCGGGCACGCTCGGCGCGCCCTATCTGATCGCCGTCAAATCCGAGATCGCCAGCGTCGAAGCCCTTGCTGGCAGGAGCTTCGCCATCGCCGATAATGGCAGCCTCGACCACACCTATACCCAGGTGGTGCTGGCGAGCATGGGCGTCACCGATGAGAACGGCCCGGAATATGTGGCCATCGGCGCCCCGGCCGCCCGCGTCCAGGCCCTCGCCGCCGGCCGTGTCGATGCGACCACCGTGTCCTATGGCACCTTCCTGCCCATCGCCGGAACGCCCGGCATCAGCATTCTCGTCGCTCCCGAGGACTTCTCGGCGGCGGCGCCCGGCATGTCGAAATTCGTCGCGACCCTCGACAGCACCATCAGCGAAAAGCGCGAAGCCCTGCAGCGCTTCGTCGATGGCCTGGTCGATGCCTCGCGCAGCTTCGAGACCGATCCCGCGCCATGGGTCGAAGCCATGCACGCCACCCGCGACGATCTTTCGATTGAAAATCTCGAGGAAACCGCCAAATTCCTTGTCGGCCGCTGGTGCGTCAATGGCTGCATGAACCCGACCGAACTCGCAAAGGCCGCCGACTATATCTACACCAATCCCGATTTCGCCGAGGTCAAGGTGATCCCCATCGACGATGTCGTCGACCAGAGCTTCATCACCCAGGCCATCGCGGATGAAGGCGTTTTCGAACATACCGGCCTCGACAAGCGCTGATCCGGCACAAAAGGTTTAGGAAAAGCCCGGCGATAGCCGGGCTTTTTTGTTTCTTCATGCCCATTTAGATGCTTTCATATTCCTTCTGCATAATCGGGATATGCTGAGGGCTTGGCCGCGCTCTGGCCGGAATCTTATTCTGCTATTTTTCGGGAGAGGCGCTTGGTTACAGCCAGCATCAGACGGCTTCAGGTTTTCAAGACAGTCGTGGAACGCGCCGGCATCAACGCCGCCGCCACGCATCTCGGGGTTTCCCAGCCATCGGTGACGGCGCATATCCGCGCGCTCGAAACCCAGACCGGAACCCCGCTCATCATCCGCCAGCGCGGGCGGCGGCATTTGCGGCTCTCGCCCGCAGGCGAGCAGCTTTATCAATATGCCTGCGAAGCCATCCTCAAGGCGCAAGATAATGGCTCGCTCCGCCCCTCGAGCAACATTGAATAGTCCTGCATTTCCAGTGCCAGCAGGGCCCTTGGCAGCGCCTCTTCATACCCTCAACACTCACTGATTAGTGAGTCTGAAAAGGTTATATGTCTCATAAGCTTTCGTGCGCTCTTCGCGATTGACTGCGACGTTTAGTCTCCTAATTATTCGCCCCGTTGAACGCCTCCCGGCGCAACCAGTGGGCATCGCTTCCAAGCCTTGAAAAACACCACCTCCCGGTGCGGGTCTGTGCGTCCTCATGGACGCGCAGCGGAGCGGTACGCTGCAAGGAAAGGGTCCATTATCATGAGATTAATGTCTTCGAACGTACGGCGCGCGGCACTGGCCTGCGTCAGCGTTTCGGTTCTGCTGTCCGGCATCGCACCCGCCATGGCGGCCGACGTCACCGGCGATCGCATCGCCAATGCCGATAGCGAGCCGCAGAACTGGCTGACCAACAACCGCGACTATTCCGCCCAGCGCTTCTCCCCGCTCGACGCCATCAACAAGGACAATGTCAGCGGTCTGCACCTGCTCTATTCGGTAGCGCTCAACAATTCGGTGCCGAACTACACCGAAGCCACGCCGCTCGCCGAAGACGGCTTTCTCTATGTGACCGACACCTGGGGCGTGGTCTACAAGATCGACGCCACCGCCGGCAATTACGGCCGCATCGTCTGGACCATGGACCCAGGCCAGGAAGCCGCTTCCCAGGCCAATCGTGGCGTGGCGCTTGCCGGCGATCTCGTCATCTCCGTCGCCAACGGCCCCTCGCGCCTCATCGGCTCCAGCAAGGAGACCGGTGAAGTCATGTGGGAACAGGACCTGACCGGCGACACCCCGCGCGTCGAGCTGACCGGCGCCCCGCTCCTCGTCCATGACAAGATCCTCGTCGGCGCCGCCGGCGGCGATGCCGGCACCCGCACCTGGATGGCCGCCTACGACGCCAAGACCGGCGAGGAACTGTGGAAGCAATACAATATTCCGGCCCCGGGCGAGCCCGGCTCGGAAACCTGGAAGGACGACCACAATGCCTGGGAAACCGGCGGTGGCGCCATGTATGTGACCGGCAGCTACGATCCGGCCACCAACCAGACCTTCTGGGGCACCGGCAACCCGGTCCCGCCCTATGACCCGACCGCGCGTCCGGGCGACAATCTCTACACCAACTCCATCCTGTCGCGCGATCCCGACACCGGCGACCTGAACTGGTACTTCCAGTACACCCCGAACGATGCCTGGGACTATGACGAGGAAGGCACGCACATCCTCTTCACCAGCGGCGACAAGACCCTGATCACCCATTCGGGCCGCAACGGCTTCCTCTATACCTTCGAGGCCAATGACGGCACCTTCCTCAAGGCCGAGCCCTATATGGAAGGCATCAACTGGACGGCCGGGATCGATCCGAAGACCGGCAAGCCGGTGGAATACAGCGCCGATCAGGACCTCCAGACCTACAATATCGAGACCAACCGCACCGAAGCCGAGCCGACCAAGCGCGCCTGCCCGGCCAATGTGGGCGGCAACAACTTCTGGCCCTCGACCCTGTCGCCCAAGACCAATCTGCTCTACATCCCGGCCATCACCGGTTGCGTCGAATACACCACCGACACCACCAAGCACACGGTCGAAGCCGGCTTTGGCGGCGGCGGCTACGTCGTCGACGAGCGCCTCGAAAGCGAGCTGGTTGCCGCCGATCCCGTCTCCGGCGAGATCAAGAAGCGCGTCCAGCTGAAATACCCGAACTATGCCGGCGCCATGAGCACGGCCGGTGGCCTCGTCTTCACCGCCCTGATGGACGGTTCGCTCATCGCCTTCGACGACGAAACGCTCGATGAAGTCTGGCGCTTCAACACCGGTGTCGGCTTCACCGCCCCGCCGATGACCTTCGCCGTCGATGGCAAGCAGTATATCGCCATCACCTCGGGCCTCTCCGGCTCGGCCCGCGGCAAGCTGCGCATGACCCCCGAACTCGCCGAGCAGCGCAACGCCGCAATGCTCTACGTCTTCGGTCTCTAACTCGAGGACGGGGCGGAGCCGCAAGGCTCCGTCCCTTTGTTTGCCCGCGTGTCAGGACAGATGCATCTCGAAGCGTACGGTGCTGTCGAACTGCCCCTCGGTGAATTGACCGGTGTGCAGATCGACCTGCCTTTGCCCGGCGCCGCGCAGGTACCGGGCTTCGATCGCATAATCCATCCCGTCCCTGGTGAGCGTGCAATCCTGCTTGAGGAAAACGCCATTGACCGGGCTTTCCCCCTCTGCCGCTGGCAGATCGGTGCAGGTCCAGTCCCCTCCATCCCTGGGGCGGAAGCGCGAAAGCAGGAAAGGCTGGAGGAAACGGGCATCCTCGCGCCGCACCGAGCTGTCGCGCGGATCGCTGATGAGCCGCAGCCCCTCGACAATGCCATCGTCGCTGATGAGAACGGACATGATGACCGGCAGGTCATAGACCTTGGTGCCGGATGCCGCGACCTGCAGATCGAGATTATTGGCTCGCGCCCAATATTCGAATTCGTCGTCATAGCGAAAATAGACCTCGTGCCAGCCGCTGGGCTCGGCCGGGCACTGCATGAAATCGGCAAAGCCCGTCAGGGCCAGCGCCGGCGGCCCGCCATTGGAGCCGCAGGCGAAATCGGCAAAGCCGTCGGGAATATCAGCCAATGGCTGGCCGATCGCGATTGTCCACACATCGGCCCTAACCGGCTGATCGGCCGCAATGGACGGCCAAGGGAGGAGGAAAGCCGCCATCATGGTGGCGGCGGCAGCGGTGGAAACCGGGCGAAGCATGGGTCGCTATCCTTTAGTCATGGGGCAAGACGCGCCCCGGCAATGTCAGCGCACCGAGCTTATCGCCCACCCCGACCCGCAGAAAACCAATCCACAAAATTGTCATTCAGAAAGGACCTCCTCCAATGACGATCTCCAGAACCATCGCCGTCACCGCCGCCGGCGCTTTTGCGGGCGGCATGATGGCCCTCGGCCTCGCCAGCCCCGCCTTCGCCCAGATGACCGGCGGCGAACGCATCTATTTCGAGAAGGGCCAGTGCAATCAGTGCCACGGCAAGTTCGGCGATGGCGTGGGCGACGACCCGCGTGAGCACGGCGCCAATCTGCGCGAAGCCGCGCTCGACAAGGAAACGCTGGTGATGATCATCTCCTGCGGCATTCCGGGTACCAACATGCCCTATTTCGAGAAGTTCTCTTATACCGACGACCGCTGCTACGGCATGACCGAGGCCGATATCGGCACCGACAAGCCGCAGGTTCCGATCACCTCCTTCCTCGCCAAGCGCGATATCGACGCGGTGGCCGACTACATCCTCGAGACCTTCGCCGGCCAGGGTCCGGTCGATCCGAACGCGGAAGCCCCCGTGGTCGTCACCCCGCCGGCGCCGCAGCACTGAGATGCGACGCCTCGCCCCCATGTTGCTCGCCGGCCTCATCGCCGGCCTGTCGCCTGTCCCGCCCTCGGCGGGACAGGATGCCGCCGCTCCCTTCGCCTGCCCCGGCTGCGCCCTTGATGGCGAACAATATAAGCGGCAGGACCTGACGGACGCCGACTTCACCGAAGCCTCGCTGGCCGGCGCCGGTTTCCATCGCGCCATTCTCGTCGGCGCCGATTTCGCCGGGGCCGACCTGACCTCGGCCAATCTCAACAAGACCGCCGCGCGCCAGGCCGATTTCACCGGCGCCACCATGACCAATTTCCTGTTCTATGAATCGGATGGGGGCCAGGCACTGTTCACCGATGCCAGCATGGCCGGCGCCAAGATGCAGGGCGCCCGCCTGTTCGCCGCCAATTTCGACGGCGCCGATATCAGCGCCGCCTTTCTGATGGAAGCCCGCTTCGATGGCGCCAGCCTCAAGAACGCGTCGCTCTCCCGCTCCAACCTCACCGATGCCGTCCTGACCAGGGCCGATCTCGAAGGCGCGGACCTGTCGCAAAGCGGCCTGCTCAATGCCCGGCTGCGCGGCGCCAATCTGCGCGGCGCCAACCTGTCCGGGGCCGATCTCTATCGTGCCGATCTGACCGATGCGGACCTGACCGGCGCCAATCTCGCCGGCGCCCGCCTGTCCCTCGCCCACACCAAGGACGCCATATTCGAAGGCGCCGACCTCACCGGCACGCTGATGCCGGACGGCTCGACGCATGAGTGACAGCCGGGCCTAGCCCGCAAGCGCAAGGGTGCGGTCGAAGGCGCCGCCGAAGCCGTTGAGCGAGAGCGAAAACAGCGCGTCGCGGCCGCCATCGGCCTTGGCATGCACCCGGAGCGCCGTACCGCCGCGCAAGGCCGCCAGCATTTCGGGCGCGATGGGGGTCGAGATGAGGCAGCCGGCAGGCAGGCAGGTGCGGAAGGCGAGCGGCGCGCCGCGTTCGCCTTCGTCGATCTGCAGCACCGCACCCGAGGCAAGATCGAGGCCGAAGGGCAGCACCAGCGTCGCCGTCCCGCCTTCCGCGCTCGCCTGCAGTTCCAGCGCGATCACCCGCTGGCCGGTCTCGCCATCCTGCTGTTCCTGGGACATGGCGCAAAGCTTGCGCGCCTCTGCGCCCGCGCCGGTCATGGCGCAATTGACCACCCAGTCGCCATAGACCTCGCGCAACGAGCTGGCCCCACCCGGCAGGCCGGCTTCCTGCGCCAGCGCGACGGAGCCCCAAAGGGAAACCAGAAAGGCAAGGCATGACAGGCGGAACGCGCTGATCGTCACTGTAGAACTCCCTGATCCTGCGGCCGAGGCCACCATCTAGAATCTGATCTTCAGGCCGATCTCACCGCCGAAGGCACGGGCATCGCCGTCGAACTTCTGCTCATAGTCGAAGCTGCCGAAAATGGAGACATCATCGGCGACTTCCGCATCGAAGCCGGCATCGAGCGTGAAGCCCAAGCCGCTGAGATCGGCCTGGAACGGCACATCGCCATCCTCAGACGCGAAGACGGCCTTGGGCTGGCCCAGGAATTCATTGGTCAGGCTCGCCCGGACCCAACCCTCGACCTCGCGCGGATCGGGATCGGAAGCCGGATCGAGCTGCCAGGTCTTCGACAGCTTCACCCCGATCCGCCCCAGAAGGCTCTGGCCATCCTCGAAGCCCACCGGCCCACCGACATCACTGCTGTCGCCAAGGCTAACATGTTGATAGACGAGCTGCGCCTGGGGCTCGAGCACCATGCCGTTGTCGAGCAGGAACGGGTAGCCGCCCTCGAGCGAGGCGGCAAAGCCCAGCCCGTCCGTTTCGAGCGCCGGCAGGCGGCCCGAGGCGGTGGCATCATACCACGTGCCCTGCACCACCCCGTCGAGATACCAGCCGGTCTCGTCGAAATGGGTCCAGTAGCCCCCGAGCGTCCAGGCTTCGAGCGAGATGGCCCCTGCGTCCATGTCGTCGAAATGCTCGACATCGGCGCCGGCCGTGCCATAGGCGAGATAGAACCCGGCATTGTCGGTGCTGCCGTCGAGGTTCTCGAGGCGATAGAGATCGGCCCCGACCTGGAGGCCGAACAGGCTGTAATCATAGCCCGGCCCGCCATCGCCATAGATGCCCAGGTCATCGGCATCGTGCGAGCCCCTCTGCCCGATGACGCGGCCCCAGACGAGTTCATTGTCCGTGTCGAACCGCCGGCCGCCGACGCGCTCGTCGAGCGTGCCGATCAGCGCATTGCCATAATGCAGCGCCAGAGCCGGGATCGCCGGATAGAGCGAGGTTTCCGGCCGATAATTCGGCACCGGAGGTGGCTCGGTTGGCGGTTCAGTTGGTGGCTCGGTCGGCGGCTCCGTGGGTGGCTCCGTCGGCGGTTCCCCACAGGGTGGAACAGGTGCGCCGGGCGCCGAGCAATCGAGCCGTGAGCGCAGATACCAGGCATCGGGATTGCCGTTGCCGCGGAATAGTTCGTACTCATAGGGCCCGGCGACCACCGGACCGTCGAGAACGAAGGCGCCCGGCGCCGTGGTGGCGCCATTGATCGGATCGACCACCAATATGCCGGCGCCGGTGGTCAGCGAG